>Ga0209460_1000445_pt1 | contig 37944 bp, 17 predicted proteins | sample EBPBio132013_DNA_FD_185868 | JGI IMG/M metagenome (GOLD analysis project Ga0209460, IMG submission 185868) | Wastewater treatment Type I Accumulibacter community from EBPR Bioreactor in Madison, WI, USA - Reactor 2_5/13/2013_ DNA (SPAdes)... | ecosystem: Engineered > Bioreactor > EBPR >... | reverse complement strand
CGGCGTATTCCTGACGAGTGAGTTCCAGGATGTAGGCTCGCAACTCGGGATCTTCCCGCAGCCAGACCGGCAACTCCCGCTTGATCACTTCCTTCAGAGATTCCGTGTTCATCGATCACCTTCCTCACGCGCTGCCCAACGATGAGCCTCGGTGCCATGGCATCATGGGGGGACGAAATCTAACGGCACCTGCGAAACGAGTATAGGTGCGCAGCGCAAGCGCGGTCAATGCGGGGAAGTCAGCGCTTCCGAAGAGCGAGCTGCTTAGCTGAGCAAGGCGTTCACGCCACTTCAACGCCAGGCCATTCGCACTGGCTGGCACTGTCGAAACCGTTATCGTACGGCACAGAACCTGCGCAAAGTCCAGGTTCCATAGGCAAGGTTCGGGTAAAATGAAATGCTTTCTGTCAGCCGGGGTTGCAGGGGGCAGTGTGATAGCCAGTTACGAATCGGATGTGGTGGCATGGGCGAGCGAACAGGCCAGCCTCATTCGTGCCGGGCGGTTCGAGCTGCTCGACCGAGAGCACGTCGCGGAAGAGATTGAGGCCGTCGCCAGGAGCGAACAACGCGAATTGGCGAGCCGCATGGCGGTCCTGCTGGCGCATCTGCTCAAGTGGCAGTATCAAGTGGATAGGCGGCGAGCCAGTTGGGAAAGGACCATCCTGGCGCAGCGCAAGGAAATTGCCTATGGGCTGCATGACACCCCCCAGCCTCGTTCCCAAGCTCCAGGAAGTGCGATGGCTGGAAATGGTGTGGGCCAACGCGCTTGCCCAAGCTGTCGGGGAAACCGGCCTCGACTGTTTCCCCGACGCCTGCCCGTGGGCGATACAGGAGGTCCTCAACGAAGGGTGGTTACCCGACACCGCGGAACACAGCCGTCACAGGTAGCGGACTTGCTGCTGCTACAACCGAACATCCCTTGCGAGACGCGTGCTCTCGCTCTTTAGCCAATCGACCATGAACAAAATCATCCAGGGCAGAAAAATCCGCATCGGCATCGTCGGTTGCGGCCGTATCGCCAAGAACCATTTCGCTTCGATCGAAACCCATTCGGACAATATCGAACTCGTTGCCGTCTGCGACAACAACGCGGCGACGCTGGCGGCCCACCAGGAGCGGTATCAGGTCCCCGCTTATCAACGGATCGAGGATCTGCTCAAGGCAGAGCAACTCGACCTCGTGGCCCTATGCACGCCGAGCGGTCTGCACCCGGAGCAGGCCGTGATTGCCGCTCGTCACGGTGTGAACGTGATGACCGAAAAACCCATGGCCACTCGCTGGCAGGATGGCGTGCGCATGGTCAGGGCCTGTGACGAAGCTGAGGTCTACCTGTTCGTCGTCAAGCAAAATCGCCGCAATACCACGCTGCAGTTGCTCAAGCGGGCCGTCGAGGAAAAGCGCTTCGGCAAGATCTACATGGTCTCGATCAACGTCTTCTGGACGCGTCCCCAGGAGTACTACGATTCGGCCAAGTGGCGCGGTACCTGGGAACTCGACGGCGGCGCCTTCATGAATCAGGCCAGCCACTACGTCGACCTCATCGACTGGCTCATCGGCCCGGTCGACAGCGTGCACGCAATGACGGCAACGCTGGCACGCGACATCCAGGTGGAGGATACCGGAGTCCTCAATGTCCGCTGGCGCAGTGGCGCACTCGGCTCCATGAGCGTGACGATGCTTACCTACCCGAAGAACCTCGAAGGCTCGATCACCATCCTCGGCGAAAAAGGCACGGTGCGCGTGGGCGGCGTGGCGGTCAACGACATCCAGGTCTGGGACTTTGCCGAGCCATGCGACTACGACGCAAAGATCAAGGAAGCCAACTACGAAACCACTTCCGTGTACGGTTTTGGCCACCCCCTGTATTACAAGAACGTGATCGACGTCCTGCGCGGCGAAGCGGAGCCAGAAACCGACGGTCGCGAAGGCCTGGGTTCGCTGGAAGTCCTCATTGCCGCCTATCTCTCCGCCCGTGACGGTCGCACCGTGTCACTGCCGCTGGAATACTGAGCGCCCGGAGATGAGGATTGCAGTCATCGGCGGCGGCATCAACGGCCTGTGTTCAGCCTGGCGGCTGGCCAAGAGTGGCGACGACGTTACCGTGTTCGAGCGCGCTCGCGTGATGGAAGCCACCAGTGCTGCCTCGTCGAAAATGCTGCATGGCGGGCTGCGCTACCTGGAGACGGGTCAGTTCCTGTTGGTACGCGAGGCACTGCGCGAGCGCGACGCCTGGCTGGCGCGTGCGCCGCGCCTGACCCGGCCACTGCCCATACTGTTGCCGGTCTACCGGAGTAGCCGTCGGCCGATGTGGATGCTGGCGGTAGGCATGAAGCTCTACGACCTGCTGGCGGGCAAGTCGAGGCTACCGAAGAGCGAATCGCTGACACGGGAACAGGTCGTGGCACTGGCGCCGACGCTGAAGACCGACGATCTGCTCGGCGGCTTCCGCTACCACGATGGGCAGATGGACGACCGGCGCCTCGGACTTTGGGTAGCCGAGCAGTGCCGACAAGCCGGCGTCGTCATCAAGGAAAGGGTAGCCGTGGGCTCCGTTTCTCCAGACGGAACGCTGATGTTGGCGACAGGCGAGCCGATGGCGTTCGACCAAATTCTCAACATCGCGGGGCCGTGGGCGGAAAAACTCCTTACCGACAGCGGTATCGAGCCCCGGTATCGTCTCGACGTGGTTCGCGGCAGTCATCTCGTCGTCGCCTGTCCGTGCGAGCATGCCCTGCTGCTCGAAGTCCCCGGGGACAAGCGGATCTTCTTCGTGCTACCGTGGAAAGGGCACAGCCTCATCGGCACTACTGAAGTCCGTCAACCTCTGGACGCGCCCATAGCCTGCAGCGACGAAGAAACCGACTACCTTCTCAAGGCCTACAATCACTTCCACACCCGGCCAATCACAACGGCCGACATCCTTGAAACCTTTGCCGGAATCCGGCCGCTGGTCAAGTCCGCCGGCGATCCAACCCGTGCGCGTCGTGATTACGCCTTCCAGCGCAACGGCAAGCTGCTCAGCGTCTTCGGCGGCAAGTGGACCACCAGCCTGGCCCTGGCCGAAAAACTGAAACGAAAGGTACATTGAAGGTGACAGCACAAGTTCATCACACCGCCATCGTCGACGAAGGTGCCCAGATCGGCGAAGGAACGCGCGTCTGGCACTGGGTCCATATCTGCGGTGGCGCGAGAATCGGCAAGCACTGCTCCCTGGGGCAAAACGTCTTCGTCGGCAATGATGTACTGATCGGCAACAACGTGAAGATCCAGAACAATGTCTCGATCTACGATGCCATCACTCTGGAAGACGACGTCTTCTGTGGGCCAAGCATGGTATTTACCAACGTCTACAATCCAAGATCGGCGGTCAACCGCAAGGACGAATACCGTCGCACACTGGTGATGCGAGGCGCGACCATGGGTGCCAACTGCACCATCGTCTGCGGTACCACAATCGGCAAGTATGCATTCATCGGCGCCGGCGCCGTCGTCAACCGTGATGTCAAGGCCTACGCGCTGATGGTCGGCGTGCCGGCTCGACAGGTCGGCTGGATGAGCGAGTATGGAGAACGGCTAGCGCTGCCTGTCGATGGTGAAGGCAGTACAGTCTGTCCGCACACCGGAAAAACATATCGCTTGGTCGCCGGCAACCTATCATGCGAGGAGGCGCAGGCATGCGACTAGACGCCATCTACGACGACGGACGCCTGGAACTGCCGGCCGGCGTACTCCTGAAGCATTCGAGAATCCGCGTGACGGTGCTCATCCCCGATGACGAAATCGCCGCCGGTGTGGTGACGGGCGAGGCAGGTGAACTCCCGCCAGTCAGGGTTTCAGGAGGAGGGAACGGCGGAGCAAGGTCTTCGCATCAAGCCTCGATTCGCGAAGCCATTGATGAAATACTCGGGCCATGGAAACGACAGATAGAGAATGGGCCACCGCTGACAGCCGAAGACTGCGATCGGCTTCGCTACGAGGCCCTGGAGGAGAAGTATCTTGAGCGCCGCTAAGCATCTCGTGCTCGATGTCAGCGTAATCATCGATCTATGGCTCAGACCGGAGCGGGCAGAAGCGATCGAAGGTCTTTTTGCCCACCCAGGTGACTCGGGCGTCTGCCGATGGGTGAGCGCGGCGAGCCTGCCAACGCTGGAGTTTGTCGCGGTTCGCCGCCTCAAGGAGCAAGGCCTCGATGCCGAGGAGGCACGCTCGCTGGTCAGGCGCCTGATGACCGACTTGTTGAGCCGGGTCAAGGTGTTGAGCAACCGGGGATACGATCAGGACGATCTGTATGCGCGCGCGCGGGATTTCGAAGACGCTCAGATAGCTGCCAGCGCGCGTTGCCTCACAGCGGGTCAGGTTTGTATTGTTTCGTCCGATGCCAACTTCGACGCGTTGGGCGAACGCCCCGTTCGCACCCCCCAACAAGCGCTGGAATGGCTGCTGGATGCGAAGCAGTCCGCGCCTGAGAAGTTGAATTTCATCGACCTTGCCGCCCAGCAGGTTGCGCTACGGCCCCAGATCGAACGCAACATCGAAACCGTGTTGCGCCACGGCCAGTACATCATGGGGCCGGAAGTCGCGGAACTGGAGGGCAAACTCGCCGCTTATACCGGCGCTAGGCATTGCATTACCGTCGCCAGTGGTACGGAGGCACTATTGATCAGCCTGATGGCGCTGGGTATCAAGCCGGGGGACGAGGTCATCACCACTCCCTTCACTTTCGTTGCCACCGCAGAGGTCATTGTGTTGCTTGGCGCCAGGCCTGTCTTCGTCGATGTCGAACCGGATACCTGCAACATCGATGCGAGCAAGATCGAAGCCGCCGTTACCCGGAGAACGAGAGCCATCATGCCCGTCGCTCTGTACGGCCAACCCGCGGATATGGACGAGATCAACGCTATCGCCGCCAAGCACAAGCTGGTAGTGATAGAGGACGCTGCCCAGAGCTTTGGGGCCGAGTACAAGGGAAAAAAGAGCTGCAACCTGTCCACGATCGGCTGTACGAGTTTCTTCCCCAGCAAGCCCCTGGGTTGTTACGGCGATGGTGGAGCGATCTTTACCAGTGATGATGTCTTCGCGACGGCGTGCCGCGAAATCCGCGTACACGGACAGAGCAAGCGCTATTGGCACACCCGCATCGGTGTCGGCGGGCGCATGGATACGCTGCAATGTGCGATTGTTCTGGCGAAACTCGAGCGGTTTGATTGGGAAGTCCAGCAACGGATCGCGATTGGTCGCCGATACAATGAGTTGATGGACAAGAATGGGATAGGCCGAGTCCAACAGCGAGAAGACAGAACTAGCGTTTTTGCTCAATACACGGTCTTTCTAGACGATCGAGAGCAGGCCCAGGAAAGGCTCAAGCAGGCGGGCATCCCAACCGCAGTTCACTATCCGTTCCCGCTGAATCAGCAACCGGCTTATGTAGACCTGTGTTGCGCCGACTGTACGCCACACGCCAGTCGACTCGCCAAGCGGGTGATGAGTTTGCCGATGGGGGCTGATCTGAGCCCGGCTTCTCGAGAGAATGTGGTGCGGGCGCTTGGCGCCTCGTCACGCCATTGAGGCTCTCTCTCAAGTAGCGCCACAAATTGTCAATGAAACCCGTAGGCGAAAACAGTTTTCTGCCGGCCATCGTCTGGCCGCGGGCCGGCAGAGGCGCCAACTGGTGCCCCGGTTGCTCCTTGCTTGACTGGCCCGACGCTCTCGATAGGCGCTGCTCAGCCATTAGGACGATAATGGTAAGCCGTACGATCAGGTCTCTTCAACATTCCATTGCCCGCGCTCCGGCACCCTCTAGTAGAACTTTCGGAGCCCGCCAGGGGAAGCTCGGAGCGATTGCCGTCGAATTCTTATTGGCGGCGTTGTCCAACTTTTTACCATGGGCCACTCCATGACATATAGAGTTTGTCACGTCACCACAGTTCATAAGCAAAATGATAATCGGATATTCTATAAAGAGTGCCTGTCTTTGGCCAGTGCTGGTTATGATGTGACGCTTCTTTGCGCGGGAGCTGATTCGACAACTCAGGACGGAGTTACGATTACGGGTTTCCCAAAAGCGGCCGGCCGCCTCAAGCGCATGCTTACCACCTCACTGTTCAAAGCTCTTGGCCAAGCAAGAATAATAAATGCCGATCTTTATCACCTGCATGATCCCGAATTGATGCCGCTGGGCCTGTTCCTGAAATTCTCGGGGCATACGGTGGTGATGGATGTGCATGAGAATAATTCCGCGGCAATACTGTCCCGGCCCTACCTAAAGTCTGAAGTCACCCGCAGGATTGTGTCGTGGGTCGTCAAGTGGGGTGAGAAGCTCGCTCTGAGGTTCTTTGATGGAGTGGTCACTGCACGCCCGGACATTAGCGCACTTTTTCTCCCATTACACCCTGTTACCCTGCGAAACTTTCCGGTACTCCCGGATTTGGGTTCCTTAGAAGACCTTAGAATAGAAAAAACAAAGCCAGCGGTAATCTATGTGGGTGGGCTGTCCAGAATAAGAGGGATTCCGCAGCTCATCAACGCATTTGCCCTTACTGATGCAGCTGAGCTCTGGCTTCTCGGGCCGTTCCAAAGTGAGTCCTTCGAAGCCGAGTGTCGTGCTCTCGACGGCTGGCGAAAAGTCAGATACCTGGGCAGCGTGGATGCCAGCAAGGTTTTTTCCTACATCAAAGCAGCCGATGTTGGTATAATTACTTTCCTGCCGGTGCCAAATCACATTACCACGCTTGCGACGAAACCATTCGAATACATGGCCTGTGGTTTGCCCGTAATCATGAGTGACTTTTTGTACTGGCGAGAGTTTTTTGCCGATAGCGCTCTTTATGTTGATCCCGCCGACGCTGATGCCATAGCTGCTTGTGTCGAAAGCTTGCTCAGCGACTCTGCTTTGTGCTCAAGAATGCGAGAGCGGAACCTATACCTCATTCATAACGAATATAATTGGCAGAGAGAGAGGGAAAAGTTGCTGAGGCTTTATAGCGAGCTTCTTCCGTGAGCGCGGCTTTCACGGCGAGGTGCCGCTCGGATGATCGCCGTAGAGATGCTTCTGGCCGCACTTAGAAGTGGCTGTTTTTCTTAAGTGTCGTCTCATGGGACAGTGTTGTGTGGTCGGGGCCATCGCTGTGATCGTTCCTTGGCCGTCAGTTTGTTCTTCGGAAGAATGTAAGGAGGAGTCTTGCAAGTCCAACTCGAACTCGACGGGTTTCGGATCTCTCCTGGTAGCTTGCACTAGCCAAGGCCTCGCTACAGTTCCATGTGTAATCTACGGGGCTTATAGTGGCTAGAATTAAGCTTCTATTTGAGAATTCGTTTGTCCGCAATGTCTCCGTCCTGGCATGCGGCACGGCGTTGGCGCAGGCGCTCGCCTTGCTGTCGTTGCCGCTCTTGACACGTCTCTATTCCCCGGAGGAATTCGGGGTGCTTGGGGTTTTCGTTGCTCTACTGGGAATGATCTCGGTTATGGCTAATCTTCGCTATGAGATTGCCATACCGTTGCCAGAATCCGATCAGTCTGCCGCGAACCTGTTGGCCGTTTCGCTGGCTTGTGGTGCGGCGACGACCTTGACGGTGGGCTTTGCCGTAGCCCTATTCAGGGTGAAGATCGCGCAGTTGATGGGAGCGCCCCTACTGGCCGGCTATCTCTGGCTACTTCCGATTGGGGTTGCTGTCACCAGTGCTTACGCCGTGTTTCAGCTATGGGCTACTCGCAAGAAGGCCTTTCTGCACGTGGCGCGAACGCGTGTGGAACAGGCTGTCGGGGGCGTTTTCACCCAAGTGTTATTAGGTTGGGCTGGCGCAGGTGCTTGGGGTTTGATCGTCGGACAAATCGTAAGTAACGGAGCTGGTTTTTTTGGTTTGGCCCGGCGCGCGCGGAAGGAAGAGCCCGGCATTCTTCTGAGTGTCAATTTGGTAGGGATGAAAGCAGTCGCTCGCGAATATGACCGCTTGCCAAAGTTCTCGGCCGTAGAGGCTTTTTCGAACACCGCAGCGGTGCAGTTGCCGCTGATTGTGATTGCCAGCTTTGCCACAAGCGCGGAAGTTGGATATCTGATGCTCGGCATGCGTCTAATGCAAGCTCCGGTTGGCCTCATTGGCTCGTCTGTCTCGCAGGTATATTTCTCGCGAGCGGTCGAGGAACACCGCGATGGCAACCTCGCCCAAATTACCGCCCGTTCGGTTGCGAACCTAGCGAAGATCGGCGTTGGGCCACTGGTGTTTGCTGGGATTATCGCCCCAGCGGCATTCGGAATTATATTCGGTAAAGATTGGCAGCGCGCTGGCGAACTAGTCGCCTGGATGACGCCCTGGTTCGTGTTCCAGTTCTTGTCATCCCCCGTCTCAATGGCACTACAGGTTACGCTCAATCAGCCCAAAGCACTGGCCCTCCACGCCTTCGGGCTGGTTTTTCGCTCATCCATGGTGATCCTTCCAAGCTACATTCTGAATGGGGCACTTCTGAGTGAGAGTTACGCGATTTCTGGCTTCATCTTTTATGTAGCCTACCTGATGGTCATCTTCCGGGTGGCGAAAGTGTCTCTAGGTCAGGTGTCAAAGATTGTTTTTGGCGCCATACCATTCGTGGTCCCTTGGTTTGTCATTGGGTTCGGGGTGCGGGCGTGGCTGTAGCGCAGAATCGCCTACGATTGGTAGTTAACGGGCGAAATCCGGTCGGACCGGCCGCGGTGCCAAACCGGGAAAGTTATTGCCATCTGCACTCCTCATCGTCACAGCAATGCGTTCGGGATCCGTCGTCATACTTCGTGCAAGCGGTTGAGAGAGGCCGTCGTGAATACCCTCGCCTCGTTAGGTCTTCACGTATCTTTTCACCCGACAACAAAGGATAAGCAGATGGACCGTCACCGAATCGCTTCGCAAAGCATTGCCCCTTTTGTTTCACAGGTGGGATTTCTTGTGCTGTTTCCAGGGTTCTTTTTCTATCATCTGGGGGTTAGCAGTGGTTTCCTCCCGAATGTCTTTCTTGGACTGTTTGGACCCGCAAGCGTGGTTTTGACTTTCATCTTCTTGTTCTGTTCGCCGACGATGCTCGCAAGAGCCCGCAAGGAGGGCCGCACAGTCCTGTTCATTTTCGGCACGCTTTTCTTTTATTGTACAATTTGGTTTGTCATTCAGCATTACTCGACCCGAGTGCCTTATGGTGGCGATGCCGCCGTCCAGGTCGTCACGCTACTATTTTCTTGGTTGGCGCTATTTTTCATGGGTGTCGCGCTGCCTTACGAGCGCGCTGGTTTGCGGAAGGCCGTTCTAATCTCATTCGTGGCAATTGGATGCGTCGCACTGGCGCTTTTTGACTCGGATACGTTGATGTTTAACCCTCGATCTCTGTACGATGTCTCGGAGGGCACCGCTAGCTACCAAGGGTATGCGCGGAGTGCCTTTTTGGTGGGGCTATTTCTTTTAGGTTCATGCTCAGCATTCCAAATGAAACTGGCGGTTGTGGTTTCGAGTGTGACAATACTATTTCTGCTTGGTGCGAGATCGGAACTATTTGGTTTTGCTGCCCTGGCGGCGGTCGTGTTTGTACTCGACTCCGTCCGGTCAATAAAAAAGATTATTGCGATATTGTTGGCTGTTCTTGCCGCCGGATTGTTCTTGGTAAGCAATATGGATATCCTATTATTATCGAGGCAAACTCAGGTGTTGGACTTGAATTCGGCGAGTTCTTGGGTGCTTCGGCGCCAGTATCAGGATTTCGCCCTTGGTCAAATTTCCGAAAGTCCTTTTTTTGGATTGCACGCGGGGCATTTTGAGGCGGGAGGTGTGGGGGCGTATGCTCATAATGCATTATCCGCTTGGGTAAGCTTTGGGATTGTAGGCTTTGTGGGGTATGTTGGTTTAACGGTCTACTGTCTAGTCGTGTCGCTTAAAAAATACATCGGCGACCCCCGCTCGGTCTACTATGGCTTCCCTTTCTTCGTGAATTTTGTCTCGCTCCTGCTGATTTTCTTATCCAAGCCGGTGTTCTGGACTGTCCCGGCTCTTGGTTGGGGATTGGTTGTCAACATGCTTGTGAGCGCGCGTGGCGTGGTGACGCTGCGCGCGGCGCACAAGTAGATCAGACCGATGACTTGGTTCAATTGACACCAGTTCGGCGCCCGGGCGATAGAGCGTCGTGCACGAAGCAGCCTTATCGTTGATTAGTGTATGAGCGGCGAATATCGTTCAGGTGTTCTCAGGTTGCACGCTGGCGCACTCCGCGAGTGGGAGGCACGCCTAGTACTTCTGCCGTGGACTGAGGGGGACTACTTTGGCTAGCGGGACGGGAGGGTCTTCTTGGCGGCTGTGGTATTCGGTTGGCTGGTGGCTGTTCAACTTGGCACTAGCATTGCCGACTACTGCGTGGGGTTTGAGCAGCGATGACGTGGCCTGTGGTGGAAGAGTGGAGGTGGAAGCCTGGAGGACCTGGCAATCTGTTTCGCGCCCCCTTCTGGAGGATGACTTGCTGCGGCAGCGGTTAGTGGGTAGGCGTGACACCTACGCGCTTTACGACTTCCAGTCGTACACGCAAAATATTGTGGCGATGGCCCGCCGATGCCATCGCATGGGCAGGCTGAGAGAGATCGCTGCTCTTGTCGAGGGGGCGTATGCGTCTCTGGAAGCGCGCTCGTTTCCCGCGAAGGGGCGCGGCTGGGTTTGCCGTGGAGGCGCCATATGTACGGCCAGAAATGGCTTGCTGGATAACGAGGTAACGCTTTGTAGTCTCCAGTTTCTTGGGCTTGCCACGGCCTTGGCGAGCGCCTTGGCCGCCGATGGCAGTCGAATCGACGCCCAAGATATTGCATTCATCCGGGAAACACTGAATGTTGCACTGGAGCACCTGCTGCATTGGGCTACGGAGTCGGTCACCAAGTCGATAGTGCAGGCGGCACAGGCGGCGCCGAATGAAGTTATCGATGGCTCCTCGAAGCTACTGTTCACGGACAAGCCTCTTTGGCTAATTGGGGTGTACGCCGAAGTGGCCGGGGTTCTTGCGGCGATCGGCGACAGGGACTTGAAGGCGGTGTCGATCTCTGCTGGAGACGTGCTGCGGTTGCAGCGACACTATCAGGCTCTAATACATTTGTTTTTCGCCCGCATTTCGCTGGAGAACGCGACTAAGGACGGGGAGAGGCTTGGCACAGTCGCGGATTTGGATCGAGGCTACTGGCGCCTCTATTCGGATAACCGGTTTGCCGCCTATACTGGCGAACAGAAGCCAGTCCTCTGTGAGACCGGAAGCGGCGGTGTTACAAGGCCAAAAGCTGTGGTCGATCCGGCGACCGTGCCTCTCCTATCAAGTGCAGGCTGGGATATTAGCCATGCTAGACGTTTGGTGCACGTGCTAGATGCGCTAGATCGAAATCGGACTGCAATTGCAGCAATGTGGGGTTCGCGTGATTTCAGGGTGCCGCTGAGCACAGTGCAAAGCACTTTCGCCAATAGCCTCCTGGTTCGCATCTGGAACGGGGATAGCAATTATCCGCTATTCTCGAATTATTTTAGTGGTGCAAATGGCTGGTACCGCGTGGCTTACGATAACGGAACGGGTCAATGCCGAGAAGGCACGCCGCCGTATGCGTTGACTAGTTCCTTTCCTACAGGAGGTTATATCTCGTGGTCGAAGTATCACGCAAGGATTGGCCAGTTGGGGTCGCAGTTGTACAGGCTGTATGAAAGCACTCACCCAGCGGACGTGGCTTTCGTTGAGCATTATTACCCAGATTTTTCTGGAAGAGCTAGTCCTCGCACTGTTGCACTCTCACGATTGATGTTCTTGCCGACGCTAGTCGGGGGTAGCGATGCGCAGCTCTCGGTGCCAGGCGCTCGCACTTTTAAACACTAAGGCACGGTCAGTTTTCGAAAGCAGCTATGCCTATGAATATTCTATACCTTAATCATTATGCTGGATCACCCATCTATGGTATGGAGTATCGCCCCTACTATTTGTCTCGGGAGTGGGTGCGCGCAGGGCACTCGGTGCGCATCCTGGCGGGGGCGTTCTCTCATTTGCGCGTGCGGCAACCTGGAGTTGTAGCGTCCGGAGCGCGCCACGCGACTGCAGAGTGCATAGACGGCATCGAGTATGTGTGGTTCCCAACGCCGGAGTATCAAGGCAATGGACTGGGGCGGTTCCTGAACATCTGGGCCTTCTTGCGACAGGTTTGGTCAGAGGCGAGGCGGATCGCCGACGAATTCAGGCCGAGAGTTGTGATTGCGTCCAGTACTTATCCGATGGACATCTGGGTTGCGAGACGTCTGGCGCGCTTCGCAGAGGCGAAATTGGTCTTCGAGGTTCATGACCTATGGCCCTTGACTCTGATCGAGGTGGCTGGTATGTCTGCAACCCATCCTTTTGTTCGACTTTGCCAGTGGGCTGAAAACGCCGCCTATCGTGATGCTGACGTTGTCGTATCCATGCTGCCCAAGGTGCATGGACATATGGCAGGCCATGGACTCGATCTGAGGAAACTGCACATTGTGCCTAACGGCATTGCAACGGAGGAGTGGCAAGGTTCTGGGGAGAAACCGCTAGGGGGTACTCTGGCTGACCATATTGAAGCTTTGCGGTTGAGGGGAGTTTTGCTTGTTGGGTATGCCGGTTCTCATGGTGTGCCCAATTCACTGGACACTTTGTTGGATAGTGCCGCGTTGCTCAAGGTTCGCCAAATCCACTTCCTTCTGGTCGGTGATGGACACGAGAAGGCTAGGTTACTCGCGCGCGTGCGGAATGAGGGCTTGAGTAATGTGACGATGTTTCCACCTATTGAGAAGGCTTGCATCCCTGCTTTTTTGCGTTCCCTCGATATAGCCTATATTGGATGGCAGAACTCGCCAATATACAGATTTGGTATTGCCCCGAACAAGCTGATGGATTACATGATGGCTGGGTGCGCGGTGTTGCATGCGGTTTCCGCGGGGAACGACCCAGTAGCGGAGTCGGGGTGCGGGCTAAGTGTACCTCCTGAGTCGCCCCAGGCCATCGCTGAAGGGATACTGAAGTTATCCGAATTGAGCGCAGCAGAGAGGAGTGCTATGGGGAAAAAGGGTGCAGCTTTCGTTCAAAATGCGCACAGTTATTCTGTTCTCGCCCGGAGGTTTCTCGATGTCTTGCAGGAGTAGGGCCGATTCAAATTTTGAAATGGCGTACATCGTAACTCTTGCTACTAGCGTTATCGATGCCGGGTCGTAGAATCGTTTATTGGTGATGCGTCACAGCTGGTTGGCCGGAGGAGAGACTATGTGGAAAGTTCAGCTGTTCAAATTGAACTTTGATGATCGAGAAGTTGCTGCCGTCACAGAGGTCGTAGGCAGCGGTTGGATCACGATGGGAGAGAAGACAAAGGACTTTGAAGGGGCGTTCGCGACCTTTCTCGGCTATGGGGCGAAGGCAACTGCCGTCGCCAATGGGACGGCGGCACTCCACCTTGCGATGTTGGCGCTGGGGGTTGGGCCGGGAGACGAGGTAATCGTTCCCGCGCTCACCTTTGTTGCCGACATCAACACGGTGGTACTGACTGGCGCAAAGCCAGTCTTGGCCGATTGCACTTCCCTGGACGACTGGAACATCGATCCGGACGATGTCGCGTGCAAGATTACTGCGAAGACTAAAGCGGTACTGGTGGTTCACTATGCTGGTTACCCATGCGACATGGACCCGATAATTGCGATCTGCAAGAGGAATAACCTCAAGCTGATCGAGGATTGCGCGCACGCGCCAGGGGCGAGGTACAAGGGGCGTAGCGTTGGAACGTTCGGTGACGTAGGCTGCTTCAGTTTCTTCACCAACAAGAATCTTTCCGTTGGCGAGGGAGGTATGGTCACGACCACTTCGAGCGAACTGGATCAGGAAGTGAGATATCTCCGTTCCCACGGCATGACCACGTTGACGCTCGATCGACACAATGGTCGGGCAATTTCCTACGATGTGATTCGGCCGGGGCTCAACTACCGGATTGACGAAATGCGTCCGGGGCTCGGGTTGGTGCAACTGTCAAAGCTTGAGTCGGCCCACGAGCGTAGAGCGGCTGTGGTAGCACGGTACATCACGGCGTTCAGCGCCTTGTCGGGACTGACGATACCATTCGTGGCTCTGGGGGACGTTGATCCGGTTCACCACATCTTCCCCGTCCTCTTGCCGCCGGCTTGTGATCGCTTGAGAGTCGTTGAAGACCTGAAGGATGAGGGTGTGCAGTCGAGCATCCATTACCCGGAGGTGCAGGACTTCACTGCCTACCGAGCGATGGGGCTCAATGAAACCCCGTTGGCGACCGAGATCTCCCGTCGGGAGCTGACCTTGCCTCTTTATCCGACGATGACTGATGAAGAGGTGGAGATCGTTATTGCCGCGTTCAGAAGAGCGCTTGGAGGGTAGGCCCATGGATATCCTACAGTTGATTGGTCGAGACGAGGAACTGTTCGAGGCGGACGTCTCAAGACAGGAGAAGATACTTGCTGCGCTGGTGGCTGGCAGTCGCTTTCTGGTGATTGGAGGCGCGGGCTCGATCGGCCAGGCAGTAACACGGGAGATATTCAAGCGCAAACCCAAAGTGCTGCATGTTGTCGATATCAGCGAGAACAACATGGTGGAACTGGTGCGCGATATCCGTAGCACGCTTGGCTACATTGAGGGTGACTTCAGTACCTTTGCCATCGATTGTGGTTCGGTCGAGTTTGAAGCATTGTTGAAATGGAGTGGTGGCTACGACTATGTGCTCAACCTGTCGGCTTTGAAGCACGTGCGTAGCGAAAAAGATCCTTTCACGCTGATGCGCATGGTCGACGTAAACATCAACAACACCAACAAGACCATCGACATGGCCCGTCGAATGGGTGCGCGCAAGTATTTCTGCGTCTCCACCGACAAAGCCGCCAATCCGGTCAACATGATGGGGGCCAGCAAGCGAATTATGGAGATGTTCCTGATGCGCGCGAGCCTTCAGATGCCGATCTCCACGGCGCGGTTTGCCAATGTGGCCTTTTCCGACGGTAGTTTGCTCCATGGCTTCAACCAGCGATTTGCCAAGCGCCAGCCAATCTCGGCTCCCCGAGACGTCCGCCGGTATTTCGTGACGCCCCAGGAATCAGGCGAGCTATGTCTGATGTCGTGCCTGTTGGGAGAAAGCCGGGACATCTTTTTCCCTAAGCTGAGCGAGAAGCTGCACTTGATCACTTTTTCTGATATCGCCGTCAGGTTCCTTGCCGCTCTAGGGTACGAGGCTTGGGAGTGTGCCAGTGAGGACGAAGCCCGTTCACGAGCGACCGAGTTGATTGCGGCAAGGAAATGGCCCTGTTATTTTTTTGAGAGCGATACCACGGGGGAAAAGGATTTCGAGGAGTTCTTTACGGATGGCGAAGTGCTTGACCTGGGCCGCTTCGAGAGCATCGGCGTCATCAAGAACAAAGCGGTTTTTGAGCGCGAGAAGCTTGAGTTCTTCTTGGCCGGTATCGCCGACCTCAAACGTTCCGGTCGATGGGAGAAGTCGTCACTGCTCACGCTCTTCAACGAGCTGATTCCGGACTTCGGCCACAAGGAAACCGGCAAATATCTGGACAGCAGGATGTGACCATGCAACGTGTTTTCGACATTATTTTTGCGGGACTGGCATTGCTCTTCCTTTCGCCACTCTTTGTGCCACTCTCGATCATCCTGCGCTTGACCGGGGAGGGGGAGGTTTTCTTTGTACAACAGAGGGTTGGCAAGGATGGTAAGCGATTCGGTTTATTAAAATTCGCAACGATGCTTAAGGACAGTCCGAACCTGGGCACGGGTACCGTAACTGTCAAGGACGATCCTCGTGTCTTGCCTTTGGGGCGTTTTCTCAGAAAGACAAAAATCAATGAACTTCCACAGCTGCTGAATATTCTCAAAGGAGACATGAGCATAGTTGGTCCAAGGCCCCAGGCAGAACGCTGCTTTCTTGCGTTTCCTACGGATGTACAGAAGACGATAATCAGGGTGCGGCCGGGTCTTTCCGGGATAGGCTCAATCTTCTTTCGTAACGAAGAGCAACTGCTGGAGGGGGTTACCGATCAAGTGGCGTTTTACGACCGTGTGATTGCTCCGTATAAGGGGGAGTTGGAGAAGTGGTATATCCAGAATGAAAGTCTCACCACTTATTTTCGGGTCATTTTTGTCACGGTCTGGGTCGTCTTGTTTCCGCAGAGCAGAATCGCTTGGACGTTGTTTGCCGACCTGCCGCCTCCACCGGACGAGCTCAAGGGCGTTTAGGTTTCGACGTCCCGCAGGCGTTCGCCAAGGCGCTCGCCTGCGTCGGCAGGCCGTGGGGATAGTCGGAGGAAATTTCGTCGTGCACGCAGAGAGTTGCGCCCTGCGGGGAGGATACGGCCACAGCCTCCCGCGTTAGGCGCGCCGGAGGGGTCATGGCCTTGGAGATGACTGAGGGGAGTTCCTTTGGCTCAGGTGTGCGACTTCGGGTCAAAGTCGTTGTCAGAATGGTCGGTATCGAAGATTCCAACGCTGCGACGAGTCCTCGGAGGTTCGTCAGATGCTCGAAACGGCTGCAGGCAATTTTCGTAGAGTATTGGTAGACGCGAAGGATGCTTGGGTATGGCTTTTGGCAACTCGATCTCTCCGACCATATTCCCCATACGCGCGAGCGGCACGCGGGCTACCGCTTACAACGACCCGTCGCTCTCGAGCTACTGGTACCTGTGGAGTGCTGCGGGGGGCGCGAAGGGTGTTAACGCTGTCTCCGTCTGGGATGATTACCGCGGGACTGGAGTGGTTGTCGGGGTGATCGATGACGGTATCGACTACACACATCCGGAACTGGCAGCGAACTACGCCTACCTGCTCGACTACGATGCGCGCGACTCGGATTTCGATGCCTACCCGGGCGACCCGACGGATGGGCATGGCACCACCGTGGCGGGCGTGATTGCCGCCGCGCTGAACAATGCTGCTGGAGGGGCGGGTGTCGCACCCGGCGCAACAGTCACCGGTTACCGCATCGGTTTTGGCAGCAACGGTAACGAAGCGCAGGTGCTGGAAGCGTTCGAACGTCTGAGCAGCGTCGATGTTGCCAACAACAGCTGGGGCTACGACGGCTTTCTCGGCGATAGTTTTCTGGATCCGGAGTTTGCCGCGATCGGCGCCGCTCTGCAGAACGCGCTTGTTGCGGGTCGCGCGGGGCTTGGCACCGTCGTCGTGTTTTCGGCTGGCAATGGCCGGACGACAGGCCAGGACGTGAACTACCACGGCTTTCAGAACAGTCGAGGTGTGATTGCGGTGGCGGCGACAGATAGCACCGGGAGTGTCACGGGGTTCTCGACACCGGGGGCGGCGCTATTGGTGGCGGCTCCCGGGCAGGGTATACCGACCACGGATCGCGTCGGCGCACCGGGCTATTCCAGCGGCGACTACGCGACGATGAGTGGCACGTCTTTCTCGTCGCCGATCGTTAGCGGAGTCGTCGCGTTGATGCTGGATGCCAACCCGGCGCTGGGCTGGCGCGATGTGCAGGAGATACTGGCCGCCACGGCCGTGCGAACCGGCAGTTCCTCGGGATGGTCCTTCAATGGAGCAGACAACTGGAACGGCGGCGCGATGCACGTGAGCCATGACTATGGCTTTGGCCTGGTCGATGCGTTGGCGGCCGCCCGGGTCGCCGAGAGTTGGCGGGGGGTGTCGACGTCGGCGAACGAGCAGGAGGTGGGTGGTGTGGCTTCACCCACTCTTGCGATTCCCGACGTGGGCAGCGTCTCCAGCACGATCTCGTTGGCTGGCGGCTTGCGCATCGACCATGTTGAGATCGATGTGGCGTTGCTGCACACGAACATTGGTCAACTCGAGATTACGCTTACCGCTCCGGATGGCACGCAGAGCCGCTTGCTGCACAACCCGCCGACATCGCAGGGCAACATTTACTTCACGTTTTCGACAACCCGCGACTGGGGCGAGTTATCGGACGGAGAATGGACGCTGACTGTTTCCGATACGCAGGCCGGCGCGTCCGGAACACTGAGCGCATGGGCTGTCACGGCATACGGGGATCCCGTCGGTGACGATGCCTATGTCTACACAGATGAGTTCAGCGCGCTCGCCCCTGGCGAGCCCACGCGGCTACTTGTGACTGATCTTGGGGGAACGGACACTATCAACGCGGCGGCGATCATTACAGACACGCTTCTTGACCTGCGACCGGGACAGGTTTCGTCGATTGACGGGCAAGCTGTAACAATCTCGATTGGCACGGTGATCGAGAACGCCGACACGGGTGACGGAAATGACTCAGTGATCGGCAATGACGCGCCCAACAACCTGCGAGCTTGGCGCGGCAACGACTTGCTCGATGGCGGGGCAGGTGCCGATACCCTGGACGGCGGCACGGGTGACGACACGTACATCGTCGACTCGGCGGGCGATTTGGTCGTGGAAGCGGGAGATAGTGGAAGCGACTCCGTCAGGACGACGCTCGCGAACTACCTGCTTGGCGCCAATCTGGAAAACCTGGCTTACACCGGCACAGGCAAGTTTGCCGCCGTGGGGAACTCGGCCGCGAATTCCATCGCCGGCGCGGCTGGCGACGACATACTGAATGGGGGCCCTGGTGCCGACACCATGATCGGTGGCGACGGCTCTGACACCTATTATGTCGACAACGTCGGTGATGTCGTCAGCGAGACCAATCCCCTGGCCGCCGGCGGCGCCGACCTCGTCAACAGCGAAATCGACTACACCCTCGGCGACAACGTCGAGACCTTGCGCCTGATCGCCACTGGCGCCATCAACGGCACCGGCAATACCCTCAATAACGTACTCTTCGCCGGCGCCGGCAACAATATCCTCGACGGCGCTCTCGGCACCGACACCGTGTCCTACACGTACGCCGCTTCCGGTGTCAGCGTCAGCCTCGCCACCTCCGCCAGCCAGGCAACGGGCGGTTCGGGTAGCGATACCCTGCTCAACATCGAGAGCCTTATCGGCTCCAACCACAACGACGTGCTGACCGGCAACGCCGGCAACAACGTCCTGACCGGCGGGCTGGGCGCCGACAGCCTTTCGGGTGGGGACGGCGCCGATGTCCTCAATGGCGGCGCCGGTGCCGACACCATGATCGGTGGCGACGGCACGGACACCTACTATGTCGACAATGTCGGCGATGTCGTCAGCGAAACCAATCCCCTGGCCGCTGGCGGCGCCGACCTCGTCAACAGCGACATCGATTACACCCTCGGCGACAACGTCGAGACCTTGCGCCTGACCGCCACCGGCGCCGTGAATGGCACCGGCAACGCTGTCAACAACGTCCTCTTCGCCGGCGCCGGCAACAACATCCTCGACGGCGCGGCCGGCACTGACACCGTGTCTTACGTCTACGCCGCTTCCGGTGTCAGCGTCAGCCTCGCCACCTCCGCCAGCCAGGCGACGGGCGGTTCGGGTAGCGACACGCTGCTCAACATCGAAAGCCTGATCGGTTCCAACTACAACGACGTGCTGACCGGCAACGCCGGTAACAACGTGCTCACCGGCGGCCTCGGCGCCGACAGCCTCAGCGGCGGCGACGGCGCTGACACCCTCAATGGCGGCACGGGTGCCGACACCATGATCGGTGGCGACGGCACTGACACCTACTATGTCGACAACGTCGGCGATGTCGTCAGCGAAACCAATCCCCTGGCGGCCGGCGGCGCCGACCTCGTCAATGCCGAAATCGATTACACCCTCGGCGACAACGTCGAGACCTTGCGCCTCACCGCCACCGGCGCGGTGAATGGCACCGGGAACGCTCTCAGCAACGTGCTCTTCGCCGGCGCGGGCAACAATATCCTCGACGGCGGACTCGGCACCGACACCGTGTCCTACGTCTACGCCGCCTCCGGCGTCAGCGTCAGCCTCACCACCAACGCCAGCCAGGTCACTGGCGGTTCGGGTAGCGACAAGCTGCTGAACATCGAAAGCCTGATCGGTTCCAACTACAACGACGTGCTGACCGGCAACGCCGGTAACAACGTGCTCACCGGCGGCCTGGGCGCCGACAGCCTCAGCGGCGGTGTCGGCGACGATGTCCTCAATGGCGGCCTCGGCGCCGACACCATGATCGGTGGCGACGGCACCGACACCTATTACGTCGACAGCGCCCTCGATGTCGTGAGCGAGAGCAACCCTGCGTCGTCGGGTGGCCGCGATATCGTCTACACGGAAATCGACTACACGCTTGGTGACAACGTCGAAAGCCTGCGGATTCTTGCGCCCGGCGCCATCAACGGCACCGGGAACGCACTCAACAACAGCCTTTACGCTGGCGCGGGGAACAACATCCTCGATGGCGGCGACGGCCGCGATATCGCTTCCTACCTCTATGCATCCGCCGGCGTCACCGTTAGCCTCGCTACCGGTGCCGGGCAGGACACCGGCAGTTCCGGAACCGACACGCTGCGCAATATCGAGTACCTCGCCGGTTCAGCCTTCGATGACCTGCTGACCGGCAATGACGGCAACAATGACTTGACCGGCGGTATGGGTGCGGACACGCTCGACGGCGGCGCCGGTGCCGACACGCTTAACGGTAGTGTCGGTGCCGACATGATGATCGGCGGTGACGGCAATGACATTTACTATGTGGACAATGTCGGCGATGTCGTCAGTGAGACCAGTTCAGCCACAACCGGTGGTAGTGATACCGTCTACTCCAGCATTTCCTTCACGCTCGGCGCCAACATCGAGAACTTGCGTCTGCTCGGCACCGACGCCTCTGATGGTACGGGCAATGCCCTCAACAATGGCCTGTATGCCGGTGCCGGTAACAACGTCCTCGATGGCGGCGACGGTATCGATACCGTTTCCTACCTCTACGCCACCGCCGGCGTCAGCGTTAGCCTAGCGATTGCCACGGGCCAGACGACCGGTGGATCGGGTACGGATATCCTGAGGAACGTCGAAAATCTTGCCGGTTCAGCCTTCGACGATCTGCTGCGCGGTAATTCAGGCAACAACGAGCTGAAGGGTGGGAGCGGCAACGATACGCTCGATGGAGCCGGCGGAAGCGACAAGTTCGTTTTCGGCAGCGACTTTGGCATCGACAGGATCAATGATTTTACGCCAGGCCTGGATTCGATTCGCTTGAGCATCGCACTGGGGGTCACCGACTTTTCCGGGCTGGACACCAACGCAAATGGCTTCCTGGACAATGGCGATGCTGGTGTTCAGATAGTCGGCGCGGATACGCTGATCGATTTCAGCGGCAATCAGCTTCAGATCATCGGGCAGTCGCAGTTGAACAGCTCGGATTTCTTCTTTGCGTGAATCGGGGCGAGGAGTGGTGGTACTCAGGTGGTACGCAGCGTTTGCGGCGACACCACCTTGGGTGGTGTCGCCGGACCACATTGGGCCTCGGTCGTGAGCGTCAGACGAACAGGAAATCCGTACTCTGCAACCCGGTCTGACCGACGATGTCGATCTGGTCGCTGCCAAACAACAGAATCGTATCGTTGCCGGCGACAGTCACATTGCTATCAGCATCGTCGAGGACACCATTGCTGTTGCTGTCCAGATCAGCAAAGCTGGAGACGCCCAGCGCTGTGCTCAACTGAATGTCATCACTGCCCGGGCTGAAATCGTTGATCCGATCGAAACCGCAGTTGGCGCCGAAAATGAACAGGTCGTTGCCAGCACCCCCGGTGAAGATGTCATTGCCGGCCATACCCGTAAACGTATCCGCTCCGACGCTGCCGGTCAGCAGATCGTTGCCGGCCGTGCCGTCGACGGTCAGCCCGGTGGGCGCCGTTCCACTGACATTGGTGACCGTCAACACGACGTCGTTGCCGCTTCCTCCATAATAGGAAATCTGGAAGGTCACGGTCTGGTCGCCGTAGGCGGTGTCGAATGTGGCCCCTTCGAGCAATCCCTTGAACCGTTTGACTACCGCATCGACGCCGTCGTTGTCGACGATGAGGAAACTGCTGCCGACGGTCGGGCTGTAACCGAGGTCGATGTCGAGCGTGCCTCCACCGGCGGCATTGTTGTCGCCGTTCACGTTGACCGTGCCGTTGACCGTCAGGCGGTCGTATTGCTTGGTCGTCGCATCGAAGGTGTCACCGAAGATCTTGATCTTGAGGGTTCCCGCCGAAGCCAGGTCGTAGTTGCCGTTGACGGTCGTCTGTCCGACCGCGTTGCCCGGTGCGAGTACGCCACCGTTCTGGTCGAGCAGCCCGTTGAAGGTGTCGACCGAGAGGACACCGCCTGCGAAGCTGAACGTACCGCCCGCCATGGTAAGCGTGTCGCCAGTAAGCAGGCCACCGGCGAGATCCAAGGTGTCAGCAGACCGGGTGCCGGTCGGCCCAACGACAAGAACGTTGTTGTTGAAGTCGAGCGCTCCCGTTGCCAGAGCAAGTGTCGTCGTGTGAATAGCACCACCGACAATGTCAAAGAGACCCGTGGCGCCCCCCTCAGGGGTGGTACCTACACCAACTTTGACAGTGTCAGCGGTGATGGCGGTGCCGGCGCCCATGATCAGGGTGCCGGCAGCGGTGCCGCGGCCGGTGGTCAGGCCGACCTTGAGCTCGGAGAGTTGCGCCGCCAGGGTGCCCTGAGCGGCGTTGAGCAGACCAACGGCGGAACTGGTGTTGGCATAGCTGTAATAGCCCGAGTTGCCGGTCGATTCGTTCCAGCCGATGTTGAGGGTCGCAGGCGCGGCGACGGTACCGAGGTCGATGGTGCTGTCGGTGCCCAGGATGAGACTGCCGTTCGCCTGGCTCTGCCAGCCCACGTTAGTCACCCGGCCAATCGAGAGCTCGTCGGCCAGATAAGCGGTGAAGCTGTCGCCGGTCTGATTGATCAGCGTGTCGGCCAGATCGATGCCGCTGTCGTTGTAGCCCACGCGCAGATGGTTGAGGCGGTTGTTGGCGGCGCCGACGGCAAAGCTGACGCCGTCGGCGATGCTGAGGCCGCCGCTGCCGAAGTTGAGGCTGGTATCCACACCGGCAAACGCCAAGGTGCCGCCGTGTACGTCCAAGGTTCCCGTGGCGCCGCCCTCGGAGGTGCCGCCCATGCCGATGTTGGCGGTGGCGGTGGTGATGGCGGTGCCGGCGCCCATGATCAGGGTGCCGGCAGCGGTGCCGCGGCCGGTGGTCAGGCCGACCTTGAGCTCGGAGAGTTGCGCCGCCAGGGTGCCCTGAGCGGCGTTGAGCAGACCAACGGCGGAACTGGTGTTGGCATAGCTGTAATAGCCCGAGTTGCCGGTCGATTCGTTCCAGCCGATGTTGAGGGTCGCAGGCGCGGCGACGGTACCGAGGTCGATGGTGCTGTCGGTGCCCAGGATGAGACTGCCGTTCGCCTGGCTCTGCCAGCCCACGTTAGTCACCCGGCCAATCGAGAGCTCAGGCACATCCGTCGCGTCGATGACCGCGCCGCTATTGAGTATCAAGTAGCCCGTTGCCATGCCAGACCCCGCCGGGTTGTAGCCGACATTGAAGTCCGTCACATGCAGGTTGACCTGCGTGTCGAGGATCGTCAGCGCGGTAGTGTTCTGGCCATTCGCGGTATGCAGGGACGTCGGGCCGTTGACCTGCAGCGACCGCTTGAACTCGACGGTATGCGCCGCCTCTCCGGTGTCGACCAGGCTGGCGATCGTCCCGCCAAATGCCGTATCAACGATGCTGCGCCCACCGGGGTCGGTGGCGTTGAAGACCACTCGGTCGGTGGCCGTCGGGACGCTGATGTCCTGCCAGTTGTCGGGGACGCTCCAGTTGTCGTTGCCGCTCGGCAGCGCGCCGCTCCAGTTGGCGCCGCTGAGTGCCGCCGCGTTGGTGCCAATGTTGAAGGCGGTCGGCGTCGCGACGGTGCCGATCGTTACGCCGGCTGTTCCGTTCCGCCAGATCATCCCGTCCGAGGCGATGATCGCCAGTTGCTCGAAAGTGCTCGCCTTCAGTCCCAAAGCCGTGAACTGAAACTCCGGCCCCGTCGCTGCTGCCGCGTTTGCGTTCAGGCGGAGGAACTCCTCGTAGGCGCGAATATCCGCCTGAACCAGCGCGTTGTTCAATTCGGCGTGGGTGAACTGCAGCGTCAGGGTATCGTTGCCGAGGTTGCCTTTGTAGACGTCGGCGTCGCCAGCGATAGCGGTTGCCAGCACGTAGAGTCCCTGGTCGTCGCTATCGCCACCCTCGATCGTGTCGTTGCCGGCACCGCCGTTGAGGGTGTCCTTGCCGAGGCCGCCCTGCAGGAGATTGTTGCCGCTACTGCCGGTGAGCAGGTCGCCGTAGGTCGAACCAGCGAGGTTCTCGATGCTCAGCAGCGTGTCGGTACCGGAACTGCCGGTCGCCTGGCCGGTAGTGGTGGCCAGGCTGACGGTGACGCCGGCGGTGGCGTAGAGGTAGGACGCGGTATCGACCCCGTCGCCGCCATTGAGGACGTTGTTGCCGGCGCCGGCGTAAAGGCTGTTGTTGAGCGTGTTGCCTGTGCCGTTCACCGCACCCGCCGCGAGGATGCGCAGGTTCTCGACGTTGGCGCCGAGCGTGTAGGAGACGTCGGTGTAGACGATGTCGCTGCCGCCGGCTGCGGCGGCGTTGGTCTCGCTGACGCCGTCCCCGACATTGTCGACATAGTAGATATCGTTGCCGTCGCCGCCGATCATCGAATCGGCACCCGTTCCGCCATTGAGGATGTCGGCGCCGGCACCGCCATCGAGCGTATCGGCCCCCGCTGCGCCCACCAGTTCGTTGTTGGCGACGTTGCCGGTCAGTACGTCGTCGTAGTTGGAACCGGCGAGGTTCTCGATGTTCAGCAGGGTGTCAGTGCCGGAGTTGCCGGTTGCCTGGCCGCTCGTGGTGGCGAGGCTGACGCTGACACCCGCAGTCGCATAGAGATAGGAAGCGATATCGCTGCCGTCGCCGCCATTGAGAACGTTGTTGCCGGCACCGGCGTAAAGGGTGTTGTTGAGTGTGTTGCCGGTGCCATTCACCGCGCCGGCAGCCAGGATGCGCAGGTTCTCGACGTTGCTCCCCAGGGTGTAGGAGATCTCGGTGTAGACGATGTCGCTTCCGCCGGCAGCGGCCGCATTGGTCTCGCTGACGCCATCGCCGGCATTGTCGACGTAGTAGGTGTCGTTGCCGTCACCACCGATCATCAGGTCGGCACCGGTGCCGCCGTTGAGGGTATCGGCGCCGGCGCCTCCGTCGAGCGTATCGGCACCCGCCCCACCAACCAGATCGTTGTTGCCGGTGTTGCCGGTCAGCACGTCGTCGTAGTTGGAGCCGGCGATGTTCTCGATGTTCAGCAGCGTGTCGGTGCCGGAGCCTCCGGTCGCCTGACCGGAGGCGAGGCTGGCATTGACGCCAGCGGTGGCGTAGAGGTAAGACACCGTATCGGTACCGTTGCCGCCGTTGAGAATATTGTTGCCCGCGCCCGCGTAAAGGCTGTTGTTGAGCGTGTTGCCGGAGCCATTCACCGCGCCGGCGGCCAGGATGCGCAGGTTCTCGACGTTGCTGCCTAGGGTGTAGTCGATTTCCGTGTAGACACTATCGCTGCCACCGCTGGCGGCCGCGTTGGTTTCGCTGACGACATCGCCGGCATTGTCGACGTAATACACATCGTCACCGTCGCCGCCGGTCAGCGTGTCGGCACCAACGCCGCCGTTGAGGGTGTTGCCGCTGGCGTTGCCGGTCAGCGCGTCGCTGAAGGCGGAGCCGGTGAGGTTCTCGATGTTCAGGAGCGTGTCGTTGCCGGAACCGCCGGTCGCCTGGCTGGCGGAGGTGGCGAGGCTGACGCTGACGCCGCTGGTGGCGTAGGTGTAGGACGCGGTGTCGGTGCCATCGCCGCCGTTGAGGACATTGTTGCCAGAACCGGAGACAAGGATGTTGTTGAGGCTGTTCCCCGTGCCGTTTACTGCTCCGGTGGCGGTGATGCGCAGGTTCTCGAGGTTGGCCCCGAGGGTGTAGTCGATGTCGCTATTGACAAGGTCGGAACCGCCGGCTGCGCCGGCGCTGGTCTCGCTGACGACATCGCCGACGTTGTCGACGTAATAGGTATCAGTGCCGTCGCCACCGATCATGGTGTCGGCGCCGGTGCCGCCATTTAGCACATCGTCGCCGACACCGCCGCTGAGGCTGTCGGCGCCGAGGCCGCCGGTGAGCACGTTGTTACCTGCGTTGCCGGTCAGCACGTCGTTGTAGTTGGAACCGATGAGGCTTTCGATGTTCAGCAGCGTGTCGCTACCCGAACCGCCGGTGATCTGGCTGGCGGTAGTGGCGAGGCTAACGCTGACGCCGGAGGCAGCGTAGACGTAGGACACGGTGTCAGTGCCGCCGGCGCCGTCGAGAATGTTGTTGCCAGCGCCGGCGAAGAGGACGTTGTTGAGAGCGTTGCCGGTGCCATTCACGGCGCCGGTGGCGGTGAGGCGCAAGGTCTCGACGTTGTCGCCGAGGGTGTAGTCGATTTCGGCATTGACGAGGTCGGCGCCGCCGGCCGCCAGGGGATTGGTTTCGCTGACGACATCGCCGACGTTGTCGACATAGTAGGTGTCGGTGCCGTCGCCACCGATCATGGTGTCGGCACCCGTGCCGCCATTGAGGGTGTCAGCGCCGTCGCCGCCGCTGAGGCTGTCGGCGCCGAGGCCGCCGGTGAGCACGTTGTTACCGGCGTTGCCGGTCAGCACGTCGTTGTAGTTGGAACCGATCAGGCTTTCGATGTTGAGCAGCGTGTCGCTACCCGAACCGCCCGTCGCCTGGCTGGCGGAGGTGGCGAGGCTGACGCTGACACCGGAAGCGGCGTAGACGTAAGACACGGTGTCAGTGCCGGCCGCGCCGTCGAGGATGTTGTTGCCGGCGCCGGCGAAGAGGACGTTGTTGACAGCGTTGCCGGTGCCATTCACGGCGCCGGTGGCGGTCAGGCGCAAGGTCTCGACGTTGTCGCCGAGGGTGTAATCGATGTCGCTGTTGACGAGGTCGGCGCCGCCAGCGGCCAGGGGATTGGTTTCGCTGACGACATCGCCGACATTGTCGACATAGTAGGTGTCCGTGCCGTCGCCACCGATCATGGTGTCGGCACCGGCGCCGCCATTGAGGACATCGGCGCCGTCCCCACCCGAAAGGCTGTCGGCGCCCAGCCCGCCGGTCAGGACGTTGTTGCCGGCGTTGCCGGTCAGCACGTCGTTGTGGTTGGAGCCGATAAGGCTCTCGATGTTGAGCAGGGTATCGCTACCCGAACCGCCCGTTGCCTGGCTGGCGGAGGTGGCGAGGCTGACGCTGACACCGGAAGCGGCGTACGTGTAGGACACGGTGTCGGTGCCGAGAGCGCCGTCGAGGATATTGTTGCCGGCGCCGGCGAAGAGTACGTTATTGAGGGTATTGCCGGTGCCGTTGATGGCGCCAGTGGCGATCAGGCGCAAGGTCTCGACGTTGTCGCCGAGGGTGTAGTCGATTTCGCTGTTGACGAGGTCGGCGCCGCCGGCGGCCAGGGGATTGGTTTCGCTGACGACATCACCGACGTTGTCGACATAATAGGTGTCAGAGCCGTCGCCACCGATCATGGTGTCGGCACCAGGACCCCCATTGAGGACGTCGTCGCCCGGCCCGCCGATCAGCAGGTTGTCGCTGGCGTCGCCAGTGAGAACGGCGTTGCCGACGGGCCCACCGAAGCCGCCGATGTCACTCGGCGTGACGGGTTCGGAGGGTTGCCATAGGCCAGTCAATGCATCCTCGGGGTTGCTTTCGGGGACGCTTGCTCCGGACAGTGCCGTGACATTCGATTCGTCGACGAGCAGGTGCTCGACTGCAACAAGGTGTGCCATGGACTCCTCCCAATAATCATTTGATATAACAGATGTGGTGGTGTGATTTCTCTATCTTCTTGCTTTTGTGGGCAATTCCTGAGTCGGCGGAACCTGGGAACTCCCAGTTACTCGGCTATCAGCCAAGTTAACCGCACTGATTGAAAGGTATAGATGGCGCGTGGTTCAAAGTCAAGCCGATACGGAGCTGATGGGCTTCAATGTTCAAGTGATTGCGTCGGACAATCGGTCGCGTTCGTGTTCTTGGTCAGGGTTGTTGACCTGGATCAAACATCCCTCACGTTTTTTGTGTGAAGGTAAAAAAAGCCAAAGCTGCCGTGAGGTAGCGACGGAAAGTCGCGGGTCCCATACAAAAAGGGGAAAGCCGGATTGCCGAATATGACTTCGATACAGTCATATGAGGGGTCCGGCTTTTTGTTGGCCAGAAGAACTAATAAGAACAGAAGTGACAAGACCAATGGTGGTAGCTCATGCGTCTGCAAGGCCGCCGCGCGTTCGGCTCGCCCCAGCAGTTTCTCATGGTCGCCCGCGCCCCAGAACTCCCCAACCGATTCTCTACCGAGTGCTGTCGACCGGACCAGGACGACAGACGCGCTCAACTTTTATCTACGCAGTGCGAACTCCGCTGGAGTCCGCGCCCGCCCAACTTTCGGAGACCGCACCATGACTACCTTCAAGAACGAAGTTGCCTTCATCGATGCCAACGTTGCCGATATCGAGCAACTCGTTGCAGGTCTCCGCAGCGACGTCCAGCCCATCGTTCTCACAGCAGAGCAGAGTGCATCCCGGCAGATGGTGCGCGCACTCGAAGGTATGTCTGGCCTTTCCGCCGTGCACCTCATTGCGCATGGCCGTGCCGGGGAAATTCACTTTGGCGCTGGTGCACTCTCGCTGGAAACATTGGGTGAGCACGCCGGCGATTTGATGTCCCTGCGTCGGGCGCTGGCTGACGATGGCGTGGTGCAGGTCTACTCGTGCAATGTCGCTGCGGGTGACAAGGGGCAGCGCTTTGTTAGTGAGCTAGCCGACACGCTCGGTGCTGACGTCTTCGCCTCTGCGAGCAAGGTCGGCGCCGCCGCACTGGGGGGAAATTGGGATCTTGGGATGGGCAGCACTGCAGGCCGGATTGCACCGCCGTTGCCGTTCCAGGCAGCCGCCATGGATACTTGGCAACATGTTCTTCCCATCACCGGCTTTCGTCTGGCGGCCCTGTCTGATACGGGCTCCTCGAACAGCGACGGCATCACGAAGTACACCACAATCGCGTTCTCCGGGGTGACCACTACGCCGGGTGAGCAAGTCACCCTCTTTCTGGATACCGGGCCCCTTGGTCTTGATGACGAGGATTATCAGTACAGCGTTTATTCCAACGTGACGACGGGCGCTTTCAGTGGCACCTTGACCTTCCTGGAAGGGACCTACACGACCGTCAAGGCCCAAGGCCAAACCAGCGGTGACTACTCCGTTGCGCTTACGATTACTGTCGATACCACCGCGCCCAGCGCATCCGGCTCCGCTCCGGATCTGGTCACCGATACCGGATCCTCATCGATCGACAATCTGACCAAGGACTCAACGCCAACTCTGACCGGCAGTGGGGTGGAAGCCAACGCCACGGTCAAGCTCTATGACGGGAGCACCGAGGTAGGCAGCATCGCGGCCGACGCATCGGGGAACTGGGTCATCACCAGTTCGACTCTGAGTGACGGCGCACACACGCTGACCGCCAGGCAGACGGACGTGGCCGGGAACACCAGTCCTGTCGCCTCCAGCAGCCTGACTGTGACGATCGATACGATCGCTCCGACCACCACCATTAGCGGCATCGGTATAAACGCGGACAGCGGATCCTCCAGCTCCGATTTCGTGACCAACGTCGCCAGCCAGACTGTCTCCGCGACCTTGAGTTCGGGCCTGAGCAGCGGCGAGATTCTGTACGGGTCGGTCGACGGCGGCACCAGTTGGGCTGACATCACCAGCAAGGTTTCGGGTACCGCAATCGGTTGGGATGGGGTCATGCTTTCCGGTACCAGTTCGATCCAGATCAAGGTCACGGACGCGGCGGGGAACGACGGGTTTGTGGCGAGCCAGCCCTATACGCTGGACCAGGCGGCGCCGAGTGCGCCGTCCATCGCCGGCTACAGCACTGATACAGGCGCCTCGAACGACGGCATCACCAGAGACACCACACTGACGGTCAATGGCACAGCGGAAGCCAACAGCACGGTCACCGTGTATGACGGCGCGACCCTGTTGGGCAGTACCACGGCGAACGGTTCCGGCGCCTGGGGTTTCGAGACGGCGATTCTGAGCGACGGCAACCACAGCTTCACGGCGAGGGCGACCGATGCGGCCGGCAACACCAGCGGCGCGTCGAGTGCACTCGCGGTGACGGTGGACACGAATGCGCCCGACGCACCGCACGTTACCGGCTACGCGGGCGATACCGGTGCCACCGGCGATAGCATCACCGGTGACGCCACGCTGACGATCAGCGGTACGGCCGAGGCCGGAAGCATGGTTGAGGTGTACGACGACCTCGACCTGTTGGGCAGCACCGTGGCCGGTGGTTCCGGCGCCTGGGTCTTCGACACGGGGATGCTGAGCGACGGCAGCCACAGTTTCACGGCCAAGGCCACCGACGTAGCGGGCAACACCAGCGACGCCTCGAGCGCCCTTGCGGTCGCTGTCGACACCTTGCCGCCGGTGGCCAGCATCACGCTGGACAGCATCACCCTGGACAACGTACTGAACATCGCGGAAGGCGGCGCTGCCGTGGCGATCACCGGCACGGTGGGCGCCGACGTGCACGCGGGCGACATCGTGACGCTGACGGTCAACTCGGTCGACCACACAGGCGTCGTGTTGGCGGGGAATACCTTCAGCATCGAGGTGCCGGGTACGGACTTGCTGAACGACGGCGACCTGACGGTGGGCGCGAGTGTCACTACCTTTGACTTGGCAGGCAATGCCGCCACGGCAACCGATACCCAGACCTTTGTGCTGGACCAGGTGGCGCCGTCGCCCTCTCTGGTGGTCGGCAGTGCCACGGGTTTGAATGTGGCAAATGCCATGATTTCGTTCACGGTGGGTGGACTCGAGGCAGGTGCTAGCGGTGTGGTGACCTTCACCGATAGCAGTTCCATCCCGGTAACCTACACCGTTCCCCTGAGCGTTGGGATCTCAACCTACAACGCCGACTTGTCCACACTGAGTGGGACGATCTCGTCCTCCGTTTCCATCACGGACGCCGCCGGTAATACGACTGTCGTCTCCGGCAACACGGTTTACGACACCATCCAGGCGGCCGTCAGTGCAGCTTTCGCACACGACACGATCACGATCGGCAACGGCACCTACTCGCTGGGCACGTCCACGCTCAACATTGACAAGAGCCTGATCATCGTTGGTCAGAGCGAAGCTGGGGTCATCATTGACGGATCCGGCATTGACGGGTATGGAATCTTGGTCAATGCCGACAACACGAGCCTGTCGAACTTCACGTTGAACGGACCGGCGGTAGCGCCGTTGAGCGGCAATTATGGGCTGAAGGTTCAGCCCAATAGCAATGATCTGGGCGATAGCCTGGCCAACTTCACCCTTGAACATGTCACTGTGAGGGGTTCCGGACGTTCTGAGATTGACCTGAACGGTGTCGATGGCGCAACCCTGTCGAATGTCACCGCCGATGGAAATGATACGGCCGGCGTTGGCATTGCCATTACCGACTCGATGAATGTCACGCTCGACAACATTGCAACGCTGGGTAACCAGTGGGGTTCGGTCGGTTTGTATCCGTCCAACAACTATTACAGCCTGCCGGTTACCGGCATCGAGTTCAGGGGCACGTACGCTCATGCCGAGGTGATCGGCATCTACGCCGACGACATCTCCACCGGGCAGGACTTGGGTACAGTGGTTTTCCCGCCCTCGTTCGGTAGCGACGGGGACGGCGTCTGGCGAGTGACCAACGATACCTTCCGCGGGGCGGCGGAGAGCACCCACTTCACCTATTTCTTTCCCAACAAAGCCGATGCCGTAGCCTTCGCTCTCAACATCCAGACGCCATCGACCGCGACCGGCGCGTCCGTAGCCAATACGCGCTCCGTGGTCGAAGGCCCGGATGGCAATCTCGTTGTCCAGGCGGGTATGTCGATCCAGGCCGGGGTCGACGCGGCAAATAGCGGCGACACGATCACGATCGGCAACGGCACGTACACCGAACAAGTCGTCATCGACGGCAAGAATGGACTGACCCTGCTGGAGGCAGTCGGGGCCAGTGTCACGATCAAGGCGCCCACGGATGTTCATGAAACCGCGCTGTCGTCCAGCGGCCGTGAACTGCATGGCGTGGTAACCGTCAAGAACGCCAGCAACGTAACCCTGAATGGCATCTCCGTTGATGGCGACGCGCGAGCGGGCACCGTTGACGAACGGACCGACAGTAGCGCGCCCGGACAGGCGCAGTATGTCGGTGTGGTCTACCGCAATGCCTCGGGCAGCGTGCTTGGCGTCGACATCACCGGCATTCGCGACCCGTATGAATCAGGTTTGACCGCGGGTGGACATCCTGTCGTAAGCGGCATTCAACGTGGCGTCGGTATCCAGGTGGACAACGACTCGCTGCTCGGCTTCACCATGACCGGTGGTTCGATCACCGACTTCCAGAAGAACGCGACAGTATTCAATCGTGCCGACCTCAATGTCACGGGCGTCACCGTCACCGGTGGTGGCGCGCAGACGATCATGGCCCAGAACGGCATCCAGATCCTGAACTCGACCGGTGTCGTCGATGGCAACACCATCAGCGGTATCGGCTACGCGGGTTCGGCGGACGCCTATTCGGGCGCGGTACTGGCCTATGGCAACACGAACCTGAACATTACCAACAACACGATCACCGGTGCGAACGGCGAAACCGCCGCCGCCAAGGTGGTTGGCGTTTTCGTGCTTGACTTTGGTACGCCGAACAGCGGCGGCACGATCAGTGGCAACACGATCTCCCATGTCGACGAAGGTATCGATGTGTCGGGCAATTTCGTTGCCAGTGGTGTCACGGTAGGTACCAACACGGTCACGAACCTTGATTTGTCCGATCCCTATGCCACGGGTGTCTCGTTCACGCCCAACGCCAGCCCGGTTGCCTTCAACGTGACGGGTACCGACTTCAACGACTTCTTGATGAGTGGCCCGTCGTCAGACGTAATGACGGGACTTGGCGGCGACGATGTGTTCATCGTGTCAGCCGCTTCGCATCTGACGGGCGACACGATCGATGGCGGCTCGCATGTCCTCGGCGACCAGATCTGGTTCACTTCGACTACCGCCGGCGATACGCTTGTCGTTGGCCCGAGCGTCACCAATGTCGAGGAAGTTCGCATCGTCACGACTGGCGGCGCCACCACCGGTACTGCGGCCGTGAATGTCGACGCCTCGGCAGCGGCGGCCGGCCTGACGATTGTCGGGAATGACGGCGCCAATACCCTGGTCGGCTCGGCCTTCGCCGACACGATCAGCGAGGGTGGAGGCGATGACTCTGTCACCGGCGGTTCCGGCAACGACGTTATCGTGGGAGGCGCAGGCACTGACACCGCGCATTACAGCGGCACACTGACCGCGGCCAGCTTTGCCGCCAACGTCACGGACGGCGATCCACTGAGCGCCGGCGACCAGGCCGGCTGGACGATCACGTCTGGCGACGGCAGTGACACGGTCACTGGCATCGAAAAAGTGACGGACAGCAGCGGCCACACCTTCCTGTTGGTCGGCCATGGCGGTTATGCCACGATCCAGGCGGCGGTGGATGCCGCGATGGCCAACGACGTCATTATCATCGGCAGTGGCACGTACACCGAACAAGTCGTCATCGACGGCAAGAATGGACTGACCCTGCTGGAGGCAGTCGGGGCCAGTGTCACGATCAAGGCGCCCACGGATGTTCATGAAACCGCGCTGTCGTCCAGCGGCCGTGAACTGCATGGCGTGGTAACCGTCAAGAACGCCAGCAACGTAACCCTGAATGGCATCTCCGTTGATGGCGACGCGCGAGCGGGCACCGTTGACGAACGGACCGACAGTAGCGCGCCCGGACAGGCGCAGTATGTCGGTGTGGTCTACCGCAATGCCTCGGGCAGCGTGCTTGGCGTCGACATCACCGGCATTCGCGACCCGTATGAATCAGGTTTGACCGCGGGTGGACATCCTGTCGTAAGCGGCATTCAACGTGGCGTCGGTATCCAGGTGGACAACGACTCGCTGCTCGGCTTCACCATGACCGGTGGTTCGATCACCGACTTCCAGAAGAACGCGACAGTATTCAATCGTGCCGACCTCAATGTCACGGGCGTCACCGTCACCGGTGGTGGCGCGCAGACGATCATGGCCCAGAACGGCATCCAGATCCTGAACTCGACCGGTGTCGTCGATGGCAACACCATCAGCGGTATCGGCTACGCGGGTTCGGCGGACGCCTATTCGGGCGCGGTACTGGCCTATGGCAACACGAACCTGAACATTACCAACAACACGATCACCGGTGCGAACGGCGAAACCGCCGCCGCCAAGGTGGTTGGCGTTTTCGTGCTTGACTTTGGTACGCCGAACAGCGGCGGCACGATCAGTGGCAACACGATCTCCCATGTCGACGAAGGTATCGATGTGTCGGGCAATTTCGTTGCCAGTGGTGTCACGGTAGGTACCAACACGGTCACGAACCTTGATTTGTCCGATCCCTATGCCACGGGTGTCTCGTTCACGCCCAACGCCAGCCCGGTTGCCTTCAACGTGAGGGGTACCGGCTTCAACGACCTTCTGGTGGGCGGCGATCTTGCCGACACGCTGATTGGCCTGGGTGGCAACGACAGCATCGACGGCGCAGCCGGCGCGGATTCCATGTCGGGCGGAGCGGGCAACGACACTTTCACAGTGGATAACACGGGTGACATCGTGATCGAAGCCGAGAGCGAGGGCTTCGACACGGTCAAGGCTTCAGTCACCTATTCCCTGGCAACCGGGGTCGAGGTCGAGAACCTCGTTTCCACAGGAACGGGTGTCAACCTTGCCGGCAACGAGTTCTCGCAGATTCTCACTGGCGACGCCGGCGATAACGTTCTTACGGGCAATGGAGACACTGCCGACACGTACATCGGCGGAGCGGGCGTTGACACGGTTCAACTCGACGGCAGCTTTGCCGAGTATACGCTCAGCGTTGGCGCTAGTGGTGCGCTGGGCCTGACCAAGGGTACCGTCACCGAGTCGGTTTACGGCGTCGAACGTATTCACTTCGCGACGGGTCCGGACCTTCGACTCGTGCATCTGGCCGGGAGCGAATATGCCAGCATCCAGGCGGCAGTTGATGCGGCGACGGCCGGGGAGATCGTCTTCGTTGGCTCAGGCGCGCATGCCGAAAGCGTCGACCTCAACAAGAACGTTCAACTCTGGGGCATGAGTGACGACGGTCCGGGCGCCAGCACAATCAGCGGCAGCCTCGCCATCAACGCTGGCGGCGCCAGCGAAGCCAGTCGGCTTACAGTCCAGGGTCTCAGCGTCACCAATGGCATTACGGTTGGCGATTACGATCACATCGGCCTGCATAACGTTACTGTGTCGTCGTCGGGTAGCTATGTGGTGAACATGGCGTTCTCCGGCAATGCGAACGACATCACGATGAATCATGTGGTCATCAACGCCACTGGCGGCCAAGTGGGCCTGCGCGTCTCGGATCAGGCGGTTGTGACTGACCTCGTCGTCGAGAACAGCACCTTCAACGGTGGCCAGTACGGCATCTATCTCGCCAACGACACGGCCGGTTCCGGAGACACGGTGACTGGGCGCTTCGAGAACCTGACCTTCAACGGTCAGCGGACGATCGACACGCTGCGCAGCTATGCGATCTATGCAGAGAAGCTGTCGGATGCCAGTCTCAGCAACATCGTCGTCAACGCTCATGGTGGGTCGGCCGATGCGCTGACTCGAGGCGTCAGCCTGAACCTCAAGAACGGCACCTTCCAGAACATCAGCATCGATGGTCTGGATCTCAATGGGTTTGCCACCGCTCAGACGGCCGGGACCGCCTACAACCCGCTGCTGGCTGTCGACGTAAAGCCGACAGCGACTCTCGATGGACTGTCGGTCAACGACGTGATCGCGGCGAAGGGTGGCGGCGCGACGGGCAGCGGACTGATCGTCGTCGACATTTACTCAGAAAACGCTGCGACGCCGATTCAGCATCTGGCACTGTCAAACAGCAATCTGACCGGTCTTGTCAAGGTACAGACTTCGGCCTTCACGAGTATCGCCGGCAACGGCGTCACGGGTGACTTGCAGCTGTTCGTGGTTGATCAGCCGGGAGCACCGGCCAACGATCTTTCGGCAAACGTTGTCACTGGTGCCATCACGTTCATTGATGGGCGCGACGTGACCCTTCCCGACGGTGCGGATAACCTGCTCTTTATCGATGGCATCTCGATCGGTCAGCCCGACAACAACCAGGACGGCATCGGCAACAGCGGTGATAACGTCATCACCGGCAACAGCGGCAACAACATTCTCGCGGGTGTCGGCGGCAATGACACCATCAGCGGCGCTGGTGGTAACGACACCATTGATGGTGGTGCTGGCAGTGGCGATACGGTCATTCTTTCCGGCAATCGCATCGACTACACCATCACCCTGAGCGGCTCGACTTATACGGTCCTTGACCATCGCGCCGGCGCGCCAGATGGCACGGATTCCGTGACCAATGTCGAGAACTTCCAATTCGCCAATGGCAACTACTACATTACCAGCGGCTCAGGGACCCAGCTTGACGTGACCGCACCGACGACATCGCTTGCCTACGGAAGTAACGACGGCACGTTGAAGGCGGGTGAAGCAGTTACGTTGGAGGTTACCTTCAGTGAGTCCGTTACGCTTGCAGGCGGTACGCCCACGCTGGTGCTCAACAGCGGTGGAACAGCGACGCTGCAGAGTATGCCGAGTGGTACTACGAATATCCTGACTTTCACCTACACCGTCGCGGCAGGCGAGAACGCCGCCGATTTGGCGGTGACGACCTTCAACCTCAATGGCGCGACGATCAAGGACGCACAGGGCAACGAGGCAAGCCTGTCCGGCGCGCAAGTCAACCCGGATGGGACGCTGGTCGTCGATACGATGGCACCGACGATTGCGCTAGACGCCATCTCGGGTGGCTACGTCAACGACGTGGAGGACGAGTCGACGGTGGCGATCAGTGGGACCACCGTCGATGTGGAGGACGGCCGGATCGTCACGGTTCATCTTAACGGGACGGACTACACTGCCACCGTTAGCGGCAACACCTTCTCGGCGGGCATTCCCTCCACGGCGATCAAGGCCCTGACGGAAGGCTCCGTCAGTGTCACGGCCGACGTCTCCGACGCAGCCGGCAACCCGGCGCCGCAAGCGTCTCGGAGCTTTTTCTACGACCACACGGTGCCCATCGCTCTGGTCACCACGGTCGCTCAAATCTCGGAGGACACCGGCAGCGGTCCGTCCGACTTCATTACCAGCGACAACACCGTGGCGGTCGGCGGCGCCTACACGGGTACCGTGAACACAGGGGCCGGCGAAAAGATTCAGGTGTCCGCGAATGGCGGCGCGGACTGGGTCGACGCAAGCCCGGGCAGCTTCTGGTCTGCCGAAGGCGTGATGCTGCAGGAAGGCGCCCACATCCTGACCACGCGTACCATCGACCTGGCAGGCAACGTCAGAACCGGCGCAAGCCGTGCCTACACCCTGGACACCGCCGCGCCACTTATCAGCAGTCCGTATTCGGTGACCTACGCCGAGAACACCAACGTGACAACGCCAGCCTATATAGCCGCCGCTACCGACGCGACGGCAGTCTCCTGGGCGTTGAGCGGAACCGATGCCGCTCGCTTCAGTATCAGTGGCAGCACCGGTGCAGTTAGTTTCATAGCTTCACCCAACTACGAAAGTCCGATCGACAGCGGCGCAGACAATACTTACGACATCACCGTAACGGCCACGGATGCAGCGGGTAATAGCAGCGCGGCGCAGGCGGTCGCGATAACTGTGACGAACGTCAATGACAACGCACCGGTAGCCGTGGCGGACACGCTCGCGGCGACGGAAGACACGGCGGTGATCTACACGGCGGCGGCTCTCACCGGCAACGACACCGATGTCGACAGCAACACGCTGACGATTGCCAGCGTGA
>Ga0209460_1000441_pt1 | contig 38171 bp, 42 predicted proteins | sample EBPBio132013_DNA_FD_185868 | JGI IMG/M metagenome (GOLD analysis project Ga0209460, IMG submission 185868) | Wastewater treatment Type I Accumulibacter community from EBPR Bioreactor in Madison, WI, USA - Reactor 2_5/13/2013_ DNA (SPAdes)... | ecosystem: Engineered > Bioreactor > EBPR >... | reverse complement strand
CGCACGGCGCGTTCGGGCATATCTTCCATTTTGATACGCACATGCTGGTGGGCGCGGGGTACGCGGTGCTGATGGTCAACCACCGCGCATCGACGGGCTACGGTGACGAGTTCTCGACGGCCATTCGTGCCGATTGGGGCAACCTCGATTACAACGATCTGATGTCCGGCGTGGATTATGTGATCGAAAAAGGTTGGGCTGACCCTGATAAGTTGGGCGTAACCGGTCTTTCCGGCGGCGGTAATCTATCCTGCTGGATCGTGGGGCAAACCGACCGCTTCAAGGCTGCCATGCCCCAAAACCCAGTGACGAACTGGGTGAGCTTCTACGGCGTGAGTGACATCGGTGTGTGGTTCGCCGTCGAGCAGATGGGCGGCCACCCGCACGAAGTACCGGAGATCTATTCCAAGTGTTCGCCGATCACCTACGCGCACAAGTGCAAAACCCCGACGCTGCTGGTACAGAGCGAGCATGACTGGCGCTGCCCGCCGGAACAGTCGGAGCAGTTTTATACGGTGCTGAAGGCCAACGGCTGTATTGTCGAAATGGTACGTTTCCCCGGCGCAGCCCACGCAGCGGCCATCAACGGGGCGCTGCCGGTGCGGACGATGCATAACGAAATCCTGCTGGATTGGATGAACCGCTATGTCCTCGGTAAAGACACCAAAAAGTCGTAACGAATTTTGGTGAACTATGGTGTGCAGAAAAGTGTAAGTAATGTTACATTTCATGCGTGGTCATTACGATACGCTTTGTGCGTGTTTAATCGGTGTCAAGTTTTATAAGGAGAAGGTTTGATGAAACGTTTGGCCGTATTGTTCCTTAGCGTGTTCATGCTCGTGGGCATGACCGCCAGCGCCCAAAGCAACCCGGACGTGCTCGTCTGGTCGCTGGTGGGCGGTGATATTTCCACCCTGAATACCGCGTTGGCGACCGACGGTAACTCGATTACCGTGATCGGTGCGCTGTTCGACGGCCTGTTCAAAGTTGACCCGGATACCGGACTTCCCCAGCCGAACCTCGCCACATGGGAAGTTTCGGATGATGGCCTCGTTTACACCTTCACCTTGATTGATGCCAAGTGGAGCGATGGCACGCCCATCACCTCCAAGGATGTGAAGTTCACCTACGACGCGATCACCTCGGATGCCGTTGAATCGCCCCGTAAGTCGGACATGGCCTCGATTGCTTCGGTCGAAACACCGGACGACAAGACGGTTGTCATCACCCTGACCACCCCGACCTGCACCATCTGGGGGAACGGCTTTGGTTCGCTCGTTCCGCTGCCGTCGCACAAGTTCGCGGCGGATTTCAGCGACTTCATGACCAGTGACTTCAACCTGAACCCGGATGTCACCAGCGGCCCGTACAAGTTCGACGAACGTCAACCGGGTGAATTCGTGCGCTTGAGCGCGAACCCCGATTATCATGGCGGCGTGGCGAAGATTCCCAGCTTACTCTTCCGTATTGTCGCCGACTCGACCACCATCAACCAAGCTCTCCAGACGGATACCGTTGACTACGCCTTCATGTACCCCGACCAATTGGAGCAGTTGCAGGAACAGGAACGTTTCAACACCTTCCTGTACCCGAACGCGAATGCCCCGATTGTGGTCATGAACTACCAAGACCCTGACCAGGCACAGAATGGTTACGACGAAGACGGCAACCTGAACGAACTGGTGCCGAACCAGTTCTTCAACGACATTCGCGTCCGTCAAGCGGTGGCGATGGGTTACGACAAGAACGCTCTGGCGCTGACCCTCGGTGAAAACGCAGGCAGCGTGCCACTGACCGGTCCGATTGTGCCATCTCATTGGGGCGCTTATGATATGTCCTCAGTGACTCCGTGGGAATACAACCCGGAAAAGGCGAAGGAATTGCTGGCGGAAGCGGGTTGGACGGACAGCGATAATGATGGCATCCTTGACAAAGACGGTGTGAAGTTCGAAGTTGATCTGGTTTACAGCAAGCTGGTTGACCTGTGGGGCAACGCCGCACTGATTATGCAGGATCAACTCGGTCAGTTGGGTATCAAGATCAACATCATCGAGCAAGAATGGAGCGCTTACCTCTCCAATGTCCTGCTCCCCGGCAAGTTCAACATCACCATCGTCGGCTTTGGCGGCGGCACGGAAGTGGACGGTATCGCCTACAACCTGCTGTACAGTAAGAACCTGATCCTCGGTGGCGGCGGCTTCAACATTTCCGGTTACGTGAACCCCGAAATAGACACGCTGTTGGATGAAGCCCGTACCGTTCCCGGCTGCGATGTGGCTGCTCGTAATGAACTGTACACCCAGATTCAGCAGATTGCCCATGACGATGTGCCGTATGACTGGCTGGTCAGCACCACGCAGGTGAATGTGCTGAACAACCGTGTGACCGATGCTTACATTGGTCAGTGGGGCGCAATCTTCCAAAATGGTTTGATTAATTGGGGTCTGGGTCAGTAATTCTGGCTAACCGATAACTGATTGCCTAAGCAATAAAAGCGGCACCTCCATGCGAGGTGCCGCTTTTAATTCGAGTTGGCAAAGACCCAAATCGCATAACAAAACGCAAAGGCACAAGGAAGAAATTCAAACTAAACCGCCAAACGAGTGAAGGTGGAGGCGCAGGGTATAAACCTTGAGCTTGGTTTCTGAGTATATTATCCACCCGGCTCTTGGATACCGGCTGCGCTTCCTGTTGAGTAGTGAGATGAAGGCTAATGATGAGCATAGGGAGGCACGATGGCGGGAAGCATTGCTCAAAAGTTGGGTGTTAAAACGGGTTCGCGGGCGATTTTCGTCCATGCTCCAAAAGAGGCGGTAGAAGCGATTGACCCACCCGCGTTGGACGTGGCAGAAAGGCTAACAGGTGCGTTTGACTACATCCATCTGTTCGCCAAAGACAGTGAGACCTTCAAGCATGATTTCCCCAAGCTCAAAGCGCATCTTAAGCCAACAGGGATGCTGTGGGTGTCGTGGCCGAAAGGTGGCAAGCTGGATACTGACCTGAGCATCACCCGTGTGATTAAGCTGGGATATGATTTTGGCTTGGTGGAAAGTAAAACAATCAGCATCAACGAAACGTGGTCGGCGATTAAGTTTACGCACCCAAAAGCCGGTAAGACGTATAAGAACAGCTATGGTAAGTTGAAGTCATAAATCTTCATATCTCGGTTGTTTCGCTTGGTGGTGATACCCTTCCCCTTCCCGACGTGAGCATCGTAACCGCCGGATGAGGTTTCCCTTGACACACCCGCCCCGTACGGATACAACCGTAGGAGCTATTTATAACAAGGGTTAAAAACGATGGCAAACTTTGAACTCCTGAGCGAGTTGGTACAGGAAACAGGCGGCAAGATTCTGCTGTTGGTAATGGACGGCCTCGGCGGTTTGCCGATGACCCCCGACGGTAAGACGGAACTCGAAGCCGCGCACACCCCCAACATGGACGCGCTGGCTAAGGCGGGCAGCACCGGCATGACCATCCCTGTGGCACGCGGCATCGCCCCCGGCAGCGGCCCCGCCCATCTGGGGCTGTTCGGCTACGACCCGATTGAGTACAAGATCGGGCGTGGTGTGTTGGAGGCAACCGGTATCGGCATCGAAGTGAAACCGGGAGATGTGGCAGTGCGTGGCAACTTCTGTACTGTGGACGCGAACGGCCTGATTACCGACCGCCGCGCCGGACGTATCCCGACCGAAGAAGGAGCCAAGCGCGTCGAACTGCTTAAGCAAATCCAAATTCCGGGTGTCGATATTACCGTCGAGGCAGTACAGGACTACCGTTTCGCGCTCCTGCTGCGCGGCGAAGGGTTGAGCGGCGCGATTGCCGACACCGATCCGCAGGTGACCGGCGTGGCGACCCTACCCGCCCGTGCCACCGACCCGAAAGCCGAGTATACGGCGGGACTCATCAACCAGTGGTTGAAGCAGGCGGCGGATGTGCTGAAAGGCCACGAACCCGCCAACATGGTCACGCTGCGCGGCTTCGCGGAAGACCCCGCGCTGCCCAAGTACAGCGATGTGTATAAGCTCAAGGCGGCCTGCGTGGCCGTTTACCCGATGTACAAGGGTGTGGCGCGGCTGGTGGGTATGGACATCATCGACACCGACAGCCACGACAGCGCGGCGGATGAGTTCAAGCGTGTGGCCGCCGTCTGGAACGATTACGACTTCGTGTTTTGCCACATCAAGTACACGGACAGCCGTGGTGAAGATGGCAACTTCGACGCGAAGGTGAAGGTCATCGAGGAAGTGGACGCAGCCCTGCCGATTTTGATGGCGCTCAACCCCTCGGTGATGATTATTACGGGCGACCACTCGACACCCGCCGCGTTGAAGTCGCACAGTTGGCATCCAGTACCGACCCTGCTGTATGCGCCCAAGACGCACATGCCCGACCGCGCTCAAGCTTTCGGCGAACGCGAGTGCATGACCGGTGCGTTGGGGCAGTTCCCGGCTGCTGACCTGATGCCGCTGGCGCTGGCACACGCGAACCGGCTGGCGAAGTACGGCGCGTAAGTAGTTGCAAGTTGCAAGTTTGAAGTGACAAGTCTGAAGGGCGTGGATGCAAGTTCACGCCTTTTTGTTAGGCTTAGAGCGTGCTTAAGATGGTTAGCGTACGTGTCTTTGTTCATAACGACGACCCCAAACAATGTCTTCTCGTCCGCCCACCAACCACACAATCATGTTTCGTGTAGGGGAGTACCTGTGTGTGTTCCCTTGTTTTCATAAAACACTTTCTTAGGGTTGGGGCTACTCAAAAGCGAGCGGGGCTTTTATCGTAAGCGGGATGCGCGTGATCACCCGATAACGGAGCGACTATGACTGCTGCCCTGCCTGCCCAACCGAGCACTGACCGAAAGCCTACACCGCTGTGGGTTCGGCTGCTGCCCTACATGGGGTTGTTTGTGCTGGCGCTGGTGCTGTGGCTGCCATTCGGGTTTCGGGTGACGGGCGTGTATGAAGAGTGGACGCTCAACGACATTGCCGAGACGGAAACCCCCGCGTTCTTCATCACCCCTTCTTGGGCGACTCTCAGCCTGAACAGCAGCCGCCCCTTACAGATGTTTTTCTTCGCGGCTTCCTACGCGCTCGACCACAATTCGCACACCTTCTACAACGTGTTCGTGATGCTGTTCTTCTTCGGGAAAGCCGTGGTGGTTTATTGGCTGGTGCTTCAATTCCTGCCAGAGCATAAGCTGCTGGGTTTCGTCGCAGGTATCCTCTACATGATTTATCCGGCGGACATCGGCACGTTCACCCTGCGGACGATTCACATTCACAGCGCCGTGCTGGCCTACCTGCTGGCGGTATACCTGCTCATCGGATACCGGCTGCGGCAGGGGCGTGGACGGTGGTGGGCGCTGGCGGGCGCGGCGGTGTTCCTGCTGGCGAGCCTATGGCAGTATCAGGTGGCGCTGCCAGCGGCGTTGGTCACGCCGTTGGTCATGCTGTACTTCGGGCGACCGAACCGCAGCTTCTCGTGGGCGTGTGGTGTCTGGTACGGTGTGCTGGCGTTCTTTGCAGGCTATACCCTGTGGGCGAACCAGAACGCAATTGTCGAAACCTACGAAGGCACACGCTACGGGTCGGTGGCACTGCTCTCCGTCGAGAACATTCGCGGGATGGTCGAGGCGCTGTTCACGGCCTACGGGCGGCAGATCAACGGGTGGGTGCAGGCGGTCGCCAAGTGGGACTACGTGCCGGTTTACGCGCCGTACCTGCTGGCAGGGCTGGTGGTGACGGCGGCGGTCGGCATTATTCTGGTATCCCGCCAGCGCGAGAAGGCTGCACAGGTGGCGTGGTGGCGCTACGGGCTGCTATTCATCGTCGGCCTCCTGTTGTTTCCGGTGGGGATGGCGGTGTACCTGCCCCTACCGACCTACCGCCTTCAAGAATTCCGTATTTATTACCTCGCGACGCTGGGTTCGGCGCTGGCGCTGGCAAGCGGCTTATACCTCATCAGCCGCGTGTTTAAGCGTTACCGCGAACTCGCGTTTCTGATTCTGGCGCTGCCGTTCGTGTGGCTGGTCGTGCTGCGGGCGCTCGAAATGCACCAGCGTTACGTCAACTTCTCGCTCGTTCAGCAGAGCCTTTTACAACAGACGGTGGAGCAAGCACCGCAGATCGCGCGGGATACGGTGGTTGTGGTGGTGGACGAGAGCGCCGACCAAAAGATCGACAACGAAAATGTGTTTGCTTTCATGACGATTTACCCGCTGGCCTTACATTACCTCTACGACGATTGGAACTTTGACGCGCAGTACTGCCCAGCCGAGGGCAAAAGCAGCCGTGGGACAACATGCACGTTTGAACCGGACGGCCTAAACATCCGTGAAGCCCAATACTACGAAGGCGTGTATTTGCGTGAACGGGATGAAATCCTGTCTTACGACCGCATACTACTCTACCGCTATACCAGCGATGGACAGCTTGCACTGTTGAGTCCGGCGGAGGCGGAGGCGGCGTTCGGCATCAGCGGTTATGATCCGCAAGCGCGGATTACGGGGGAGACACCGCCTTTCCGCACGAGTACGCTGTTTTCGTGTGTACCGGCGCTTTCGTGCTATCAAGATAAGCCGATTGTCCCACGTAGCTCGTTCGACCTGCCGGATGCGGGCGAGATCGGTACGGGCTGGCGCGCGCCGGAGCCGAGCGGTCAGGGCGAGGTTTACCGGTGGTCGGTGAACACCACCAGTACAGTGACGGTTGACCTGAGCGACAGCAGCGACCTGACGGTTGCGTTCAAGGCAGTGAGTGCGCTCGACCCGACTTTGCTCGATAGTTTACGGCTGACGGTGAACGGGCAGGACATCCCGCTGGCCTATACCGCGCCGGACGCGATCACCCGTTTGTATACCGCCACTATTCCGCGTGATGTATTGGTGGGACAGTCACCGCGCACGGCGCTGACCTTTACCGTCGACCGTTTGATCCCCGTGCCGGACGCGCCGGATGTGCTGCTGGGCTGGGCGCTCTACGGGCTGCGGGTGCGGGGTGGTAGTTAGCGATTGACGGTTGGCTTTTAGCTCCATACTCAAGTCGTTTATGTCGCCCACAGGAGGCTTCGCACGAAATGTCGTCAGAGTCAATAATGTCAGTTAGGCCCTCACCCCCTACCCCTCTCCCAACCGCTGGGTACAGCTAGGAGAGGGGAGTAAAACAGTTGGCAAATTTGGCGGCAATTTCGGCAATGGCAAAGGGTAATTTTGTGCCAATTCCTATTATTCTCGGCTGGCGTTTGGCAAAGTTGGCGAAAAACCGTGTGAAAGTCTGCCGCCGCCAAGATTGCCAAATAGTCTACAGTCTTTAGTCGATAGTCAACAGTCATTAGTCCAATACAAAAGCGAGTCACCAAGTCGAAAAAGGTCATTTTATTTGCAGCGGCGGACGGTGGGCTTGCTGCTGCAACGTTTGCAGCAAAATAGTTATCAGTCAACAGTTTTCAGTTGACAGTTCAAGACAAAGGCCAAGTCGAGTTGCCAATCATCACTCCCAAAAGCACAAGAAGCGGAACAAGCGGCACAGGCGGCACGACGAGTCCTCAGTCGATAGTCTGTAGTCGATGGCTATCAGTCGCCAGTCTCCAGCTTAAGACGAATACGAGTCGCTAAGTACGCCAAGCCAGACAGAGCAGGCCAAAGGATAGGATTATTAAGGTGCGTGAGGTTGGGAGCGCGGACAAGATGTATCTCGTCCCTACAACCAGCTCTTTCAATAGCATAGTGGAAGTTGGCGTATTAAGGGTGAACATTTGTCAGAACATTTGGTCACTTTTAGCGGGGGTTGGCGTTAACCGTTTTGAGGGAGTGGGAATGTTAAGGAGGTTGGTGGATAGTTGGAGAATGGTTTGTGGCACAAACGGAAAATAAACCTAGAAAATAGTTTTAAGTTTCAAGTGACAAGTTTCAAGTGAAAGGCAAAAGGCAGCATGAGAGCGGAGAGGCGGGCTAACTGCTTATGGTTGACGAATGCATTTAGTACCAAGACTGTTTGCTGACGCGATGATGACGTTTTACACATTAGGGCTGAGAAAGTGGCAATGATCCAAGATGCACATCCTCGTTTGAAGGCTGAAGCTATTTAAGCTGCGGCAGAATACAATTTGCAATAAGTTTCAGTAATCACAACAAAATGACTACTATTTTTGAAACGATCAGCTCACTAGGATTTGAACATCATTTTGATGTTGTAGAACACAAATCAATCACAGAACATTTCCAATCAATTGAAAAGTGCGGGATATATATTTTGCATTTTGGAAATGGGGAATTATATGTGGGACAAGCAATAGATGTCACACGCAGATACACACAACACTCAAAAATTTATGATGACATTATCAAGATAAGTTTTAAGTGCATTTTACCGGATAAATTAAATACAATAGAAAAAAAGACCATTGAGGTTCTTGAAGGATTAAACTTACACCTTCGCAATATAGTTCATACCAGTGTAAGTTATGCGCCTTCCTCTTTTGACGAGCTTATAACGCCTGACGATCAATTGAACTGGTGTAATAGTGGTGATTATATTGATAAAGCGGAAGAGCGTATAAATAATTTGGAGATTAGAAGGAAATACCAAACACGGTATAAGCAATTCCTAAAAATGCCGCGAGCCAATGAAGTGATTGAAATTCTCAGACATTATGTCACAACCTGTATACCAGCTTATAAGAGCGGCGAAATGTATTATTGGTCTTGTACTTGTTTACTTGAAAAACGCCCAGATAATATGCTCATTTACTCGCGCATAAATATCAATTGGCAAGAAGTTTTTACTGTTGGCACACAAAATAATCGTTTATTTTTCTCATGGCATCTTGCGAATTCTCCAATACGGTTAACATGGAAAAACTGCCATTTCTATCGTCGATCAGTGCATGAAAATCTTTTACTAAATAACGCAAGTCTTACTAATCATCGCTATAGTCCCGGCGGACAAAATCAGATAAATATGGATGTGGAAGGCAACATTGATAAAGCTTTAAGTATTATGCGTGACCCTCATATTCTGTATGCAATGAAATATTTCAACCTAAACCTCATGCGTAAAGGTCCAAGTCCTTATTTTAAGTATCACTGTTTTGATCTAGCTGATAATTTTTTCATCTAAATTTTATTGGCTATAGAATCGCTAATACATCATTGTATTAATACAATCTCAATCCTTTCTTTTACCTCGCTCCGCTACAATGTAGATTGTAATGTTCACATGGCTGTTATTGAGGAGACCGCAATGGCGCATGTTATTCATTGGATGAAGGAAAATCGGGTGTTGTATGTGTCGTATCAAGGCTACCAGACCGACGAGACGATCAAAGCCTGTTTGGACGAGATGGCCGAATATCTGGACGCGGTACCCCAACCGATTGCCATGATTATCAACTGGCTGGAAGTGACCGGTTACGACAAGGACGCGCTCCGCAGCCAAGCGGGACACCGGACATACAGCCATCCAATGGCCGCACGCGGCGTACTGGTGGGCTTTAATCCACTGGAGGCCATGTTGAATGAAACCACCGTGATGAACACGCGCGGCAGCAAAAACACGCAGTACGTGTCGACGATTGAAGAAGCGAAAGAATACTTAGAAGCCATGTTGTCATAGGCGAAGCCCCATCCTGCTGCGGACGGAGGTCAATTGGGCGTAAGGCTTACTGCACTTGACGCACAATTGTGATAGACTATGAAAAGATCACGCTGCGCTCAAATGGTGACCACCACTTTATCCTGCGTTGCGCCTTGACCCGCTGTAGAGGAGAAACCCTATGCCACCCCAGAAGAGTGGTTACTATTATCCGAATAAATTCGCCCGTATCTTCCTCGATGCGATGGAAGAGGTCATGGGGAAGAACGGCCTGAACGCCGTCCTCCATCTGGCTGATCTCGACAACCTGATCGGCAACTACCCGCCGGATAACCTCGATAAGGTGTTTGACTTCGCCGACTTCACGGCGTTGTGTGTGGCGCTGGAGGAGATGTACGGGCCGCGCGGTGGGCGTGGGTTGGCGCTGCGGGTCGGGCGGACGCTGTTCGCGGATGCGCTGCGGGGGTTCGGTGCGCTGGCGGGTGTGGGCGATCTGGCATTCAAGGTGCTGCCGTTGAGCGCGAAGCTCAAGGTGGGTGTGCCAGCGATGGCGAACATCTTCAGCCAGTTCAGTGACCAGATCAGCAACGTGCGGGAAGAAGGTGACGACCGGATCATCTACACGCTGGAACGCTGCCCGATGTGCTGGGGGCGGAAGGTGCCGGATCGGGCGGTGTGCTATGTGGGACAGGGGCTATTGCAAGAAGGGTTACGCTGGGTGTCGGGCGGACGCGAGTTCAAGGTTGACCTGTCGACGTGCATCGCGAAGGGCGACGACATCGGTCGCTACATCATCTACAAAGAGCCAATTGAATAGAGCGTTATCAATTCTAGAAATACAAAGGGCTGCCCATAGTGGACAGCCTTTTTTGTTGGTTCGACTAGCTGTTTGGGATGCGCTGCTCGGCCATATCCAATGCTTCTTCGAGGGTAGCCGTTATTTTGATGATGCTGCCATGACCACCGGGGTTCATGCTGGCGATGATCGTGAGGAAGGTGCGGATAAGCGACGAGTTGAGTACGACGATGATGAGCGAGATGTTTTTGGGGAAGCTGGCGATGGCGTTTCGCCCGTTGGCGACGATGTTCCCCGGTGGGAGCATTCCGCCCATCGCCGTGTCTTCGATTATCGCGACTTTGTGCTCGACTGTATTCAATAACTGGTTGGTTTCATCCACAGCCGTTTGAAACTCGGCCCATGACCAGCGGCCTTGATAGGTGACTACAACGCAGGTATGCGAGTCATCAAACCACTTGACTGAAATTGGCATTCCCAACCCTCACAGAGCAGCCGCCACGATGCGCGAGTAATGTAAGCTCACCCCCCTATTATGTTAGAGATTACGTGAGATTACAAATCGTACCCGACTTAGGTACTCGTGAGGGCTACCCGGCTCTTGGACACACCTCTCGCGTGAGGGCTAGGGCTTCTTCGAGGGTCGCGCTGGTTTTGATGATTCCGCCTCGCCCACGCGGGTTCATATTGGTGACGATTGACAGAAAGGTGCGGATGATCGACGAGTTGAGGACAACCACGATGAGCGACGTATTATCCGGGAAGCCGGTGATGGCATTTTTGCCGTTCGCGATAATATTGCCAGATGGCAGAACGCTGCCGTCGAGCGTGTTTTCGATGATGGCGACCGGATGCGGCACACTGCTCACCAAGTCGTTGGTGACGAGCGCCGCTTTTTGAAAATCACTCCACGACCAGAGGTCGCTATAAGTCACCACGACGCAGCAGCGCCTGTGATCTGTCCATTGGACTGAAATCGGCATAATCATAATCCTTAACCAAATGTCCCTATATTTACATTCTACGCTGTAATATTTGTAATTATTTTTAAAAAATAGATGAGATACCGATAGAAATCATGAATTTAGCGAAAGAACGTAAAACCTGAGCATTCGATGCAGTGCTATGCTACAATGGGAATAGAACATACATTCAGTTCAGGTGGCTTATGGCAGACCGTATTTTGACGCTTCGCGACATCAACCGTATGACGTTGGCACGTCAGCTCCTCCTCGAACGCAGCCATATGACCGCGACGGCAGCGGTGGAACGGTTAGTGGGGATGCAGGCGCAGTTGGCGAGTGCGCCCTTCGTAGGTTTGTGGACACGGTTGCAGGATTTTAAGCGCGACGATCTCGCCAGCGCGATTGAGCGGCGCGAGGTGGTGAAGGCGACCCTCATGCGAGCGACGCTGCACTTGGCGAGTGCGGCGGATTACCTGCGCTTCCGCACCACGCTCAGTTCGGTGTTGGAGGGCGCGGCGGAGTCGATCACCAAGAACCGCACACCGATTGATGCCGGGCGGGTGCTGGAGGTGGCGCGGGCATATATCAGCGAGCAGCCACGTACCTTCGCCGAGCTTAGTGCCATGCTCACTGCCGAAATGCCGGACGCGGACGTAGGGGCGATGCGCTACACCGTTCGCACGCATATCCCGATGGTACAAGTGCCGGTCAGCGGTGGGTGGAGCTACCCTGCCAAGCCAGCGTTCACGATTGCCGAGGATTGGCTGGGCAATCCGTTTGATACGGCGGAACGGCTGCCGGAACTGGTGAAGCGTTATCTGGCGGCGTTCGGCCCCGCGACGGCGGCGGATATTCAAGCGTGGTCGTACCTCAATCTGCCGGATGTGAAAGCGGCGATTGAGACGATCCGACCGGAGTTGGTGACCTATCGTGACGAGAAGAAGCGCGAACTGCTAGACGTGGCGGATATGCCGCAAGTCGATGGGAGTGTGGACGCACCGATTCGCTTCCTGCCGGAGTTCGACAACCTCGTGCTGTCGCATAAGGATCGCAAGCGGGTGGTGGCGGATGCCTTCCGTAAGCAGGTGTATCTACCGGGTTTGCGGGTGGCAGCGACCATCCTCGTTGATGGCTTTGTGGGCGCGGTGTGGAAGGTCTCGACGGCGAAGGGTGTGGCGACCCTGACCGTCACGCCGCTGGTGACGCTGACGCAAGCCCAACGTGCCAGCATCGCAGACGAGGCCGAACGGTTGGTGCGCTTCGTGGAACCGGAAGCGAAGGGCTACGGGGTGGCGTGGGCGGAGTAAGTTTATGAAAACGATTAACCGCCAAGTCGCCAAGAACGCCAAGTAAAAATACAGCGGGGGAGGCACGCCGCCTCACTACATTGTTTATTGACGTAGGTTGCGATAATTGGACGCGATGTATCGCGTCCCTACACGAAATTCGCATCACAATCGCGCTTTTTTGTAGGGACATCATACAGGCTGTCCGGTATTTTCTTACATAACTTTTACTGCTGCTTCGCCTTTTCCTGCCGCGCGAGGTCGAGGTTGCTCTTCGCATCGGCGTGGTCGGGTTTGAGGCGCAGGGTGGCTTCGTAGTCGGCGATGGCGTGATCGAAATCGGCCTGCATGAAGTAGGCGTTGGCGCGGTTGAAGTAGACACCGGGGAACCCCGGATTGAGGCGGATGGTTTCGGTGTAATCGGCAATGGCCGCCGCGTAATTCTCCTGATTATAGTGGCTCAGGCCGCGATTGTAGTACCCCTCGGCGTACTGCGGATTGAGGCGGATCGCCTCGTCGTAGTCGGCGACTGCCGCCGCGTAGTCGCCCTGCTCATCGAGGGCGTTGGCGCGATTGTTATAGGCCAGCACGAACGACGGATTGAGGCGGATGGCTTCGGTGTAGTCGCTAATCGCCCCCGCGAAGTCGCCCTGACGGCGGCGGGCGAGGCCGCGGTTGTTGTAGGCTTCGGTGTAGTTCGGGTTGAGGCGGATGGCTTCGTCATAATCTCCCAGCGCACCAGCCGCGTCGCCCTGCGTATAGCGCACATGCCCACGGTTGTAGTAGGCATCCGGCAGCGTAGGACGGACGTGGATGGCGGCATCAAAGTCGGCACGGGCGTGTTCATGGTCGCGCTGGCGGTAGTAGGCGAGGCCACGATTGTTGTAAGCCTCGGCGTAGTCGGGGTTCAACCGCAGCGCTTCGGTGTAGTCGGCAATCTTACCGTCAAGGTCATTCCGTTCGCGACTGAAGCCGCGTTCAAACCACGCCTCGGCGCTCAGGCTTTGCTCGGTGACAGCGGGCTGCCCATCTGCGGTAGCCTTGGCCCCGACAACAGCGGGTTGGTCGGCGGCGGGTGTGGGGTGCAGCAGCACATCCAGCGGTTGGCTGAGGAAGCGGGTACGCAGGCGGTTCATAGCTTCCTCGAAGTAGGCAGTCGGCACTTCGAGGGCGTTGTAGGCTGGCAGCGCGGCCAGTTTGCCGGTGAGGAACTTTTGCACGTTGGCATAGTTGAAGTTGTCGAACATCAGCGGGACGATGTTGCGTTTGTGGTCGAAGGCGTATTCGATCTCGCGGCGCAGCCAGTCGGCGGGTTCGGCGCAGCGTTCGAGTGCGCTGGGCGTGAGGACGAGAACAAAGTGGGCGCGGGCGGCGATCTGATTGAGAATGATGCGCTCGAACGAACCGGCATCAATCGACTCGACATCAAGGAAGCAGTCGTAACCGTGGGCGGTGAGGTGCTGGTAAACGGCGCGCGCCATGAAGGTGTTGGTGCGGCGGTAGCTGATGAAGACGGTTTTCTCGACCTGCATGTGGGCGGCCTCTGCGGTTGTGGATGGCGTATCGTTTTATTATGGGCGGTGGCGAGGGGAGAGTCAAACCTGTGTATAATGAAGCGAAGTTGTATGAGGCTATACGCACATGATGAACATTACCCTTCAACTCCCTGACGAACTCGTTAAGCAAGCGCAAGCCGCTGGTATTCTGACGGATGATCAAGTGGCTAACCTGTTGCAAACTGAACTTGAACGCCGCCAGCGGCAGAATCGGTTCTTTGCGGATGTAGAAGCACTTCGTAGCTTACAACCGACTATGACAGAAGCGGAAATTGAAGCAGAGATGCAAGCGTATAAGCAAGAACGCGCTGCTAATCGTCGTAAATAGATATTATGCGTTTTGTCGTTGACACCAATATTCTCATTTCGGCATTTTTCTGGGGCGGAGTGCCGGGACAGGTACTTGAAGTTGGAAAACGCAGCCTTTCCACACTTGTCACCAGCGAAGATTTGCTAGCTGAACTGCTCGATGTGCTAGAACGCGATAAGTTTTCTGAAAGACTACGTTTCATCAATTTGACACCTACCGAGTTCCTAAGAAATTATCGTGAGTTAGTGGATATTGTGCCTGTCGAGCCGCTTCCGCAACCGGTTTGTGATGACCCTGATGATGATGCAATATTGGCATGTGCTGTAAGCGGCGAAGCCGATTATATTGTTTCTGGTGATGATGATCTTCTACGGTTAGTGATGTATGAAAATATCCCCATCGTAAAACCGGCACAATTTTTAAGCCTAATCTAGCCATCGCCCTTATCCCCCAAAAACTTTTGCCCTCGCCCAAGCCTACTACGAATAAGCCGATGCCGACTGCTGCTATCTCACAGATGCGCGATTGCACATCTATATGGTTAAAATGGGGTTATAGGTAAGAGTGACCTCAAACCCTCACTTCCAGACTGGAAGGTGCATTGGCGGTCATGAGGCTTTATAATGAGCCGCATTATTAAAGAACCTGTTCGATGATTAAGCATGAATAACAGGGTGTCCGTACATTTAAAAGGAAACCATTATGAACAATAGGCGGGTTGTGGTGACCGGACTCGGCGTGATTAGCCCGCTGGGTAACACGGTTGCCGACACATGGACGAACGCCTTGGCGGGTAAAAGCGGGATCGACTGCCTGACGGGCATCAACGACATTGACGGCAACGTGCGCGTGGCGGGTATCGTGAAAGACTTCGACGCGGTGGCGCGTTTCGGTGCGCGTGAGGCGCGGCGCTTGGATAAGGCCAGCCAGTTCGGGATGGCGGCAGCCGAGCAAGCACTGACTGACAGCGGCTTGCAGATCACCGAGGAGAATATGTATGACGTGGGCTGTTTGATCGGCACCTGCGTCGGCGGTATCGAGTCGATGGTGGATGCGACAGTGGACTTCGAGGAACGCGGGCAGCGCGGTGTGAGTCCGCTGGCGATTCCGCGTATCCTCGTAGACAGCCCATCGGGGCGCGTGTCGATGATGCACAACCTGCGCGGCCCGAACTACGCGATTGTCTCGGCCTGCGCGACCGGCAACAACAGCATCGGCGAAGCGGCGGATATGATCCGGTTGAGACGGGTGAAGGCTATGCTGGCGGGTTCGAGTGAGGCCACCCTCATCCCGATGGTGCTGGCAGGCTTCGATAATATGAAGGCGCTGGCGCATTACACCGGCGGCGACCCGACATTGATCTCCCGCCCGTTCGACAGCGAACGCAGCGGTTTCGTGGCGGGTGAAGGCGCGGCCATCCTGATGCTGGAAGATTTGGATTACGCGCTGGAACGCGGCGCACGGATATACGCCGAAATTTCGGGCTACGGGCATACGTCGGATGCCTACCACATCACCGCCCCGCGTGAGGACGGTGTCGCGGCAGCGGAAGCCATGAAGCGGGCGCTGAAGGACGCGGAGTTGAAGGTCGAGGATATTGATTACGTCAACGCGCACGGCACCAGCACCCAACTGAACGACAAGAGCGAAACGACCGCGATCAAGCTGGCGCTGGGCGACCACGCCTACAAAATCCCCATTAGCTCGACCAAATCAATGACCGGACACATGCTCGGCGCGGCAGGGGCGATTGAGGCACTGTTCTCGATTCTCGCCATCCGCGATGGGCAAATTCCGCCGACCATCAACCTTGATAACCCTGATCCCGATTGTGACCTCGACTACACGCCGAATGTCGCCCGCAAACATGCGGTCAAACATGCCATGAGCAACTCGTTCGGCTTCGGCGGGCATAACACGGTGCTGATCGTCAGCGAGTACGAAAAGGCGTAGGCACAATGACGAATGGATTAGACGCGCTGCGCCCACTGATTGGTCAAACGACAGCCAACAGTCCCTCACCGCTGGGGCGCTGGCTAAATGGCACGCTGCAAGAAGTCGGCGAGAACGGCATCAAAATCGCTTACGTCGTGCGGGCGGAGATGACGAATCCAGTGGGGATTTTGCACGGCGGTATGGTGGCGACCCTGCTCGATGACATCATGGGTATGACGATTATGGTGAAGTACAGCGCGGATTTGTCGGGTTATTTTTTCTCGACGGTGAATTTGCATGTCGATTACCTCGCCAGCGCCCGTGAAGGGGCAACCGTCATCGCCAGCTCGAACATCACCAAGGCCGGTAACAAGATTATGAACGCCGAAGGTTGGCTGCACGACAGCGGTGGCAAGCTGCTGGCGCACAGTACGTCGAACCTGCTTAAGGTTGAGATACGGGCGTAGTGCGTATTCAACGGCTGCTATTTAAGGTAGCGCGTTCACCCATCGCCACCTTTTTCATTGGATGGGTATTTGCACATATGAGCTTTGCTATTCCGGTCAACCGTCTGCGCGAAACCGAGCGGTTATTGGCCTTTTACCACCCGCAGCCGAGCTACCCGCTGCACATTTTGATCGTGCCGAAGAAGGCGATTCCTTCCGTCATGCACGTTACCGGAGCCGATGCAGGATTTATGGTTGACCTCATGCAAACAGTGCAAAGTTTAGTGAGCGAATTGCAGTTGGAAGCGCGGGGCTACCGTTTAATCGTCAATGGTGGCGAGTATCAAGATGTGCCGCAGCTTCACTTCCATTTAATATCGGAGCATGATGGGTAAGTTTCTTTCGACACGCAAACGGCGCATGTTTGCGGGCATACTGGCAGCGGTGGTGATGGTAGTCGGTATCGTCGGGCTGTTGTGGGCGACCAACGTGTTCGGCTGGCGGGCGTGGCGCTTGCAAGAGGTGGAGGCGTTCATCGGTGCGCCGCTGCCGGAAGGCGCGATGGACAAGCAGTTCACCACCCGTACCTCACCGGCTCGTATCGTGTGGTTGAGATTTGCCATGGGTCCATATGACACTGAATCGTTAGATGCTTTTGTAGCGGCGATGGGCAGCCCACCGCTCAAATTTGGTTTCACCCCGTTCCCCGCCCCGAACCCCCAAGAAGCCGAGATCGCCCTATGGTGGTCGCCCGGTATCAGCGACAGCGCTCGCGGCACCTATTGGAACACTGGTAGCAAGATTATTGAGATCCATGCTAACCGCAGCGACAGCAGTGGATTTTGGGTTTGTGTAAGGGCATATGCGCTCGGAAGCGGCTAAAATTTACGCAAAATTCGTCTTTGAATTAAGAAAATTACAATTTTGCCACAAAATTTACGCTTATTTCACAGCAATATTAAGTTTTCGTCATATAATGAATTTAAGTTGAAAACAAGATAAATGTGAAAAGGTGTAACAATGAAGTCACTCAAGAAGCATATAGTTATTCTGGCAACTGCCGCCCTGATGGTCGCCGGTACGGTTGTTCCCGCGATGGCACAGGATACCACTAGCCCTGCACCGGTTAGTGAAAACACCATCACGATAACAGTGAATTTGGGTGACTTTGGGCCCGTTACCTTGTTGTCGATCCCGGTACGCTGTGGCAATAGCTGCTAGGCTTGAACGCGAAACCTGTTTCAAATGAAAGGGCTTTTCTGCCAAAGATTAGCCCTTACTCAGCAATACCGCACCGATCTGCTGTTCGCCAAGATACCGCTTCGCAATACTTCATACGCTTCATCTATTGACCAGCATTTTATAGCAAAACCTATGTTATATTCTGCGCCATCTCATCAGGAGAAATTTGCGCTTATCTATCGGTTGCACCGGAAACGTCACTGAACGATATGTCAAACGCATTGCAAGAACGCGAGATCGCACTTCAACGTGCCTCGACCTCCGAAGAAAAACTAACTGCCCTTAATCTGCTGGCGGAAGCGTTGTGTGAAGTCGATCCTCAACGCTCGCTCACCTTTTGCGAGGAAGCCTACCAGCTTGCGCGGCAGTTGGGCGACCCCGAAAACGCGGTGGTCGCGCTGCTGAACCGCGCATGGGCAGAATATTGCAAGGCAGACTACAGCAGTTCGTTCATGAGTGTACAGGAAGGGCTGCGGCAGGCACGCACTCACCACTTTGATGTGCAGGAGTTCGACGCGCTCACTATCCTCGGCAACAATTACATCATCATCGGCAACCGCGCTGACGCACTGCAATGCTTCACCGAGGCGCTGACGATCAGCAAGCGGTTAGAAAACCCGCGCCGCATGGCGACCGCGCTTAGTAACATCGGGCAAGAATACAGCAAGATTGGCGACTATAAGGAAGCGCTGAACCACTATTTTCAGGCGCTCGACATTATGCGCTCAACGAGCGGGCAGCCAATTGTGCTCGTCAATATCCTGCTGAATATCACCGAGAACATGAACAGCCTGCAACTCTCGGATGAGGCCATCACCTTCGCGCTCGACAGCCTGCAAATAGCCCAGCGTGAGAATTATGTCGTCGGCGAGGCTATGTCGCTGCTGAATTTGGGTAACGCCTATAACACCAAAGGCGATGCCACCAACGCGGAGATGTATTACGAACAAGCCCTAGCGCGTATTCATGAAGCGAATGCCCCGATTTATGAAGGGTCGATCCTGCAAGACCGCGCCTTATTCCTGCTGGCACAGGGCAATACGGCGGGCGCACTCACGAATTTGCTGCACGCCCTCGATATTCTAAAAGGGTTGGATGCCAAGCCTGAGATGGCTGACGCACACCAACACCTCGCGCGGGTTTACCAGCAGATGGGCGACTTCGCCGCCGCGTTTAACCAGCTTGAACACTATCAGGAACTGCACGAACAGGTCTTCAACGAACAGGCCGACAACCGCCAGAAGACCCTTCAGGCGCTTTACGAGGTCGAAAAGGCGCGGCTGGAAGCTGAGACCCAGTTCAACCAAAACCTGCGCCTGCAAAACGAAATTCAGCAAAGCGAGAAGATTATCGCCGAACTGGATGCGTATGCGGATAATGTCGCCCATGATTTACGCAACCCGATTGGCGTGATCGTCGGGTTCGGCGGGCTGATAGAAATGAACCTTGAAAACACGCTCGATGAAGACAACCTGAGCCACCTCAAAAATCTGCTGGCAGCGGCGGACAAGATGAACGATATTGTCGAAGCCCTGCTGACACTGGCGCGCACGCGGCAGGAGGCGATTATGCCGCAGGTCGTCAATATGCCGCAGGTGTTGGATGAGGCTTTGGCACGGGTGCAGCCCTTCGCGACCAAGCGCGGCGCACGTATCGTGGTCGAAGGCACGCTGCCGAACGCGATGGGCAACGACTCGTGGTTGGAAGAAGCCTTCGTCAATTACATCAATAACGCCATCAAGTACGGTGGTACGCCGCCGGTCGTCACCATCAGCGCGGCGGCGGAGGCCAACGGCTTCATCCGCTACCGCGTACACGATAATGGGCAGGGCGTGGATGCCGAAGCGCAGCGGCTGCTGTTCCGCAAGTTCGAACGCTTGGGCCAGCACAAGATCGAAGGTCATGGTTTGGGGCTAACCATCGTCAAGAATATTGTGGAAAAACTCGGTGGTCAGATCGAGGTGGAAAGCAGCGGCATCCCCGGCGAAGGCAGCACCTTCAGCTTTACCCTGCGCGCACCGAATACAACCGCAGACCCCTATCAGCCGTAAAAACCACTCCGTAAAATCTGCATCAGAATTGAACAGCGCCTGTAGACTGTGCTAAAAATTCGTGTATGATATTAGGGTGGTATTTGTTTTATCGTGATGGATTTGAGGTAGCGACCCCATGCCCTTGTATACTTATCGCCGTGAAGATGGCACGACATTCGACATCAAACAAAGTTTCTCGGACGCTGCGCTGACGGTTGACCCGCAAACCGGTCAAAATGTGGTGCGCGTGGTACACGCTGCGGGTATCGTATTCAAAGGCTCCGGTTTTTACGTCAACGATAGCAAGTCCGGCAGCCGCAACAGCGCGACCAGCCCGGTGAAGACTAAAGACGATGCCGCCAAGCCGGAGGCCGCAAAGACCGAGACACCGGCAGCCAGCACCGAGAGCAGCACGACAACCCCGGCTCCCAAAGCCGAAGCGAAGACCGAAGCCAAAAGTAAACCAGCCGCCGACTAAACACGGTTTGGCTGGCAACAATTGATGACGAAAATGAAAACGCCCGCACTGATGCAGGCGTTTCTGTTTCGTTTTGCTGGCGACAGGCATTAGAACTGGAAGTCACCGGTGACGCGAACGACCTTTTGCTCGTAGTTGCTGACGAAATCCATCAGCCGTTCGTGCAGACGCTTCCAATCGCTGCTGCGGAGGATACCACGCATGGTATCCAGATCATCGACTAAGCCTTCGGTCAAAATCTGCGACTGTTTATCTTGGCTGTAGGCGGTGTACCATGCCCCCGTTGGTTCCATGCCCATACGGGTGATGCCCGGAACCCATTCGCGCACCACGAACTCGAAGTATTCTTGTTCGCGCTCCTGTTTAATATCCCAACGCATCAGCAGCTTAACGTTGTCTTTGCCTAACGATGCCATAGCCTTTTATGCTCCCTATGCCAGCACTTGCGGTTTGAGCAGGACGACCTGAGCTTGCTCCGGGAATTCCGAGCCTGAAACCTTCAATACATCTGTTTCATGAACCGTGGTCACACCCATCGCCTTCAGGAATTTATCAACGGGTTCGAGGTCGAGGTTCACCCCATCCATGCCGTAATGCATGGGGACGACAAACGCGGGTTCGACCAGACCGACCACTTCGGCTGCTTGGCTGGCGTTCAAGCCATTGCCACCACCCACGGGCAGCAGCAGCACATGCACCTCGCCAAAGTTTTCGATGGCGGACTGATCCGGCACATGCGCCAGATCGCCGAGGTGCAGCACGGTTAGGTTATCATACTCGAAACGGAAGGCAATATTCCAACGGGCGATTTGATCTTCAATCCTGTGCAGTTCCAAACCGGTCACAAAAACATTGGCAATTTCATATTCACCGGGGCCGGTGAGAATATGCGACGCACCCTTTACCGTTTCCGTGTTGTTGTGTCCCGGCTCATCGTGGCTAATCGTCACCACGTCGGCCTTCAACTTGGGAACGGGAAGTCCGATATTTTCGGAAAAGGGATCGGTCACGACGGCGATTCGGTTACGTTCCGTAATGCGGAAGCAACTATGACCATACCATGTAATATCCAAGGGCGTATTACCTCACTGTTGACTGTCATCCATGTTCATCGCTTGCTGATTTATCCAACGGATGAGCAAAAAGATGATAAATCGTATGGTCTAATGATACCGAATCTGGAACATTTTCTCAAGCCGCACTCGCGAAATAGTTGACAATTTGTTCGGTTTTTTCGCTGTACGTATCTATGATATGCTAGGCTTCGTTTGAATTACGTTGTAGCTCATCAAACAGATTTGATACGCACATGCCAACACGCGACACAACATTCGAAACGCCGTTTGAATCCCCGTGGCGCATCACCTGTATTGGCGCGGGTATAGCTGAACAGGTTAGCGGGGCGCTGCGCCTGACGCTGCCCGCCACCGATGCCGGTGCTTATCATGACGCGCAGCTAACCGATTACGCCGCCAGCCGTGACTTCCGCTGGCAGCCGCCCGTGCGTTTAGAGGTGGTCAGCCGCTGCGTAGTGGATGGGGAAGCGCCGCGAGACTTTCCATTGGTGGGGACGGCAGGGTTCGGCTTTTGGAATCACCCGTTTATGGAAGGGCTGCGGGGTCACATTCTCCCCCAAGCCGCGTGGTTCTTCTTCTCTGCACCACCGAGCAATATGCAGTTGGCGCATGGGGTGGGCGGCGCGGGGTGGAAAGCCGCAACACTGGACGCGAAACGCTGGCCGTTCCTCGCCCTCGCGCCAACCGCGCCGCTTGGCATACCCCTGATGCGTGTTCCGTTCTTCTACCGCCACTTGTGGCCGATTGGGCAGCGGGCGCTGGGGGTTAGCGAGAAGCTGCTGGAGAGCCGCTTGCTGCTCGAACGTCACACCTACACACTTGATTGGCAGTCGGACGGTCTCCGGTTCGCGGTGGATGGCGTAACCGTTCACCAGACCCCAACGGCTCCGCGTGGTCAGTTGGGCTTCATCGCGTGGGTGGATAACCAATACGCGGTCGTCACACCGCAAGGGCATTTCGGTTCAGGCGTGGTGGCGGTTCCCCGCGCCCAATCGCTCCTACTGGAACGGGTGAGCATCAGCAGCCTTTAAAGCTATAAAAATAAACGCGCCTTATCTCAGCGAGGGATAAGGCGCGTTGTGTTTGGAGCCGTCTGCTTAACTGCCGGGTGTGGGAGTCGCGGTGGCATCGGGAATGACGATGCCCTCAGGAATCTGGCTTGTGCCGGAGGTCGTAACCCCGCCCTGCTGCATCAAGCTGTCCGCGTCAAACAAGAAGGGGCTGTTCGACGGCAGCAGGACGAGCTGCACATTGTCGCTCAAATTTTGCACGTACAGGTACTGAATGAGGCTGGGGTTCGCGGCTAACTGCTCGCTGACCAACCGCAGCGCTTCCGCCTGTGCTTTCGCGTTAATTTCGACCGACTGCGCCTGACCTTGGGCGCTGGCGATAGCTGCTGCCGCGCGGCCTTCAGCTTCCGTTTCGACGCGCGCGGCTTCGGTACGGGCGCGTTCAAGGTTTTGCAGCGCGATCACCTTCTGCTCAATGGCAGCGGTAAAATCGTCCGAGAAGCTAATCTCTCGCACCACCAACTCGATCAGTTGGAGGTTCGCTGCACCATAACGCCCCTCCAGCGCCACGCGAATATCGGTGCTGAGTTCGGCACGCTTCTCGCCGTAGATTTCTTCCGCCGAGAAGGTGGACACGACATCACGCACCACCGCGCGGGTGATCGGGCGCACGAAGCCGTCGATGTAGCCGTTATCCTTCCACGCACGGTAAATCTCATCGGCTTCTTCAGGAATAATGCGGTAGATGACGGTGACATCCATCTGCACCTGCTGACCGTCTTTGGTCTGTGCCTGTACCGCACTGTCGAGTGCCGTTTCGTTCTCGACCGGATTCGCCGTCATACTAAACTCTTGCTGGCGCACGTCATAAACCGCCGACACCTGCTGCATAATCGGCGCGATCACATACACACCACCCGAACGCGGCTCGTCAATCGTACCGTTCAGCACATTGGTGACAATCGCCACCTGTGTCGGCTGCACCGAGATAATACCCTGACCGATCACGCTAAAGATGACACCGGCAATTAAACCGATAATCGCCAACGTAACCCCGCCGCGTGGCGAACGCCCCTGTGAACTGGCGGCCACTGCCAAACCCGCGCCGACGATCAAGATGACGAAACCAATTAACCCTAAGAACCCTAACAAACCACCAATATCCATCGCTGTCTTTCATCCTTTGTCAGACAAACTACTTAAACATGACGAGAAGGATTATGCGATAAGCGGCTAGATTTACACGCCCATATTATTGGGGGTTATCGTGAAGAGCAGGTTAAGCACATTACGGTGGGAAAAGTTAGAACTCGGTTTGAATGGATAGAATATTCTAACTTTAAGCGTATTTTAATTGACTGAAATATTTGTTTCTTTTAATATTTCTTTTAACAGTTTACGATCTTCATGAATTTGGAGCAGTACAAGCATTAACACTCACGCGCATAGAATAATTACTGTGATAGGTTAATTTTATGGCTTCGACCCTGCACGGGCATTCCGAACACGCCCAAACCGCGCTTTATAATTCCCGCGCGTACATCTACTACAGCCGCTATCCGGTCGTCAAACCCAAATCGACCGGCCTTGAAATGCGGTTAGCCCTCCGCACGCTCTGGAACTACACCCGCCTTATCATCGTCACTGTCATGGTGATGACGCTCGGCGCGGCGTTCCCTATTCTGACGGCAAACGAGTTCTTCTTCAAACCGCTGTTCAGCAGTGGTGTTGTCGGGGGGCGGCCCTATTTTGCATTGGATTTAATCACGGCTAGTTTTATGGTCGTCTTAGGACTTATCGTGCCGCTGCTTACACTGTTTTTCTTGGTGAAGATCATGCGGAATCCGAACGTCCGGCGCGACGTATTCAATTAACCGGCAGGCTGCTTTTTAACCGCCGCGATCAGATCATACAACGACGCGCAGTTTTGCGCCGTGCCATCCACAGTGACCTCCCAACGCGCCGCGCCGTCCACTTGCCGGATGACTACCCGCACGGCTGCGCTGCCTTCCCCACGGTGGACGCAAAAGCCTTCGCGCTCCAGCGCCCGCTGCGTCCACAGCGCGGGTAAGCCCTCGCCGACCACATCCACCACACCCGCCGCGTCCACGCTGCTGCGGAACGCGCCCGTGTAGGCATCAAACGCCACCCCTTCGGATTGGAACGCTGCCTCAAACGCGCCGCTGAGTACCAAGTCCTCCGGTGCGCCCACCCGCAGCTTGCCACCCTTCGGCAGCAGCCAGATGCGGTCGGCATTCCGCAGCGCGAGGTCGAGGTCATGCGTTGAGAGCAAGATCGCCCTTCCGCTTTCGCGTGCCAGCCGCCGCAGCATCGTCATCAGTTCGGCACGGCGCGGCATATCGAGGTAAGCGGTCGGTTCATCCAGCAGCATAACCGCTGGTTCCTGCGCCAGCGCCCGCGCGATCATGATCTTCTGCCGTTCGCCGTCACTCAATTCGCTGACGCTGCGTCCCGCCAAGTCTGCCGCACCGACCGCCGTGATCGCCTGTTCGACCACCGCCTCATCTTCCGGCCTCAGGTCGCCCAGCCAGCCAGTATACGGGTAGCGCCCTAAAGCCACCAGCGTGTAGGCTGACAGCACACCCACTTCCACCCGTTCGGTCAGCACAATGCTCAACCGTCGGGCGAGTTCGCGCGGTTGCAGCGTCGTCAGGTCATCACCACTCAGCGCGATATGACCCGCCAGCGGGGGCTGCATCCCCGCCAGCGTCCGCATGAGTGTCGATTTCCCCGCGCCGTTCGGGCCGATCAAGCAAATCAGTTCGCCCGCCAGCAGATCAACCGTGATGTCATCCACAACCACCGTCGGCGGCTTGCGTGGGGCAGCATAGCCCACCGCGAGTTGGCGGGTAGTGAGTACAGGGTAGAGGGGCAAAGGGTTACGCATCAGCTTTAAATCATCCTCATCGCGGCTGGCGCGATACAATGGGCAAAAGGCGTGTCGTCCGGTAAAGTCAGTTTGATTATGGTCAAATCGGTGTCATTTAGCCAGTGTTCAGGAGTGCCAATCCCCATGACTCGCTTGCTCGCCCGTGTCATGCTGCTCCTGTGCGGCCTCACCAGCGCCGGTGTTTTGGTCGCCCAAGCCCAACCGGCGGATAACCGTGCCGTGCTGCCGCTGCTGGTGGATGCAGCCTGCACCGCGCCGTGCTTCTTGGGCATTCGTCCCGGCATCACACTGGCGGATGAGGCGATTGCCTTACTCGAAGGGCATGATTGGGTGCAAAACATCGAAATCCGCTACAGCGACTTTCGCCAGCACGCCAATACCTTCTGGGGTTACGTTTATTGGGAGTGGAAGCCGCAGTCGCCGCTGTGGGAGGCGACACCCGCCTACCAGTTGGCACGGCACACCGCCTTTTTACGTATCCGTGATGGGCTGGTGAGCGAAATCGCCTTCTCGACCACCTTGCCCTTAGGCGATGTAGTCTTGGGCTTGGGTGAAGCGGGGCAGTATCTCCTCGCCGCACCCAACCGCTACGGCCCGCCGCCCTACGCCATCACCCACAACTTCTACTTTCCACAGGCGGGTTTAGTCACCAGCAGCGTGAGTTTGTGTCCGGCCTTGAACCCCGATTGGCGGCAGGCCACCACCGTCACCCTGCGCGATGCCGCCTTTATGGACTCGTATACCAGTGTCGCCACCGCGCGGCAGATCAGCATGAGCGCCCAGCGTAGCCAGGTTCGCGCGTGGTGCCGGTAAAAATATTTAGTAGGTTTGTTTTAGTCTAGTGAAACATAATGTTAGAGCTTAGGACGCAACACGCCGGAATTCATCCATCACACCGATGTTGAGTTCAACGCGGTCGGTATGCAGCACATAATACTCGCGCCAGCGGTCACTCCGGTGAATCTGCCGATATTTATCCCAGGCATGTTTCCAGTTATCGCCAAACACTTCAATGACGTGAAGCTGATTAGCAATCCGTTTTGCGCCTTCTGTGTACGCATCAATCGCTTCAACAACGACCCAAGCATGTGGGAATTGATCACGAACTTGTTGCCAGTCCATATAAGTTCTCCATCTGCCTATGCCTGTTATTGTAGCGCAGTTTCACTCCCCGAACGTCAGCAGGCGCTTGCGGATCTCGCGCAGCGGGGCGCGTACCAGCGCACCAATCGCGATAGCAGGGGTCGCCATCCGCACCACTTCCGGCGGAATCTGGCGCGTCATCAGTTTTCCGAACAGATCAACCGTCGTCGGGTCTTCCATTACCCAGCGCAAACCCGTCAGCGCCCAACTCGGTAACTGCTGGTTCGCGTTATAGAGGTTCGCCTTGACGTTATCCAGCGTTTGGCGGTACATGCCGTAGGTCTTGCTGCGGGTGGTTTCGTCGTACCATTCCAGCGCCTCATCCCACGACATCTGCCCGCGCCGGTAATAACGGATTGCCCACGCCAGCGACTTGGCGGTGAACAGCGCGTTAAAAATGCCCTGCCCATCCAGCGGGTCGTGCTGGTGATACGCATCACCCACCAGCGCCCAACCTGCGCCGCCCGGTTGGCGATACATATTGCCGATCTTCCGCATCCCGTGAACTTTGGTCACCATCGCCGCGCCTTCCAACCGCGCCGTCACCTTCGGGTTGGCTTGCAGCTTTTCGAGGTAAAACTCGGTGGTCTTTCCGGCGGGTGCTTCCAGTAAATCGGCTTGGCCTTCCATCGTCACGGCGGTCGTGCCGTCGGCGCTGTCCATCACCAGCAAACCGTAACCGTAACCACCCTCATAGGCCACGGCGCTCGGCTCGGTTGCTTCGGGGTAGGGTTTAACGTTCTTCCAGTAGGCGTACAGCAGCGAAGTCGGGTTATCGCTGTGGACATCATGCTCGGCGGCGTTGACCTTCCGTGCCACGAGGCTGAAGCGTCCGTCCGCGCCGACCACGATACCCGCGCGAATGTGTTCCTCTGTACCGCCGTGCGCTTGCCCGACGATGCCCACCACCTTACCCTCTTCCCACAGTAAATCCGTCACCGCGTATTCGAGCCGCGTATCCACCGAGGGATAACGGCTGGCATGATCGAGCAGGGCGGCATCGAAGCGGGCGCGGTCGATGGCATAGGCATAATCGCGACCGTTCACGTCCGGCAGCGGAATATTTAGTTGGAACTGGCTGTTGTCGGCATAGATACGGCGGATACGCGGTGTATTGTGGGCGTATTCGCTTTCCTTCACGCCGGTTTCATCCAGCAGCTTGAGCGCGGGTGAATAAATGATGGGTGACGACGCGGCAGGCACACTGGGGAACTCGGCTCGTTCGACGACCAGTGTGCGAACGCCCTGCTGCCCCAGCCGCGCGGCGAGGCTGGCTCCGGCGGGCCGCCCACCGACGATAATCACATCATAGTACTTTTCCATTGTTTGTCTCTCACCCACCTGCTTACAATACTGTCTGTGAATACTTTCACAGTAGCACAAATTTACGCCGTGTGTCTATGACTCCTCACCGAGTTCTAAATCCACCACCCATTCTGAAACTTTTTTATGCGCTGCCCGTATAGTGAGTCATAACAGTTGAACGGTGGCATGAAGGCCCACCGCAGTCTAAGGAGACAGGAGTCCCATTGTGAACGAGTCGCTTATTTACGACGAAAAGCCGAAGAACGATTTTGAAGAAAAACCCAAGCGCGATCACGCTGAATTGGCGGATCTGGGTCAGCGCTTCTTAGCGATGATAATTGATGGGTTTATCGTCGGTGTCGTCGTCAGCCTGCTTTCACGGATGGGCGCGGCGGGTTTCGCCCTCAGTTTCATTTGCTCGGTCGTTTACACATGGTACTTCCTAACGCGCTACGATGGGCAAACATTGGGTAAAAAGGTGATGCACATCCGCGTCATCCGCAAGGACGGCCAACCGATTGATGATGCCACTGCCATCGTCCGCGCCGTTGCCTACCACATTAGTTGGGTGATCGTCATCGGTATCCTGTGGGCGACATGGGATAGCCAGCATCAGGGTTGGCACGATAAGTTGGCGGGTACTGTGGTCGTCAAGGCGTAAGCCTCCAGCCGTAAAATCGAGTGAGAAGGGGCGCACATGCGTCCCTTTTCTGTTGGGTTTTTATCCACATAAAGGACATGATTGATGAGTAAGAAACTGTTGGTCTTGGTTTTTGCCGTCGTGCTGGCTGTGGCCGCTTGCAGCCCTGCGGGGAACATCAGCAAGCGCAACCCCGGTACGCTGCGCGACTATGTGTTTAGCGTCGAACCGCGTAACAACGGCTCGTATATCATCTGGATGCGGAACGACGATGTAGCCGCTTACTGCACCACCGACCGCACACTTGGCGAACAGGCGATTGAGGCCGTGAACAGCCGCACCGGCTTAATCGTGATGGAGTACCGCAACCGCGAAACCGGCGATAAGGAAAGCTGGGGCGTGAATCAGGGCGGCTGCGTGGTAGAAGGCAGCGGCGGCGAAAACAGCACCACGCCGATCTTCAAAATCCTTTCCATCCGTATCCTCTCCGACGAATAGCAGTATTGCTGTAGGGGCGCATGGCTGTGCATAGGCATTAAGCTAAAGGGATATTTATCGGACGCGCTGTATCGCGCCCCTACAAAAATCCGGTTGTGTAGGGACAGCATACTTGCTGTCCGTTTTCCGAACAATTTTAACTGAATGTACATGCATGGCTGTGCGCCCCCCTATTCCTCACCAACATTGGGGCTTGCCGCTGGTATGCCCCATTTCCCACCTACGAAGCCGTCACAATTGGCTGGCTGGTAATCCACGCCTGCGCCGCCTGTAAATCGGCTGAGGTCAGACGGTGGTCGGTCGGCTGCCAGTTGAGGTCAACTGCCGCGCCGCCAGCTTGTAGCACCGCCGCCAGCTTCTCCACCGACTCCGCTGGAATCAGGTTGTCGTAGCGTCCAGCGAGCATCAACACGCTCGTTCCGGTGAGGTCAATCGACGCTTCGGGCGTGAAGGGCAGCATCGACCGCAGCAGCACTGCGCGGGTCAGCAAACCCGGATGCAGCAGCATCAGGCTCGCCGCCACATTCGCCCCGTTCGAGTAACCCACCGCGATCAGCGACGAGGGTGCGAAGCCGTATTCCCCAGCCGCCGCCTCGATAAACGCCGCCAGCTCGTGCGTCCGCGCCACCAAATCCTCATGGTCGAATACGCCCTCCGCCAGCCGCCGGAAGAAGCGCGGGTGGCCGTTCTCCAGCACCTTCCCGCGTGGGCTGAGGAGACTTGCGTTTGGTGCGATCTGCCGCCCGATGTCCAGCAGCGCATCCTCGTTGCCGCCCGTGCCGTGCAAAAGCAGCAGCGTCGGCGCGTTCGGCGTACCCGACGGGATATAACGGTGAATGAAATCGTTCGTAGCCATGTCTCTCTTCTCCTTGAACCTTACAGTAAATCCCTGTTCGCAACGATGTAGGGACGAGATACATCTCGTCCGTATCCCACCACAAATACTGTCTTTTCGTAGGGGAGGGGCTAGAGGCGAGGGTTCATCCCCGCAGCCCCAACTTCCGACACAACGCGGCAAGCGTCCGCTGTTCATCGGCGGTCAGCACGCCCATCTCATCGACAATCCCCTGCACATGCGCCGGTAGGATGCCCGCGATCAACGCCCGCCCCGCCTCGGTGATCGACACCCGCATATACCGCTGGTCGTCGGTGCTGCGTTGGCGGCAAACAAGGTCGCGCTTCTCGAGGTTCTGAATCACGATGGTGATGTTCCCCGTACTCTTAAGCAGCTTTTGCGCCAGCTCCACCTGTGACAGCGTGCCGAGGTGATACAGCGCTTCGAGGATGGCGAACTGGCTGGTGGTCAGGTTCGCCTGTGTGGTCACCGCCGCCGTCCGGCTCATGATGCTTTCCGCCGCGCGCGTCACCTTAATATAGGTATCGAGCGCCAGCACTTCCTCATCCGTTCCCTGATATTTGGTTCCCATCGTGCCTATCCTTATCCGCTTGTCGTACAAACGGTTTCTAATACGATTCTGATTTGACAACCCCATTATACAATGTTAAACTGTTCAATGTCAAATGATTAAACATCAAACCAAATGAGCAGTACGTTTGAGCAGGATAAGAAAGGGCAGCAATCATGCAGTTACACGGTCTACATCACGTTACGGCGGTCACCGGCAAGGTGCGGAACAATCTCGACTTTTACACCCGCATCCTCGGCTTGCGGTTGGTCAAGAAGTCGGTCAATCAGGACGACACCTCGGCCTACCACCTGTTTTATGCCGATAAGGTCGGCAGCCCCGGCACCGATATGACCTTCTTCGACTGGCCGCAAACCGGAGCCGACCAGCGCGGGACGGACAGCATCTCAAACACGTTGTTCCGCGTCAACGGGCAGGCCGCGCTCGACTACTGGGTCAAGCGCTTCACCGAGCACAACGTTAAGCACGAGGCGCAGCAAGAGTTCGCCGGTCGGAGCATCCTCCGCTTCGAAGACCCCGAAGGCCAACGCCTGACGCTGGTGGACGACGGCGGCGCAAGCTTCCACGGGCAGGTGTGGGACGGCGCGGACGTGCCGGTGGAGTTCGCCATTCGCGGCTTCTACGGCGTGCAGCTCTCGGTTCCGGCGCTCGGTCAGGTTGGCCTGATCCTGACACAGCTCCTCGGCTTTGAGGAAACCGACCGCCAGCCGAACCCCGCTAACCCGCAGGAAGAAGTCGTCATCTACACGATGGACGGCGGCGGGCCGGGTAAGGAAGTGCAGGTCGTCATCCAGCCGGGCTTGCAGCGGGCGTTCCTCGGCAGCGGCGGTGTGCATCATGTGGCCTTCCGTGTGAAGGACGTGGCCGAGCAGGATTACTGGAACGATCTGCTGACCAAGCGCGGGCTGCGGACATCCGGCCTCGTCGACCGCTACTACTTCCAATCGCTGTACTTCCGCATCTCCGGCGGCATCCTGTTCGAACTGGCGACCGATGGGCCGGGCTTCGCGACCGATGAAGCGGTGGAGACGCTCGGCGAACGGCTGGCGCTGCCGCCCTTCCTCGAACCCTACCGCGAGCAGATCGAGAAGGGACTCAAGCCGCTGGACACGGTGGTGAGTCAGTAGCCGTTACTAGTCGATAGTCATTAGCTGATAGTCTATAGAGGGGCGCAGGTGATGCGCCTCTTTTTGTGTTTAGCTGTCAGTCGTCAGTCTCCAGTCGTCAGCTTAAGTCAAGGACAGTTTGTGGCGGAATTGGCGGCGGCGGCGGCAGTGGAGCGCCAATTCAGTTTTTAGTTGTCAGTTCTCAGTTCACAGTCAAAAGTTCAAAATACTGCGAAAACTGCGAAAGCTGCGAATGCGACAAGGGCTTTAATGGCAGATGTGAGGGAGCAAACTGCCAAAACTTCGCAATATTCTTCAAATTCTTCATTTTCACAGTGCATTTTATGTCGGCGAAGTCGGCGAAGTCGGCGACGACAAAAGAGCGTTTTCCGACACAAAAGTTGAAAAAATTAGAAAAGTTAGAAATATTGCTGTTGATGCTGTTGTTGTTGTTGAGAAATGTCGCAAATATCGTCATTGTCGTCATTGTCCGAAATGTCATTAATAGATCCCCTCCGTCGCTAACGCGACACCTCCCCCGTAAACGAGGGAGGATAAAAGCCACAGTCCTTGGCAAAGTTGGCAGCAATTTCGGCAATGGCAAAGCTCGTTTTTGTGCCAATACGGCGGATGGCTCGGCTGATTTTGCTGCAAAATCGGGTATGGGCTGCTGCTGCAATGTTTGCTGCAAAATAGTTATCAGTCAACAGTTTTCAGTTGACAGTTAAAGGCCAATACAAGTCAAAGGCAAATACACAAAATGCGGCAGAAGCGGCAAATGCGGCACGACGATTTGTGCTTATTGTGCATGTTGATTAGACCCCATCCCCAACCCTTCCCCGTAGTAACAAGGAAGGGAGCTAAGACATCGCCTAGAAACAGGATAGCAGAGTTTGAGGGCGAAAGGGCGAACATTTGTCAGAACATTTGGTCACTTTTAAGCGAAGTCGGCTCTAACTTTGTGAGGGAGGGGAATTGTTAAGATGGTTGGCGGATGGTTGGAAAAGGGTTTGTGGCACAAACCTAATTCAAACGTAGATGATAATAAATTACCAAGTAAATAAAGGCTAATGTTCTTGAAACAAATTTACAGTTTTGCTTCAAATACGTCAATCAGAGAATATTTTCTGGTGGTTTGGTTGGTCGATATATGATAAGTAATAGTCTCTCTCATTTGCACGGTATATCTTTTTCCAAGTTGAGCATTATTGATTGTTTCCGCAGCTTCTACCGATAATGCCTGATTGTCTAATTTTCCTTCATAGACGTTATCTTGAGTCGTAATTTCGAACCTTCTGCTTGTAAACGCTCCAGTTAACTCACCAGTTACTCTAATAATTCTCGTTTGAATATCAACCATTTGTTCAATAGTATCAATAGTCGCTAGGACTGTTGGGATGGTCAGTGAGACATTACCGCTTCTTTGTCCACTTGCAGATGCCCATCGCAAATCCACTTTATCAATACGTGATTCCCCAATTGCTTTCAAAAAATCTAGGTAAGACTTTGGTACATTTGGTTTATAGCCAGTTAAAGTGGCTTGCAAATTTTCTTTGTTATTGCCTAAAGAAATTAGACGGCTTAGTTCTTGAAGTGCATCTCCTATTAAAGTTTCGCCGAACATGTCTGCTTGAATAGAAGAAGCCATTTCTAGCTTAAATGAACCTTCGCTCGGTACTAGCAACGAAAGCTGAGTTACTGCTTTAAGATCTCTGGTTGGGTTCACACTATCGTTGTGTAATGGATCAAGTGAATTAGCAATATAGTTAAGCGTAGATTGAAAGTTACTGAGAATTTCACTGAGAATGGAAATTGGAGCTTCGGATTGCCTTTGTCCTGGAAAATGAAGGACTAATTCTACGTATTCGCGTAGCAACTGCCTTGCTCGAATTTGAAGTGATACCTCGGTATCTGCAACTATAGTTTCGATGGTTTCGGTTGTTAGCCTCTCCCCAACTTCAGGTAATTGATCGTCAGTTAGTGATTCAGCATCAACTACTTCGATTTGAGCTTGTAATTGGTTGTCATGGTAGGTTGTTACGATAAGAACATGCCCATCTTCCGAGTTTTTGTAAGCAGTGTGTAGGTCAATTGTACCTGCGCGTAATTCTTTAAAACGTGTAGGTGAAAGAGTTACATAAAGCCATATTTCTCCGTCATCAGGCTCATCTTCTAATACTACTAAATAAATATGCCCTGAGGTGTTCTGACAGGCGAACAGCAAAGGTTTATCATAGTATTCATATATTTCCGTTATTGTGAGATTACCTAAAATGGTGTTTTGGGGAAGAATACTCATTTTTTAGTCTTTAGATAAGTCAACTAATTTAAATATTTCCCAGGGTTTTTCTCCATATGGAAACCACCAAGTATGGTGCGATTTGTGAAAATTACTTGGAGTATTTTTCATTTTGCCCATCTTTGGTGTTAAATGTGCTTTAAATGCAAAATTGAATTTTTTGTGCTTTCGTCTTTTAGCGGGCACACGGCTCAACATCTTTTTAACGGCTTCTATATCTGTATAAACAGATATACCACACATTACACATTCCGAAATACCTTCCAAATCCCGATCGGGATTTATCTCTCGAAATGATAGAAACTCCTTTTCACCAAAATTTTTATCTACTGCTAGACGATAAACAACACCACTAGTAGGTATTGCATCATCGGGAGGGCAATCTGAAGGCAAATGCGGCCTAAATTTCATTTATATAACTTTCTCGTTGAATTTTTTATTATCTTGATTGTAACGTTGTTAAGTCATGCAAAGTTATAAGATTTCGATAATCTGTAATATTGAAATACAACAATCCTTAAATTTATAACAATAGCAATGAAAATGGGCAAGACAAATGGACTTAATTAGGAATAACAATGCACATTAATTTGCCTCATAAAGTGATAGCGAATCTTTTCTGCTATTGGCAATCACCTATGAGTTTGAGTCAAGGTTACAAACAAAAAGGCGACCTGATGAGGCCGCCCTTCGAAAATCGGTAGTGCGTGTGGCTTACTGCTCGTCGGTGAAGTCGAGGTCGCCGGATGCCGTGCCGGTCGCCGCTTCCATCAGCAGCGTCAGGCGCGCGGCCATCGCGGCGGGGTCGGGGTGGATGCCATCCTGCAAGAGCGCGGTTTCAAACACCTGCTCCTCGACCACCTTAATCAGCGGGTTCTCCGGCGTGGCGGCCAGCATCTGGCTCAGGTTGTGCATCAACGGGTGGCGCGGGTTGAGTTCCAGCGTCTTGACTGGCAGTTCGTAGTCCTTATCCAGCAGGCGGTTGATGCGGTACATCTGGCGGCTCGCGCCCGACTCGTCGCTGACCAAACGGGCGGGGCTGCCGGTGAGCGTCTTGCTGGCGCGGACTTCCTTCACACGGTCGCCCAGCAGTTCCTTAAAGTGGTTCTGAAGCGCCTCGAAGGTGTCTTCGGCAAGGCTTTCGCGGGCGGGTTTCTCGTCGGCCTTGGCCTCGCCCACGCTGCTCAGGTCGATGTCGGCCTCGTCCACGTTCCGCAGCTTGTGACTCTTATAGGCATCCAAGCCCATCAGCATGAAGGGGTCAACCGGATCAACGAAGTACAGCACCTCGATGCCGCGCTGGCGGAAGGCATCCAAGTGGGGGCTGCGGGCGGCGCTGTGGTAATCCTCGCCGATGATGTAGTAGATGTCGTCCTGACCGGTGACCATGCGGCTGGTGTAGTCCTCCAGCGAGAACAGCTCGCTCGCGTCGGCGCTGGTGGTGGTCGGGAAGAACAACAGCGGTTCGATGTCGGTGCGGTCGGTGGGGGCGACGGCGACACCCTGCTTGATGAAGCGCCCGAACTCGGCGAAAATCTTGAGATACTCTTCCTTGTTCTTACTCGCGAGGCGCTTGAGGTCGCTCAATACCTTGCCGGTAATGGTCTTTTTGAGGTTCGCCATGATCTTGTTGGCCTGAACGCTCTCGCGGTTGACGTTAAGCGGTAGGTCTTCACTGTCGACCACACCCTGCACAAATTGGAGGTATTCGGGCAGTAGGTCTTTGGCGTATTCCTGAATGAGTACCTTGCGGGCGTAGAGCTTGAGGCCGGCTTCCTTGCGCGGGTTGAGGATGCCGCGTTCGCCGCTGCCGGGGATGTAGAGCAGCGCGTAGAACTGGAGCGGCACATCGGCACGCATGTGGATGCGGTGGAGGGGGGCTTCCCAGTCCATCGTCAACATCTTGTAGAAGTCGTTGTACTGCTCGTCGGTGATTTCCTTCGGTTCCTGCCGCCAAATCGCGGTTTGTTTGTTGGTGGCTTCTTCGGTGTCGCCGACGTAGATGGGGAAGGCGATGTAGTCGGAGTGGCGACGGATGACATCCTTGAGCTTCCACTCCTGTAGGAATTCCTTCGCGTCTTCCTTGAGGTGGATGATGATGTCGGTGCCACGGGCTTCACGCTCGGCGGGTTCGATGGTGTAGGTCGCGCCGCCGGTGGATTCCCACGCATAGGCGGGTTCATCCTTCTTGTACGACCGCGAGATGACGCGCACTTTATCAGCGGCCATGAACACCGAGTAGAAGCCTACGCCGAACTGCCCGATGACATCCTGCGCCGCGCCGCTGTTGGCGGACTGTTTGGCGGCCTCGATGAAGGCTTTCGCGCCGCTGCGGGCGATGACACCGAGGTTGTTGTTGAGGTCGTCCTTCGTCATGCCGATACCGCTGTCGCTGATGGTGATCGTACCGGCTTCGGTGTCGGCCTTGATCTCGACGGCGAGTTCCGCGTCGGCATCCTGCACGTCATGGTTGGTGAGCAGTTCGAACTGCACACGGTTGAGCGCGTCGGAGGCGTTCGAAACGAGTTCGCGGAGGAAAATTTCGCGCTCGGTGTAGAGCGAGTGGATCAAGATATCCAGTAGCTGCTGAATTTCGGCCTGAAAGGTATGGGTCTCAGCCATAATGCTTCACTCCTGCTGGGTCAAATTTGCGTTGTATTTAAAGGGTTTGTGTAAAATCCGACGTATTGTATAACACGCGCGTATAAGAAACGAGTAAACGTTGGTTTGATGTTATAATGTTGAGAGAGTGAAAGAGGCTTTTTATGACATTACCGGACATCTCTAAACTCTATACGGTTGATGAATTCGAGGCGTTTACTGTACGCCCTGAAAACCGCGAACGCCATTTTGAACTCATTCATGGCGAGATTGTGGAAAAGGCTATGCCTACCGAAGAACATGGCATCATCATTTACACGTTATCCGGCGAGATTTATATCTTCCTCAAAGCGAACCCAATCGCGCGGGCGGAAATCGAGGTTCGCTACAAAATGCCGCTGGACGGTCACAATTCGCGCCAACCGGATTTAGCGGTCGTGGTTGATACGCAAACACCGATTGTCCGCAAAGGCGCTGTACCTCGAATGCCGGATTTGGCGGTCGAGGTCAAGTCACCCGACGACAAGTTCAAGGATATGCGCGACAAAGCCGAGTACTATACCGCGAACGGGACGCGCATCGTGTGGCTGATCTACCCACAAGAACGGCTGGTCGAAATTTACCGCCCGAATAAAGACTCTCAACTCTTGAATGAGAACGACTCATTGGATGGGGAAGATGTCCTTCCGGGTTTCACGCTCCCCATCCGCGAGCTATTCCGGCTGATATAAGGTAGGAGTTCATATGCGCCAAGTGATTTTGATTCCTGACTTAGAAGATGGCGGTTACACGGTAGAAGTGCCAAGTCTGCCGGGGTGCATTAGCGAAGGGGACACGGTTGAAGAAGCGTTGGTCAACATCCGTGATGCCATTCGCGGGTACATTGAACTGCTTGAAGAAGACGGGCTTCCTGTTCCCTCTGAACATGAACACGCTGTACTCGTGGCGGCTGTCTAATGCCGAAGCTACCGCAAATTTCGGGGCGCGAATGTGTAAAGGCGCTGGAAAAGCCGGATTTTATTTCCTCCGACAAACGGGAAGTCACCTACACATGCGCCATGACAACCCGTTTGCTCAAGTCGCAATTCCTAACCATAAACCCATTAAACGTGGAACCTTACAGTCGATTATTCGTCAAGCGGGATTGACTGTAGACGAGTTCCTTGATCTTCTGTAACACAAGCTACCCGCGCGGCTTGATGTTGGCCTTGACCTGCCCTAAGCGACCGTGGGTGTTGAAGATGACATCGACCCACGAGCCGTCGGCGAATTTCCCCGTAAGCACTTCATCCACCTGCGAGATGGTGAGGCCGCAGCCCTGCAAGTAATGGGTGACGAGCAGGCGCAGGTTGTCAGTTTGCACGCTGGCGGCGAACTCGGTGATGACGGTGACGATATGTTCGGGCGTGTTGACGACGCGCGTGGGGCAGCGCTCATCCTTGACGAGCAGGAACAACGCCCCGCCATCATACGGGCCGCGGTAGTAGAAATCTGCGTCGAGCAGGGCGCTGGCGACCACAC
>Ga0209460_1000440_pt1 | contig 38191 bp, 34 predicted proteins | sample EBPBio132013_DNA_FD_185868 | JGI IMG/M metagenome (GOLD analysis project Ga0209460, IMG submission 185868) | Wastewater treatment Type I Accumulibacter community from EBPR Bioreactor in Madison, WI, USA - Reactor 2_5/13/2013_ DNA (SPAdes)... | ecosystem: Engineered > Bioreactor > EBPR >... | reverse complement strand
CCGCGCAGGGTGGTGGATAAGCGCCGTCTGCTGATTCCTGATAAGCCGCCCACAACGCCCGCAGCACCTTCACCGGATCAACGATGCCCGTCTGGTTGTTAGCTGCCGTGAACGGGCGGTGTGCGGAGGCTGTGCCATCCGTCTGCTGCAAGTGGATAATGGGCGAGTAACCGCCAAGTGTCCGCAGCCAGTGGTACAGGTCTCCGTCCTCGTAGGCCGCGAACAGGTAAGGGTGCTGGCGGATAGAGGTCGTCAGGCTGTCCACGGTAACCGCCGCGTTTGTTGTGGGCAGCACGCCGTACCAACCGGCGGGTGGTGCTGCGCCCGTGTTGAGGGCGGCGATATACGCCTGAATGTCTGGCGGTTGTGGCAGCAGGTAACGCCGCTGCCCGATCTGGTGTCCGGTATCCAGCGTCAGGTAGAAAGGGGTTTTCCCTCGTTGGTATACATCCCGCAGGAGGCGCTGCGCCCCGCTGACCGTCCACGGGATTTGGTGCGGCGTGTACATCTGCTCGACCGAGATGCTGCTCAAGCCTTCCTGCGCCGCCACCACTGCCAGTTCCGCCAGACGTTCGAACAGGTCAGCTTCGGCCTCTGCATAGAGCGAGGGATGCGCCAGCACCGGCTGCGGGAAGGCGTGGCAGAAGAAACCCAACCCCGCACCCAGCGCGGCGGCGTTGCGGATCATCGGTTCCAGCCAGTCGTGCTGGATGTGGTCGCGGATGCGCGGGTCAGTATGGGCGAGGCCGAGCGTAGCGTAGGTGCCATGCCCCGAATACAGGTTGACGACCTTCACACCCGTTTGCTCGGAGGCCGCTTTGACCGCGTTAACCCAGCTCCCCAGCGTCTCCGGCGTGTTATACAGCGGGTCACATTCGTTGTCCGCGCTGGCTTCAATGCAGCGAATGTCCATGTCCGCCGTGATCTGCATCCATTCCAGCGGCTTCGTCCAGCGTTTCGAGGCGAAACAGTTATCGAGGGCGAGATGTATCTTGGGAATCATGCTGCGTACCTCGTCAACTTTTGCTGCTTATCGGTCAGTAATACCGCTCCACATCCAGCAGGTTGTGCAGCGGCTTATCCGCCAGATACGCCTTGAGATTGTCGATGAAAATGCGCGTGATCTTGGCATTTTCCGTGTCGGCGGTGCTGGCGGAATGCGGGTTAACAATCACGTTCGGCATATCCCACAGTGGGTCATCGGCAGGCAGAGGCTCAACCGGGAACACATCTAACGCCGCGCCGCGCAGGTGACCATTTTGCAGCGCCGCTGTCAGCGCCTTGTAATCCATCACCGCCCCGCGCGAGATGTTGATGACCACTGCACCCTTTTTCAGTTGGTCAATCTGTTCCGCGCCGATCATGCCTTCGGTTTCCGGCGTGTGCGGCGTAATGAGCAGCAGGTAGTCGGCCTGTGTCAGCAGCGGCGAGAGGTCGCCGGGTGGGTAGAGTTCGTCGACGTTCGGCATCGTGCCGTCGGCCTTCGCGCTGCGGCGGTTGCCGATGACGCGCATATCGAACGCTTTGGCGAGCCGTGCCGCTTCCTGCCCGATCTTGCCGAGGCCGATGATCGCCAGCGTTTTCCCTGCTAATTCGGTGGTGGCGTTCCGCGCCCAATGGTGCGCCGCCTTCGACCGCTGCAAATACTCGAAATCCCGCGCGAAGAACAGCATCGACAGGATGACGAACTCGGCGAGGGGGCGGGCATGAACGCCGCTGGCGGTCGTGAACTTCCAGCCGGTTGTGGCGTAGTTCTGCTTCACGAACTGCCCGATGCCCGCGCTGGTCGCCTGTATCCACTTCAACTTGGGCGTAAACTGCGGCAGATCTTTCACATGGCTGTGGTCGAAGTCGAATAGGATGTCCGCCTGTGCCAGCAGCGCCTGCCACTCGTCCTCTTGCTCCGGTGTGCGGTTGACGGGCGTGTTGTGGTCGGCGATGTAGCGCGGCTTACCCAGCAAGTCAGGGCGGTAAACAATCTCGACCTGCGGCACTTCGCTGCGGATTTGCTCGACCAGTTCCGGCTCCAGATACGAGGCGATCAAGACGGTGTGTTTGATGTCAGTCATTCCATTTTCCGGTGATGTGCATGAAGGTAAAAACACACTTTACCCTGAATAGGGCGCTGCATATAGAGCCAACCGGATAGTTTTATCAATGCAGGTCAAGTGGCGATTTCGCGGTTGAATGGATTGAACGCTAGTATAGCAATACAGGCTTGGCGGGCATCTTCTGGTCGACGGTAAAGGAATAATCTTTCATTTGGGGTTTGTCGTTGGCAAACCCTTTTTAACCGCTTGACATATTGATGATTGTCGATATAATGAGCGTTATGATAACTTCTGAAATCGCCTTCGGCAAAGCCATTAGTGACCCTATACGCTACGAGATCATGCAGCACGTGTGCTGTGTGTGGCTTAGTGTGAATGATGTGGTCGATAAACTCGGCGGCAAGGTCAAGCAGCCCACCGTCAGCCACCACCTGCGCGAACTCGAGGAATCCAACCTCGTCTACGCGCGGCAAGAAGGGCGGCAGCGCTTCTACACCTTGAATCAGGAACAGGTGACGTTGTGCTGTGGTCAGTTGGTTCGGGCGTTCAATCCGGGGCAGGCCATGCAGATCGTGCCGGACGATACCATTCCATTGAGTGCTATCTCATAGCCTTTCGGGGCTTTTTATTTCAGGAGATATATCGATGAGTATCAATATATAGGAGGGTGAAGATGTCTGATGTGATCGAAATTCATGATGTGGTGAAGGAACGTTACGGCGCGATTGCCAGTGGGGAAGCCAATTCATGTTGTGGAGGCGATAGCTGTGGCTGTGATGTCCAACTGTACGACAGCGGTATGCTGGAAGGTTTACCAGCCGACGTTACGGGAATCTCGCTGGGCTGCGGTGATCCCGTTACCATCGCTGGGCTGCACACCGGCGAAACCGTGCTTGATCTCGGCAGCGGTGGGGGAATTGACTGCTTCTTGGCGGCGCGGCAGGTGGGCGAAAACGGGTACGTTATCGGGGTAGATATGACTCCCGCCATGCTCGACAAAGCCAACGCCAACAAGCTCAAGATGGGTGTGCAAAACGTCGAGTTCCGCCGCGGCCAAATTGAAGCGCTGCCCGTGCAGGACAACACCATCGACGTGATTATGTCCAACTGCGTCATCAACCTGTCGCCGGATAAACAGTCCGTGTTCCGCGAGGCGTTCCGTGTGCTCAAGTCCGGTGGCCGCATCGCCGTCAGCGACATCGTAACCGAAGGCGAATTTAGCGCCGAACTCCGCGCGGATACGACCAAATGGGCAGAGTGCGTTACCGGCGCGATTGATGTCTCGACTTACACCGGCTACATGCGCGAGGCCGGTTTTACGAATATTCAGGTCGTGGATAAGAGCAGTGCCGAGGGCATCATCGAAGTCAAAGCCGGAATGCCGCGCGTCTACAGCGCCCGCATCACCGCCGATAAAGCCTAATCTATGCGGGGCGGAGGTGTGCTTATGCCGCTTCCAAACCCAACCAACTCTTTATCAAGGCATAAACACATGAAACGCCGCGTACTCATCTTATGCACCGGAAACTCGGCACGCTCACAGTTGGCGGAAGCGTTGGTGAACGCGCGGCTTGGCGATACGTGGGAAGCCGTCAGCGCCGGAACCCAGCCCGCCGCAGCGGTCAATCCCTTCGCGCTGGTTGCCCTTGCTGAGGTCGGCATTCAAACATCAGGCAGCCACCCCAAGCACCTCAGCGGGTTTATCGGTCAGCCTTTTGATGTGGTAATTACCGTTTGTGATGACGCAGCGGAACACTGTCCGGTATGGGTAGGTCAGGGGAAGCGCTTGCATATCGGCTTCCCCGATCCGGCTGCGGTGCTAGGCGACGATGCCACCAAACTCGCCGCTTTCCGCCACACCCGCGAGGCGATTATCGAGCGCTTGCTGCCTGTCCTCCGCGATTTTCCTAATAAATCATAGAACTTGGCAATCGAGTTCCTACGAAGATGAGTTCTCGAATTATGTAGGGACGCGAGACAGCGCGTCCGTCTGTATAAAAAATCAACTTTTCAAATAGCTCTAACGAACCCTCATCAGCAGTATCCCCGCCTGTTTTTGCTTCCCTTTATTCGCAATAACTTGACACGATTGTAATTTCCGTTATACTTCAGATAGTTTTTTCAACTTATGAAATAAGTATGCATAAACAGAAGTTATTGCGAGTCCAGAATAGAGCGCTTGTCCTCAACAGCATTCGCCAGCACGGGTCAATCTCGCGTGTGGATGTCTCGCGTCATACTGGCCTCAGCGTCGGCGCGGTTACGGCTTTAACCCGCGAGTTGGTGGACAGCGGCCTCATCTACGAGAAGCAGGAAGGCGACTCGCGCGGTGGTCGTCCGCCCATTCTGCTGGCCTTGCAACCAGAGGGCGCATATGTCGTCGGCGCGAAGCTGACCGAAGACCACATCACCTTTGCCCTCACCAATCTCGACGCGGATGTCATCGGGCGGCTGACGTTGGAAAACCCCGGTATCGAGCCGGAGGCCGTCGCCCAGCGCGTCGCCGATGGTATCCACCGCCTTGTCGCCGAGTCGCGCATCCAGCGCAGCCGTTTGCTCGGCGTGGGCATCGGCATGGCGGGTATTGTCGATGCCGAAACCGGTGTCTGCCACACCTCGCCCATTCTCGGATGGTCGAATGTTCCCTTCGCCGATATGGTCGAACAGCGCACGATCCTCCCTGTCTACCTCGACAATGATGTAAACACCCTCACGCTCGTCGAAAAACTCTACGGCGCGGGTGTCGGCAGCAACCATTTCCTGACCATCACCGTCGGGCGCGGCATCGGCCTCGGCATCGTCGTCAACGGCCAGTTGTATCGTGGCATGGGCGGCGCGGGTGAGTTCGGGCATACCGTCATCGACCCGCATGGCTACACCTGCGACTGCGGCAAACGCGGCTGCCTCGAAACCTTCGTCGGCGACCCGTGGCTGCTGCGGCGGGCTGCCGAACACGACCGCCACTTCAACACCATTGACGAGCTTTTCCACGCCGCGCAGTCTGGCGACTCTGTTGTTCTCGATTTGGTGCGGCAGGCGGGGGCAACCCTCGGCTATGGTATCGCGATGCTGGTGAACGTCCTCAACCCGCAGTTGCTCATCTTCAGCGGCGAGGGGATGCGCTACGGTGATCTGCTGCTCGAACCGATGCGGCAGGGCTTGTACGCCAACGCCATGTCCACCTTGAGCGCGGGACTTAAAATGCACGTTGAGCCATTAGGGGATGATGCGTGGGCGCGCGGCGCGGCCAGCCTCGTGCTGCAAGAATTATTCCGCACCTCGGCGCGTGAACTGGATACAGTCGGGGTATAAGTTTTTTTGAGTTGAGTTTATTCAACTAGTGAAAAAAGTTGCAAAACCTGAAAGACATTCGACATGACTTGGAATAGCGGTTTTCAAAAATGGAAATGGGTAGCGGTGTTCCTCGCGCCGAGTTTAATTGGCCTGCTGGTGTTCATCGTCTACCCCATCATCGCCTCGCTGTGGTTGGCCTTTCAGGACTGGAACATGCTCTCCGCGCCGAAGTTCATTGGCTTGGCGAACTTCCAAGAACTGCTTCAGGATCAGGACTTCTGGCGTGCGCTGCGCTATACCCTCACCTTCGTCGTGCTGTATGTACCGTCGGTGTTCGTCATCGGCTTGGGGCTGGCGCTGCTGCTCAACCAGAAGGTGCGCGGCATGATTATCGTCCGCACCTCGACCTTCCTCCCGGTGGTCGCCTCGTGGGTGGTCGTGTCCCTCATCTGGAAGTGGATTTTCAACCCTTCCTACGGCCTCATCAACTACGGCCTCGCGCTGCTGGGCATTCAAGGGCCGGATTGGTTGTTCCAGCCGCAAACCGCCCTGTACGCGATGGTCATCACCAGCATCTGGAAAGATGTTGGCTATATCGCCCTGTTGTACCTCGGCGGTTTGCAATCCATCTCCGAAACCTACTACGAAGCCGCTCAGATCGACGGGGCGGGACGTTGGCGCAGTTTCCGCAGTATTACCCTGCCGCTGCTGTCGCCCACCATGTTCTTCGTCGCCATCACCTTACTCATTAACTACTTCCAGTTGTTTGAGCAGGTCTGGCTCATGCCGATGACCGATAGTGCCGCCGACCGTCAGTTGCGGGTGATTGTCACCGAAGTGGTACGGAACGCCTTCAGCTATAACCGCATGGGTTATGCCTCGGCACTGTCGTGGGTGCTGTTCATCCTGATCTTCATCATCACCTTCGTCCAGTTCCGCCTCCAGAAACGGTGGGTCTACTATGAATCACAGTAACGCGGTGGCTGGCACCATGCAATCTACCAAACACGGCGAAGGGATCGTCGTCAGCCATAACGGGTTCACATCCATAGCACGGGCGCTGTTGATGATCGTCATCGTCGCCTTGATGGTGCTGCCGTTCTTGTGGATGCTCAGTACATCCCTCAAAGAGCAGCAGTACATCCTCAAAACGACACCGGAACTCATCCCGAATCCGCTGACGTTCACCAGCTACACCCAGCTTGCCGACCGCATTGACCTCGGTCGCACTTTCTTTAACAGCCTCTTCGTGGCGCTGGTCGGCACGGTCGGGCAAATCCTCGTTGCGGCGATGGCGGCCTACGCCTTCTCGCGCTTGGAGTGGCGCGGGCGGAACACGGTGTTCATGCTCTACCTCGCCACCATGATGGTTCCGGCGGTCGTACTGGTCGTGCCGCAGTTCATCCTCATCCGCCAGCTCGATTGGGTCAACACCTATCAGGCGCTCATCGTGCCGGGGTTGTTCAGCGCCTTCGGTACCTTCCTGCTGCGTCAGGCGCTGCTCACCATCCCCAAAGACTTCGAGGAAGCCGCCTTCGTGGACGGTGCGAATCACTTCACCATTTTCTGGCGGATTATCCTGCCGCTTTCCCGCCCCGCGCTGGCGACCTTAGCCGTTTTCAGCTTCATGGGCTACTGGAATAACTACTTGTACCCGCTGTTCGTCGCCCGTAAAGAGTCGGTCGCGACTCTGCCAATTGCTTTAGCGACCTTACAAGCGGGGCCGCGCGCCCTCACCGAATGGAATATAGTGATGGCGGGGGCGGTCATTACAGTGCTGCCGATTTTGGTGGCGTATCTGCTGGCACAGCGTTGGTTCGTGCGCGGTGTGATCTCCAGCGGAATCAAAGGTTAGGTTGCTCACGCAACGTGTTGCGTTTGTAAATCGTTTATTTGAGAGGAACAAGGAATATGTCTCGTAAATTGACTGTCTTAAGTATGACGTTGGTCTTTCTTTTAGCTCTCGGCCTGATCGCCCCTGTCGCCGCACAGGATTCCACCACCGTTCGCTACTTCACCTTCTCCGCCGCGCCGGATTACCTCGAAGAACTCGATGAAATCATCGCTGGCTTCGAAGCCGACAACGCCGGTATCACCATCGAGGTCGAAACCGCGCCCTTCGCCGACTACTTCACCCTGCTGCAATCCGGCATCGCCAGCGGTGACGCGCCGGACGTGTTCGAACTGAACTACGAAAACTTCGTCACCTACGCCGCCAACGACACCCTGCTCGATGTGGGCAGCATGGTCAATGCTGAAGCACCCTACTACCCCCGCGCTTTGGAAGCCTTTACCTACGACGGCAAGCAGTTAGCGCTGCCCGAATCCTTCTCCGATGTGCTGATGTTCTACAACGCGGACCTGTTCGATCAAGCGGGCATCGAATACCCGACTGCCGACTGGACGTGGGATGATGCCATCGCTGCCGCCACCGCCATCAAAGCCCTCGGTGACGACACATGGGGCTTGTTCTCGCCCGTCCAATTCTGGGAGTTCTACAAGAAAGCCGCCCAGAACGGCGAATGCAAGTTCTTCAACGACGACATGACCGAGTCGACCATCAACTCACCCGCTTGCGTCGAAACCCTTGAACTCATGACTGGCTTCCAGACCAGCGGTCTCATGCCCACCGCCGCCGACCTCTCCGGTGTCTCCGACTCGGAACTGTTCCTCAGTGGCAAGCTCGGCATGATCGTCACCGGCATTTGGATGTTTGGCGCGTTTGCTGATGCCCCCTTCAACTGGGACGTGCAGCTTGAGCCGATGATCAACCAGCACGCGCACCACTTCTTCGCCAACGGCGTGGCCGTCTCTGCCACCACCGAAGTGCCGGAAGCCGCCGCTAAGTGGGCCGAATACCTGACCTCCAGCGAAACCGTTGCGAAGGTTCGTGTCGCCGCCGGTTGGGAACTCCCCGCCCTCGACGAACCCGCCTACTTCGAGGACTACCTGAAGCAGACACCGCCCGCTAACCGCGCCGCCGTATTCACCGCGCTTGAAAGCCCGGTTACGCCGCCGGTCATCGTTCGCCAGAGCGAAATGCAGGATGCGGTGAACGCCTTGCTCACGCAGGTTGTCGATGGTGAACTGACCGCTCAAGCCGCGCTCGATCAGGCCAAAACCGAAATCGACGCGCTCATTCAGTAACACAAGGTTCCGTAGGGGCGCACGGCTGTGCGCCCTTGCCTCTCCTTCCCCTCCCTGTTACCACGGGGAGGGGCTAGGGGTGGGGTCTATTCATGCTAAAAATAGGCAAATTCGCACCCTTAAAATTCCTGTTTTTGTTCCCCTCCCTGTTACTACGGGGAGGGGCAAGGGGTGGGGTCTATTTATGCTAATGACAGGTAATTTGTACGCTTAGATTCCGGTCTTTGTTCCCCTCGCCCTGAGGGAGAGGGGTTAGGGGTGAGGGCACCCGTGGCTCTATAACCCCTAATATCGAAAGAACACGTATGTCCAACTTGATCGACACCAGCATCGCCATCATCCTCGCGGGTCAAAGCGCCAACGGCGCAGTTGTCGCCTCGCCAACCTTTTCGCAGTACGGCTACTCATGGCTCCGCGACGGCATGTGGATCGCCTATGGCATGGATGCCGCTGGCGAATACGACAGCGCCCGCCGCTTCTATCGGTGGGCTGCCGAAACCCTCCCGCGCTACCAGACCAAAGCCGACCTCCTGCTGGCGAAACTCGCCAACGGCGATACACCCGCTGAGGCCGATTACCTGCCCACCCGTTTCCGTTTGGATGGCGACCTCGGCACCGAAGATTGGCCGGACTTCCAGCTTGACGGTTACGGCGCGTGGTTGTGGGGCTTGGTGAAATTCGTCAACCGCCACAACGATGACGACTTGTGGGCTGCCGCCCGTCCCGCCGTTGTCCTGGGAGGAACACCGCCAGCACATCCACCCCGCCACCCTTGCCGCCATTTACGGGGGCTTAAACGCCGTCCGCCAGCGTGAACCCGCGCTCGTGCCGGTTGGCCTGCCGGAAGCCGTGCGCGACTTCGTGCTGCAAAATGCGGTGTCGGCTGACGGTCACTTTATGAAATATCTTGGCAATAATGAGGTCGATAGCAGCCTCTTATGGATCGCCGTGCCATACCGCCTCGTCGAACCCACCGATTCACGCTTCTTGGCGACTGTTGCTAAAATTGAACGCGACATCCTGCGACCGGATGGTGGGGTCTACCGCTACGCCGCCGATACTTACTTCGGTGGTGGCGAATGGCTGCTGCTCACCCTCTGGCTGGCGTGGGCCTATATTGAACTCGGTCGCCGTGATGAAGCCGCTAAACTCATCGCGTGGGTCGAGTCGCAAGCTACCGCTGAAGGCCAACTCGCCGAGCAGGTCGAAGGGCATGTGTTGGATCAGTCATATTTCCAGCCGTGGGTTGACCGTTGGGGAACGTCCGCGCTCCCGCTGCTCTGGTCACACGGCATGTATTTACTCTTAAAATCGCTGATGAAGGAAGACTAAGCATGGTTGATATTGTTCACAAACCATACGGGCTTGAACACCCTTATGAGCAGTTGCCGGAGGAACGCTTTCCGCGTCAACCCCTCGCTGGCGAACCCTTCACCATCGGCATTGTCACCCGCCCCCCCGGCGCGGTCACAAACCTGCGCGTTCACACCATCATCGGTGGCGCGCCCGAAACCGTCCTCAACGCCGAGCCGGATAAACGCTGGCAGCAGAAGCAGGAAGAAGGGGTTGGCGCGGAATTTCTGGATCGACTCGTCCGCATCGAGCAGGATGTGTGGCACGCCGCGCTGGTCGCTCCCGCCGCTGGCGAAGCCCTCACCTATTGGATCGAAACCGATGGCGCATCTAGCGAACGCTTCACTCTGCGCGGCGCGACGTGGCAGCAGGGCGGCGGCTTCACCTTCGGCGACGGTTGGGCGATCTTTCATCCCGCCGTCTCTACCAACGACGCGCTGCCTTCACTCCAAAACGTCGAATGGCTCTCGGATGGTCAGCACAACCGCCGCGTGCGCCTGACCTTTAAAGCCGCCGCCGATGAACGTTTCTTCGGCCTCGGCGAACGTTTTAACACCCTTAACCAGCGCGGTAACATCCTCGATGTCCGCGTTTACGAGCAGTACAAAAATCACGGCAAGCGCACCTATATGCCAGTTCCCTTCCTGCTCTCGTCCGCTGGCTATGGCGTGTATGTCGAAAGCCGCCGTTGGATGGGGTTCGATCTCGCTGCCACCTCGCCCGACATATGGACGCTCGAAGCCGACCTCGGCGGAGATGAAGCGCTGCGCCTCCGCTGGTTCACGGGCGATGACCCGCTGGCGATCATTGCCGACTTCACCAACCTCACTGGCCCCGCTGTCCTGCCGCCCGAATGGAGCTTCGGCCTGTGGATGAGTGGCAACGAGTGGAACTCGCAAGCCCGTGTCGAAAAAGAAGTCAAAGCCTCGCTGCAACATGGCATTCAACCCGCCGTGCTGGTCATCGAAGCGTGGAGCGACGAAACCACCTTCTACATCTGGAACGATGCAAAATACACACCGCGCGAGGGCAGCGACTCGCCCCGCTATGCCGATTTCACCTTCCCCGAAGACGGCAAATGGCGCGACCCCAAAGGCATGGTCGATTGGCTGCACAAGCAGGATATTAAAGTGCTGCTGTGGCAAATCCCTGTCCTCAAACGCATCGAACAGCCGCACCCCCAGCACGAAGCCGACCACGCCTATTTCGAGCAGTCGGGATTTGGTGTGCGCGAAGCCGATGGCAGCCTCCACAAAGTTCGTCCGTTCTGGTTCCGCGGCGGCTATCTCTGGGATGTAACGGGGCAAGCCGAACGTGAGTGGTGGCTTGGCAAACGCGCCTATCTGCTGGATGAAATTGGCATCGACGGTTTCAAAACCGATGGCGGCGAACATCTCTGGGGTGCGGATACCCATTTCGCCGACGGTCGCACCGGCGCGGAACTCTGGAACGATTACCCACGGCTCTACACACAGGCTTATTACGATTTTGCCACCGCCAAACGCGATGCCATCACCTTCAGCCGCGCGGGTTTCGCTGGTTCGCAGCGTTCGCCTCTCCATTGGGCGGGTGACGAAAACTCGACATGGGAAGCCTTTCAGCACTCGGTTTTCGCGGGTCTTTCAGCGAGTATCTCCGGCATCCCGTTCTGGGGTTGGGATTTCGGCGGCTTCAGCGGTGATATTCCCTCGGCGGAACTCTACCTCCGTGCTGCCTCAATGGCGGTCTTTTGCCCCGTGTTCCAGTATCACGCCGAGTTCAACCAGCACCGCGAACCCAACCGCGACCGTACGCCGTGGAACATTCAAGACCGCACCGGCGACGAGCGCGTCCTGCCGGTGTTCCGCAGCCTCATGGACGTGCGCCAGAAGCTCATGCCCTATATTTGGGCGGAAGCCCAGCACAGCGCCAGCAGCGGCGAACCCATGATGCGCGCCCTCCAGCTCTGGTATCCCCAAGCCTCGTCCTACCAATATTTCTTTGGGCGTGATCTGCTCGTCTGCCCGATTGTCGAAGCGGGTATCACCCGCGCCCCCGTCTATCTACCCCCCGGCGAATGGCGCGACCTGTGGACGGATACTCTCTATTCCGGCGGCACAACCATCGAAATCGACACCCCCCTCGACCGCATCCCTGTCTTCGTCCGCGCCGCCTCACCCCTCCACCTCACTTAACCGCACTGATTTACTCCCTCCCCTGTTACTACGGCTATCAGCGGAGGGAGCCTGCGACCGTGCTGATGGGGTTGGGGTGGGGGTCTATACCTATCCTCCGGCAATCGCATACTCAAACCTTTAAACCACCCCAAAAGTTTGAAAACTCTAACCGAATTCGATTGACATAGGTGATACAAATGTTCTATACTGAAAGTAGTGGTCATATGGTAAGTGATCAACGCTTTGCCCTAACGGGATATAATCCAGAGCGTAGGGACGCGAGACAGCGCGTCCGTGCCACCAACCACACGCATCACTTACTTCATAACCATCACCCTACTAAAATTGGACAAAACAATGGCAGCTATTAAAACCACCCTCAACGAAAACAGTGTCGAAGAATTCCTGAACACGCTTGACGATGAGCAAAAGCGCAAAGACAGCTTTACGATAATCGAGTTAATGCGCGAAGTATCGGGCAGCGAACCCAAGATGTGGGGCAGCAGCATCATCGGCTTTGGCACCTACCGTTACAAGGGCAAAAGTGGCCGCGAGGGCGACTGGATGATAACCGGTTTCTCCCCACGCAAAGCCAACCTGACCATTTACGGGATCGGCGGCCTCGAAGAGCGCGGCGATTTGCTCACGAAATTGGGCAAACATACCACCGGCAAAGGTTGCCTTTACATCAAGCGCCTGTCCGATGTGGATATGCCTACACTAAAGAAACTGATCGAGGAAATCGTCAAGCACGGCGGTCAAAACGCCAAACTGGAATAAGTATTGGGCGTATTTATGATTGCTTAGGCTTGTTTAATTCCCCTCGCCCTGACGTGAATGCGGAGGGGCTAGGGGTGAGGGTCTATCTCCCTTCCCACCATCGGAGTCACCACATGCACTTGGATGCCATCAACCATCTTTATGACTATCACTTCGCCGAAAACCGCCTCACGTGGGAAAAGTACATCCTGCCCCTCACACAGGAGCAGTTCACCCAACCCGTAACCTACTCGGTCGGCTCAATCCGTAATCAAATCGTGCATCTCATGAATGTCGATGACATCTGGTTCAGCGCCCTGCGCGGCCTCGCCATCCCCGATTGGCTGGAGTTCGAGGCGTTCGCCGACCGCGCCACCATTCGCGCCTATTGGGATAACATCGAGAAAACCATGCGCGACTATCTTGCCACCTTAAACGAGGAAACACTCGTGTCTAAACCCCTCGAAGGTGAGGATAAAGACCTGCGCGTCTGGCAGGTGCTGCATCAGGTCATCAACCACGGCACCGACCACCGCGCCCAAATCCTGCATATCCTGCACGACCTCGGCATCAAAACCGTCTCGCAGGACTACATCTTTTACGTCTACGATCACTTGGTTTAATGGCAAGAAGACCACTTTTGCCATTGCCGAAATCTATAGTGCCAAATTTGCCAATTGGCGGCCCACCGCCGCCGCCGCCGCCAACACTGCCACAAGAACGGCTGTCAGCGGACTACTGATTTGAGGCAGGGGATGGAGTCTGTAATTGCATTACTTTCATGGGTCTGCGGAGCTTGTTTAATGAGTTCGATTTCATGTAGGGAGGAGGCGTGCCTCATCCGCACCATCGACCACAAACAACGTCTTGTCGTAGGGACGAGATACATCTCGTCCGCATCACCGACCACAGATGTCGTTTTTTGTGTAAGGGGTAGGGAATGGACTCAGACCATTCCGCCGCCACTTTTAGGGTCGAACTATTTTTCTCGTAGCAGAGGGGTTGGGTTGGGGTTCTCACATCCGCATCACAAACTGCACTGTGAAATTGACGAATTTGAAGAATTTTGTGCAGTTTCGGCGGCTCGCTCTCGTACATCCGCCGTCAAAAGGATGTTGTAACAACAGCATCAACAGCATCAACAGCAACATTTTGAATGTTGATGCCGGAAATTCGCCCTGATGTCGTCGCAGACAACGCCGACTTCGCCGTCAATTCCGACAAAAGGTCTTTTGTATTGGACTGTCAACTGTTGACTGATAACTATCGACTATCAACTAAATATTGCAGATCTCAAACGCCTGCTTCAGCGACGTAATCGGGTCGCCCAGCGGCACGAATTCCTGCCCGACGTACCCATCGTAACCGGTCGCGGCAATCGCCTGCATAATCGGTCGGTAGTTCAGCTCCTGCGTGTCGTCAATCTCGTTCCGCCCGGGGTTGCCCGCCGTGTGGTAATGGGCAAAGTATTGGTGGTTGTCCCGTATCGTGCGGATAACATCGCCTTCCATAATTTGCATGTGGTAGATGTCATACAGCAGCTTCACCCGTGGCGAATCCACCATCTCGCAGACCTTTACGCCCCACGCCGTCCGGTCGCACTGGTAATCGGGATGGTCAACCTTGCTGTTCAGCAGTTCGATCACGAGGTTCACGCCCGCGTCCTCGGCGGTTTTCGCCACCCGCCCCAGCGTTTCCGCGCTGATCTCCGCACCCTCGTCGTCGGCTTGCCCATTGCGGTTGCCGCTGAAACAAACGAGGTTCGGGATGTTCCACTTGGCCGCGCTGGCGATGTTCGCGGTCAGTTCAGCCACAATCCGGTCGGCATTCTCGCGCCGGTTCAACCCGTCCGCCAGCGATTGGTGACCGCGTACCGAGGCAATCGCCAACCCGTGATCCTTGATAAGCTGGTAATCTTCCGGCTCGACCAGTTCAATCGCCGCGTAACCAATATCCGCCGCTGCCCGCACCAGCGCCTCCGGTGTCAGCTTGTTCGGGATAAAACACCACCACGAAATCGACTGCTTAATAGCACCCATGAAATATTCTGCTCCCGTTATCAAAATAAAAATCGAAAGACCTGACATAAATCAGGTGATACTATATTTAAACCAGTCGTGCAAAATTTTCACGCGCGTTCCCCGACGGGTCAGAGTACCCTTTAGGGTACTTCCCGTCGGAATATGGAGCCGGACGGCTTTAGCCTCTGGCGGCATAAACCTGCCAAGTTTTTACCGTTCCTACACCAACTTCTCCCTTGCCCGTTTCGCCGCCCACAAACACACATCCCATAGGTTAGCTACCGGAACATTCGTGTGCGGCAGCGTATGCAGGTACGGTTGCGGCCCATATTCCGGCGTGAAGGTCAGCATATCGTCGCCCCGCGCCGCGTGAGCATCCGCAATCGCCTGCCACTGAGCCTCGTGCCACGCCAGTTGCGCCGCGTACTCCGGTGCCGAGGGATCAGGCACTTGCGGCCCTTCCTCGTACCCCACCCGCCCGTGGATATGTCGTGCGCGGTCGTTCGCCAGCGCCAGCGTTTCCGCTTGGTCAACCGGCAGCCGTTCGCAAACGTTCACCCAATGGCTGTAGTCCGCCGTAATGTGCAGGCCGGGGAATTCACGCAGGTAAGCCGCAGCCACCCACGGCGCGAATAGCAGCTTGCCGCGGTGCGTCTCTTGCATCACCGTTACGCCGATTTTGCGCTCGGCTTCCAGTGCTGCCTCAACATAGCGCTTGCCCTCATCAAGGCTCATCGCATCGAGGCCGCTTTGTACGTTGATCTTAACGGGGTTGTATTCACTGAAGGCTTGGAGAGTCGGCAGCAGTTCCTCGGCGGTCGCAATCGCCCCCGCCACGATCAGCCGCAGTTGGTACTGCTCCGCCAACCGCAGCACCAATTGCCGGTCGATCTCCACGCCCGACAGCCACACTTCCGCGCCGTCGTAGCCAGCCGCCGCGATGCGCTCGAACTGCTGCTCCAGCCTGCCGTCCATGCCCCACAGGGCTTTATAAACTTGTATTTTCATGCGGGTAAAATCACTTTCGGGTAGTCAAAAATACGCCGTTAGCGATTTTACCCTGCTTTATCGACTTTGAGTTTTTTAGCTTTGGGCTTGTTTTCTTCTTTGTAACTGTCCGCCTGCGCGAGGATTGATTGGGCACTCAGTTTGCCGCTCTCGCCTTCCGTCCCCAGCATCGCCGCCAGTTCGGTGATGCGCCGTTCTTCCTCATCCAGCGCCGAGACGATGGTCGAAGTCCGTTCGCCCTTCACCTGCTTGGTGACGTGGTAATGTTTATCGCCGTAACCCGCCAGTTGGGCAAGATGCGTGACCACCATCACCTGATGCGTCGCCGCCAGCGCCCACAGCTTCTCGCCGACCACGCTGCCTACACGCCCGCCGATACCCGTATCGATTTCGTCGAAGATCAGTGTCGGGGTTTGGTCAGCATCCGCCAGCACCCGCTTCAGCGCCAGCATGATGCGTGCCGTTTCACCACCGGAAGCCACCTTCGCCAGCGGGCGCAGCGGTTCGCCGGGGTTCGCGCTCATCAGGAACTCGACCTCATCCACGCCGGTATGCGAGAAGGCATAGCGCTTCTCGCCGATGAAGCAGCCGTCAGGGTCAGGCGTGCGGTCAATCGACACCTCGAACTTGGCCTTTTCCATGCGGAGGTCAGCCAGTTCCGCCACGATCCGGTCGCCCATCTTTTTGCCGATAGCCACCCGTACCTTGCTCACCCGCTCGGCAACCTCACCGATCAGGTGCAGCAGCTTATCTTCTTCTGCGCGGAGTTCTTTCAGCCGTTCGTCGCTGTTACCGATGCTTTCCAGTTCCACACGGGCGCGGTCGGCATGTTCCAACACGGCTTCAATCGTCGCCCCGTAACGGCGGCGCAGCTTATTCACCAGCTCCAGCCGTTCCTCGACCTCTTCCATCCGTTCCGGGTTATATTCCACGCGGTCGGCGTATTTCCGCAGCGTCAGCGCCAATTCCTCGGCCTGTTCCGCCAGTTCGTCCGCCAGTTCCGAGTCCTCTTTCATATCGGGGTCGATGTGGCTGAGTTTGCCCAGCAGCACCGAAACTTGCCCCAATTGGTCAACCGCCGATAACAACTCGCTGGTTTCGTCACCATGCAGCAGGGCATAGGCTTCAATCGTCAGGTTGGCGAGCTGCTCACTGTTGCCCATGCGTGTGCGCTCGGCGCGGAGGACATCCTCTTCGCCCGGTTGCAGGGCTGCCACGTCGATCTCCTCAACCTCACGACGCAGTTGGTCGGCGCGGCGTTTGAGCGCGGCTTCGTCTTCGGTCAGCCGTTTGATCTCACGCCGGTTGGCGTTCACCTTATCGACCAGCGCACCCAATGCCAGCCGCATTTCCACCAGCTCGGCGTAGCGGTCGAGCAGGTCAATGTGCGACTTGGGGTTCAGCAGCGAGAGATGTTCGCTTTGCCCGTGTACGTCCACCAGCAGCGTAGCAATCGACTTCAACACGTCCGTGTTGGTCGTCACGCCGTTGATGCGGATGGTCGAGCGCCCGTTGCTCTTGACTTCACGCGCCAGCGTCACGTAATCGTCGCTGTCGCCTTCGATCTCCTCACGCTGGAGGATCGGCAGTACCTGCGCCTTGACCGTTTTGTTCAGGAAGAATGTACCTTCGACCACGGCCTTTTCCGCCCCGGCCCGCACAAACGAGCCGTCGGCTTTGCCACCGAGCAGCAAATCCACCGCGTCAATGATGATGGATTTCCCCGCGCCGGTTTCACCCGTGATAACATTAAAACCGTTATCGAAAGTCAGTTCGAGCCGGTCAATAATTGCGAAATTTTGGATGCGGATTTCTTCAAGCATTTTTACCCATTGTTGCTATTTCAAGTTAGCAATCAAACCCTAGCATATCACATCTTTCTAACCTGATTATATAGCACAAACGTTTCTCAGGCACGGGTAAAAAGGTTGGAGAATTCAAACCAAATCGCCCGAAAGATGCTACGCCCTCATTTTAAAGCGGCTGTAGGCGAAAAACGCCATGATGCCGACCAACAACAGCGGCCCGTAATTCCCCATCAAATACTGTCCCACAATCGAAAGCGGTGGGAATTCACCAAAAATGCTAATCAACGGGACGAGTGTGCCAATCAATCCACCGATGACAATCGATGCCGCCGCGATGGTTGCCGACTGACGACCGCGCCGCCGCTTGGTCAAGCGCAAACCTAACTCCGCGATTCCCCCGCCTACGGGGATGGCGATGAAGATCAAAAACAACATCGGGATACCAATTTGCCCCACAATCGCGGTGGCAACCCCACTGAGGATAGCGCAGACCGCCGCAATCACCACATAGTCATTTTGCCCCGCCGTAAAGAATTTGTCATCCTGCTGCCGGACGCACTGCTTGCAGCGGTAGCCGACCGGGGTCGAAACCACGCAGTCCGGGCACATCAGGCGGTTACACTTGTTACAGCGCAGCGAGGTTTCGCGGTTCGGATGCACCTCACAATAGGTGAGTTGTTCGGACATCAATATTTATCCTTGTTTAACTTCTAACATCTATATCAGCATAGCTTGTGGACGGTATATTTACCGTTAAAGTTTGCTAATACGCTGTTTAAACTCGGATACAATAAGTAGTATAGCGTGAAAGTTTTTGGCTACGATAGCGAATGGTACGCGCCACTGAATTGAAGGCTTATGAACACGTCTTTCGTCAATCGCTTCTTCCGTCCACATCGGCTCAGTTTCCTCATCATGATGGCTTTGCTAATGGGTCTATTCCCGCTTGCAGCGCAGGATGCCACCACTACCAACGCCCACGTCTGGGAAGTGTTTTTGCAGCGAGCGATTGGGGAGGGCGGCGCGGATCGGCTGTCGTTTGTGGATGTAGTAACCGGCGATGTGACGGAAACCGATGTAACGGGCGAGCGCTACACCCTCGCGGGAAACACCGTTCTCTACTACGACCGTTTTGCCAACCGCGTCATGCTGGCGTATCCTGATGGCGATGTCCGTGAACATCCTTTCATCCAGCCAACGACGAGCAGTCGCCGCGTCGATTGGCAGCTTTCAGCCGATGGCTCGAAAATCGCGTGGACGCTGACCGACGGCGTTTCCACCGCGCTGACGACCATCACCAATGTTGCTAACATTGATGGCAGCGATGCCCGTATCGTGCTGTCGGATGAGCCGCGCAACGCCATCCGTCTGCTGCCGGTCGCCTTCAGTCCCGATGCTTCTACCTTATATATGGACTTTCAGCCAGACGGTTTTGCCGACTTCACCCCCATGCCCCAGTACGCCGGTTTAATTGGTGTCGATCTTGCCACCGCCTCGTGGGATTACCTGCCGGACGAACCCAGTTGCTTCTGCGGCGCGGGTTTCGGCAATGGCTATCTGCTGCGGTTGCGCGTATCATCGGATATTTCTGGCTTTGATGTGCATGTCTACAACTTGGCGGGTCAGGTCGCGGAGACCATTGCCGCCCAACCCCTTCGCGGTTATACACAGGCGGGTGATGTCGTCTTTTCGCCGGACGGTCATCTCGCGGTGTATGCCCTCGCGCAGGTGCAAAACTTCGGTCGCCCTGACCAATCGGTGCGTACTGTGTTCATGCTGGTTGACTTGGAACAGAAAACCCAAACCGCCCTGACCGAACCCATCACCACCTTTGTCGAGCCGCATAGCTGGACGGAGAACAACAGCGCCCTGCTGCTCACCAGCCGCCAGCAAGACGGCACATGGAAGATCAACCTGAACGATGGCAAATTGACGCGCGTAGCTGATGCGACTTACTTAGGTACAGTGTATTAAGGAAGTGTTCAGAGCGAAATGAGGGAATTCACATTTGCTAACGAACCTTCATGACCAATGCACCACAGATCAATAACCTCAACGCTTCTGGTTTGACCGCGCTGAGATAAACCCTTAAAATAGGAAAGAGTATTTCATACAGATTGTTTATCCAATTCATCTGTTATCGCAAGTAGGGGAGGGGTGCCGTGGGTCGTTGGGCGAACAAATATGTTATTGGCCTCACGGGTAATATTGCCACCGGAAAAAGTGTTGTTCGCCAGATGCTGCAACATCTGGAAGCATATACCATCGATGCGGATAGTCTATCTCACCGGGCGATGGCTCCGGGTGCGCCTGCCTATAAGCCGATCATTGATACTTTCGGGCAATTTATTCTCGATGCAGATAAAAACATCAACCGTGCGATGTTAGGCGGGATTGTCTTCAATAATCCCGAAGCCCTCGCACGCTTGGAAGCGATTGTGCATCCCGTTGTGGGTGCAGCCATCAACGCGCTGGTCAGCCGCGCCCAGCAGCGTGTGGTGGTCGTCGAGGCCATCAAGCTGTTGGAAGGTGATCTCGGTCAAGCCGTTGATGAAGTCTGGGTAGTGGATGCCAGCCCCGAAAGCCAACTAAAGCGCTTGGTCGAACGCCGCAAGATGCCGGAGGCGGAAGCTCGCCAGCGCATCGCCGTGCAGAACGCGCAGTCGGACAAACTTTCAAAAGCTACTGTGGTCATCAAGAATGATGGCAACATCGAGGAGACGTGGAAGCAGGTACAGGCCGCCTTTGCCAATATCCAGCGCAAGCTGCAAGGCTTATCCGCTGCGCCCCCACCCGCCGCGCCCGTTGTCCCTGCTGCACCTGCCGCGCCCGTTCAAGCGCCGCCCAAGCAAACACAGCGTTTGACACCGTTGGATGCCGCGCCAGCCGTCAGCATTAACGTATCGGTCAAGCGGGGTATGCCGACGAACGCCGAAGCGATTGCCAACTTCATCAACTCGGTTGCCAACCGCAACATCAACCGCATGGACATCATGATGGCCTTCGGTCAAAAGAGTTATCTATTGGCGCAAGACCAAACCGACCGTGTGCTAGCCGTCATGGGTTGGCAGGTCGAAAACTTGATTACCCGCGTGGACGAGTTCTACCTCGCCAGCAGCATTCCGGCGAAACCGGTCGTGGAAAACCTGATCGTTTCCATTGAAGCCGCTTCCAAAGATCTGCAAAGTGAAGTCGCCTTCTTCTTCTTGCCGCAGGCGATTGCCGTCCAATTGGTCGATTCGTTCGAGCAAAAGGGCTACGAGGTCATGAGCGTCGAGCAGATCAAAATTCCAGCATGGCGCGAAGCCGTACAGGAAATCGTCAGCCAGCAAAAGGGTTCGGTCATCCTCGCCAAGAAATTGGGCGACCGTGTCCTCAAGCCGATTTAGCCTGCTGGTTTGGTAAATAAGCTGTAAAGAGAAAAGGCGTAAACAACGCCTTTTTGTTTGCGGACGTGGTATTTGTCGTGAATAGTTATTCTGACGTGTACAAACTTATAAACCTTTACGGAATATTCTCGCATTAATGTTACAATGCGTGTATATTCATTACGAGATTATGACAAAACTGACGGAGTTTTCCTGATGAACAAAACAAAAGTGCTTGTTGTTGAAGATGACGTTAACATTTGTAAATTGATTAATGACTATATGTCCGGGCATGGATACGAAGTCACCACCGTCATGGACGGAACGGATGCTTTGGATTATATCCGTGAGCGCGGACTGCCGCATATCGCGTTGATTGATCTCGCGCTGCCGACCATGCACGGTTTTGAACTCAGCAGCCGCTTGAAGGCGATGGCGGATGTGCCGATCATCTTTGTGACTTCCACCAGCGATACCGACACCATCGTACAGGGGTTGCGCCGCTACGCCGAAGATTTTATCGTCAAGCCCTTTGAACTGCGCGAACTGGAAGCCCGTGTGCAGGCAGTATTAGCGCGTATGCCCAGTCTCGATTATGCTAGTGAGCCAGTGGTTCAGGTCGATGAGCATCTTCAAGTTGATTTTGCCCACAATCGGCTGGTTTTGAACAGCAAGGTCTACAGCCTCACACCTACCGAATCGATTTTGCTGCATGTCCTCATGCGTAATGCAGGCCGCGTGGTCGAAAATCGCATGTTGATCGCGCGTGTGTGGCCGTCCGAGGATGTTTACGAGGATACGCTGCGTGTGCATATGCACCGTCTGCGCCGCAAGCTGGAGTCCGATTCGCATCATCCGCATTATATTCGTACCGAGCGCGGTATCGGGTATATGTTCACAGTGCGCCCGCCCGAAAATAAGGCGTAATGCCGTTCGTGAATAGGTTCGCTTATTTCGTCGTGTCCGTTAATCGATAGTTTGACCATGCTCGCTGATATTCCACAAGAAAACGCCGTCACAATTCCTAACGTCAGCCTGCGCGATCTGATGCAGCGGGCGTTGGAGAATTGTGCGCGGGACGCGGTTGCGGACTTATTAGCGGTCTACACCTACAGCGCGGATTTAGATCAAGCCTTGTTGGTTGCCAGTACGCCGCCTGACCCCGATCCGAATATCCGCGCACACGTCGAAAAATTTTGTAAGAGTGATCTAGCCAGCCTTGCCCCGGATAAGTCGGCGCTTGCCAGCGTTGGCTATAAGATCGGTCTGCTGCTGCCCATCACACTGAACGAAGAACGGATCGGCGCATTAGTGCTGCTGGGCCGTACGCCCAAAAAACCGTTCGACTTGCAAGATAGCCATTTGCAGTATTGTTTTGCGATGGTTCAGTCTGTCCTTCAAAACCACTATCGTACTGAAAACGAAGCCACGTCTTTCACCATTCAACGCATAGCGCGGCTGATCGGACAGAACATCACGTCCCAAGAACTCGTCAACATCATCAGCGAGAGTTTGCTCAAGCCGCAAATTCGCTTTTGCGCCCTCCTCGCTTACGGCCCCCGCCGCGAAGACCGTCCGAATGGCCCGTTCGGGTATCTCGAACTACAGGGTGTGTATTCAAATCGCTTTGGGGCAGGTGTGGGTTCGGGGATGCACATCTACCTCGACCAATATGCCGAGATGATGACCGAATTGGAAGAACGCGGCATCTGGCATATCCCCGATATTCGTGTGATTGAAACCCGTTTCGACCCGTTAATTCGGGGTTTCATCCGCAGTTCAGGCATTCAATCCGTTTTGATGATCGTCTTGAAGTCCGGTGAGCAGCGCTTGGGTGTGCTGATCGTCGGCACCGAAGACGAACGCGAGTTCACCCCGCAGGAAATCCGCAGCTATCAAGCCGTCAGCGAATTTTTGGCGATGAACGCGCTTGCTCAAGACTTACAGCAGCAGCATGATTTCGTGCAGCGGGCGCGGGCGGCACTGCTCGATTCGGTCAACGATGGGGTGATGATGGTGCTGCCGAACGCTGGAACCGTCATTGGCGATAACAGCAAAACCTATGTGCTGACCGTTAACAAGGCTTTCACGGGGATGTTCAGCATCAGCCAGTTACGGGCGCAGGGCTTGTCCCTCGTCCAACTCTTGAACCGGATGCAGTTGCCCGAAGACGTGCGTCAGGAATTATCGCGCCAGTGGTTCTCACTCAGCGTCCGCGACCCGTCCGTCCAGCGCGGCGACTTCACCATGATTCACCCTGAGGGGTATCACGCTTCTATCGGTTGGTACAGCGCCCCCGTTTACCAGATGAACCGCGTCATGGGTCGCATCTACATCTTCCACGATGTCACCGACGACCGTACCGCCATCAGCTTACGCGCCAACTTCGTGTCCCGCATGTCGCATGAACTGCGTACGCCGCTTACGTCGATCAAAGGGTTTGCCCAGTACATGCTGGAAGAACTTACCAGCGATCTCACGCCAGCCGTGCGCGATTATGTTGAAATCATCAAAGATAACGCCCAGCTCTTAAACGGCTTATTCTCCGACATTATCGAAATCACACGGGCGGACTTGGGCGACCTCAAGCTCAACATCAACCCCGCGCGGTTGGTCGATGTCATCGAAAATGCCATGATTCCATTCGAACCTCAGGCCAATGATGAACGCAAATGGGTTGAACTGGAGTTTGCGCCAGCTTTACCGCATGTGCAAATGGATACCAACTGGATTACCCGCGTGTTTAGCCAGTTGTTGGCGAATGCCTTCCAACATGCACCCCTCGATAGCGCCATCCGTATCTACGCGCGTTCGGTGATTGTAGCCACAGACCTCCCACTAGGCGCACCGTTTGATGTGGTTGTCCCCTGTGTGCTGATTACGGTTGAAGATGGTGGCGATGGCGTAGCGGCGGATGATGTCGAGATGATCTTCCAGCCCTTTTACCGCACCCGCGAATCACGGGCGGCTCGCATGGAAGGCAGCGGCCTCGGCTTGGCCTTAAGCCGCAGCATCGTCCAGATGCACAGGGGCAAGATATGGGCAGAGCCTCGTAAGCGCGGTCGAAAAGGGGCGCGTTTTCACTTCACCCTCCCCACCGCCGTCGAATAAGCTATCGCTTAAAAAACAGCGCGTCCGGTTTGAGTACGGCTTCACGACCCGCTCCGCGTGTGCAAATCGCCTCGACCATTTCGTCAATCGACTGCCGCGCCTGTGGCAGCTCCATCATCAACTGCCAGACGTGCCACATGCGGGGGTAAACTTTCAGCGTCACATCCACCCCTGCGGCTTCGGCAGCTTCCGCAAAGCGTTCCGAGTCACTGCATAACGCTTCGTCTTTCCCTGCGTACATCAACAGCGGCGGTAAGCCGTGTAAATCGGCGTACAGCGGCGAGATCAACGGATTGCGGACATCCGCGCTGCCGACATACGATGCCGAAAAGCGGTCAGCCGCGCGTGGGTGCAGCAGCCCATCCCTGACCGCCCACCCCGGATTGTCGTCCGCGAAATCGGTTGGCGCGGACATGGTGATGCCCTGTGAAGGGAGGGGCAGCCCACGATCCCGCAGCGTGAGCAGCAGCCCTAACGTCAGGTTGCCGCCCGCCGAGTCGCCCATCACCGTAATCTGTTCAGGCGCGATGCCTTGATCGAGCAAATACGTGTATGCCTCAATACAGTCGTCTAACCCCGCCGGAAACGGATACTCCGGCGCGAGGCGATAATCGAGCATGAAGGCTCGCCCCTTCACCCGTTTGGTGATGTGCGCCACCATCAGCCGGTGTAAATGGGTTTGCGGCAGCACGAAACCACCGCCGTGAATGTAGAGGATAACGGGTGACTGTGCATCCGCTTCCGGCGAGGTGAACCATTCACCGCGCGGTTGAGCAGATAGCGTGGTTGTCACCTCATCCAGCAGTTTGACGCGGTAAAGCGCAAGGTGTTGCAGCCGTCGAAGAAGGTTGAATGGCGCATATGCCACGAACAGACGTGGAAAGCGCAAGGCTGCGCGCAGTTTGTTTTCGAGTGCCAATTCAGCTTGTGCGTTCATCTCACAATCCTCTAGTTGAAACTAAGGATACCCTTATTCTAGCACCCCAAAATAAGAAGGTCATTTGTACCATTGGGCAGTTGGTTACACCCCAATATCCGTCAACACCGCGCAAAACCGCTCGATTTCCGCATCCGTGTTGTAGTAATGCACCGATGCACGAACCACATCCGTCAGTCCCCGCGCATCCATATCCAGCATCGTGGAGCCACGGCTGGAAACCGTGACGTTGATGCGCTGTTCCGCCAGCCGTGCTTTAATATCACTTGCCGCGAAGCCATCCACTGTGAACGTCACGATGCCGCATTTTTTCGCGCCCAAATCTTGCAGCGTCACACGGGAGAATGCTGCTAGCTGCGACCGCAGTGTGCTTGCGAGATACCCCACCCGTTCCCAAATCGCGTCCAGTCCCCACTCCATCGCGTAGTCCACCGCCGCGCCGAATCCCAAGCGGTTCGCGATAGATGACTCCCACTTTTCAAAGCGGCGGGCATCCTTACGCAGTTCGTAGCGGTCAGGCGCGACCCACTCCGCTGCATCGTGGTCAATCGTCACGGGTTCCAGTTCAGGGATGAGGTCACGCCGTACGTATAGGAAGCCCATCCCGCGCGGCCCACGTAGGAACTTACGGCTGGTTCCCGAAAGCATATCGCAGCCCACATCGGCCACATCCAGCGCCATCTGCCCGATAGTCTGGCAGGCATCCAGCAGGTAGAGAATATTGTGTTCCCGTGCCACCTGCCCGATAGCCTTCGCTGGATTGACCAACCCGCCGTTGGTGGGGATGTGGGTGATGGCGATCAGCTTGACGCGCTCGTCGATCATCCCGCGCAGCGTCTCTACCGATACTTGCCCATACTCGTCAACCGGAATCACGTCGATCTCAACGCCGCGCTGCTTGGCGACCTGCATAAACGCCACATAGTTCGCGCCATATTCTGCTCGCGCCGTTAAAATGCGGTCGCCACGCTTGAAAGGAATCGCGTAGAAGGCGCTCGCCCACGCATGGGTAGCACTTTCGAGAATGGCGATTTCGTCAGCCGCACAGCCCAGCAGCCGCGCGGTCGAGGTATACACCTTTGCCAGTGGCTCCGCCATGCGGTTCGCGGCTTCATACCCCCCGATGCTCATCTCAAGGTCGATATGGTTGACGACCGTATCCCGCACGATGGTGGGCATCAGCGCCGCCCCCGCGTTGTTGAAGTGTAAAACTTGTTCGCAGCCCGGTGTCTCGCGTCGAGCCTTCTCAATATCCAACATCGGTCATATTCCTTTTGGTGGTTAATAATATGATTGTAGAGAAGACGCGCTGCTTGCCTAATCCCAATGCGAACCAAATGATGTTTATCTGTCGCCTCACTTTGCGACATTGTGGTATTGCTCTCTGTTTTCTTTGTGCCTTTGTGGTAAAAATGGTTTTCCTTCTCGCCCACTCCCCTACAACTTTTACCCCTCATCTGTTAAAATATCGTAATACTTAAATTCATCATTTAATTGCTTTGAATAGACTTTTGCGAACCAAACATAGACCTCGTTTCGATAACATCCAGTCCAAACCAGCCTACTGATGTACTTCAAGAGGTAATCATGAGTCACGAATATCCACGTTTTGATTTGACCGGACAAATTGCTTTGGTGACGGGTGCGGCACGCGGTTTAGGGCAGGCGATTGCCCTCGCGCTGGCGAATGCGGGTGCGGATGTGGCGCTCGGCTTGCGGGATGTGAATACCGGCGGCGAGCTTGTGCGGCAGATCGAGGCAATGGGGCGGCAGGCATTACCGCTGCAAATGGATGTACTCAACCTCGATCAGATTCAAAACGGCATTGATAAGACGGTAGAAAAATTTGGGCGCTTGGATATTCTGGTGAACAACGCCGGTGGCGGAGTGAGTGACCTTGCCGAGAATGTGCGCGAGGCCGACTTCGACCAGACGGTCGCCCTGAACCTGAAGGCCACCTTCTTCGCCAGCCAGTATGCGGGGCGTGTCATGATCGCCCGGAATTACGGACGGATCATCAACCTCGGTTCGCAAGCCGGTGCGGTCGCGCTGCCTACCGAGTCGGTCTACTGCATGACCAAAGCCGCTGTCGCGCACTTGACCAAATGTCTCGCGGTCGAGTGGGGCAAGTATAATATAACGGTCAATAATGTCGCTCCCACCTTCATCGAAACACCGGGTACGGAAGAAGCGCTGTCCGATGCCGCGTTTAAGGCTGATGTCATCGAGCGCATCGCTGGGCTGCACCGCATCGGTCAGCCGATGGAGGTTGCGGGTGCGGTTGTGTTCTTGGCCTCGCCGGCAGCCTCACTCATCACGGGCGACACCATTATGATTGATGGCGGTTGGACGGCGCGTTAGGCGCTCGTCAGTTTCCAGCGTTAACCTTTAAAAGTCTCGTTTCGTTAGCTTAAAGAATATCCCTACCCATGACTCTATTTCAACTCCCTGAACTCGAACAAACTGTTGGTGATCTGGTGCTGGATTTACTCCGCGCCCGCGGCGAGCATCCCGAATTGGTGCTCAGTGACCCGCAGGACGCGCGTGGCGAGGTGTCGTCCAACGCCGTGCGTGTGACCCAGCATTATACCGTCGCGCTGCTGGCCTATGGGTTCTTGCCCGAACAACTGGAATTGCAGGAAGCCGCCGATTGGTTCGCCTCGCCGTTCCCTAGCGAACTCCACAAGCGGATTGATCCGGTCGAAATGAACCGCCTCGAAGCCCTCCTCAGTTTGCGCCCGGACAGCGAGTCCGTGCTGCCGCGTTTGGAGCAGCTTGCCCGTCAGCGCATGGCGGATGACTACTTCGACATCGGTGGCGCACCCGCCTTCGACACCCTATGGACGATCAAGGTCATGTCACAGGCGCGGGAAATGGGCGTGCTGAACGGCATCATGGGCGAGGAAACACTGCGCGAATGGGCGGCACGGATGGTCGAAGTTAATCACCGCGACAAGGACTTGGCACTTGCCCTGCACCTGCGCTACGAACTCAAGAGTAAGCTCACGCCCACCCAGCAAAAGAAGTATGTCGAAAAGCTGGTGAATATCGCCGAGGCCAGCGGCGGCTTCTGGGGCTTGGCACAGGATATGCGCGGCCTTGCCGAAAGCCTACATCGTGGGCAGATCACGGCTGACCAGATTGCCGACCACCGCGAAATCTTCCGCGAGATGATTATCTCCACCTGCTACGTCATCGAAAATATGATGCCGATGGTCGAGTCATACCCCCAGATCGAGCCGGTGCTGCGCCGCGCGATGGAACTGTGGTGGAATGTCTTTAGCGGGGGCAGCGCTGTGAATACCCTCCGTGCCTTGTTCCCCAACCCCTACGACTACCTGCTCATCGTCTGCCGTACGTTGGTTTCCGTCCGTGCCTACATCGGGCAGCCGTTGATCAATTGGGTCGGCATGTACTTTCACCGCAAGCTGGCCTCTCAGCAAACGCGCCCGGTCGAGCCGCCGGATACCGAAAGCATCCGCCGCGCCCTCAAGAACTGGATACGCATCGACCTCGACAAAGCACCTGAACCGCTGCGGTTGGGCATGTCGGATAGTAATGTAGTACGCATTCACCCGTTTATCGCCAACCCTATGCAGACCGAGGATGACAGCTTTAAGCTCAATATCCCAAATGCGGACTCATTGGTTGTGAAGTACGGGCCAATCGAGGAAATCGACCTTGAGCGCGATAATTATGCTCGTTTGCCCCTCAGCATCCGCGAGTGCTTCGTCAACATTCCCCAGCCCAGCTACATCGACCCTGACCGCCGCCGCGCGTTCGTCATCATGGCTGACCTCAACCGCTACCGTACACTGTCGGATGCATTGGTGAAAGTCCCGCAAATCTATGATGCGCTGGCGCTCGAACTCGGCCCCTTCCTGCTGCGGGTCCATCATGGCGATGGTCGCGCCCGCCGCTATGTGCAGGAAGGCTTGCTGCTTCAGCTTTACTTGCTCCCCATGCAGCAGCACATCCGCCGTGTGTTCAACTATATGCTCGAAAACAAACTACTGGATGATAGCGACAAGCTGAAATATGCCGATCAGCTTCAGCGCAGCTTACTCGACCGTGTGGGCAGCCTCGTGCGCTATCAGTTGGAACTCGAAAACTTTCCGATTGCCTGTATGCACGGCGATCTGCACTCGCGCAACATTATGGTGCGCCGGATGAAGCGGCGGCAGGACGGCGAGGGCAGTGGTGAAGTCGACTTCAAGCTGATCGACCTCGAAAAGTTTCGCCGCAGCGGTGATGCCGCCCTTGATGCGGGTGAACTGCTGGTCGACCTCGAAATCTTACGCGCCACCCGTAACAACGACCCCGCGCGTGACCCGCACGCTGCCCTCATTCACGCCGTCCAGCAAACTTATGCCGATTTCGCCGCCGAGCGCGAGGACAGGACCTTCGCCATTCGGGTCGAGTTGGGGCAGGCGCGGTCGCTCATCCGCATCGCGAAAGGCCGTACCAAGCAAGGCGAACTCTCGCTCAAGGAAAGCCGTAAAGGCCCCGCCATCCGTGTCGCCTTTGACGTGCTGGAATTCGCCGAGCAAGCACTCGTCCACTTGGACTCCGTTGTCAGCGCGTTGGGGTAGTTAAAGAGATATATCATGGATGCCAACATATCAAATCCAATAACGGCTTTAGCTGAACTTTCGGCACAGCAATTCGATGTATTGAAACGTACGACTGACTACTATCGTGTCGAGCGTATTTTACGGTCTTCTAGTCGAATTAATTTATTGCTGGGTGGCATAACCCTATGGATGGGATTATCCGTCCCAAGTTATTACCGTACGATCTTCACGGATGTTCAAGCAGTTATGGGTGTCGTCATCGTTGTGCAAAGTTTTTGGGCATTATTCCGTCCTAGTGTTAAAGGGCTGCTTGGTTTAGCGATTGTCGTCTTAATTTCTGGTGTTTGGAATCTGTTCATCACTGCATATAAGGGAATTGATAGCTTAAATATATGGCTAGGTCTGTTCGGGCTTTATCAAGTCTGGGGAGCATATCAAACGGCGAGAATGTATGAGCGTTATTATGGTAGGGCGCTTGAAAAACCTGATCCTGAAAATGCTCAACACTATGAAGCACTGCGTCAAAGTATCATTAATCCATCGCCAACTGTGGCTCCTGAACTGTTGAAGGTTCAGTTTGCACGCAATCGATATTGGTGGAACGGTGTTTTGGCTCAAGACTATGCTGTATTAGCGCATCCTCGTTCAAACGAAATGATCGTTGCTGACCAATCGGCAGTAACATTTGTGGCGGAAACGCCAAAATGGGTCAGTCGTGATTCGTTCAGTATTTTGGCTCAAGTTAACGAAGATTTCTTAGTGGGTAAAATCTATCATAGCGGTTTTGAGCAGTATCTCAAATGGAAGGGTATTAGCGATCCTGAGCTTAACATACCTGATAATCTGAAGCGTAAGCGGGTTAGCCGTAAAATTTCCCGTTGGATTATGATTGTGATCATTGTAGGATCTCTACTTCTGCTTGTCGTGCCTATACTTTTGGCGACTCAGTATTACTAACGGTTCGTGCTGCTCATTAGGTTTGTCGGTAACACGCTTCCATGTTTAAACGCATTCTCAAACGCCTCGCCATCATTGCTGTCCTGCTGCCCATCGCGCTCGTAGTAGTTGGTGTGGGCGGGCAATTCTTACCTTAAATGATATATACATCACGCGCCTTGTCTTTCCTAAAACTTAAGCACTCAGTACTCAGTACTCTCCTCTTTCTGCTCCTTCTTGCCGCCTGCCAGCCAGCCGCGCCCGTGCCGGATTTACCCGTCTCCGTGTGGGGGCCGGTCATCACGCTGGCACAGGCCGAGCAGCCCAACGCCCCGGCACTTGCCGTCAGCGAAAGCGGTGTCACGGCGGCGTGGGTTGGCGCGGACGAGCAGGGTGTGTTTCAGGCGCTGCGGACGCTCAATAATGATGCGCCCGGTGAGCCAATCCGCTTGCCGCTGGGGGTGCGCCCCTATGCCCAGCAGTTCGCGTCAGCCGGGAATGGCCGCCAGCACCTCTTTTGGCTGGATTCAAACGTCGAGGGTGAAACCCGTTTATTCACAGCGCTGCTCAAACCGAACCTCGAACGCGAGCGCGAACTCACCATCCTCACGCGCGAAGTCACCCGCCGCTACACCTTGCTCCCTGCCGCCGAGGGTGGCGTGTGGGCGATTGCCTCCGGCGGTCTTGCCAGCGAACCGTCCCTGAATGCTCACTTCGTAGATGGTGATGGACGTTGGCGCTTGAACGAAAACGACCGGATCGCTACCGATGCCGATTGGCCGACTTTGTTGCAACATGCCGACGGCACGGTCAGCCTCTACTGGCTGCGAGATACCGACAATAGGGTGATGCGGGGGTTGTTTAATGATGGGGTGCTGCTCAACCCGCAGCCGTTGGTGGATAGCGTAACCCTGAACGCAGGTGACCGGCTCGAAAGTTTCACCGCCGCGCAGGATAACGCCTATGCCTACCTGTTCTGGAACGTCACCCGCGTTGATGGCAGCCGCGAAACGTGGTACACCGCCGCCCCGCCGGATACGGCCACTTGGGAACGCCCGACTCGCTTGACGATTGATGTACCTGATGATATTGCTACTGCTTCATGGTTCGACAGCGGCTTCAATGTCGGTGTAGTCTTTGCCGCCAGCGATGGAGAGGATAACGTCAGTTGGGTGGTTCCGGCTTCAGGGCGTTTTCCCGTGCTGCCGGTTGCGGCGCTGGTCGGTAGGGAAATCAGCGTCATGTTCATGCGCGAAGGGCAGATCGTCGGTTACCGTCCGATGGGTTTGCTAACAGACCTCATCGGCTTGCCCACTCTTGCTGTCGACCGTGACCTTTACATCTATTTGTCATGGGCGCAGCCTGACCCCGCCGGATACGCCAACCTTCAGCTCGTTGGTAGGAAAGTGGGTTTATGGTCGTGGGTGGAAAACCCGCGCAGTGACTAGATAGTTACGCTTCTTATATTTTCCTTTACTTTCAACTTTTACCTTTAAACTTTTAACGATCCTTTAGTCACCCCTGCATACTCACACTGCAACCTTTGTGCTATGATAACCATGTTGCCCTCGTTTGTCCGCTGCGTAGGAAAGGTTCCGTAATGCCGCCGGAGAAATCCGACCTGACTCAATCAAAATCGGTTCAGGACTTCCTGAAAGCCGTCTACAGTTTACAACAGGGCGGCGAGCGCGTGTCGACCAACGCCCTCGCGGAAGGGTTAGCCGTCGCTGCCCCCTCGATCACCGATATGGCGCAGCGTCTTGTTACCGCCGGGTTGATCGACTACGAGCGCTATAAAGGCGTACTGCTTACGCCCACGGGTGAAATGGTCGCCCTGAAAATGGTGCGCCGCCATCGTTTGATCGAACTCTACCTTGTCAACGAACTTGGCTATGCCCTGCAAGATGTTCACGACGAAGCCGAGAAACTCGAACACGCCGTCTCCGATAAGTTTGTCGAAGCGATTGCCGTTAAGCTTGGTCACCCTGAACTCGACCCGCACGGCGAACCCATCCCCTCGCAGGATGGCACCATTGTTGATCGTGAGATTACGCCGCTCGTTGACTGGCCGCTGAATACCGGCGCGGTCGTTTCACGTATCAAAGCTGACGACCCGCAAATGTTGGAGCATATTTTAGAGCGCGGCTTCAAGCTGCAAGCCCACGTTGAAATCCTCTCGCGTGACCCGTTCGATGGTCCCGTTATGGCGATGGTCGATGGCAAGATGCGTATCGTCGGGCATCAGGTCGCCGCTTGCATCATGGTCGAAGGTGACTCCTGATGAACGAGCGCGTCTACGATGTCATCATCATCGGCGCAGGGGCAGCGGGGTTAGCCGCTGGTCGCAAACTGTACGATGCCGGTAAAGACATCCTGATTATCGAATCGCGTGATCGTATCGGCGGGCGCATTCATACCACCTACGATTTTAACGACATCCCCACCGAACTCGGCGCGGAGTTCATTCACGGCGAAAACGCGGTCACGCATGAACTCGTGAAGCAAGCCGGTTTGCACGTCATTCCGGTTGACCGCTACGGTAAGCTGCGGTGGGCGCAGTACAGCCGCCCCGCGCTGCCCGTGTCTGAACTACCACCGCAGCTCCGCGCCACCATCACTGGCTTGTTTATGCATTATCAGGCGCTGCCCAAAGACGCGCCCATACCCGACATATCCCTCGCGCAGTATCTGCGTCAGAAGGGCTGGGATGAAGAAGCGCTCAAGGTTGCCGATATTCTGCTCGCGCAAACCTGCTGCGCCCCGCTGGACAGCCTAAGCTGTGCCGACCTCATCCGTGAGATGCGGGCTGACCACGCCGGAAAGCAGGAGTTCCGCATCAAGGAAGGTTACGGTGAGCTGCTCAAGTGGTACAGCCGTGACCTGCCAATGTTGTTGAATACTGCGGTGCGTGATGTGAATTGGGGCGATGATGGCGTAACCGTCGTCACCACCCGCGAGGATTACCGCGCTCGCCGCTGCATCATCACGGTTCCGGTGAGCATCTTGGCGCGTGGCACTATTCGCTTTAACCCGCCGTTGAGCAGCGAAAAGCAGCAGGCCATCGGCGCGTTCCGTACCGAAGCCGCCACCAAGCTCATCTACCGCTTTCGCGAACCGTTCTGGGATAGCGACCTGACCTTCATGTGCCACACGGGGTTAGCCGCCCGCTGGTGGACACCCGGCTATGGTCGGGAGGGTGTCGCGGTCATTGCCTGTTTCGCGACCGCCGAGAAAGCCCGAATTCTGGACGAGCAGGAAGAAAACCGCGCCCTGACGTGGGGATTGACCGAACTCAATTGGCTGCTCGGTATGGGCGAGCGCGACCTGCGTAAACTGGCTATCGACTCGCGCCGTGTGTCGTGGGCGTTCGATGCCTACGCGCGGGGCGGTTATGCCCATTTACCCCCCGGACAAGCCGCCGCTCGTCCCGTGCTTGCCCGACCGGAACATGATACACTGTTCTTCGCCGGAGAAGCCACCGCCTACGACTCCAACCCGCAAACCGTTCACGGCGCGATTGAGTCCGGTTGGCGTGCCGCCAGTGAGTGTGGGGTGTAGAGGCTATTCCGTTTTCCCGAACACTTCGAGAACCAATGCCAACGCCGCTTCCGCGCTGGCCGCTTTGATCGCCTCACGGTCGCCGTTCCACACATGCTGCCGTACCACCAGCACATTTCCCGGCCCCGCCACGCCGATGTATGTTAAGCCGACCGGTTTTTGCGGTGTGCCGCCCCCCGGCCCCGCGATGCCTGTCACGCTAATCGCGACATCCACATGCAGCAGCCCGCGTAATCCCGTTGCCATCTCGCCCGCCACGGGTTCGCTCACCGCGCCGTATGCCATCAGTGTTCCCTGCCGCACCTGCAACAACGACTGCTTAATCGGGTTAGAATAGGCAACCACGCCGCCCAGCACATATTCCGAGCTGCCCGCGACGTTCGTCAGCCGGTGCATAATCAACCCGCCGGTACACGATTCAGCAGCACCAATCGTCCACCCCTTGTCGATCATGAGTTCCCCCACCCGCACTTCCAGCGTCTTGTTTGCTGCCATGTCTGCTCACCCCTTATGTCGAGTACCTATATCCTAACCGAAGTCGCCAAATTGAGCATATTTTCCGTAGTATTGATTGCAATATAGGGCTATACTGTGGGATAAGACATGCCCAATTGCGGGATACTGAGGGATATACGCGCATGGGTTACTGGGGATGGCGGCAGATGTTCACGTTCTGCGTGAGCGTCTTTGTTGTGGGATGTAGTACAACCCACGATGCTGCACCTACATTTTCCCCCACTCAGTTGCCACCTGTCACCCTCATCGCGCGAGTCCCCACCACACTCCCTCCCCCCACTGCGCTTTTGATTCCCCAATTTACCCCTGCCAGCGCACCAACGCCTATTCATTATACGATTCAGGTTGGTGATACGTTACTCGGTATCGCGGCGCAGTTTGGCGTGTCGTTCGAGGCGCTGAAGGCCGCCAACGCTGACCTTGACCCCCTTACCTTGCCGATCAATAAAACGGTGATTATCCCCGACGCGCAGTTTGATATTGCTGGAACCCCGATTTTACCAACCAGCACCCCCGCCCAACTGGAACTCCCCCCGCCAACCTGTTATCCCTCGCCTACAGGGGCGATTATCTGCATGGGTTGGGTTGCCAACAACCTGCCGCAGCCCATCGAACGGGTTTTGTTGCAGGTGCGCTTGTTCCGCACGGATAGCAGTGTGTTAGCCGAGGGTGAAGTCGGTGTCGAGCAGGGCATTATCCCCACTGGAGCCAGCGCCCCATATCGCATCCTCGTCGCGGCCAACTGGCTCGAATACGCGGGCGCGGTTGCCAATCTCCGCAGTGCCGATCTTGCACCTGCTGCGGGTGAAAAGCATATCGCCCTGCAAATCGAGGCCGAGCAGCCGACCCTAGAAAACGGCTACTACCGCGTCTCCGCCACCCTGCGGAACACCGCCCCCGGTACCGTGCGTTTGGTGCGGGCGATACTCACTCTCCGCGACGCGAACGGCCGCATTACCGGCTACAGGGTGCAGATGTTGAACGGCACGCTGGAAAGCGACGCGCTCCTATCGCTCGATATGAACGCCGTCTCTCAGGTCAACACACCCATCACCCACACCCTGTTCGTCGAAGCCATCCGCGAGAACTAGCCTTAACCCTACACCCGTTCGGCTAACTTTAACGTGTTTTGTTCCCCTCCCTGTTACTACGGGGAGGGGTTGGGGGTGGGGTCGAGTAATGCAGTTTTACATCCACCTCAGTTCGAAATCAGCGTACCGACCTCGGTGTTCCCCTGTACCGCCTTGTACAAATCACCGTCTGACCAGAAATCGACCACCAAAATCGGCAGGTTGTGTTCTTGGCACAGGGTAAAGGCCGTCATATCCATCACCTCATACTTGTTGGCGAGGACTTCGTGGTAGGTGAGGGTCGCGAAGCGTGTGGCGGTCGGGTCTTTCTTCGGGTCGGCGGTATACACACCGTTGACCTTCGTCGCCTTGATGACGATGTTCGCGTCGATTTCCATCGCCCGCAGCGCGGCAGCCGTATCCGTCGTGAAGTACGGGTTGCCCGTGCCGCCGGTAATCACCACCACGCGGCCTTTTTCCATATGGCGGATGGCACGGAGGCGGATGTACGGCTCGGCGACCGCGTTCATCTGTACCGCTGTTTGTACCCGCGTGTTCACCCCGACCCGTTCCAGCGCATCTTGCAGCGCCAAACCGTTCATCACCGTGCCGATCATGCCCATGTGGTCGGCGGTGCTTTGCTCCATGCCCCGGCTGACCCCGATGCTGCCACGCCACAGGTTACCTGCGCCGATGACGATGGCGATCTGGATACCGAGTTCATAGATAACTTTCACCCGTTCGGCGATCAAAGCCGCGCTGGATGGGTCGATGCCGTACCCATTCGGGCCAGCCAGTGCTTCTCCACTGAGTTTCAAAACAATTCGCTTATACGGTTGTGTACCGGTTCCGTTATTGGTCATGCCGTGCGTCCTCCCGATCTAATCAATGACCATCTTGTGCTTGGGTGTTGATGATGAGGCTTGCTCATCCCGTCCTTGCCCCGCCGGGGCGATGGGCTGGCAAAAAAAAGGGACTAGCGAATGCTAATCCCTCGAATACAAACAATACAATCGAGTCGCGGTAGGGCGGAAACGCCTTTATTCGCTCGACTCGCCATCTTCACTCACGTTTTCGCCGATCTTGAAGCGCGCGAAACGGCTGATCTGGATGCTTTCGCCCAATTCGGCAACGGCTTCCGAGAGCATCTGCGAAATCTTCTTGCTGTCGTCCTTCACGAAGGGTTGTTCCAGCAGGACGATTTCCTCAAAGAACTTGTCCATGCGGCCATCAACGATCTTCTCGATGACGGCTTCCGGCTTCTTGCCTTCGTTCAGCGCACGGTTTTTCTGGATTTCGCGTTCGGCTTCTACTTCAGCAGCCGGCACGTCTTCACGGCGAACGTACTTCGGCGTGAGGTTGGCGATATGGATCGCCATGTTACGCGCGAATTCTTGGAACTTCTCGGTACGTGCCACGAAGTCGGTTTCGCAGTTCACTTCCACGATAACCGCCATACGCTTGTCGTGGTGAATGTAGCTGCCGATGATCCCGTCATTCATGGTACGGCCTGCGCCCATTTTCTTGGCGGCCTTGGCGATACCCTTTTCGCGCAGCCAGTCCGCTGCTTTGGCGACATCACCATTGTTAACTTCGAGCGCCTTCTTGCAGTCCAGCGGGCCGGCACCGGTCGATTCCCGCAGGTCTTTTACCATTTGTGCTGTGATAGCCATGTCTTACTCTGCACCTTCTGTTGGTTCTTCGTCAAACAACTTCGCATCGCGCATCTTGGCGATGGTCGAAGCACCCAAGTACGCCTCGTCACTGGCTTCTTCTTCACCATCTTTGTCGTAGAAGTAGGCTTCGTCTTTCGCGACCGATTGCTGCATATCGCTATCATCGCCCTTACGCATGGCCTTGCCTTCAATGACCGCATCAGCGAATGCGCCGATGACCAGCTTGATGGCGCGAACGGCATCGTCGTTCGCCGGAATAATGAAGTCGAGAGACTGAGGATCGGAGTTGGTGTCCGCCAGCGCCAGTACCGGCACGTGAAGGATGTTTGCTTCCTTAACGGCGGTTGATTCGCGTACCGTGTCGACAATCAGAAGCATGTCAGGCACCTTCTTCATGTCGCGGATACCACCTAGACGCAGTTGGAGCTTCTCAATCTTACGTGTAAGAACGAGACCTTCCTTCTTGGTCAGCAGTTCGAACTCACCCGCGTCGCGGCGCTTTTCCAGCTTCTTCAGGGTTTCGATCCGGTCGCGGATGGTGCGCCAGTTGGTGAGCGTACCACCGAGCCAGCGGTGATTGACGTACGGCATCCCGCAGCGGGCGGCCTCGGTCGCAATCGTTTCCTGAGCCTGACGCTTGGTACCGACGAACAGCACCGTACCGCCCTTGGAAATCAGATCACGAACTTGGTCATAGTAGTTGTTGATGTTGACCAGCGTTTGCTGCAGGTCGATGATGTGGATACCGTTGCGTTCGGTAAAAATATACGGCTCCATGCGGGGGTTCCACTTGGGCGTGCGATGCCCGAAGTGAACACCTGTCTCCAGCAGGGCCTTCATCGTAACGT
>Ga0209460_1000434_pt1 | contig 38664 bp, 38 predicted proteins | sample EBPBio132013_DNA_FD_185868 | JGI IMG/M metagenome (GOLD analysis project Ga0209460, IMG submission 185868) | Wastewater treatment Type I Accumulibacter community from EBPR Bioreactor in Madison, WI, USA - Reactor 2_5/13/2013_ DNA (SPAdes)... | ecosystem: Engineered > Bioreactor > EBPR >... | reverse complement strand
ACCGGCACGGGCGGGCGTACAGCGCCAACGAACTGCTGGTACGTTCAACCGGAGCCGAACTGCACACCAAACCGTACTTAGCCTATCTGGAAGCCAAGTTCACCGAACTCTACGGCCTGAGCTAATACCTCAAAAACCAAGATTTTTCATTAGGCCGGTGGTTTTCGAACGACAAACAAAGCCTGCTGTCACAATCCTCAATGACGGCAGGCTTTTGATTCCTATCGAATCAGATCAGCGATAGCTATAAGGATGCGGTACAATGCGGCATCTATTTAAAACAGGCTTCCGAAAGTAGAGATTATGTCATCAACACTTTTGTTATTTGTCGGCACGTATACCCAAGCCTTGCCGCATGTGCCGACGGCCCATGCCGAGGGCATCTACAGCTTCGCCTTTGACCCAGCAACCGGAAAGCTCGGTTATCTGGCGGTAACGGGCGATGTCGAAAACCCGACTTATGTTACCGTCGATGCAAAGGGCGAATATCTCTACGCCGTGAGCGAGCTGGAAGGCGGCGCGGAAAACTTCTGCAATGCCTACAAGATCAACAAGGCGACCGGCGAACTGACCTTCATCAACCGGCAGCCGACCTTGGGGCAAGCGAGCTGCTACGTGACGATTGACCACAGCGGCAAAAATGTGCTTGTGGCGAACTACACCAGCGGGCAAACGGTCGTGGTGCTGCCGATTCGTGCCGATGGTGGTGTAGAACCTGTCAGCTATCAGAATGAACACAGCGGCAAGAGCATCAACCGGGAGCGGCAGGAACGGTCACATGGGCACTGTGTTGTGCCGGATCATGCTAACCAGTACGTGTTCGTGGCGGACCTGGGTATCGACCAATTGGTGCGCTACAGGCTGGATGCCGCCAACGGCAAGTTGATTCCAGCGCCGGAAGGCAGCGTGAAGATCGAGGCGGGTTCGGGGCCACGGCATTTTGTGTTCAGTCCCGATGGCAGGTTCGTCTACCTGCTGAACGAACTGAATGCCAGCGTCACTGTGTTGAGCTACGACGCGGCAGCCGGAACGATGCAGGCGTTACAGAGCATTTCGGCCTTGCCGGAAGGCTACGATGGGCAAAAATGGGCAGCGGCTATTCGGATTACACCGGATGGGCGGTTCGTCTATACGTCTAATCGTGGGCATGACAGCATTGCCATGTTCGAGGTGGACGGCGGTTCGGGGTGGTTAACGTCGTTGGGCTTCCAATCGACAGGCGGGAAAGTGCCGCGTGACTTCAACATTGACCCGACAGGCAGTTGGCTGCTGGCGGCGAATCAGGAAACCGATACGGTGGTGACGTTTAGGATTAACCCATCCAGCGGCGTGCTGGAAGAAACCGGCATCGTGACCGAGGTGGCGACACCAGTTTCGATAGCCTTTACGTCTGCGTAATCAACCCATAGATAACAACAGGTCACATAGCATCTAACCATGACAATATGTGGCCTGTAAATTCAATGAACAGCAGCTATCGCTCAACAAAACGAGCATAACCTATGGCATAATCATCTATGACTAAAAAAGAGAAATTATTTCAACGTGTCAAAAAGAGTTCAAAAAATGTAAAATTTCAAGACTTCTGCACCCTGATGGTCTATTTCGGATTTCTAGAGATTCGTATACGGGGTTCACATCATTTATACCAGCATCCACTGATTGATGAGGTTATGAATGTACAACCACAAAAAGACTCTAATGCAAAAGGTTATCAAGTACAGCAGTTTCTGAAATTGGTTGAAATTCATAACCTGCATATGGACGATGAAAGTGAGTAGAAAACGATGGATATTCAAAATCATTACCCCTACCACATCAACATTTTCTATAATGCCGAAGATGGCGATTATATTGCCGATGTTCCTGATTTTAAGTATGTCTCTGCATTCGGCGACACCCCTGAAGCAGCACTGCATGAAGTCTTAATTGCACTTGATATGACAATAGAAGTCCTTCAAGAACAGGGAAAACCACTGCCCGAGGCGAGCTATCGTCCAGCGTATTTGACTGAATAAGCGATCACACATATTCAATCAAACGACTGCTTCGATAGCTGAGTTTTACTTGGTGTTCCTTCCCCACATCACCCCCTACTCCAAACGGAGCATTCTGGTCTACAATGAAATTCTCTTTTAACGATCATCAGAAGCGGAATCATGACTACAAATCCCAAAATTATTGGTGAAGGTTTGGCGTTTGATGATGTGCTGCTCGTGCCGCAGCGTTCCTCCATCCGCTCACGGTTTAGCGGCGAGATCGACACCAGCGCGCGGGTGGCACGCGGCGCACCGCCTGTCCACATCCCCATCATCTCCGCCAATATGGATACCGTCACCGATTGGCGCATGGCAACCACCATATCGCTGCTCGGCGGCTTTGGGGTCATCCACCGCTTCATGAGCATGGGTGAACAGGCAACCGAAGTGCGGAAGGTGAAGGAACGGATGCGGGTGGTCGAAGGCCACCCGCCCATCATCACCAGCACTGCCACCATCCGCGACGCACGCCACCTGCTGCGCCAGCGCGAGCGCGGCTACGTCATCATCCACGACGGCAGCAGCTACGACGGCAGCTTCATTGGGATTGCCACACCGCGCGACTTCGAGGCCGGAACCCCCGATACGCCCCTCACCGCGATCATGACCCCGCGCGACCGGATCGCGACGGTGCCAGCCGGAACAGAATTGGACGAAGCCGTGAAAGCCATGCACCAGCACCGCGTCGAGAAAATGCCGGTGGTGGGGGACGATGGCAGGCTGGTCGGCGTATACACCATGAAAGACTTCAAGTACTACCACCAGTATCCCCACGCCTCGCTGGACAGCCGTGGGCGCTTGCTGGTCGGCGCGGCGATTGGCGTGCAGGAAGGCGACATTGAGCGGTCACTGGCGTTGGTCGAGGCCGAAGTCGATGTGCTGGTGCTGGACATCGCTCACGGTGAACTCGACTACACACAGGAAATCTTGCACCGCCTCAAGGTGATCGAGCGTATCAATACCCCCATCATCGCTGGCAACGTCGCCACCATCGACGGCGCGAAGTATGTGCGCGACTGCGGCGCGGACGGCGTGAAGGTCGGCGTAGGGCCGGGGTATGTGTGCGAAACCCGTGACGTGGCAGGGGTTGGCGTGCCGCAGATCACCGCCATCATGAACGCCGCCGAAGCCTATAAGAACGACAGCGACCGTATTCCGATCATCGGTGATGGTGGCATCCGCAAACCGGGTGATGTCGCCAAAGCCATCGCGGCGGGCGCGGATACCATCATGGTCGGGTCACTGTTCGCAGGGACGGACGAAAGCCCCGGTGAACCGGTCGAGCAGGATGGGATGCTCAAGAAGATGGTGCGCGGCATGGCTTCGGCAACCGCCTTCGAAAAGCGCCTCGCGCTCGGTTCGACCACCACCAACCTTGAGGATTACGTCCCCGAAGGCCGCACCACCTTTACGCCCTACAAAGGCAAGGTTAGCAAGGTCGTCAAGAAGCTGCGCGGCGGGTTGCTCTCCGGCATGAGCTACAGCAACGCCCGCACGATTGCCGAGATGCACGAACGCGCCCAGTTCATCATCGTGAAGAACGCCGTGCCTGAACAGCGCCGCCCGTTACAGACGTAGGAATTTTTAACACAAAGGCTCAAAGGCACAAAGACACAGAGAGCAATACAAGAGGGTTGAACCGCAGAGACGCAGAGATATTTGTAGGGGCTTGCCGCTGGTAAGCCCTCACCACCATACCCCACAATCACCACGACTGTAGGGGCGCAAGGCTTGCGCCCTTTTTATTTCGCATACCATAGGCCAACCGTCAGGCGAAAAGCGGCTGTTCAGTGCTACAGTAAGTAAAAATGTTGGCAGGAAAGATCATGATGCATAAACCGCGCATATTGCTACCGGTGATATTCTTTTGCACGCTGATGGTCGCGCAATTTTTGGTAACAGCACAAGACCCTACCCCGCCGCTGCCACCTGCAACAGTTACCACGACACCCGTTCCCACCACCGAACAAACGATTGTGGTTGGCGAACCTGTTGAAATAGCAATTGAGGCCAACCGCACCGATCATTTGCTGCTTAACTTTACAGGACAGGCGAAAGAGACGATAAGGATCACTGTAAAGATGGATTTGCTGGTGCCTGACGAACGGACGGTTCGGCTGGACGATATACGCGACATCTATGACAACAAAATCGGTTGGGAACTGCCCTACTATGAACTGACTGAAAGCGGTCAGTACAGCCTGCGGATTATGCCGTGGGGTGAGCAAGCGCGGGTGTGGGTGCAAATCACTGATCCGGCAGCGGCAATACCGATTTCATACAACGAGGTGGTGGAAGGCGCGATAGACGATGCGAGCGACAGTATTTCATATGCGTTCACCGCCGAAGCCGAGGACAAGATAATTGTTGACATCGATACAAACGGGTTTGATTACAGTGTAGAGGTTTACTGCGCCAATCGCGACGAGTGTGGCAGCGGGAACGGCATTTCAAACGAGCCTTACAACGAAGACCACCTTTTATATTTGCCCAAAGCAGGTACCTATCGGCTGGAGATTAAAAAGCAAAACATGGGCGGCACCTTCAGCTTGGCCCTAAGCCCGCTGCGCCCTACTCCGATTGCTTATGGTGAAACCGTTCAAGCCAGCTTCGGTGACGGACAAGTGATGCAGCAGTTCAGCTTCGAGGGCAAGTTTGGTGAAATCATTCAGTTCACGGTCGACGGTGAAGGGGATGTGGACAGGCGCGTAGAATTACTGCGGTTTAACGGATTGGTCGAAATGGACGACGACAGCGGCGCGGGTATGAATCCCGAATTGGTCAATGTGCTGCTGCCAGTAGACGGTTCATATACGCTGCTTGTGCGGCCTTATCGGCTGGGCGACAGCGGCACGGTGGAAGTCACGCTGGAGGGAACACCACCGCCCTCGCTCGACGATGCGGCACAAATCATCACCCTATCCCGCAAATTCACAGCGGCGGCAGCGCTATTTACGGGCGAAGCGGGTAAACAGGTGCGCCTGACGATGCGGTCAATCGGTGTGGGTATAAGCAATTACGTAACCGTGAAGCAAAACGGGAATGATCTTGCACAACTCAGCGAGCGCAGCGAATTAAGCACCGTGTTTACCGTGCCAGAAAGCGGTCTCGTCTATGTGAACGTCAACGGGAACACACCGATTGAACTGACGCTGGAACGCATAGATTAGTGTTCAAGGTTAGGGTGAAATCATGGAACACAAACCGCGCATTTTTACACTGCTAATCCTGATTTGCACCCTCCTCGCGGCGTATGGTGTAACCGCGCAAAACCCGCCCACACCATACCCAACGCCCACGCTGACCGCCTCGCCACCCGCGCCCGATGTCACCATTACGCCGCCGACACCGATCCCCACGGCGATTGTGGCTTCCAAACCGCTGGCGCTGCCCGCCTTGCAGCCCATCACCCGCGCGAATGCGGCTGCGATAGAGCATCTATTTACCCTTCAATGTCAGCTCGTCGGTGAGCCGGGTTCGCGTCCGGGCATTCTTGCCGCTGCCTTTTCACCTGTAGAAAACCGTCTAGCCGCTGCCGCTTACGGGGCGGTGTGCGTCTTTGATCTCACCAAGCCGGATACAGAGCCGCTGATTATCACGACATTTTCGGCAGCGGCGGTGGCATTCACGCCGGATGGCGAGTCGTTATTCACGCTGCACAATGGCGACGACCTCTACAAATGGAATCCGCGAACGGGTGAAGAACTGCCGACACGCTTAGAAGGGATCAGCATTTTCGCCAGCCCGCAAATCCTCTCCATTAGCCCTGATGGCAGCCTCATGGCTAATGGTGGGCGATACGGCTTCCGGTTGTGGGATATGGCAACCGAGCAGGTGGTCTTTAGCTTGCAGACCGTGGGAATAACCACCTACCTTGTTTGGAAACCAGATGGTTCTGGCCTCATCACCAATGAAGGGATCTATCGGATTTATCCTGATTTGCGCCTATTCCGCGAGGCAGAACTCGCCGCACCCAGCCGCGACGGTGGCGCAGCCGTTGGTGGGGCTGCCGGTGAACTGCTTGCCTACCGCAGCCCTGAAGGCGTGCGTGTGATCCAGATCGACAGCCTTGAAGTCGTCGCCTCACCCGATGGGATTGATGAGGAAGTGCTGGCCTTTAGCCCCGCCGATCCGCTGCTGTTGATGGGCGCGGCGCATGGCGGCTTTGGCTTCTGGGACGTGGAACGTGATGAATGGGTGAGCAATTTCCCCTCGAATGATTTCACGATACCGAACAGCGCCACATTCAACAGTGATGGCACACTGTTGGCCGTAGGTGTGAAAGACGGTGTTTCGTTGTGGGGCGTACCGCAATAGTATTGATCGTGATATAGACCATCAGATTGAAGCAAAAAAATGACACATAAACGACCTGTTTTCTTATTCACGCTGCTCATCCTTATCCTTTCCAGCCAGCTTGTCGTAAATGCCCAAGCGGAAGAACAGCCCGCGCCGGAATTCCTATACCGCGATGGGAATCATCTCGTTTTGGTCAACGGCTACACTGGCGAGACATCCACACTGCCAATTGAGGTTGACGAGCGCGACCGCTTTGAGTGGTCACCGGATGGGCAGTATCTACTGGCAAAAACACCTAATGATCAGACCAACGGATTTTGTGTGAACCTCTATGATGTGGATGAACAGGAATGGCTAGAGGAGGAACCCATTTCATGTGAGGTAAGCGAATTCGTTTTCACGAAAGACGATTCTACCCTTTACTATGCGGCCAACCGTGAAAATAAAGGTGAGTTATGGAAATACAGCACGATTGATCAGCAGCAGCGCGAAGTGTATGAAACAGAAGATGGAATTGCGTACAAAAATGGCATCAACTCATTGACGTGGTCACCCGCTGAGCATTACCTCACCTTTCAGGACTATGTTTGGATAATGGGCGGCTCGCTCAATATGTTTGTCGTTATGAATATTGAGACCGAAAAGCATATTACGGTTAGTGCTCGTGATACCTACTACGCAAATTATTATCCAATTTGGTCAGTCGATGAAAAGTGGTTTCTGATGAATCTAAAGGATGAGTACATAGAAAGTTTTTCGATCCCGAGTACAAACCACAAAGGTGATGTTTACCTGTTTGACTCAGAAACAGGGAAAGCACACCGCATCACATACACACCCACTAAAGCTGAAATTGCTATCCGGTGGACAGACAATGGGGATATTGAGTTTACGGAAGTCACCGAAGAAAAAGTCAGCTATACACTTGATCAGGCGCTGAATATCGAGCCGGTTCCAATCGACCAGATCATCGAACCGGAACCGAATGATGAACCGATGATCTACACCAGCTCCAGCATGGATTCGCCCGACCCGAATCTTATGACATCGGTTAAACAAATCGTGCAGCCTGACGACACAATCACCTATGAAATCGTGATCAACAATTATTCTCAAGGTCATCGTGGTGAGCGCATTTCCATACCGATTGAAGATCCCAAAATATCAGGTACTATTCTAATCGGTTGGCGGCCTTCAGATTACCCATATTTAAAGGGCTAGATCCGCCGCCGTTGTAGCACGACGAGAGGAGTAATCCGTGTGACGACACTCCATTTGATGGTGGGGCTTCCCTGCGCGGGAAAAACCACTTTTGCAAAGAAACTTGAGCAAGAACAGTCGGCGCTCCGGCTGAATCTCGATGAATGCCACATCCAGCTTTTCGGTCAGGATGCTGAAGACCCCGAACACAATGTCCGCCATATAGTCATTGAAACCATGCTGTGGAACATCGCCAGCCGGGCGCTTGAATTAGGCACGAATGTCATCCTCGATTTTGGCTTCTGGGCGCGGGAGGAACGTGAACACTATCGCGCTCTGGCGAGGGCGCTTGGGGCCAGCAGCGAAGTTCACTTTCTCGATGTGTCGGAGGATGAGCTGCTGCGCCGGCTCGCGATACGAAATGCGCAACAGTCAGAAACCAGCTTCTATATTCCCGAAGACATGATGAAGCCGTGGTTCGCGATCTTCCAACGCCCCACCCCCGACGAACTGGAACGCCGCGAATAAGATACATCAAACCCAACGACAGCCTAAGGAAAAATATCTTTACAAAGGTTTGAAAATTCGGTGATGGCCCTATGGAGAGTTGGTAAGCGAGAAAATTATCAGCGAGTTCTCACTCAAAACAATAACTACCAACTCTTTAGAGGTGCATCACCGAAAATTCGAACCATCCAATCAGAATTTTTGTGCTACAATATTCAAACTGAAGATAAGAGGCACTGCGTATGAGGCTCTGGCAGCCACATGATTTTGACTGTCAACTGTAGACTGATAACTGTTAACTATTTTGCAGCAACCACAGCAGCGGCAGCCCCTTCACTATTTTGCCGCAAAACTAGCCGAGCCAGCCGCCGAATCGTCGGAAACTTCGCTAAAAGTGATTCCGAATTTGCAGAATTTACGAATTTTCCGAATCACAGACCAATGGCTGATGGCTCAATTGGCGCTCTACTGCCGCCGCCGCCAATGCCGCCACAATAAAAAAGGCGCACCAATGTGTGCGCCCTTCATCTTTTTGAAAGTCAGTTACGGTTACAAGATTTGTGAGAGGAACAGCTTGGTACGCGGGTGCTGGGCATTCTCGAAGAAGTATTCCGGTGTGCCCTGCTCAACAATGCGCCCCTGATCGAAGAAGATAATCCGGTCGGCCACTTCACGGGCGAAACCCATTTCGTGTGTGACAACGATCATCGTCATACCGCTGAGTGCCAGTTCCTTCATTACGTCCAGCACTTCCTTAATCATTTCGGGGTCGAGCGCTGAAGTCGGTTCGTCGAACAGCATGATCTTCGGTTCCATCGCCAGCGCGCGGGCAATCGCCACACGCTGCTGCTGCCCGCCGGACAACTGCCCCGGATACTTGTTGGCTTGCTCAGGGATACCGACGCGGTTGAGCAGTTCCTTGGCCTTCGCTTCGGCCTTGTCCTTCGACCAACCGCGCACCTTCATCGGGGCAAGCGTGATATTTTCCTGAACGGTCTTGTGCGGGAACAGGTTGAACTGCTGGAACACCATGCCGATTTCACGCCGAATCGTCGCGATGTTACGCACGTCGTTACCGAGTTCAATACCGTCCACCACAATCTCGCCCGACTGGTGTTCCTCAAGCCGGTTGATACACCGGATAAACGTCGACTTACCGGAACCGGAGGGACCAATCACGACCACCACTTCACGCGGGGCGACATCCACCGAGATGTCACGCAGGACGTGGAATTCACCGAACCATTTATTCACATCACGGCAGCTAATAATCGGCTCGCCAGCGGGTTGTGAAGGAACTGCTTCTGCCATGTTACTTACCTCATTAACCGTAATATGCTAAAACCGTTTAGAGTGCGCCTACGAGGGCGGCTGTTAAATTTGCGTCTTGATCGCTTGCCCCGCGCCGGTCGATTCAATCCGGCGGCTGACGGCTGCGATCACGTAACTAAACACGAAGTAGAAAATCGAGATGAACATGAACGTCTCGCGCCGTAAGCCGAGGAACTCGGTCTGGGAAACGATATTTTGCGCCATACCGGTCAGGTCGAGCAAGCCGACGATGGCGACCAGCGACGTATCCTTGAACATCCCGACGAAGTTGCCCATCATCGGCGGGATGACCAACCGGAGGGCTTGCGGTAAGGTAATAAACAGGGTGACTTGCAACCCATTGAGGCCGAGCGCCTTCGCCGCCTCATCCTGCCCGTGCGGGATAGCTTGCAAACCACCGCGCACGACTTCGGCGTTGTAGGCCGCTGTAAAGAGTACAGTCGCGATCATCGCACGGAACGCGCCGGGAAAATTCGCCAGCGCGGGGTTAATCAATGGGATGAGGAGCTGCGCCATGAACAACACAGTGATGAACGGGATACCGCGCACCAACTCGATATAGATCACGCAGACCGTACTGATGACCGGGTACTTGCTCCGACGGCCAAGCGCCAGCAGAACCCCTAACGGCAGAGAGCCGATGATGCCGACGATGGTCAGGAGCATCGTCAGCAGGACACCCCCCCAGCGGCGCGTATCCGTCAGGGGAAGGAAGCCGCTGTCGCCCGTCAACCCGTAGATGAGGATGAAACTGATAACCGGCAGCACGATCAACAACCAGAGTACGAGGCGGCTGGTCGTCGCGTGAGGGCGGTTCGATGGCGAGAAGCGACGATCCAGCGCACGCCCCGCGATATAACCCACCGCGCCGACCACGAAAACAAACGCCAAAAAGACCTTGATCTGGTTGAGGAACGGCGCGACGTATAAGCGCAGGTAATCATTCAACACAGCCGTACCGCGATACTGGTTGCTCGTCACAACGATGAACGGTAGTTCCTTGCCTTCCTCGTTCAACGGGCGTGTCGCCTCGGTGGTGAAGGTATCCGTCATGCGGACGTACTGCGAAATGCTGCCAGTTGCGGGGGTGCTGTCGTCACCGCCGCGCGTAACGTTGCGTTCGAGGATGGGGTAGATACCCGTTGTTTCGAGGATCGAAATCGCTTGCGGGTCGTCGAGTTCTTTCTTGAGGACGTACCAGCCATCTTCCGGCAGTGTCACCGTTAGGAGTGCGTCTGCATCTTCAAACGTGACCACGCCGTTTTCCAGCGGTTCCATCGTCGTACCGTGCAAGATCGACACTGTAACCGGCACCTGATTGAGCATCAACGTTTCGGTTACGGGCGGTGGAACCGTCAAGCGCGAGAGTTCCCCTTCGGCACGCGAACGCTGGTTGGGTGTGAGGGTATCGGTCGCGAGGAGCGCGGTGAGTTCGGCCACGCGCCGCTCGGCAATCAGGCGGTTGGCTGCGGCGTTCAATGCCGTGTTCACGGCAGCATCCGCGAAACTGTGTACCTGCGCCAGTTCGGCATCCGAGCCGTCATACTGGTCGGCAAGCTGTACGGTGACGGTTTCACCCGCCTTACCGGTAAACCCGATTTGTCCCTGCGGTGCTTGCCCGTTATCCCCGCCAATCTTGAACGTACCCGCCGAAGCGTAGTAGGGAGGCAGCGGTAGAGTGGCGTTAATGACGACCGGCAGGATGAACGTCAGGGCGATGATGACCGCGATGAACGTGGCGAACCCCCGACCGATACGCGACCACGCCGCCAGCGCTAAACCGATGGTGAAGGCAAAGAGCAGCACGACGAGCGTGACACGCCATTCATACTCCGGTTCGTAGCGACCGAGCATCAACAAGCGAATGTTGAAGGTGATGGTGTACCAGTTGGCCTGCCCGACCGTCCACGTGACGAAGGATACGAGAACCGAGCTGACGATCAAGAGGACGATAATCGTGAGCAGACCATCCCAAACCGTGTTGAACAGGTTTTTCTTGATCCATGCCAACGGGCCAACCGCTAATAACGGCGGCTGGCGTTCGACATTTTCAGCCTCGTTGATGACGGTCGTACCGATATGAGCAGGGTGTTGTTCGTTGAAGGTTGTCATGGATGGGCTACCTCGTCACAAGCTGGAAGCGGCGGTTTGCCAGATTCGTAAAGAGGGCGATGATCAGGCTGATCGTAAGATACGTCAGCATAATCATCGTGATACCTGTTATCGACTGGCCCGACTGATTCATGATGGTGTACGTAATTTGCACCAAATCGGCGAAGGCAACAGCGATGGCAAGGCTGGAGTTCTTGGCTAAGTTCAGGTACTGGCTGGCAAGCGGCGGGATAATCACCCGCATGGCCTGTGGCAAGATAATCATCCGCAGGGTTTGCGAGGTGGTGAACCCCAGCGCCCGCGAGGCTTCGATCTGCCCTTTCGGCACCGCGAGGATACCCGCGCGGACAATTTCCGCGATGAACGCCGCTGTATACACCACCAACCCCAACAGCAGCGCGATATACTCCGGCGACACCTGCGTACCAGAAACATAACCGGAAACCACACCGGCGGCATTCACACGCTGCACCGGCGCGATATATAGCAGTGGGCTGGTGCTGTAGAGCTGCTCATCAGCCGTGGTCAGCAGATTACCCGCACGCGCGTCGGCAAGCGGCATAAATGTCGTGGTTCCGTCGGCACCGGTTACAGGGATAGTCGTTGGCGCAGGTTCAGCACCGACAGCCACCCAACCCACCACCACGAAAACCACGATTGAAAGCAGGGCATAAAGCGGACGCGGATACTGCCGTCCGGTTTGCTCGGTCACACGTCCGAGGTAGAACCACAGGATCAGCGCCAACGTCACACCGAGCGCCACATAAGCCATCCACTCGGAAAAGCGGGCGGTGGGGTGAAATTCTGGAAAGGCGAACCCGCGACGGCTGATAAAGAGTGTTGGAAACAGGTCAATTGGAAAACCCGAATTGGGGACAACCCCGAAGTAAAACAGCAAACCGCCGATAAACTGTCCAATGGTTAGGCCAATGGCTTGCCAGCGGAAGCCTGTCTTAATCTGCGTGGCAGCCGCGATAAGGACAACACTAATCACCACGTAAACGATGAAGCCCGATGAGATTATTTGCGCGAAGCCGTAGGAGGCCGGGACAAAGAAGAAGGCCACTTCAATGGCAACGATGGTCGCAATGAGCAGCGCCGTCCTCAAAATGCGTCGGGGCAAATGGGTGTTGACCTTGTTCAAATACGGGTAAATGAACCACACGGCGAGAATAATCAACTCGATAGGCCAGCGCCACGGGATCGCGTAACGGCCTTCGGGCAGGACGGTTAAGGGGGTGCGGAAGTCCGGCAGTGACGAGATGACGATGGCATACCAGAAGATCAACTGTACCAACACCGGCGTATTCCGCAGGATTTCGACCGCGCCCCGCGTAACATTACGGAGCAGCCAGTTCGAACTCAGCAGGAAGATACCCGCCAGTACACCCAAAACGGTCGTCAGCACCAACCCGACACTAATAATCCGCAAGGAATTAATCAACCCGACCTTGAACGCATCGCCATAGCTGCTGTCCGAGGAATACCACTCAGGGCGTTCGCCGATGTCGAAACCGGCGCGGTTGGTGAGGAAGCCCAGATTGGGCGTGAGATTTTTTGAATTGAGCGAGGTCATAATAGACCCCCAAAGGAGCGAGACGAGGTAGACCAACACAAACGCGAAGATCAACTGCCCCAATACGGATAGGATGCGTTCATCACGCAGGAACGCGGGCAGCAGGCTCGAACGGCGGGGAGGTGTTGGATCAGGTTGTAGAGCAGCCATATTCTCGACCTTCGGTTTCAGGGACGTTTACGGACACCCTCATCCCCTAACCACTTTATGCCGAGCGGAGCAGATGAGAGGGTACCTTGATATTCACAGTCCAGTTTGTGCATGGAAAGTTGTGGAACCATGCCGTCATGTGTAATAAACTTTTAGTTTTTAAAAATAAACCATTTATTTGATGAGATAAGGGCGACGGAGTGCGTCGCCCTTATCGGTATTTATTTCAAACAGCAGCCACGGCCTAGCGGAACGGCGGTGAGTACAGCAGACCACCCTTCGTCCACAGGTCGTTGATGCCACGACCGAGGGCGAATGGGGTGTCCGGGCCGAGATTACGGTCGAAGATTTCGCCGTAGTTACCGACCTGCTTGATGACGGTGACGGCAAAGTCATTCGGAATGCCGTAGAGCGAACCGATGGCGTTTTCACCTTGACCGAGGAAGCGCTGGATTTCCGGCACATCGCTGGTCAGGAATTCGTCAACGTTGGCGCTGGTGATGCCGTATTCTTCGGCCTGAATGGTGGCATAAACCGTCCAGCGAACGATGTCCGCCCACTGCGGGTCAGATTGCGGAACAGCGGGACCGAGCGGTTCCTTGCTCATGGTGACATCGAGAATAGTGAACAGGCTGGGGTCGGCGCTGCTGCCCTTGTAAGCGATCAGGCCGCTCTTGTCGGTGGTGAAGGCATCGCATTGACCCTGAACGAACGCATCCCAAGTCGCGGCGGCTTCAGCAAACACCTTGGGGGTGTATTCAGCACCAGCGATGCTCATCTGGTCAGCGAGGTTGAGTTCGGTGGTGGTACCACTCTGGACACAAATCGTCAGACCAGCCAAGCCAGCGAGATCGGTGATACCGCTGTCCGACTTGACCATCATACCCTGACCATCGTAGAAGGTTGTGGGCGAAAAGTCCGCACCCCACACCGCGTCACGGCTGAGGGTGTAGGTGGTGTTGCGCGACATGATGTCAATTTCTTCAGACTGGATCGCTGCCTGGCGTTCGCCGGCTTCCAACGGACGGAAGCTGACCTTGCTGGCATCACCGAGGACGGCGGCAGCCACGGCACGGCAGAAATCAACATCGAAGCCTTCCCATTCACCCGCGTCGTTGACGGTGGCGAAACCGGCAAGACCGGCCTTGTTCGCGCCGCAGATCACTTCGCCGCGATCCAACACACGTTGGGTAATGGGGCCGAGCGCAACGGCATCCTGCGCGGTAGCGACGCTAAACACGCCGACGACCATTGCAGCTAATACGACTAATACGGAAAGACGTTTAAGCATTGAAACCCACTCCTTGTAATTTCTTCAAACAGCTTATTAAAAATCGGCGCGGCTTTAGATGGTACTAGCCAAGTGCCGAAATCTGACGGCAGTCTACCGTAATTATGGCAACCTGTCAAAAAGTGAAATGACGATTCATAAACGAATTTTTTGAGCAAAGATTGTGCAAATTAGCACTAGAAGTTGAGGGTATCGAAGCCATAGGCAAGCCTATAACTCACGATGAAGTAATACGGTTATTTGTATCCCCCATGCCAGCCCCTCACAACCGTTTAGCCAGAAGGACTGGAAGCCGCAAGTCATTGACCTGTCCGAAAGCTGGTGCAGCAAAAACGAACACTTTTTAATGCCTCAATCATGTACAGTATGAAATTTTAATAAGCGAGCTATAAATCTTTGCGCCACGCGATTTCCGTGGGCAGCCAGCCGACGCGCTCAAAGTAGATTAGCTGCGGGCTGTTTGGGAGCGCGTCCGTAACCTCGCTCACTGGCACTTCGCGGAAGCCGAACCGCTGCCAATAGCTGCCCGCGCCCGTACTAAAACAGTAGACCGTGCTGCGACCGGACATGCGGCAGCCTTCAAAAGCGGTATTCGTGAGTGCCGCGCCCAACCCCTGCTTGCGGAACACGGGGTCAATGCCGACGCTGCGGAGCAGCCCTGACGAGTCGCCAAACTCCATCGCCGCGACACCGACAACCGCCTGCTTCCCAAATTCCTCGATCAGCCAGCACTGCGACCCCGGTTCAAATAGTCCTTCGGTCGAAAGATGGCAGCGTTGTAAAAGCACTTTCACGCGGGGGAAGTCATCGAGCGTCGCATAACGAATAATAATGTCCGTCATCTTCCCGCTGCGCTCCTTTTGTATCGTTTCCCTAAGAGCGCAGTTTAACTTTTCCTACACGCATCGCATGAGTAGGATGCCACAAAAAGCAGGGACGAAATTTTGTACGAGTTAGTGAGAAGTTTTCTCCACAAACAAGTTGCGGCGGTAGATTTCGTCGGGGCGGCGGACGATGTGGAGGACATCTTCGCGCGAGAGGAACACCGGCCCACCCATGCCACTTGCACCTTCGAAAATACGGGCAGCCTTCACCGTCATGGCGGTGATATTCAGGATTTCCTGCGGGGTGTTGCCGAGGGCGATAACCCCATGATTGCCGAGCAGGATGACCTTCGGCGCTTCGCCCCACTCCGCCATATATTTACGCACACCGTCGCGGATCGCGAGCGCCAGCGGTAAACCGGGGTCTTCGTAAGCGACATACACCGACTCCGGCCCACAGAGAACCGCCTCATCAGGGAACATGCGGTGGGTGGCGAAGTCGAAGGCACGCGGGCTGCACATAATCCGGTTGACGGCGGTGGCGTGGGTATGCCCGATGTAATTGACCCCGCATTCGTGGAGCAGCATGGCGTGAAAGGTCACTTCCACCGAAGGAATGCCAGCGGCGGCAGCATCCACTTTGGCGGCCTGCATCACCGCTTTTTGGGCGGCGAGATCACCGGCGGATTGGTCAAGCATGGCAAGGATGGGCGCGAACCGGACGGCGACAAATCCGGTTTCGGTAATGTTCACCATCTGCTGACCGCTGGCTTTAATCCAGAAGGTATCCGCATCAATACGGGCGGATGTATTGCCCTCGCCGATGATGACGTAATCCATGTGCGGCTGCCCGATGGTACGGGTCATGTCGAGCAGTGGGGCAAGGGTCATAGTTGGCAGTCCTTAGTCGGTAGATTTTAGTCTTTAGTCGCCAGCGATCAGTCAAAAACGGTTATAAGCTGCGTCCCAAACGCTATGCTTACCTGGCGAGTTTGCGGGTGAAATCGACAAATACGCCGTTGCTCCAGCCGAAGCCGCGCACCGATCCATACAGGCCGCCTTCTTCGCGACCGCCGATTTCAACCACGTTGTATTTTTCCCACATCGCGCCGGTCAGGTTGAAAATGGCTGTGCAGTTGTCACACCATTTCCGCATGATACGCCGCGCTTCGGTGTCAAAGCCGTAATTTCGCAGCCCTTCCACCACGATCCAGTTCAGGGGTGCCCAACCGTTGGGATAGGCCCACTGGCGACCGGGCTTCGCATCCAACGACGTGACCAAGCCGCCGGGGAATTCAAAACGCGGCAGCCAATCCTTGACGATTCGCGCAGCTTCCTCCGGTGTCGCCAGCTTCGCCCACAGGGTATAAAACCCCGCCAGCGATGCGGTGGGGTTCACCCCTTCATTCGCCATGTCGTAGTCGAAGTAAAAGCCCTGTTCGCCTTCCCACATCAGTTCGCGTATGGCGGCACGGCGTTTATCAGCGCGTTCGGCCCAACTCGCGGCGGATGCGCTGTCGCCGCGCATATTGGCATAACGTTCGTAGTCACGTTCACGGCGGTAGAGGATCGAATTCAAATCGACAGGGAGATGTTGCAGCCAACGATCATCGCAGCGCGTGGAATGATCCCAGCCGCTTTCGCAGGAGGCCAGCATATCCAGCACGTTAATGTCGTAGTAGCGGGAAAGTCCTTCGAGCATCAGGCGTTTGTGGGGCTGCGCGGTTCCGTGCCACACGGTTTCGTGTTCCTGCTGAGAGGCTTGCATGGCGCGGTCAAGGAAGGCATCGGCTTCTGATGGTTTGGTGCGCTGCAAGATGCTGTAGGACAGCCAGATCATCTCGTTCAAGATGGGCGGTTGACTGCGCGAGAGGAAGTAATAACGGCTGCCGTTAGGGATGACCCCGAAGCGATTGTAGAGGTAGAGCATGTTCTCGGTCATATCAATGACCAACTGCTCGTAGGGGGTATCGACCACACCGAGCGCCTCGAAGAAGCTGTCCCAGTAATACATCTCCTGAAACATTTCGCCGTTGCCGGGTACGATGTACGGACGCGGCAGCCCGATACGGGTCTGCTCATCAGTCCTTTGTTCGCGGATGAGCTGCGGCCAAAAGTTAGTGATGTAATCAAGGACAGGTTGGTAGGACATACAAGGCTCCGGTAAATATCGAGGGGCAGGCATATTATTATACCTGCCCCTGATGGTAGACGCGCGATGGAGTTTTAACGTTTAAGTAAATTCTTGTCTACGCATCCACTGACTATTCATCCACGACGTTTAGAAGTCGAAGTCGTTGATGTTGTCCTTGGTGAAGGTGAACGCCGGGCCAAGCAGGATTTCGCTGCCGTTGATGACCTGAAGCGTACCGAGCTTGCCAGCCTCGACCGAGGTGTCGCCGGGCTTGAGCGTGCCATCAACCACCGCACGCATGACGTAAACCGCCGCGTAACCGAGGTCAATTGGGTTCCACAGAACGACTGACTTCACGCAGTCGGTTTCAACGAAGGGCTTCATCGGGTTCGGGGTCGCCAGACCGATGACGGCAATGTTACCGCACTGACCGGCCTGAGTAACCGCGTCTGCCGAGTTCGGGGTCGCCACGCTGGTCATACCGAACAAGCCGTCCAAATCTTCACCGTACTTGTTGATGAGGGTGGTCGCTTGATCGAAGGAGAGCTTCGCATCTTCCTGCGCTTCAACGGTTTCCAGCCAGACCAAGTTGGGGTAGCACTTCTGCTGGTAGGCTTGCATTTCGGCAATCCAGCGGGCTTGGTTGGGGGTGGTGAAGGTGCTGGTCACAATAGCGAAGCTCGCGGCATCACCCTTTTCGGCAACCAGATTATCAATCAGCGCCTTGGCGATACCATTGAACTGTGCCTGATTGACGAACCATTCACGCGCACCGGGTTCACTGTTGGCATCGTAACCGACGACATGGATACCGGCTTCGAGGGCTTTGGTCAGCACTGGAGCAATGGCAACCGGGTCGTTGGCGGCGAACAGAATGCCGTTCACGCCGGAGGTGATGGCATTATCAATGAAGGTGATCTGGTCGTCGATGTTGGCTTCGGTCGGGCCGTCGGTCTTGGCGGTCACGTTACCGAGTTCAGCAGCCGCTTCTTGGATACCGGCTGCGGTCGCATCGAAGTAGCCGATACCGATCAGCTTCGGCACGTCGATGATGGTGATGGGCTGGCCTGCCAGATCGGGGGCATTGGTGGGTTGACCACCGTCATAGGCCGGGGCTTCGGCGGCAGGTTCTTCGGCTTCCGGCGTGGTTTCCACCGCAGCCGCATCACCGGCACCGCATTCCAACGGCGTGGTTGCCAGATCATCGGCACCATCCCAAAGGTCCTGGGCGCGAGCGGGCAGTACCGCGACAATGCCCATCGAGAGAACTAAGATAACGACTAAAAAGAGTTTCTTCGACATTTGCAATTTTCTCCTCAGAATGATTATTACGAAAGTACGTCTTGCTTTCTTTTGTACTCGACGACTCCACATCACCTCCTTTAAAGGTCGTTTTGCCTGATAACGGATTACACCATTTTAATTATGCGCTCGCTCCTGTGCGGCGCTGGATGAAGTTATTGACCATAATTGAAAGGATCAGCACGACACCCACGATGACGATGGTTGCATCGCCCTTGACCCCCGCGAGTGATAACCCGTTCTTGAGGAGTTGGATCATGATGAGGCCGATGACCGTGCCGAGTACCGTGCCGCTGCCCCCGAAGATGCTGGTGCCGCCCAGCACGACTGCCGCAATCACATCCAGTTCCAAGCCGGTTCCCATGTCGGAACGGGTGGTACTGACGCGCGAGACATAAATATAACCCGCCAGCGCCGCCATGAAACCGGAGAAGGTGTAAATCAGCAGCTTAAAACGCGCAACCGGAATACCAGAGAATCGCGCACCCAGTTCGTTGTTGCCGATGGCATATAAGCCGCGCCCAAACGTGGTACGGGCCAAGACGACACCTGTAATAATGATGGCGATAACGGCGACCCAAAGCTGCGTCGGGATACCTGCCAAATCCTTCTGCCCCAGTTGGAAGAACCAGTCAGGGTAGCCGCGCACCGAACGCGCTTGGCTGATACCTTCCGCCAAGCCGCGATACAGCGCGAGGGTGGCGAGCGTCATAATGAGGGGTGGAACGCCGAGCCGGACAATGAAGAAGCCGTTGACGAAGCCCGCGAACGTGCCAACCGCGATGGCGAACACGATGGCGACTTCGAGCGGCATTCCCATGTTCTTCCAACCGTAGCCGAGCATGATTGCCGTCAGCCCCAAGATCGAGCCGACGGAAAGATCAATACCGCCCGTGATGATGATGAAGGTCATGGGCATGGCAACGAGGGCGACCTCGGTCAGCAAGCGACCTTGATTGAGAATGTTATCTTTGGTCAGAAATTTATCGGTCTGGGTGGAAAGCAGCAGTACGCCAATCACCAGAATGATGAACAGCACCGTTTCTTGCCGGAGCAGAATACGCATAATGCCTGTACCGCCGGGGCGTGAAGCCGGTTGTATGGGTTGTTCACTAACAGCCATAAAATAATCTTTCTTCTTTAGTGACGGTCCATCTGACGATGGCGCAGAATATCGACCAGCACTGTAACCAGAATGAGCGAGCCACGAACGGCATTAATCCATGAAGCAGGAATGTCAATAAAGATCATCGCGGAACGGATGACACTTAACAGAATAGCAGCCAGCGTCGAACCGACGACGGTGCCGATGCCGCCGAGGATGCTCACCCCGCCCACCACCGACGCGGTGATGACGCGCAGTTCCAAGCCGACTGGCGGGCTGGCTTGAAGCGAGTTCAACTGTGTGGCATACATGATGGCGCAGATGCCGACACACAAACCGTTGATGACGAAGGCCGTGATGGTGATGCGGCGCGTGTTGATGCCGGAAAGGCGGGCGGCCTCGGCATTCCCGCCGACGGCATAGATCGAGCGCCCCGTAGAACTGTAGCGCATCCACAGCGCACCGATGATGGTCGCGAAAATCATCAACCAGATGGGTGTGGGGATATTCAGCCAATCCCACTGCGAAAGGAAGAAATCCGGCTGCATGTTGATAATGGTCGTACCACCGAGGATGATAATCATGCCGCCCTTGAGGATGCTTAACATGCCTAAGGTGACGACAATCGACGGAATCCTGAGATAGGCGACTAAGAAACCGTTTATCGCCCCGATAATCATGGACACACCAATCGGTATCAGCCAACACAACCAACCGGGTAACCCATTAACGGAAAGGGTCGCGCTGAGAATGGCGAGTACACCGACCAGCGAGCCGACCGAAATATCGATATTGCCGGAGATGATGAGGATCGACATGCCGACCGCAGCCACGGCGATATAGGCTTCGCTCTGGAAGATGTCCAGCAGGTTATTCTCGGCACGGAAACGCGGTTTACTCGCGCCGACCACGACCATCACCACAATGATGACGATTAGCAAGATGCCCTCTTGCGAGAGAATAAGGTTACGCAGCGTACGCAAGCGGTTGGGTGCAGGCGCGGCTGCGGGAGTGGAATTCGGTAACGGGGTTGCGGTCATAAAAATTACTTTCGTGCTTTAAATTAATCTCAATTGATGCTGGTTAGTCGGTTAAAAACCAGACTTGATCGATCCGACCGTTCGTTACATGGTAAATCGCAACGGCATAAAATTCTTCATTGGCGGTTTTCACAAACTCGTGGTTAACCACATAGTCCCCGTTAGCAATGCGCTCTGCTACGTCAACATGAGCCTTATTCGCAAAAATCCTACTATAACGCTCGCGTAGTTGGGTATGGCCTACGATCAAAAAATCACCGGATGGGAAATCGCGCAGTTTAGCATCCAGTGCATAAGTGGCGAGAAAAGCATCTATATCATGGGCGTTATATGCATCAAGCTGTTTTTGCACAACTTCAGTCGGTGTTGCCATCAGTTAATACCCTATACTTTCTCTAACTGGCATATAACCTGCCAGTAAATCTGGTGTAACGTCTTCGATTGAACGACAGCCGTTGAGCGCCAGCGCGAGATCAAGCTCTTGCAGGAGCAGATCGAGGACGCGCCCGACACCCACCTCGCCTTCCAGCGCCAAGCCCCACAATACTGGACGACCGAGCAGTACGGCCTTCGCACCCCGCGCCAGCGCTTTCATCACATCTGTACCGCGCCGGATGCCGCCATCGACCAAGATCTCAGCTTCATCACCCACTGCTTGCACAATTTCGGGCAGCGCGTCGATAGCAGGTATGGCGGTATCCAACTGTCGTCCACCGTGGTTGGAGACGATCACGCCATCCGCGCCGTGGGCAATCGCCAGCCGCGCGTCATCACCCCGCAGCACACCTTTGACGAGGACGGGTAGGCTGGTAATTGACTTCAACCATTCGACATCTGACCAGCGCAGGTTGTCCTCAAATAACGGCGAGACGTAAGCCGCAAGTCCGTCACGGGTCGCATCCGGCGGGAGGTTCTTCACTTCCAACGGCGGCGGCAAGCCAAAGTTATTACGAATATCCGGTTCACGGCGACCCAAATACGTCCGGTCAACTGTCAGCACAATCGCTTGATAACCAACCGCCCCGACAAGCCCCACCAGATCACGCGCGGCGGCACGGTCTTTATACAGGTAGAGCTGAAACCAGCGCGAACCTTCTGGCACAGCGGCAGCGATTTCATCCACCGACATGGTGGCGCTGGTGCTGACGATCATGTTCAGGCTGCGCGCCGCCGCTGCACGGGCGACAGCCGCCTCACCGTCAGGGTGCGCCATCTTCATATAAGCCATCGGCGCGATGAGGATCGGCGCGTTCATCGGCTGCCCGAAGATCGACACGTTCATCGACCGCGCGGCATTCCCCGCCATCATACGCGGACGCATGAAGATACGCTGATACGCAGCCTCGTTTTCGCGCAGGGTCACATCATCGTTCGCACCGCTGGCGTAATAATCGAAGATCATCTGGCTGAGTTTTCCCCGCGCCAATGGCTCGAATTCCCGCAAGTTCAGCAGGTGGCTGGTATCCATCATTCGACCTTCGCCGCTTCGCTCATCATGGCGGTGACGACCCGTTCCTGCGTGGCTTCCTTGCGCGTGAACTCGGCGGCGATATGCCCTTCGCGCATGACCAGCACGCGGTCACTCATGCCGAGGACTTCCGGCAGTTCGCTGGAAATCATCAATATCGCTAACCCCTGCTGGACAGCGAGTTCACTCATCAGGCGGTGAATTTCGGACTTCGCGCCCACGTCGATACCGCGCGTGGGTTCATCCATAATCAACAGCTTGGGCTTACTCGCCAGCCATTTGCTGATGACAACTTTTTGCTGATTGCCGCCGGAGAGCTTGTTGACGATTTGTTCGGCGCTGTAGGCACGGATGCTCATCTGCTTGATGGCATCGGTCGCCAGTTTGCGTTCGCCACCAAAGTTGATGAAGCTGGCGCGGGAAAGTGCTTTGAGTACCGCGAGCGAGGCGTTCTCGCGGATGTTCATCTGTTTGATGAGTCCCTGTGTACCGCGATCTTCGGGGACGTAAGCGATGCCGAGTTTGACCGCCTTGCCGGGATCGTTGATGCTAACCTTTTGCCCATCCACGATAATCTCGCCGGACTCGGCTGGCGTGATGCCAAAGATCGTCTGGGCGGTTTCGCTGCGACCTGAACCAACCAACCCCGCCATGCCAACGATTTCGCCCGCGCGGACGGTGAAGGATACATTTTGCGTGGTCGCGCCACGATTGAGGTTGCGGACTTCCAGCACGGTTTTACCGGGGCTGCTATCTAATTTGGGGAATAAATTGTCGATGGTGCGCCCGACCATCATACTGACGAGTTCGGGTTCGCGTGTCTCACTCACGGGCTTGGTATTGACGTAATGCCCATCGCGCAGAACGGTCACGCGGTCAGCCAGTTCGAACACTTCTTGTAAGCGGTGGCTGATGTAAATGATTGCCACGCCGCGCTGCTTGAGAATACGCACGATGCCAAACAAGCGCTCGACATCCGCTTCGGTGAGGGCAGCGGTCGGCTCATCCATAATCAACACCCGCGCGTTGATCGACAGGGCTTTGGCGATTTCGACACGCTGGCGGTTGCCCACGTTGAGCGTGCCTACCTTGCGGCGCACATCCATGTCGTGGATATTGAGCGAGTGCAGGAGTTCGAGTGCGCGGGCGTTGATGGTGTTCCAGTCGACAATTTTTAGCGGGCCGATGCTGCGCTTGGGGGCGTGACCCATGAAAATATTTTCGGCGACCGTGAGTTCAGGGTACAGGCTGAGTTCTTGATAGATGGTAGCGACACCGTGCGCCTGTGCCTCGCGGGGGTTATTAAAAACAACCGGCTGTCCTTCCCAACGGATAACACCCGTATCCGGCTTATGCACACCGGAAATAATCTTGATGAGCGTCGATTTCCCCGCGCCGTTTTCGCCCAGCAGCGCGTGAACCTCTCCGGCTTCAATCGAAAAGCGGACATCATTCAGCGCCTTCACACCGGGGAAGGATTTTGAGATATTTTCAAGCTCAAGGATGGGTGTCATGGTTTGGCATCAGCCTTTAACGGAATTAGCAGGATTTCTTTTTCAAAACGCTTCATATCATCCATATTTTGGGTGAGCAGTGTATCGACATCATTCACCAACATCGTAGCAACTATGTTGGCATCATGGATCTGTTTGCCGCCCGTTGGATACTGCTTAATAAGTTGCAAGAGTTTTGCCGTCACATTAGCGGTTTCATCCGCGATGTTGAAAACGGAATTGAGAACATTCATTTCAGCTTCAACTTCAGCGATAGTCATAGGCTGTGACACAGATTGAGGGCGAGTTACGTTTACCAGAAACTCGCGTATCACTTGACGACTAATCCAAAGTTCGTTACCTGCGCTAATTTGAATATCGATTAATGTTTTCGCCTCATGATGAAACTCCATACCCTTCACTCGTGCGCGAAGAAGTACATTTGTATCAACAAATGTTTTACCGCCCATCATCGCTGTACCAATCTTCACGGCGGAAAGAAAAATCAGGCAAAATCTCGCCTAAATCATGAACAGTTGAATTAAGCAGTTCAATCCTTTCTTTGGGTGTTAAATCGCGCTGATGGGATTGTTCAGTAATATGCTGGACAAGGTATTGTTGTTGTTCAGTAGGCAGTTGATCAACTAATTCCACAAGTTTTTCAAACTCTATTGTCAATTGAACAGCCATTGTTAACATCCTTCTACTCACCCAGCATTCCCACTACTATAAACCATCAACCGCGACAAACGCGCGAACCGGGAACGTACCAAATGCTTTCACCTTGACCGGAACAGCGTAAAAACGCAGCGGGCGACCATCCGGTATCGCTTCCATATTGCACATATGCTCGACGATCAGGATGTCTGCACCCAGCAAAACAGTATGCACGGGGCGACGACCATCGTTCGTGTCGTCAATGTTGTAGGTGTCGATGCCGACCAGCACCGCGCCAGCCGCCTTCAACGTTTGGGCAGCCGCTTCGGTTAAGTACGGGTGACCCTCAAAATACTGGTCGGTTTTCCAGTGCCGCGCCCAGCCGGTATGCACCAGCACGGCTTTACCACGTACATCTAACCCAGTGAACCAGCTTTCATCAATGATGCGCCCGTTACTCTGCGGTACATGGATCAATAGCGCGTCAAGATGCGCCAACTGTTCTAGCGCGAGGTCGGAGAGGTCTTTGCCATCCGCGAAACGGTGAAACGGCGAGTCGAGGTAGGTGCCGGTATTGGACACCATTTCGATCTTACCGATGTTGAACTCGGTTCCTTCGGCGTACACCTTGCGCGAAGCCTCGCGGCTGAGGTAATCGCAGATGATGGGCGCGGGCAGACCCTTATAGGTAATCAGCCCATCTTCGACGGTGTGGCTGAGGTCAATTAATTGCAAAATACTATTCATAGAAAGATGTCTTAGTCCGAATATCTTGATAAAATTATTTCGAGTTGTTCAATCAATTCTGGTATTTTGTTGTGTACGACATTCCAAACAATATCATGATCAATATTTAAATAATCATGAGCAATACGATGACGCATACTCATAATGGGCTTCCATTCGACCTCAGCAGTCTGTGCTTGGAATTCATCCGTCACGTTTCGCGCAGCCTCGCCAATAATCTCTAACGCATGGATCACAGCATAGGCAAACATATCATCGCTATCTAATGAAGCGCGTGTTTGCCCATGAGCAAATTGCAATATCTTTCGAGCATATCCAGCATATCCTGTATGCGAGATTTATCCCTTTCGTTCATAAATGACCTGTGATGATTGGGTAATGCGGTCCTTCAAATGGGTTTTCAATGAGTTTGGTGTACCCAAATCCACTTCTCGGCCTAAAATAGCACCCAATTCATCTGATAGAGTGAAATATTCCCAGCCGGGAATATGATTGGGGTCAAACTCGACCAACACATCTATATCACTTTCACTGGTAAAATCGTCCCGTAATATAGACCCAAAAAGCCACATCTTAACGATGTAATACTTCTCACAAAATGAAGCGACCGCATCATAGGGTATAGGGATATAGGTTTTTGCTGGAATTATGGTCATCACATTATCCTCCTTTGCCCCTCATTCTAAACCAAAATGAGTTAGATACTCACTGTATAACCACCACTTTCTTGGCAACAGTGCGGTTATCACGGGCGGTTAACATCGCTTGCTCGATCTCCTCAAGGCCGAAGCGGTGCGAGATGAGGGTCGAGCCAAGCGTCGATTCGGTATGCAGCAGCCGCACACTTTCGGCAGCGTGTGTTCCCGGCCATGCGTGAGATGGGCGAATCGAGAGCTTGCGGAAGTGCAAATCATCAGCATCGAACGAGACATTCTTGGTATCGTTCCACGCCACGCCGATGTAGCTGATGATGCCACCCAGCGCCGCGACCCGAATAGCATCAGCAATCGTATCCGGTTGGGCAGTAATCAGGATTTTATCCGGCTGGCGGGAACCAAATTTGTACTCAGCCAGCGGGGTTTTATCGACGCTGATGAAGGTATCTGTACCGAGCGCCATCGCCGCGTCCATCCGTCCTTTAGAGGTCGAGCGTCCGGCGGTATAGATGTGGGCCGCACCCGCACGTTTGGCGAGGGCGATTGCCCCTAGTCCTAACGGGCCGGGGCCGATCACCAGCACATGATCGCCGGGGCGAACCTCTGCCACCTGCACCAGATCAATGCATACGCCCAACGGCTCAACCAGCGAAGCCACATCAAATGTCATATCGTCAGGGATCGGAACGGCTTGCTGATGGTAAGCTAAGAGAAATTGACCAAAGCCCATCGTCGGTGAACCCATATAGCTTAACGGGTTCGGGCAGAGATCAGGCCGCCCACGGCCACGCGGCGGTGGTGAGCAGTTTTCGCACACCCCGCACGGCGCGGAACTATCAACCGCCACACGATCCCCCACTTTGAACAGCGGCACACCCTCGCCAACCGCTTTGACCACACCCGCGACTTCATGCCCGAACGGCTGCCAATCGTCGGCGGTACGGTCGGCGATATGTTGGTCGGTACCGCACACGCCGCAGGCTTTAACTTCAATCAGCAGTTGACCGGCAGCAGGCGCAGCGATGGGATTATCGCGGACGGCAAACTGCCACGGCGACTTGACATAAGCGGAACGGTTGGCGTAATCATTCATAAAAAGTTCCAGTAATCACAAAAATATTTTTTAGAAAAGAGCGTTTGAGCGACGATAAACAGCTTGCACCCATTCTCGGTGGACGAGCGATGCGCCTCGGCGTTATCACCTACTTGATACGTCATGCCAGCCTTGAGCGTAAACACCCGCCCATCTTGTAGTTCGGTTCGCATCTCGCCCTCCAAACACAGAATGACATGCCCTTTGCTGCACCAGTGATCGGCTAAGTAACCCGCCGAGTATTCGACCTTGCGGATGCGGATGTCACCGAAGATCAGCGTTTGCCATGCTGCCTCACCCGTTTCGCCGGTGTGCAGTGTCTTTTCGACGGTCGCCCAATCGGTTGTATGAAACGGGTGCGGCGGCATCTTCGTCTTATTTCACCGTCAGGATTTTCAAGAATCGTTCGTAGGCTTCGTCCCACGCGGCGGTGTTGCTCGGTTCGTAGGTCACCATGCCCTCGCCTTTACTGAGCAACGTTCGGGCTTCCGCCATATTGCTAAACTCGCCGAGCGCCACCAACTGCACAATCGCGTTGCCCAGCGCCGTCGCTTCTGCCGGGCCAGCCACCACCACGCGCCCTGTGCAGTCGGCGGTCATCTGGCAGAGCAGCGCGTTACGCGAACCGCCACCAATGATATGCACCGTTTCGGCTTTGCGCCCGGCCACGCGGCACAACTGCTCCAGCACGTAGCGGTACTTCATGGCGAGGCTTTCGTAGATCACGCGGGTCATTGAACCAACGTTAACCGGCACATGCTGGCGGGTTTGCTCACAGAACTGCCGTATCGCGCTCGGCATATCCCCCGGTTGGTAAAAACTCACATCATCAGGGTCGATGAAGGTGCGGAATGCGGCGGCTTGTTCGGCCATCTGCGCCAGTTCGGCGTACTCGTAGACCTGCCCTGCGGCTGCCCATGTGGCACGGCACTGCTGCACTAACCACATCCCCGCGATGTTCTTGAGGAAGCGCCATGTATTTTCCATGCCGCCTTCGTTGGTGGCGTTGGCTTCATAAGCCGCATCGTTGATGACCGGCTGCGGCAGTTCGAGGCCGAGCAAACTCCATGTGCCGCTGCTGATGTAGGCATAATCGGCGGTTGTGGTAGGGACAGCGACCACTGCGCTGCCGGTGTCGTGGGTGGCGGGGACGATCACCGGAATACCTTGATACTCGCCGAGGCGCGTACCGGGCGGCACAATTTCGCCGAACATTTTGGTCGGCACACCCAGTTTGCCGAGCAGGTCAAAGTCCCAATTGCCGATGTGCGGGTTATAAATCTGGTGGGTGCTAGCGTGGGTAAATTCGGACGTTTTGCTGCCACTCATCCAATAGTTGAACAAGTCGGAGATCGGCAAATAGGTGTGGGCAGCATCCAGCAGCGGGCTGTTGTTCTTGGCGAGGCTCGCCAAGCGCCAGATGCCGTTGACCGGAATCATCTGCAAACCCGTGCGTTCGTAAAGTTCGCGGCGCGGGATGCGCTCATAAACCCAATCCATCATGCCTTCCCAACTCTTGTCGCGGTAGTGGACAGGGTTGGCGAGTAAGCGACCATCACGGTCGAGGAAAGCGTAATCGACACCCCACGTATCAATACCAATCGAGGCGGCGTTGGGCGAGGCCATCTTCACGCCGACCTGAATGTCGTGGAACAGGCGCAGCGCGTCCCAATACAGCGTGCCGTTGGCGGTAACGGGGGTATTGGCGAAGCGGTGCAGTTCTTCGATGTGCAGGCCAGAGCCGTCGTAGGCGACCTGCATCACCCGCCCCGACTCGGCACCAAAGTCAATTGCAATAACTTTTTTTGAAGCCATAAATAACTTTCGATTGTTAATTTAAAACCACTGCTATCAGATTATCGATCAAAATTTCATTAACGGGCAGCGTATCCGATTTCGTTCAACAAGTATGCTTTGTCTGAACGAGCGAACCAGTTTGCCACAACCAGCATAACGATCAAAAACAAAACCACAATGACGCTATGTTCTGGATTTCTAGCCGACCATATAAAAGCGACAGCGAGTGCGATCCCGACGACGATGTAATACCATTCTTGAAATCGGGTTTGCCCACGGAGTGTTACTTTTCCACTCGCATCCGATTCCAAATTACCCTTGAATGCCACGCTTGTCATACTAATAAATCGGAAGTGACGCTGCTTGTGGACTTCAACCACATACTGATCATCATAATGATGTCTCAAATTAACAATGGTATCGACCAACTGCAGCCACTGTCGAGGCTGGTGCATACGAGCAATCGAGTCAACACAGGCTTGCATGGATTTACTGGACTTTATTTCAAGGGCTTCTACGCCAAATAAAAATTCTTTGAGATCAGTCATTCTCTTAAAAAGCTCACTTTGTTAAGAACAGATGGCTGAAAAGCTGCTTCGATTGTAACGTGTTTTGGTGGTATAGGGGTTTACCGGCAGCAAACCCCTACCAATATTCTGACTAGCGCACGTAGGCGACCGGTACGCCGCCATCAACCGTTAGGACTGCGCCGGTCGTCTTGGCGGCACGCGGCCCACCGAGGAAGGCAATCGCTTCGGCGATGTCCTCCGGCAGGATTTCGACCTTGAGTGTGTTGCGCTGCTTGTAAAAGTCGTTGAGGTCTTCGGTCTTTACGCCATACTGCTTGGCGCGGGCTTCTTTCCATTCGCTGTCCCAGATGCTGCTGCCGCGAATAACACCATCCGGCAGGACGGAGTTGACGCGGATACCGAAGCCGCCGCCTTCTTCCGCCAGCGAACGGGCGATATGCAGTTCCGCCGCCTTCGCCGCGCTGTAGGCGACCGCACCTTTGCCGGGGGCGATGCTGTTCTTACTGCACACAAACACCATCGAGCCGCCGACACCCTGCTGCTTGAGCAGTTTGAACGACTCGCGGGCGACGAGGAAGTAACCGGTGGCGAGGATGTCGATGTTCTTCTGCCACATGGCGAGTGTCGTGTCTTCAATGTTCGCGCCACCCGCGATACCAGCATTGTTCACAACAATGTCGATGCCGCCGTAGGCCAACACTGCTTGTTTGAAGCTGTCGATCACAGCTTGTTCACTGGTGACATCGGTCTTGACGAACACCGCACGTTTGAAGCCGTACTTCTTGTTGATCTCCGCGACGGTTTCCGCGCCACCCGCTTCGTTAATATCACTCACGACGATGTGTGCCCCATCTGCGGCGAGGCGGTACGCTGTCGCCCGACCGATGCCGCTGGCAGCGCCGGTAATCAGCGCCACCTTACCCGCGTAATCACGGGGCGGCGGGGCGAGGCGCAGTTTGTAGAGTTCCAGCGGCCAGTATTCGATGTCGTAGGCTTCTTTTTCAGTCAGGCTGACGAAACCGCCGAGCGCCTCGCTGCCACCGATGACGTTGATCGCGCGGTGGTACAACTGGCGGCTGACATCGGCGTTCATAGCATCTTTGCCTGTGTTGACCATGCCGAGGCCGGGGATCAGAATGACGCGCGGGGCGGGATTACCGAGTTCATCACCCGGTTCTTTAGAGCGTTCGAAGTATTCCACATAGCGCGTCTGGTAGTCGGCAACGGCGGTCGGCAGCAGCGCCTTGAGCGCATCAACACCCTCTTCCGGCTTCCAGTTGATGAACAACGGCTGGCGCTTGACGTGGACGAGATGGTCAGGGCAAGCCGCGCCCATCTGGCTAACTTCCGGTGATTTCCCTCCACCAACCATATCCAGCACGTCTTCACTGTCGTCGTAGCTGAGGATGTTCGACCCTTTGGTGTTGACCGCGCCGCGAATGATCGGCAGCACTTCCGCCATAAGGTTGTGGCGTTCATTGGCCGAAAGCGGCTTCACGACCAGATCACCGAAAACCTTCTTGCCCTTCCGCTTGTCGGCAACGTAGTCCTCGGCAACCTGAATCATTTCAATTGATTTGTCGTAGCAGGCTTTGGAGTTATCCGCCCATGTGACGAGGCCGTGCTTGCCCATCACCACGCACTCAATGCCGGGATTGTCGATCACCTGCTGACCGATCCACTTGCTGAGGGTGAAACCGGGCTTGATGTAGGGAACCCACGCCATGCGCGAGCCGTACACATCACGGGCGGCTTGCTCGCCATCCGGCGCACAGGCGACACTAATCACCGCGTCAGGATGGGTGTGGTCAACATGCTTGAAGGGAACGAAGGCGTGAAGGAGAGTTTCGATGCTCTGGCGCGGGCGGCCCTGCTCGAAAACGGTGCGATTGAGGTACTCGACCATTTCCTCATCGGTCATCTTCTCGCGCTGGAAGGTTGGCATGACATCTTCCATCTTGAGCAGGGCAAACCCTTTTTCCTTGATGTCGAAGATGTCCGAACCGGAGGCTTTAACGGCGAGGACTTCGACCTGCCGCCCAACGTGGTCGGTCATCATCAGTTTGGCGCTGGTGTTCCCACCATAGATGTTGACAACAGCGCGATCACGTCCGAGGAGATTACTGCGGTAAACCAAACCATCGAGGTCAGGCAGGCGGCTGGCTTCGTCGGAGTTCCATAGATTTTGAGGCATAATTTTCCGCTTTGCTATTAAAGGTAAAATTTTATTTAAAGTTAAACTTATTCAGTGTTATTTTTTGAGGGGGAGGATTTTCATCCTCCCCCCACGAAAGCAAACACAGGCGACGATGTAAGGGTAGCTGAATGGTGCTGCAAAGTGTGTGGGCATTGACGTAAGCAACGGTGTTCGATGGGAGTGCGATGCGATTTCGTTTGCTTTCGTTCTATGCTCTTTTATAACGCACCAAAAGTACCATGTCAACGTCCATACGTCAATAATTTACCCGTTTCACGCGAATTTCAGAAGCTACTCATCAAACATTAAACGTTTAAGAGAAAAGCTGTTATTTTGGTAGCAAACTCCGTAAATAAAAAGCGATCATGTTGTTCATCTCCCACTGCACCTGCATCTGCGGCAGGATGTGGCGCTGATAGATGAGGGCGTGATGCAGCGGCGCAAGCAGCATGGCGAGGTCAAAGGCTTCGATCAATTTATCAAGGGGTTCATACGCCCTCCACGGTTGCAGGTAGGCATCCCGCAAGCGTTCACGGACATTAGGGGCATCCGGCAGCTTGGCATCAGCGTCATTGAGGAAGTATAAGCTGAAGAATGGATGACTGATCGAGCTATCCGACCAGTCGATAAATACTGTTTTGTCGCCGTTCACGACCACCTGCCCCGCCCAAAAGTCGCCATGTTCCAGTGACGCGGGAATGCCGTAGTTGCCGAGCGCTGAACAGGCTTGCTGAAACTCCGGTATGCGGGCGCGGAGCTGCTCCAGTTCTTCATCCGTAAGTTTCAGGCCGCTCCCCGAAAGCGACCCGGCGCTGCTCATCAACAGCGGTTCGATGGCGGATGACAAGGTATACAGGCGGCGGTCAGGGCAGCCGAGGCCGATCAATTCATTGATGCGAACCGACAGGCTGATTTGCAGCTCCGCGAAACGCCGGAGCGCCGCTTCCCACCGTTCGATTTCCGTGACGGACTCCAAGGTTTGCGACCCATAATCCGGCATCAGCAGCCAGCGCCGCCAACCGTCTACTAAAATCGGCTTAGGGAACAGTTCAGGGTCGTTATAGGCCAGCCACTTCACCAGCGGCGCTTCATGGCGGAACATGCCCGGCAGCGCTTTGAAGTAAATCGTGCCGAACGACGTTTGCGCCCGCAGAATGGCCGACCGTTCCCACGAGCGCACCTGCTCGATTGGCACGGTAAGCAAGATGCCACGTTCATCAAACTGCTGCTCAATCCACGCGGTCGTTTTGGCGAACCAACCGGGGCGGTACCACTCAGTACGAATGGCATCCACGTCCGCCTTCCACTGGAACCATTCCTCGACGACTGCTTTTTGTTCGGGCGGTAGCTCACCCACCGCGTCCTGCTCGACCCACGTCATGCCCTGCGGCGGCTGCCAATCGGCGGGGATCAACGAGCCGTCGATGGCGTAAAATAGGGTGATGTTGTCGTTAGCAAATTCCGTTTTCATGCAGCGTAGGGTCGCCAAGCGTATGCCAAGATGTTCGGATACCTTTTGCGTCACCGGCGCGACCGTTTGCCAGTAGTGCGGTTCGGCTGTTTCGAAGTGGGGCAAACGCTGACCGGTTTCATCTGAAAGCATCAGGATTTGGTTTTCAGAAGGATGCGGAATGAGCAGGAAATGGATATAAGCAGGTGGCATGGGTATCTTCAACGAGAGTTCGCTACAATTACGCTTAACATTTCTGCAATCTTACCGATAAAATCCTGAATGCGACAGTTTCAACCTGTTTTGCCCGTTCATCATTATGTGGAGACTCTCTTATGACGCAAATCGGTATCATGCTCGAAGGACAGGCCGGCCTGACATGGGCGCGATGGCAAGCCATTCTGCAAGCGGCTGAGGATTTCGGCTTCCAGTGTGTGTTCCGTTCCGACCATTTCACCATCGGCCCACCGGATGAAGAGTCGCTGGAAACATGGGTCTCGCTGACCTACGCCGCCAGCCACACCCAACGCATCGAGTTCGGAACGTGTGTCTCGCCCGTGACCTTCCGGCACCCCGCCCTGCTGACGCGGATGGCGGCGGCGGTGGATGACCTGAGCGGTGGGCGCTGCATCCTCGGTGTGGGTATCGGCTGGCACGAACGCGAGCATACCCAGTTCGGCATCCCCTTCTACGACAAGTCAACCCGTATCGCCATGTTCGAGGACGCGCTGGAGGTGACGACCAAACTGCTCAAAAGCGATACACCCGTCAGCTACAGCGGCGAACACTTCTCGCTCAACGACGCGATCTTGCTGCCACGCCCGCAGCGACCGGGCGGGCCACGGCTGATGATCGGCGGGAATGGGCCGAAGAAAACGCTGCCGCTGGTGGCAAAGTACGCCGACGAGTGGAACGCCGTATTCCTGCAAGCGTCCGAACTAAAAGAACGTGAGGCGCTGCTTGACCGTTTGCTGGCAGAACAGGGACGTAAGCCCACCGATGTAAAGCGCTCGTTGATGACCCGCATCCTGTTCGGCACGACTGATGCCGAGGTTCAGGCCAAGCTGGCGAAAGAACCGGGCGACCATGATAACAACAACCCGCGCCGCATCATCGGTACGGGGTCGGCGGTGGTTGACCAGATCGGTAAGTTTGTCGAAGCCGGTGTCGAACGTTTCATGCTTCAGTGGATGGAGTTGGACGACATCAAGGGCTTAGAAGCGCTGGCACGAGACGTGCTGCCCCACTTCCATAACTAGCTTATGCTAACTAAGGGGTAGAAACTTTCTATCCCCTTAATCATTCAAATACAGACCAACACCTTCGTCATAGTCCCAAGGAATTGTTGGACTAAGACGAAGCAGTTGGGGTTCGTCTTCAGTGATAAGCCACTTTCCATCCTTAGAAATAGCTAGAATACTATTTTTAGTTGCATATCCAATGGTATGACCTGTAGGGGTATCAGATCTACTGGTATCCCATAACTTCACTAAACCATTACTTGAATGAGTAATTATGGTTTTTCCATCAGAACAAAAGATTATTCTTCGTGCTTCAACTCTATTCGCATCATGTTCCCCAGAACGCAAATCATGATGCCAAGGTTCTTTTAAGTACCAAACGTAGCCAAATGATGAAGGATCAATATTTGTTATTTTAACTTCTCTACTCCAAAGGTCCTTATGGAAACAGACACACACCATATTTCCATCAGGCGAAAACATGGCATCAGCAATTTTGTAATACTCGTGGCGAATTTGCTTAAATTCCAATGTATCAAAAATAAAAAGACCCGCATCTCCTGCAATTAAGAACTTAGATCCATCATTCGAATACGAAACTTTTCTAATGTCTTGACCGCCTAATTTGTGTTCCCAAATCAGCTTATATGTATCGATATTCCAAATTTGAATAATGTCTCTAATTTCTCGGTTTAATACTAAAATTATATGTCTGTTAATTAGGTTTATATCTGCTGAAATCCAAACATCTTCAGAGCTTTCCAATTCAGAAACAAATTCACGTTTATGTATATTAAAGATTTTTAGTTTATCACTGCCTATCCTCGTAAGTACAGATTCGTTATCATTCAAAAACTTAATCACATATGAAGAATCATCTATGTTGATTTCAGTAATAATTTCCCCTGTTATAGTACTCCACATTAGTAAGTGGTTTACACCTTCGCCCCATGCCATAGCGACAATATACTTACCGTCGGGAGAAATCACAGCAGAATGTAATGAACGAACTTTTATGAATAATCTAGGTAAGATTTTATTCGATTTACCTCCTGAAAGAATCAAACTAATCTCCCGATCAACCTTTGCCAGCAGGTCATCACGCTGGCGAAGGCGACGCAGCAAAGCACGCGCATCGTTGGCAGTGTCAGGCGCTTTAACATAATCAGCTAACTTAGCGACCAGCAAACGCTGTTCATCGACGGTCAGGCTAGGCACATCAATTTGAGCGCGTATATCGCTGAGTGGCGATACTGGCGCGGGCGGTGGTACGGGCAGCGGGTCGGGGAGAAGCTGCGGCGGTGGCAGCATATTCATGGCACGGTTAAAAGCGATTGTTGCTTTTTTATCAGCTTCCCGATAGTCCACAAATTGAATAATGGCGAGTTCAGGGGGCAATACACTGAGCGTTACATCCGCCATCAATACAGGCAAGATTCGTTTGCGAAGTTGGCTGGCATAAGTGTATTCGAGCTTGCAAGGCCGTGAGTCAAGCGATTCTTGTGTCAGAGCGAAGATGAATAAATCACAGTCTCGTATGCTATTGAGGATTTCTTCCCACCACTGCTGACCGCCACTCAGTTCACGATCAAACCAAACCTCATGCCCCAAATCATTTAAGTCTTCTGCCAGCTTCCGAACCAACTCACGATTTTTACTGGCGTAGCTGATGAAAATCCGCATGGTATTCCTCATGATGTCATGATCGCCCTCGAAGAACACAAATTATAGCAGCAGAATACTATAGAGGCGATATTTCCAGTGGTTGAAATATCGCCCGATTTTAGTCCTTACCGACTGGTGTTGACGTGCTGCACTTCGATCTTATAGGTCACACGCTGTTCCTTGCCGCGCTGGGCTTCGTTACCGGCGTAGTAGTCGGGGCGATTCATGTACTTGGCGCTGAGGACGTTGATGTGGTCAACTGCGCCTTCCTCGGTTTCTTCCACTACCTCGCCGCGCACTTCCATCCAGCGGTAGGGGTTTTCGGGGTCGATTGATAGCACCGTAACGGACGAACCGACCTTCATGTTCTTGTCTTTTTGGCGACCACGGGCCGAGTTGACACGCACAAACCCATCTTTGACATCGACCCATACCGGCGTGGCTTGCGGTTTACCATCCGGCATGAGGGTGACGAGGCTGACCACAATCGGACGGTCGAGCAAATCTTTGAACTTTTCGGGAATCGGTACTGCCATGAGAAGCTCCAGTTTGGATAAAATCGCTTACCTTCTGATAAACGATCAGTATGCCATAAGCCGATCAGTCCAATGGGTTAAACGATCAACTATTGGTATTAATCCGCACCGGATCAATCTTGTAGGTGACGCGCTGTTCTTTGCCACGATAAGCTGCAATTTCCGCATCGGCGTAGAAGTCAGCGTTGCCTTCGTACTTGAGGCTGAGGGCGTTGGCGTGGTCGAGTGCGCCTTCCTCGGTGACTTCGGCGATATGCCCGCGCACTTCTAGCCAGCGTCCGGTGTTGTCGGGGTCGATCACCAGCATCGTCACCCGCGCCCCCGGCTGCATGTTCTTATCCTTCTGCCGCCCTCGTGCCGAGTTCACCCGTACATAGCGCCCATCATAATCCGCCCAGATCGGTGTGGCCTGCGGCTGACCATCGGGCATGAGTGTCACCAGTGTGACGACGATGGGGCGAGTAAATAAGTCACGGTAGGACTCGGGCACGAGCAGCGGTTCGTCGCCTACTTTTTCGTATTTAATCGGCATTTTTAGTCCGCTTTCCGTTTATGAGGCTCAATAATAATTTGTTTATTCAGGATACGTACTTCTTTAACCATCAGCAAGCGCATATCCTTCACAATATAGTCTGCGAGTTCGGCATCGCTGATGTCGTCGCCGTCGATGTCGAGGCGGAATTTTTGGCCTTGTATCCCGCCTTCGTTGGAAAAATCGACCTCAAAATCAAACACCACACGCTTTTCAGGCATATAATTCTCCTGTCGAAACAACCAGAAGCAATACATTTTTACCACAAAGACTCAAAGAACACAGAGAACACAAAGGGTTTTGGGACAGCGGCGGAACTTCTGCGCTTACGCCACCGTCTTAATCAGCACCATCAACTGTTGGGGAGGGGGAAGGCATATGAACCGCAAACGGCGTAATCTACTTTTAGCAATCGGCGGCGTTATGGTTGTGCTTGTGTTCGCTACTGTCGCCTTCCGCTCAACAATGGTCTGCTGTGCGCTGCCGCCCTTACCTGCTGAATATACCGCCAGCGCTATCGTCGCGCTGAACAAAACGATAGAAGCTGACCTTCATTTAACCGAAACCGCAGCATGGTCTGGTGTAATAAGAGACCCCGGCACATTTACACATACCCCCTCGCCCACGAACAGCTTCCCCTACGACGCGACACTCTACGCTCAGCGGCGGCAGGAAGAAATGATGCTGCGGACGGGCGCAGGCCCAACACAGTATGCCATTTTCTATGCGACTGAAGCGGCACTCATCGCAACCTATCAAGGAACGGTACTGCCGACTGTTACCCCCGTTACCAGCCCATCACCCACAACCATTCCAACACCGACACCACCCCCTTACGACGCGACACTCTATGCCCAGCGGCGGGTCGAAGAAGAACGCATACGAACCAACACGGGTCCGATCTATACAGCCGAATATTTCTACGCGACCGAAACTGCGCTGGTGGCAACCTATCAGGGTACAGCAACAACACCGCCGGTTATTACACCCAGCCGCACCCCAACGCCCACCTCAACCCTTTGCCCGTACTCGGATGTCATCTGCCCCGGCGGGAATGAAACACTCAGTCCGGCTGGTCAAGTGATGCTGCTCATGGCGAGCGCCAGCGCACCGGAATTCGGGCAGTTGGCGCAGACCGCAACCGCCCTGTATGTCACGCTTACGCCAAGCCCAACAGCCGTGACGAAGGCGAGCAATACACCCTGCGCGTTTATGTGGGCGCACCAAGATTTGCCTGATATTACGAAGGCTGCACAGGAGGCGTTCACGGAAGCCAAGCTCGACGCAATCACCGTGATACGCGCGGATGCCTACGGCGAAAGCTGTGGGAGCAGCTTCGGGGCGATGACCACCGACTTCTATCTGAGCGCTGAGGTGGACGACTTTGGTGACACGGAAGCGGTTGGCAAGATCATCACGGATGCGTACAGCGTGTTGATGGCGCTTGAGGTTGAATTACCAGCCAAGCACGGCTACCTCGACATTGAGTTCACATCGGACGGCGAAACGAAACGCTTCCGCACGATGTTCAGCCAGATCAAATTGGCGGTTGAAGCTGAGGCCAGTGGTGAGGCGATTATCGAAGCCGGTGATGGGTTGTGGTAGGACAGACAACCCTTATGCTTGTTTAGAACCTCGATGCTAGGGCGCAAAATAAACGTGAACGCAACGTTGGTTAGCGACATTCTTTA
>Ga0209460_1000432_pt1 | contig 38750 bp, 27 predicted proteins | sample EBPBio132013_DNA_FD_185868 | JGI IMG/M metagenome (GOLD analysis project Ga0209460, IMG submission 185868) | Wastewater treatment Type I Accumulibacter community from EBPR Bioreactor in Madison, WI, USA - Reactor 2_5/13/2013_ DNA (SPAdes)... | ecosystem: Engineered > Bioreactor > EBPR >... | reverse complement strand
CGACGTTCCGGATCGTGATGTCTTCGCCTGTGCCAGCATTCACCAGCCGGGTGTCGGTGGCGTTCGGGCGGCTGCGCGCGTAGTCGGCGAAGGTGCCGTCGAGGATAAGGGTGTCGGTGTCCGCACCGCCATCGACGGTATCGATGCCGGTACCGGCCGTTAGAGTGTCCATCCCGGTGCCACCGAGCAGGACGTCGTTGCCGGCAGCGCCGTCGAGACTGTCGTTCCCGTCGAGACCGCTGAGGAGGTTGGCCTGGCCATTGCCGAGCAGGGTGTTGGCGAGCGAATTGCCGGTGAGGTTGACGCCAAGCGTGGCGTTGGTGATGGTGGCGTTGTCGACGTTGGCGGCAAGGGTGAAGGTGCCGGCGCCAGCGAACCGGACATCGACGTGGTCGACGCCTTCGTCCAGGTTCTCGGTGATCGCGTCGGCCGCGACATCGACGATGTAGCTGTCGTTGCCGCTCCCGCCGACCAGCGTGTCAGCGCCGGCGCCGCCGTCGAGGGTGTCGTTGCCGGCGAGGCCGGTCAGGGTGTCGTTGCCGGCGAGGCCGCTCAGGTTGTCGTCGCCAGCACCGCCGGTCAGGCGGTTGTTGAGCGCCTGGCCGCTACCAGTGAAGTTGCCGGCGCCGATGTAGGTGAGGTTCTCGACTTCGGTGCCGAGGGTATAGGCGGCGAGATCGGTGTCGATACGATCGATGCCGCCGGCGGCGGCTTCGACGACGACGTCGCCGGTTTCGCCGACCACGTAGGAGTCGTCGCCGAGGCCGCCGACGAGGCTGTCGTTGCCGGCGCCGCCGATCAGGCGGTCGTTGCCGGCGTTGCCGATCAGCGTGTCGTCGCCGGCGAGTCCGTCAAGGGTGTCGTTGCCGGCGGCGCCGACGAGGCTGTTGTTGCCAGCGTTGCCGGTGCCGGAGAACGCCAGGGCGCCGGTGTAGGTGAGGGTTTCGACGTTGTCGCTGAGGGTGTAGCTGGCGAGCGCGGTCTCGACGCGGTCGGTGCCTTCTCCGGCTGCTTCGGTAACGACATCGAGCGCGCTGTCGACGAGATAGAGGTCGTTGCCATCGTTGCCCTGCAGCGTGTCGTTGCCGGTGCCACCGATCAGGGTGTCGTTGCCGCCGAGGCCTTTGAGCAGATCGCCTTCGCCCAGGCCGGAGAGAACGTTGGCGGCGTCGTTGCCGGTGAGCTCGTTGTAGAGATCATTGCCGGTGAGGTTGACCCCGGCCGTGGCGTTGCCGATGCTGGCGTAGTTGACGAAGGGAGCCAGCGTGAACGTGCCGGGAGCGGCGAACAGGACATTGACCTGGTCGTAGCCTTCACCGGCATTCTCGGTAATCACATCGTTGGGAACATCGACGACGTAGGTGTCGTCGCCGGTGCCACCCACCAGCGTGTCGATACCGGCGCCGCCGTCGAGGGTGTCGTTGCCGATGAGGCCGGTCAGGAGGTTGGCGGTGGCATTGCCCTGCAGCTCGTTATCGAGGGCGTTGCCGGTGAGATTGACGCCGGCTGTGCCGTTGCCGATGCTGGCCTTGTCGACGTTGGCGGCAAGGACGAAAGTGCCGGCCGCGGCGAACAGGACATTGACCTGATCTTTGCCTTCGTCCGGGGCCTCAGTGATGACGTCGGTCGGGACATCGACGACGTAGGTGTCGTCTCCCGTGCCACCGACCAGACTGTCGTTGCCCGGACCGCCAATCAGCGTGTCGTTGCCGCCCAGCCCGAGCAGCGTGTCGTTGCCTGCGAGACCATCGGCGGTGTCGGCCGATTCGGTTCCCTTCCAGCTGTCGGAGAAGGGCGTCAGGGGGTCCGGGAAGTCGATGAGAGTCTTTATACCGTCGACGAACCGGAAACTCTCGACATTCCGGCTCGTGATGTCTTCGCCAGTGCCAGGATTCACCAGCCGGGTGTCGGTAGCGTTCGGGCGGCTGCGCGCGTAATCGGCGAAGTGGCCGAGGAGGACAAGGGTGTCGGTGTCTGCACCGCCATCGACAGTGTCGATGCCGGTACCCGCGTCTAGCCGGTCGTCGCCGGTGCCACCGAGCAGGACGTCGTTGCCGGCAGCGCCGTCGAGACTGTCGTTGCCGTCGAGACCGCTGAGGAGGTTGGCCTGGCTATTGCCGAGCAGGGTGTTGGCGAGCGCATTGCCGGTGAGGTTGACGCCGAGCGTGGCGTTGGTGATGGTGGCGTTGTCGACGTTGGCGGCAAGGGTGAAGGTGCCGGCGCCAGCGAACCGGACATCGACCTGATCGATGCCTGCGTCCAGGTTCTCGGTGATCACGTCGGCCGCGACATCGACGATGTAGCTGTCGTCGCCGCTCCCGCCGACCAGCGTGTCAGCGCCGGCGCCACCGTCGAGGGTGTCGTTGCCGGCGAGGCCGCTCAGGAGGTTGGCGGTGGAATTGCCGATCAGAAGGTTATCCAGGGTGTTGCCGGTGAGGTTTACGCCCGCTGTGGCGTTGGCGATCTTGGCATGTTCGACGTTGGCAGCCACGATGTACGTGCCAGTCGAAGCGAACAGGACATTGGCCTGATCGATACCTTCGCCGGGGTTTTCGATGATCACGTCGGTTGGGACGTCGACGACGTAGAGGTCGTCCCCAGCGTCTCCCTGGAGCGCGTCGATGTCCGCGCCGCCGTCGAGGGTGTCGTTGCCTGAACCACCCTTCAGGAGGTCGTTGCCGAGCCCTCCGTCGAGACTGTCGTTGCCACCGTTGCCGGAGAGTGTGTCGTTGCCGGCGTTGCCCGCGAGCGTGTCGTTGCCGGCCGCGCCGGTCAGGCTGTTGTCGAGCGCTTGTCCGCTGCCACTGAAGTTGGTACTGCCGGTGTAGCTGAGGTTTTCGAGTTCGGCGCCCAGGGCGTAGGTCGTGAGATCGGTGTCGACGCGATCAATGCCGCCTGCGGCGGTTTCGACGACGACGTCAGCGGCGGTGTCTAGGACGAAGACATCGTCGCCCATACCGCCGATCAGGATGTCGTTGCCGGCGCCGCCATCCAGCGTGTCGTTGCCGGCGAGGCCGATCAGGGTGTCGTTGCCGGCGAGGCCGTCGAGGGCGTCGTTGCCGACGGCGCCGACAAGGCTGTTGGCCAGAGTGTTGCCGATACCGGCAAAGTTCGTGGAGCCGGTGTAGGTGAGGTTCTCGACTCCGTTGCCCAGGGTGTAGCTCGCCAGAGCGGTGTCGATGCGGTCGATGCCCTCTCCGGGTGCCTCGGTAACGATGTCGAGTTCGCTATCGACGAGATAAACGTCGTCACCCGCGTTGCCCTGCAGGCCATCGTTACCAGCCCCGCCGATCAGAGTGTCGTTGCCCAGACCGCCGATCAGGGTGTCGTCACCCTGACCACCCAGCAACGCGTCGTCGCCGGCAAGGCCAGCCAAAGTGTCGTTACCCTGAATACCGTCGATGAGGTCGGCGCCCGCAGTGCCCTCGATATTGTCGTTGCCTGGCGTACCCATGATGGGGGGTGCGGCGTTGGGATCGAAGCCTTGGAAGTTGCTGGCTGTCAAGCTGGCCTTGCTGATGTTCTGAAGTATCGCCAAGGCCTGAAACGCGGCAGGTCCAGAGGCGCCATCGGCGTCCCACTCCACAATGACGTTTGGCCCCGACACCGTGAGCCTTGCATTGCCGGTCGCAAACGGATTGCTGCCGTATGAGTCGGCGTCCATCCGCCAGAGCGGCAAGGCGACGGAGTCCCCAGCATTGCCCGGTTGGAAGTCGGTGACCGTGTCCACGGATGCATCACCAGGCGTGGACCACATGACGAACATGTCGGAACCAGTGCCGCCGGCGAGTGTGTCATTGCCTGTGCCGCCGTCAAGCTGATCGTTACCGTCGTCGCCGGCAAGCGTGTCATTGCCTGTGCCGCCAAGCAAGGTATCGTTGCCACTGCCACCACTCAAGACATTGTTCTTGGTGTTTCCGCTGATGACGTTGTTCAGGTCGTTGCCGCTTCCGTTAATGCTGAAGGAGGCGTCCATCAACTGCAGATTCTCCACATTGCCCGGCAGTGTGTAGGAGACGTAGGACTGAACCGTGTCGGTGCCCTCCCCGGGGTTCTCCGCCACCTGATCGGCTGCGAACTTACCGACGGCCGACTGCAGCAACGAGCCCGAACTGAAGCCGAAGGTGTAAGCGGCAAATTGCTGATCGCGGCTGGCCGTTACCTGGTAGGTGTCGTTCCCACGACCGCCCGACATGCTGTCACCGTCGGTGTTATCCACCATGAAGGGGTCACTTCCCGACAAGCCAACCTCAGCGTAGCCGCCGACCAGTAGATCGTCGCCGTCTCCGCCGGCCAGGGTGTCCGCTCCGGCGCTGCCCAACAGCGTGTCATCGCCCGAACCACCACCGAGACTGTCGCGACCGGTTCCGCTTCCTCCGTCAAGAAGGTCATTGCCGGCGCCACCGAGCAAGGTGTCGTTATACGACGTGCCGGTTACCACCTCGATCCCCAGCAGGCTGTCACTTCCTTCGCTGCCGGTGTTTTGCGCCGTCGCGATGCCCAGGTTCACGCTGATCGCACTTGTCGCCAGTTCGTATGAGACCTCGTCGATACCGTCGCCCCCGTTCAGCACATCGTTACCCGCACCGCCGAACAACAAGTCGTCACCCGCACCACCGTCGAGACTGTCGTTGCCGGCCCAGCCTCGGAGCACGTCGTCGCCACCGGCGCCGGACAGCGTGTCGTGACCCAAGTAACCACTGATCTCGTTCGCCGCACTGTCGCCCGTCAGCGCATCGTCAAATGCGCTGCCCTCCAGATCCTCGATGTTGGTCAAGGTGTCGGTTCCCGCGCTGTGTGTGTCTTGGGGCCCAGCCGAGCCCAAGTCGACAGTCACCCCTGCTGGCGCCGACGAATAGCTCACCAAGTCACGACCGGAGGCACCGTCAATCCTGTCGTCGCCGAGGCCACCATCCAGGAGGTCTTGGCCACCGCTCCCGGTCAGCGTATCAGCGAAGCTGCTGCCACGAAGTCGTTCGATACTGATCAGGGTGTCTCTGCCCGCACCCTCTGTCTCCTGTTGGCCGACCAGAGACAGGTTGACGGTGACGCCTGCGGTGGCGCCCGAGTAGTCGGCAGTGTCCGTACCGAGTCCGCCGTCAAGGGTATCGTTACCCGCAAGGCCGGCCAGGGTGTCGAAGCCACTGCCTCCCGTCAGGAGGTTGTCGCTGACGCTGCCAATCAACAAGTCGTCGCCGCTACCACCAATCACGTTCTCGACATTCAGCACAGATTCGGTGCCGCCGCCGTTGCTGGCGGTGCCGGCATTGAGATTGACCGTGACGCCCGCGGCAGCATCGGAATAGCTGGCCGTGTCCGTGCCTGCGCCACCGTCGAGACTGTCGTCGCCAGCGCCGCCGCTGAGTTGGTCATTGCCGTCTCCACCGGCAAGTTTGTCATTGCCTGTGCCACCCGTAAGTTGGTCGTCGCCGCCCCCACCGGACAGCGTGTCGTTACCTGCCTGCCCATCGAGGATATTGGCCGCGTCCGAACCGGTCAGCGAGTCGTCAAAAGCGCTGCCAGCGAGATTCTCGAATCCGGCAAGCGTATCGGTTCCCGCGCCCCCGGTGTTCTGCGCCCCCGCAACTCCCAGGCCAACGGTAACGCCGGCCGCCGCGATCGCATAGTCAACGGTATCCGTTCCTGCTCCACCATCCATGAGATCATTGCCGGCACCTCCGATCACGACATTGTTGCCACCATCACCGAAGAGCTTGTCATCGAAAGCGCTGCCGGTCAGATTCCGGAATCTGCTTAAGGTGTCGACTCCTGCCCCGAAAGTGTTCTGCGGTCCTGCGAGCGCCAAGCTGACCGTGACCCCGCTGGCAGCCGACATGTAGCTGACTGTATCGACGCCCCCGAAAACAGCATCCCCGCCATCAAGAACATCGTCACCCGCGCCACCGTCGATCAGGTCGTTGCCGTAGCTACCACGGAGTGTATCGTTGCCACCGAGGCCGACGAGATTGCCTTCGGCAAATCCACTGAGGGTAATGTCATTGGCACCGTCGTCGCCATTGGCTGTCGAGTTGTCGCCGACTATGATCCGACTTTGACCCGAAGTCCGAACATTCTGGAACGTACTGGAAAAGATGTCGCGGCTGACAATCTGGGTAATCCCCAAGCCGCTGACCGTAACGCTCTTCCCGCCCGCAATGAAAAGGGTGCTGGTCGGTGTCAGACCAACAAGCCGGACAGCATTGGCGTTCAAGGAGCCAAAATCCAGCAAGTCCAAGCCTGAATTGAAAGTGACGGTCTGTCCGGTCGTCAGAGTGGTCCACTGGTACGTTGCCATTGTGTTCTCCGGTAATTGGGTGATCTGATGCCAACCGCGACGCAAGACACGACGACACTGGTTCATCGCAGGGATCTTCTCCAAGCGGTCCGCGGCCTTGGACAACGCCGGTAAGCTTGCTTGGTGCGGATATCGGAACCCAATCTAGCAAATCTGGGCGGCTCGACCCGGAGAATTTCTTCTTACATGCGGCCTACACCGATGGCAAGCATCCCAGTCTTGCTGGCGATCGGCGCTTCCCGAAGGACGCCGACCGGCTGGCACCGATGTGTCGTGCCGCGATCGACCCGGCCGACCCCATCGACAGCTCATGAAGCCTTATTGCGGGCGTCACTTCACCCTTGACGAACTGCAGACCCTCCGCCACCTGATCGAGGCCCACCCCAGTGCCAGCCGCGCGCAGCTCTCGCGTCAGGGGTGCGTGCTCCTCGACTGGTTCAAGCCGAATGGCGAGCTGAAGGACATGGCCTGCCGAGTAGCCATGCTACGCTTGCAAGCGGACGGTCTGTTCACCCTGCCGGCGGCACAGCGGCGCGCCCCTCGCCAACCCGAGTATCTCGCCACCGCCGCTACCGATCCCGCGCGAGCATTTCATCGGCTGGCAGGAGGAAGAGCGACAAAGCAACCTGCCGCTCATGCCAAACGATGCCCGCCTTCTGATTCTGCCCGGGATCCACTCCAAGGGGTTGGCCTCAAAGATGCTGTCGCTCCTTCGGAGGCAACTGCCCAACGATTGGCTGGTGCGTCACGGCTACCGTCCGGTGCTCCTCGAAACCCTCGTCGAGCCCCCCCATCGCGGCACCTGCTACCAAGCAGCCGACTAAATCAACGGCGGTCAAGTCGCCGGGCGTGGCAAGAAATGCCCCACCACCAAGCCTATCCTGCCGATCAAGGATATCTGGTTCTATCTCCCGGCACAGAAACTCCGCTCCATCCTGTGCCGCTAGCACCCCTCGTCAAGGTCAGGCTGCAAGCACGGGTTCACCAAATGCTCTCCCGTTTTCAGCCTTTCGGCCTTCGCAAGATCTTCAACACTACCGTACGATTTCGGCTTCTGTTTTGCAGGCTGTCGTTCGGGAAGGGCGTACCCGCGTCGCCCGTACTATGGGCGTAAAACAGTGTGGATGGCAACTCGGTCGACGAGCGCAGAAATCCAATGACCACTGCCGCCCGCGCCAGCCCAAGTGCTTGATTGTCCGATGGCGTCGCACCGGCGGGAAGGGGGATATCGTCGGTATAGCCGTGGACCTGGATCGAAATTCCGTCGAGACTGGGCACCAGCCGCTTTCCGACTGCCAATAGTTTCGCGCGCGCGTCGAAGGTCAAGGTGGTACCGTGCCGAAACAGGCCTTCGTCAAAGCTCACCACTACGGCATCGCCCTCAATGCGAGGCGTAACGCCGGGAATGTCCAACTCCAGCCTTCGAGGATCGGGCGGCAAGGACACTCCATCTCGACCGTGCCCAGGCCTCGGGTCGCCCGAAGAGGAAGCCATCGTGGATACTGGCAGCGGATTGCGCTGAAATGCCGCGAGAGCGTCACGCACTTCATTGACCTGCGCCATGGCCTGGCGTGTGTCGGTACGAAGTCCGACCCATGCCCACACCGTAGCTCCCAGACACAACCCGGCGAGGACCAAGCCCGGAAACCTCCCGACTCTCGCCATCGGACTTCGCTCAGCCCGCAGCCGCGCGAGACCAGCCGCCGCGGCGGCGCATCCCGGATCATGCCCTTGCGCTGCCGTCCAATACCGCTCGGCTTCGATAGGGTTGCCTTGCTGCGCACAAATTCGAGCCGCCAAATCGAGAGCCGGCACACGCTGCGGGCCATCGAACTCAAAGGCACGCAGCACGTCCAGCGCCTCCGTGTAACGACCCGCACGCGCGAGTTCCCTCGCCCTGTCGAGAGCTGCTTCAGCGAGCAAAGCATCCGCTTGTCTTGCGAGTTGACGATCGACTGATTCGACCGGGACCGCACTGTCCGCCATTCGTTGCCTACCTTTGCAGTCCGCCCTGAATCGGATACTTCTGCTGCTCTTCGCGGGGCAGCAGCTTGACCAATTGACGCACCGCGGACTGCAGCCCGCGCAGATCGTCTGTCCGGATGGCGTTGTTGCCGTCGGCCAAGAGTTGTCGCGCCTGGACCGGATCGGTCATTTGACCACTGTCCCGCTCCAGACTGCGGAAGATGGCCACCCAATACCCCGGCTGCCTGCGCAGCACGGTTCCACTGAGGTTTTGAAGTTGGCTGAGTTTGGCGCGCACGATGTCGGCGTCACGCGCGTCGATGGCGCCGTCAATTTCGCGGACAAGTGCCAGGCATTCCGTCTTCTCACCTGCGTCGCCGTAATCTCTGACGACATGGCCGATCTCCTCGCACTCGCTTCGCGCCTCGGCCATCAGGGCTGGCCACGCCAAAGCGCCGTCAATCTGGTCCAACGCAACCTCGAGGTCCAGCAAGCGCTTGTCCGCCTTGTCGGCGGCGTCACGGTCGCAGGCCGCAGCCGACAAGGCCCCGCCAACCTCGGCCAACATGTTCTCTGACTCAATCTTCCTGAGGATTACCTTCACGTTCGCGTCGTCGTCGGAGTCAGCGGCGCGTTTGTTGGCCTCCTCCAGGCGCTTGCTTGCCTCATCTCGGCGCTTCCCGAGAGCAACCGGGTCCGGCGCCCTCAGCTCGAGTTTCATCTCGGCCTCGAACTCTTCGTCCAGCAGAGGGATGAAGGCCTTCGCCCGCACCAGCCGCGAGGCGTCGATCTCGACGCTCACCTCGACCTCGCTCCCGACCGGTACGTCCCGCCGGATCTGGTGTGCCGCGATGATGAGCTCGCCAATCGGGCGATCACGGTCGGCCCGCGGGTGTTCCCCCTCGACGATCGGGATTCTTATCAGATCGCCTTCCTTGCCAGCGCGTACTTCGAAGACCGTGCGCAGGAAATTCCGATGGCGGGCCGGCAATGGCACCCCCTTCCGGAGGAAGAACTCAACCTCGTTGTTGGCCAGTGCGATTCCGACGGAGTTGATCAGTGGCGGCTCCGTAAACACCGCCCCCACGGTGTAAGTGAACTGCTCGGGTTGTGCCTGCTGTCTCGTACCCTGCGGGTCGTAGAGTTCGATGTCGAAGCGGTTCTGCCGGCCTTTTTCGGCCCAGACGGTGGTGAAGAAGACGCCATCCTCGGGTAACCCGATCTTGCCGGTACTCCAGCGGGGTGGCCCAGGATTGACCAGCTCGATCGAATAACCGGCAAGACCCGCACCGTCGCCCGCGACGACCCGGCCGGCCACGTCAGGCTCCAGCTCCGGTCCGACCGGCCGATACTCGAGTTGGACACCAAAGGTCCCTCGCTGCGGTGCCTGCAGGCTCTGTTCCAGCCTTTGCGTCGCGGCAAAGATCGCGGCCCCTCGAGCGACCACGGTCAAGGGGTCGATACTGAAGTCGAGCGGGATCCCCAAGCCCTCCCGTGGATCGGCCAATCGGTCACGGAAAAAAGGCGTCAGCGTCGGCCCCCCTACCAGCAGGATCTTCTCGATATTCGCGGTTCCCAGCTTCGATGCCGTCAAGACGTTTCGGGACACATTGATCGACCGGGCAACGAAGGGCACCATCAGGCGCTCGACATCGTCACGCTTGACCTCGCAACGAAACTCGATCGGCTGCCCGCGATCGTCGTTGCACAGAAAGTCGATTTCGACCCAAGTCGAGGCGTCGCGCGAGACATCGATCTTGGCCTTCTCGGCCGCCAGTTTCAGTTTGGCGACCGCACCCGCGTACTTCGCGTTGTGCCGTGAAAAATCGCGCAGTCGCTGCGTTCCGGCTACGGCAGGGATAAAGAGTTGTTCAACGATGGCCCAATCGATCAGCTTGCCGCCGAGATGATTATCGCCGGCGTGATTGACTACCTGCATGGTGCCATCGACTTTCTTGATGATCGCCGCATCGAATGTCCCGCCGCCAAAGTCATAGACCAGCCAGAACTTGTTGTCGGCGGCGGCCTGGAAGCCGTGCGCTAGGGCGGCGGCAACCGGCTCCTGCAACAGCGGCGCGACACTGAAGCCGGCGAGCTCGGCGGCCCGTTTCGTCGCCTCGCACTGTGGCAGTTCAAAGGCCGCCGGAACGGTCACCACGGCCGAGGTGACCTCCTCGCCCGAGCGACGGCGAACCGTGTCCCGCAGATCCTTGAGTACTCCGGCCGAAAGCTCTTCCGCCCGCATCTTCCGGCCCGTGCGCGCAAAGACGTATTCGTGGGTGGTGCCCATCTGAAGTTTGAACTCCGAAAAAGCGTTTTCGCGGTCCTTTTCCGTTTGTTCCTTCGCGCGACGGCCGACGACGGTATTGCCAGCGGGATCCATCCACACCGCCGAGGGCGTGTATTCCAGGTTTTCATGATTCATGAAAACCTGAGTCGCGGTCCCGGAGAAGACGGCGATCGAACTGTTGGTAGTGCCCAGGTCGATACCGAAATCGATGGTTTGGCGTGACATGGTGTGAGTTCTCCTGTGTGATTCGTGGTTGAAACAAGGCTATCTGCCGGGTACCGCTTCCTCGGGCCGGGGCGGTGTGCCGATGATGACCTCGCCCATCTGGATCGTCTCCGACCGGTAATACACCGAGGGCCGGATCGTTTCGATGACCGTCTCGCGAGTGAATCCGGGCCGGGGCTCGAAGGCGATCGCCTTCAGGGCATAGACACCGCCTTCCGGGACCAACTCGCCGGTATGGTCGCGGATTTCGATACCTGCTTGCCGCAAGGCGTCCCATACCGACTGGAGGTGGCGATACGCCCGGCGCATCTCATCCAGCGGTTCGTCGGAACCGGGTTTGAGCATGCGCCCGCGCAGGCGCCACAGCCCGGTGCAGACATCCGCGAGGAGACGCTGTTGCACCTTGAGATCGGGATTCGGAGGCGAATCGAACGGTGGCGGATCGACAGTAGGCCGCTCGGACAGCAATGCCGCCGCCATCCGTTCGAACCGCGCCGGCATATCTTCCGGCCAGCAGGGTGGGGCTATGCGAAACTCTCTTGGAAAACACATCTGCCGCAGACTTGCGATCATTACGCCGGTCTCCTCCATTTCCCGGTGATTGCCCTATGTCACGAATTTCCGGGGGGTTTGTCGCCCCGTTTCCAGCCGGCTTTCATCAAAGCGACAATCGGAGGAAAATCGTTGGCTGCACCTTCGTTTTGGATTCCATATTTCATCTTTAAACCCAGCGATTTAATAGAGAATAAAAGTGCCAAAATAACAGCTCCAGCTACCGCCGAGGGGAACAATCCGAACAGTCCCAGTACGAACGCTGCAAGCCAGTGCCCTTTTGCGTCTTGAAGAATAATCGCAACGGTGATTAGATATCCCAAGAACATGATCACCCAAAACGATTTATCAAAGACGCCTTGCCATTTCTGATGTAATTGGCGACATCCATTACACCGCGGAGCCATCATCGTCCGAATATTCCATGTCGTACGCACCATGTTTCCCTGTTGCGTACTCTTGACGTCGCCGTAAAGCTTGACTTCCATCTCGCAAGAGGGAGTGGGCGCTTGTTTCTTGCAAAACCAGCAAACGCCGTAATGTTCCTCGTCGGCGGCATTGCGCTCGCAGACTTCCATCTCCTCTTCAATCGTCGACCGCAAGCCGGGGCTTGCCGCGATCGCGTGGATCTGCTTTTCGAGTTCCAGACACCGCGACCACTTGCGGGTCTCATTGACGAAGACGGTCAGGCATCTGTCGGCGCAGGAAGCCAGTTCGTCGAGCAGGGTCACTCGAACCGTGCTTTCCGTCGGCAATATGGCACATAGAATGCTGGTGAGCCCCTTCGACTGAAGGAGAAGCCGCTCGGCAACGACATCCGCGGATCTGGGGGCCGCCTGAGCTTCGTTGCGGGCCGTGTCGATCAAAGTCATCAGACGTTTGCGGAACGGCTGGATCACGCGCGCCAGGGCGGCATCGATGGCGGCCTGGTCGAAGCCCGAGGCGCGAATCAGCGTTAGGTGCCGGTATGCTCGATCCGTTTCTTGACGTTCCAGCGCGGCGACCGCAAGTTGCGCATTGATCGTCAGCAGCATTTCCGGCAACGCCTGCCTGATCCGGCGCACGAGCCCCGTGGTCAGCCGCGGGTCGTCCAGGATTCGAACCCGAGCCGTCAGACGACCCCAGAAGGCTTCGTTTTGCAGCACCTTGCGCCACTGCTGCTGCGCGTCGAGCCAGAATTTGCTTTGCTGTTGCGCCGATTCGCTAGGAAGTCCGCCGCCCAGGTGCTCCAGGTCGAGCGCCTGCAGATGGGCGAGCACCGCCAGATTGTGGGCCGACGCATCGTCATTCAACTCGCGCGTCGTCCACTGGCGAGCGGCTTCGGCCAGATCGCCCCGTGCCAATGCCGCAAGAGCGGGGTCTGGGTCAGCACAACCGGCGGTCAGCGGCCAGAACCAGAACAGTTCATCGACCAGCCGTTGCTCCGGATCCGCCAGCCGCTGGCTTGCCTGGCGTAGCGCGTCCGTGTCGGGAGGCGGCTCGAGCGCCGGCGCCCCGCCGGGACGGATCGCCGAGCCGAGTTTTTGCATGGTCCGAAGGCGCTCCGCCTGACGAGCGATTTCCCGGCCACCCGCCTCCACGCCGAGACCAGTCACCCGAAAGGCGTTGGCCCGGTAGAGGTCAGCGCCGCAACGCGCCAGCAAAGCCACCGGAAACTGGGGCTCCTGTCCAGTTGTCAATTCAGCGTCCATCTCCTACTCCTCCCCCACCGTGATCCCAATGCTCCCGACCACGAAAGTCTCGCCGCCGCTTAAGGGCAAATTCCTTTATCTGCAGGATTATCCGAATCAAATCGCTTGGTGATCGCTATGGAGGTAATGTTGTAGTCTATCGCCTCGATGCTTGTTTTCCATTGTTCGCTTCCATATTCTCCCGGCGGGCACGACATGACGGGATTGACATCTGCCCAGCCGTGAAGGATGTGTCCTATGCACTTCCTCTCGAGAAAGTATTTCCATCTGTCGAGCTGATCCTTGGAGCGACAGGAGGGCGCGCTTGTGTCGCCTCGCTTGAGCGCCTGGTTAAGAAAAACGATTGCCTGGTCGTATTTTTTGTCCACGGCAAGAAAATGCGCAGAGTACGATAATGCCAGTGGGTGATTGGGCGCTTTGGCAAGAATTTCACCCAATAGACGGGAGCCTCCTTCACGGTCGGATTTTTGGCCAAATAGTTTCGCGTGCGCCCGAGCCACATCGCCTTCGAGCGGACGATACAGAGACTCCTCGAGTCGCTCCGTTGCAGCTTGACGAAATTGACCATTCGGATGACGTTTCAAAAACTCCTGCAACGCCTCAGGCGTAGCTTTGGTCTGGGCGTCTTTCCAGTCCGAACTTTCCGATGAGCAGCCTGCCAAAACGAGCAACACCGCACCCGCCGCTACCACTGCGTTACCGATAGTTCGATTCGTTGCTCCGGGCATAAAATACCTCCTATCGACCTTGGTTGTCTTTGTGACCTCACGTCCGCTACGGACTCGCCTTGTCCGTATCAGCCCTCCATCGCGTTGCCGCGACGCGCTTCTCCAACGGCCGATCCAGGCCAGGCACGGTACGCCTCAGCTTCCATGGTGACGTGTCGATGCCTAATTGTGTCGGGTCTATTTTCGACTAATCGAATAGGATTTCACCACCGGCTGCTTGTACAGAAGAGAAATATCAGTCACCTCATTTTCCAAGGCAAAGAGAAGTCTGAAATACAGGATCCCCTTTTTGACGCTGGTTTTGACGTACTCTCCGACTAGCCAGATGCTTTGATTGTCGTTTGACGATGATGGAGCTGTGAGTCCGATGGAAACCGCCCTGTCTTCGGTCCCTTCTCTCAAATAGGCAAGCGAGAAGTCAGCACTCCACAACGCGGTATCGCGTGGCAGGGTTGCCCTGACCAGTACCATGGCACCCTTGAACTTCGACGCATCCTTCGTTTTCCAGCTCACTCCGTTGACTCCTTCGATCTTGTCGGCGAAGTCGACCGACAGGATCTCGAACTTTGGGAGTGTTGACTCCTGAGCTGAAACATGGCCCGACGCAAACAGGCCAAGACAAAAAACCAACCACATAAATCGGGCGTGGTTCAAGTACCGCATGGATTTCTCCTTAGTTTTATAAATGTTGCCGCACTGGTAACAATGTCACCCAGGTCCATCTCACGGCGCCATGAGTCTCTCTTGCATCTCTCACAAATCGGCAATACTATTTAAAGCCCTTGTTCACTGGGGGCCGGCGTAGGAGTAGTACGGCTCGACTCTTTCGCCCTTGCAAAGAGAAGCGAGATCCTTGGCCAGCACCGGCAGCAAATTATTTATTCCATAATTGAGCGTCGCCACATACTCCGAGTTGGCGTTCGTCATATTGGTTTTGTCACCGTGTGCCCGGTAGCGTTTCTCCTGAAGAACGCCATTCCTGTTGATGAACTGCGTTTTCAAAGCTACCATGCCGAAAATTTTTGTTCCGACATTCCAAGTATAGGCACGGGTCAGGCTTGCTTTAATCAACAAGCCGTCGTCGTTTGGAGGGCTGGCGTCGTTCGCGGCATCAACTCTCATGCCGTAGCTTTTGAGATCGAGAAGAGCGTCGGTCAGCCAGTTGCTCATGTTGTTCGTGTCGCTCGTGAGCAGGGGCGCAAACATCGCGTTCCCAATTATTTTGGTATCCTGACGCGCGTCCTCCGCACTGACTACATGAATCGAACAGATATCCGCCTGCGGCTCTATAGGGAGTTCACGGGTAGTACGGTCGTACTTCACGTCAACAATAGTGCGGGCTTCCTGGGCCGCGCAAGGAAAAACCGAGATTCCAACCAGCCCGGCACCGAAAGCAATCGCCAAAATTGTGCGTTTCATGACATGGCCTCCCTAGCGTTGACCGAGTGCGGCCACCTCAGGCTTAGGCAGCGAATAGAGCGTTCCGCTCTTATCGAGGACGACCGTACGATTAATGTCTTCCTTCAGTACTCGCCCCGTGATTTCCGTCTGCCGGCCTCCGGTGGCCAATGAAAAATTTCTCATTTCGCTCGGTCCGGCGGGTTGGGCCACCATGTCGATGTCCATCAGGATCATTTGCGTCAACTCCGAGGCTGATTCGTGCAGCGTACTGCGAAACAAACTGGCGTTATTGGCGCTCCAGAGATCCATTGATCCTTGCCCACCTTCGCCCACAGACTGCGACTGATAGCGCACAAAAGAACGGTGGACGGGAGCATTACCCTCCCCTGGCAGCCACACAGTGACCTGTGAGTTGGCGTCGAGGTTGCGAAAGCCCATATTCAGCGAATAACGGGGAACGAGCAGAAGCAAAGCCTCGTTCGGCTTCAGTGTCTTACGGAATTGATTGAGTTCGGCCATATTCAGCAACCTCGGCGTCGTCACCACCTGACCGATCTTCACGGAATGGCTTGCGGACTCCTGCTTCATTGCGTCGCCAAACTCTGCCCGATAGTCGACATCTTCGATATTGGCATAGAGCGGACCCATGAGTTTTTGGGTTTCGTTGACTCGCCTGCTCATGACGGAAGCGTCGATCATGGCGCCAATCGTCACGCCGAGCAGCCCCGCTCCGATACCAGCGAAGCTGGCTGCTGACGGCTGCACTGCGGCGATCACTTCGTCCTGCGGGACAATTACGTGCGTTTTAACTTCGCTGATTTTATTGCGTTGTTCTGGCGTCATGCTGACTCGCATCGGGGCTGCACAGGCAGCGAGCAGCAACGGCATCAGTATTGGCACAACGGTTTTCGGCAACATTTATCTCTCCTAGCCCGAATTTCAAAAGAATGTACGCGACCTATTCGTGTCAGCTGCTGGGATCGCAATTGGACTTCGCTCCTTCCGCGGCGATGCTGCCCCAGTCGTAACCCGAGCGAAGCGACAGCGGCTTAACGGCGATACGATAGTTAGCGGTTTTGGGCGGCTTGACGCACCCGCCAGTCGTATGACCAACCCGCGACAGAACCGTAGCGCCATCGGGCGCCGTCACCGTCAACTCGATGTCATCGGTGCGAGGGCAACCGGAGGCGGCGAACCAGTAGGATTGTCCGGCCTGGAGCCGGATAGTGCGGGAACCGGTCTCGCGCAGCTTGTAATCGCCCGCCAAACGTACCAGGCTAGCGCCATTGCTTGGCGATCCTGGGTCGCTCTGCAGCGGGGCGGGATGGCAGGACTGGGCCGCCGCGGTGCCGGAAGTCGCGGCCAAAAACGCGCCAAAAACGGCGAACAACATAGAACTCCCGATGTGAAAAGCCGTTTGCCTGCTAGCGTTCATAGTAGTGTCCTCGGTTTGTCAAAGAATGCGCCGTTGTGGACGTCGATTTCCGATTGCCTCGCCACGCGTTGAAGAAGCCAGAGTGGCAGCGCTGAGCAGGATGCAATTCAGGAAATGCTTCGACATCGGAATGATCCTCTCGAAAAACATGGCCTCAGGTTTCCCCGATAACCTGCCGGTGGGAACGGAAATGTGGCGGCCGGAGCTCGGCGTGTTCGCCGCGTCAGCAATAGAGGAGTGTCTCCCGGCTGCCGTTCGTCGTGCGGCGGTACCAAAGCACTCCCGGTTTGGTTGAAACTTTGGTCAAGAGTGAGCTTGACCATAGCCATCCCGGCGATCGGCAGCCTCGCGTCAAGGCGATGCCGAAACCAATAGATGGTGATCGGCGACGGCGACCGAACGCCAGATCCTCCCGTTGTGGTCTTCTGTCGTGAGGTCGGGCCGATCGGCAATCACCAGGCCATCGTCGGAAATTTTGACTATCGCAGGCTGTTTGAACTTAAGCCCGGCGAACTTCGTAAAGCCGATTTCGGAATCAACGTCGATGGAAACCCCTTTGGAGTTTCGCGCGTCAGGGTAGATGTCCATCAGGCCGGGCTGTCTCAGCCTACCGCCCAGACTGTATCTTGCCGGAATAGAGCAGGTCTCGCCTTTGATCTCGGCAACGGCATCGTGGTACAAATCACCGGTAAGGGGATCCACCCTGATGACGATTCCTTTTAGATTCACTGTCATGCGGAGAGGATTGGGCTCGTGACGGATATTTTTATACACGAGCACGTCGTGGTTTGGATCGGCACTCTCCGGAACGATCAACTTCACCGCGCCACACCTGATCGAAAGGCCCTCCTTGCTGCCAGTCACGGAAATCCCGGAGGCGCCCCTGGGAAAAGTAAACGGCGATTTCCAGCGATACGCCGATTTACTCAACAGCTCGTCTCGCTGCCGCTTGGCGTCCGGCGCGTGACGACCGGCTTGGTGCGCCGCGATAAACTCGTCGAGAGCGGCGGCGCTTCCTGCGGCAGTGGCCAGGGCGAACTCCAGATCCTCGATTTTCTCGGTTGCGGGGTGACGAAACTGCCCTTCAGGATACCGCTTGAGAAAATCACGCAGGGCTTCCACGCTGCCCTTCTGTTGAGCAAGCTCCCAGTCAGAGCTTTCCGAGGAGCAAGCAATCACCGACGCCACCACGGTCGCCAATAACAAGCTGCGAATACCGAGACAGCGAGTTGTTCGATTCATTGTTTTCAAGGTCATTCCAATAAAAATATTGGTCGGTCGAAAGCGGGAAGCGGCGACCGTAACCAGAAGATAAAACGAGAAAAGCAATTCTTACACATCGTCGGGCGTGGTTTCATGTCCGGTCGAGTACTGCTAGCTTCACAGGCCCCAGCTTCGTTGGCGGTCGTTCAAAAGTCCCGGCGCCACCGGAAAAACAGACGGCGTTTTCTGTTCGGTTAAATGTATAAAATGTAGGCTTCACTCCTGTGCCCGGCGTTATGCGAGAGTTCCGTAGCGCTATATTATGTCTAGGCCGTTCCGCTGGAGCCTGCCTGCGCTGTCCCCCGCGCGCCTTTACTTTGGTTTGGCCTCGACCTTATTGGTGGAGGCACCCGGTGCTCCTATCATGTCCGCGATCGGCAGAAGCTGTTTGTGAATTGGCGAGTAGCAATACAGGCCCCAGACGGTTGGCCGCGAAATTACTTGGGTCAGATCGGCAGCCTTTATGATAATGCTGTTGAATCTCGAAGCACTCTTGTCGAAAGACAAACAATCGCCGTCTTTTATGACCCATTGGAGTCCTTTTGCCGACAGATCGGCACCGAGCCACATAGTAATCACGCCAGCAGCATTTGCGACGGTAAACGCTTCCGCAGAGGTGGTGTTAGTAATGACCAGGACATTGGTCGGCGCATACGGCGACTCTTTTATGGCTTTCGCTTGCTTTTCCGAATAAGTCACGGCCCCCCGGTGAATCCAGCCGGTCTTGCTCATGTCGGCCGTTGTTGCGTGTATCCAGTCGCCAGTAGTTTTTTGAATGATTAGTGGCTCGGCTAAGGAAACAGTGGCGCCCTTGCTCTTATCCGAGAATTGCGGATCGCTGCGCAATTCAGTGGACTTTGCCAGCGGATAGACGCCAACTCCTTTTTCGCTCTCGTTGTAGACCACCGAACGACAGTGAGTGAGAAAGCCGACAGCAAGCGCAGCGACAACCAGATACTGAATGTGAATGGACACGTATTGCCTCCCCTTTTTTTCGGTCCTGAGATGCAGGGCCTCGCCACTCGGACGACATAATCTTTAACGTCATATCCCGGGAGGAGAAAACCGTTAACATTCATGGTCTTATGCCATGGTCTTGTGAACCCGCAGGAAATCGGGTCTACTCTCGTCTTTTGGGCGTAAGGAATGACCAAGACGACGGGGGCAAGCCTGGTATGCTGTTTGGGTGAAGTGACCGATCCGCGGAAGCCGAGTAACGGGACGCTGCATGATTTCCTGGAGATTCTTGTGATCGCCATTTCCGCGGTCCTCTCCGACTGCGATACCATCGAAGACATGGCGGAGTGGGGCCGCACGAAGGAGGCGTGGCTGCGTGAATTTCTGGTGCTCAAGAATGGAATTCCTTCGGAAAAGACCTTTCTGCGCATCTTCCAGGCGCTGGATCCGAAGCAATTTGAGGCAGCGTTCCGGCGCTGGGTGGCTGGAGTGGTGGGCGCCCTGCGAGGCGTCGTGGCGGTCGACGGCAAGACGGTGCGCGGGTCGGGCAGTGGCGGCGAGAGTGCGATTCACATGGTCAGCGCCTTCGCGACGGAACTGGGCGTTGTTCTCGGCCAGGAAAAGGTTGCCAGCAAGAGCAATGAGATCACCGCCATCCCGGAACTCCTGAAAGCGCTTTATATTAATGGCTTGCTGGTCAGCATCGATGCGATGGGGTGCCAGAAGAGTTTTGCCCGTCAGATCACGGACCAGGGTGGCGACTACCTGTTGGCGGTCAAAGACAATCAACCGACCCTGTTGGAAGCCATCAAGACGGAATTCATCGACCAGTATCAATCGGAGGCGGTTGACCGGAACCGGCAGGTCCTCGCGTCCCATGGTCGAGTCGTCGGCCAGATCGCTTCGGTGCTGCCGGCGGCAGGCGTCGTCAATCTGGCCGATTGGCCCAAGTGCAAGGCAATCGGTCTTGTCGACTCCCTCCGGACGGTGGGTGACAAGGAATCCGACCTGGAGCGACGCTACTACATCAGTTCTCGTGAGTTGACCGCCGAACACCTCGCGACAGCAGTTCGGGCGCATTGGGGTATCGAGAACCGGCTTCACTGGGTTCTCGACGTCAGCTTCGGCGAGGATGCCAGCACCGTGCGCAAGGACAACGCCCCACAGAACTGCTCCCTCCTGAAGAAGATCGTGCTCAACTTGCTCCGTCTCGATACGACCGACAAGACCAAACGTAGCCTACGCATGAAGCGCAAGAGAGCGGCTTGGGATGACGACATCCGGGCAAGGATCCTCGGGCTCACGCGGCGATGACATCCGAGTGGCGAGGCCCTGTCCTGAGATGATGGTGGCTCGAGAAAAAGTACTACAACGGACTGTAACAAACTCAGGACGGCGCAGATCAGGGCTGGATGGGCAAATCCGTCTTACGTGGAGCATACAGGGCGCTCCCGCCGGCAGACGTTCAAATGGTTGCCGCCTGCGTCCACGCGATCAGCGGCCGCTTTTTTTGGCTCCGGGAGCGTTCACGGCGGAAGCGCCAGCTCGGCACGCCGCGTGACGCGGGGAAGCTCCCGGACATCAGGTCAGCGGTCGGTTTTCATTTCGCAGCGCCCTAGCCAACTACGCATAGTTGCGCGAAACCAGCCAAAACACGCCAAGCGACAGGCAGAACGCCGAACCCCAATGCACCGTTGCCGCGCGTCGGCGTTCCAGTGCCCAGCGCAATGCCGGCCATGCCAGTGCCAGCAGCGCGATCTGGCCGAGTTCCACGCCGACGTTGAAGCCGATCAGCGCCTGCACCAGACGCGAGGCGGGGAGTTCGCTCTCGACCAGCACCGAGGCGAAGCCAAAGCCGTGGATCAGTCCGAACAGTAGCGCCACGCCCCAGCGTGCGGCGGCCGGATCGCTTCTGCCCTGCTGCAGCCGGTGTTGACAAACCAGAAACAGCAGCAGTCCACCCCAGCACAGCGCGGCGATCTTGCCCAGTCCGAAAAGAGCCATCAGACCGAGCGCGCTCAGCCCTGTCCAAGTGCTCACCGGCAAATGACGTTGGCTAGGTTGATGCAGCCAGACGTTCTCTACGGCGACCAGCGCGATCGACAGGCCGATCAAGGCTTCGACCGCCGCAGCCTGTGGCCGCACCAGATTCAGCACGGCCAGCGCCAGCGTGATGCTGTGGCCGACCGTGAACCCGGTGACCACGCGCACCAAGCCGCCAAAGCTGCCGCCGCACAGCAGCAACGCGAAAAGAAAGACCAAATGGTCGTATCCGGTGAGGATGTGCTCGAAACCCAAGGCGACGAAATCCCGTCCCGACGAGGGCGCGCCGGCGGCGGCGACTCCCTGCCGGGAGAGTGGCCACTGGCGTTCGGTACCGGCAAGAACCCGCTGCAGCGGAGCGGCCGCGTCGTCGACAGTGGCGAAGTGCAGGTGACCCGCGGCCGGATCATCGAACAAATCACTCTCGATACGCAGTGACTGGGCCGTCGGACAGGCCAGTCGCCAGACGATACGTAGGCGGCCCGCCGGTGCCTGCTGCCGGCGTGGCGCGTCGGCGACCGTACAGGGCTGGCCGTCGGCGCTCAGACGCAATCGGGATGTGGCGTAAGCCAGCAGAGAGTCGGCAGCGCCGGCACCCGAGCCCAGCGACTCGGCGTCCTGTTGGGCAACGATCAGTGTCACAGCGGCACCTTGCCCGTCGAACTTCCAGGACGAGTAGGAAGCGCTGCGCTCGTGTGCCGCACCACTCGCCGCCCACAGGCCGATGAGCGCTCCCAGCAAAGCGTTGGCCGTGCGGTGGCCAGGGGTCACGGCTCGAACTCCACTTGCTCGATGGACGCCGAGCGACGAAGCTGGGCCGCGTTGTCGGCCAGTGCTCGACGCGCCTGCTCGGCGGCGAACTCGGCCTCAACATCGAGCCGCGCTGCTTCGAATGTCGGTGGTGAAAGCGCCTTGCGTGTGACCACGCGCAGGACATGGAATCCCCCCGTGTCGCGCACCGGGTCGGTCACTCCGCCCGGAGCCAGCATGAGCACCGCGTTGAGCGCCGCGCGCCCGACCAGACTGCCCAGATCGTCCGGTGACAACACCGTAGAAGGCAGTTCGCGCGGCGGCTTGTTGCCGGTAATCTCGGCCACGACGGAAAACGCCTCGCCTTCGCGCAAGAGGCGGGCCGCGGTACGCGCGCGCGTAAACGCTTCGCCGAGGTTGCCTTCGATGGCCGCAACCCAGATGTGCTGCACGCGCAGCGCGCCTCGTTGGGCGAAGCGCTGCCGGTGGGCCTCGAAGTAGTTCCGCAAATGCGTGTCGTCGGTCTCCTGCGCGGTGGCGGCGACCACGGATTCGGCGACGATAGTGGCCAGGTCCATGCGAATGCGGGGGTCGTTCAGATGCAGGTTCAGCGCCACTCCGTGCTGCGCGCGCAGTTCTTCGTCGATCATGCGATCGAGCACACGCCGACGGGTGGCGGCGCTGGATACTTCGCCGCCGGCTACCTCGACCGCTAACGCTCGCTCGAACTCGCTGCGCGTCAACAGACGCCCGTTGACGCGCGCAACCACGTCAGACGGCAGACCGGCCGGCGGCGAGGTCGCCGACGAAACCGACGGGGCCGACTGAGGAACAGGCGGTTCGCGGACGAGACCGGCTGCCGCCATTACAATGCCGACGACGGCACCGCACAGCAGCAGCGCGCGGCCTCGCCGTTGCTGCTGCGCGCCGAGTGCAGGCGGCGGACTCACCGCTGAGCGACGGCGGCCTTCAGGCACTCGGGTTTGTCGGCGGCGCAACAGGCGTCGGTCGGCGGTGCCGTATTCGGATCCCTGGTCGTCTTCCGGCGCTCCTGGACGCAAGCGCCAAGCCTGCGGCGCGCGTCGTCGTCCAGATTGTTGCCATCTTCAAGGCCGACGGCGGTGCGGAACGATGCGATCGCCTTGGTTGTTGCGGGGCCCTCGGTGCCGTCCACCGCGCCGCGGTAGAAGCCGAGCGTCCGCAGCGACTGCTGGTCGCTGCGGACGACAAGCGCACCGCGTTTTCGGGCCTCGGCACGGGCCTGCTCCTCGAAGCTCGAATAGCCTCCCATAGCGGCGCACCACGCGTGCGCGTTCGGTGGAAAGGCCGCGGCAAAGGCGGCGGAACCAATGGCGAACAAAACTACGTGACGACGATTCATGGCGCGCTCCAGCGTGTAAGAAAGTAAGAAGGGGAATATTCGTGCTGGTTTGTAACTCGAGTCGTCGTTCGACCGCGGGGGCGGGTACAGCTCCTGACGCTCGAGGAATTCATCCGTTTGTGTCGGCCGAACTGAGCCGTCGCCCGGCCTGGCTGCGGGACATCTGGCGAAGGGGAACAGGTGATTGTCACCGGCCGGACAATCACTTACGGCGAGCCGGCCGTAGATTCCGGGTCTCGCTTGCGAGACTTGTCGAAAACCCCGGCGAGAAAAGCGCCGATGGCGCCGAGGAGCGATCCCGCCCCGAGCAGGCCGTCGGGTGCTTGGATCAGCGCTCGGGCACCGCACATGGCCTGCCGCGGATATACGGGCTTAAAGATTCCCTCGATCACCATGGCGAACGCCGTGGATCCGGAGATGTGCGCGGGTCGGCCCGTCTTTCGATCGAACTGGTAGACTCCCGGTTCACCCACGCCAAGAAAGCGCTGCGCCGTTTCCGCATCGGAAATACAGATTCGGTCGCCGCCGAGCCGGCTTCCTATCACCTGGCCCCGAACTATTGCGGCAACGAAGAGCGCAACGGAAACTTTTGCAACGGTAGATGCTGTCTGTTTCATCACAAGTCTCTCCGTGACCGTATCATCCATCGCGGTAGCCGCTGGTGCGCGGGCCTGCAACTGCCACTACCAGCCACTCTAGCAAGCCGAAGCCGGCAGTTGTAGGCGAGCTTTTTCCTACATGCCGCATACGAAGCCAGTCACCTCGTCGGCAGGCGCCGCACGCCGCTCAGCGACCCCAGGCTGTTCCCACACTAGGCCACGAACTGCCGTGCTGCTCGCGTGTCGGCCTTGCTAACTGTTGCGGTGGAGGGCACTGCGCCTGTTTTCGGACCCGAGGCCGACCTGACGCTCCCGCTGCAAGTGGCGATCGTGTGCGCGACGGGACCAGCCCTTCAGCAAATCGACGGCGACTGCGGCCGCGAGAATGCGCCTAGCGTGATGGCCAACGAGGCCGAACAGATCTCGCTCGCCACCGGTGACGGGAACGTCGGCGCGGGACACCTGAATCAGGGCCGCCAGGAATTTATTGTGGGGCCCAGGCTGGCGTCGACGGTAGTCCCGGATGTCGGTCTCGCTGGCGGCGGTGTGCAGCGGCATGCTGGGAGGGAGCTTGAGTGTGCGGACGAGCGCTGCGGCTGCATACGAGTGTTCGGAGGCAGGAAGGATCGAGTACCAGTCCGTTGCGCAGAACCAGATCGGCATGCTCCCCGGTTACTTGCGAGCTAACCATGACCGTTATGCGCCGCCCGATCCCGTGATCAATTGGTGACGGCTGTTTTCACTGCGCATTCGGCGAGAGCGGGAGCACGCTCTCCACTAGGCACGGTCGCCGGCACGGACATCAGCAAACCTCGCAAATTCCTGATTAGGAGGCGGCCACACTTGTTCTCCAAGACTTGTGCCCTTTCTATCCTTTCGGCCGAGCCTTCCATAAAACGGACCGTCCGCTCCTGAGCCAAATTCGATGGTGTGCCTCCGGCCGCTGCGCGAAAAACGATCTCCAATGACTCGGCGACCAGTAGGGCGCTCAAATCCTTCAGTTTCTCACCATCGTTGGCATTCCAAAATGTCTTCGGGTCGGCTGTATCCGCGGTGTTCGATACGATGCGTACATCGCTCCGAAATTGCGCGGGGTCGACCACACTCCGCCGACCGATGGTAATGGCGATATTGAGAACGATTGCGCGCTGGTCTGGCGTCAGCGAAAACGCGGGCGCAACATCGACGACCGAATCCGTGGCGGGTTCGCTGTCGTAGGCGACCAGGTTAACGATTGTGCCTGTGGGGAGCTTGCGCAATGCGCGGCGAAGGAGATCTTCGTGGCTAAAGCCGTCGAGAACCGCCTTGTAGGGGGCCAGAATGGCGTCGGAGGCGGCCTGTATTCTTTCTCTGTTTTCTTTCTTGGCCGATTCGACCAGGGCGCCGTGCGTTACCATGGCGGCGACCAGTCCGATTACATTGGGAGCGGGATACAACACGAAATGGTTACCGACGCCGGCATCGTCGAAACTGGCCAAGCCCTGAAAGACGACAGCACCAGCGCGCGGTACCCGCAACGCCCAAGGGCTGCTCGGCGAGGCAGGCGCGGCGATCAATTGTTCCCCTGAGGCAGCCTCGGTGCCCATCGCAATGACGTCCTGGGTTGGCACGACCCCGCCGATGCCCATCGCCAACGCGACCGCCCATCTGCGCGCGCGCGGGCGCATCACTTCGCCACCGCTGTCGAGTCGCGTGCAACCGACCGAGCTAAAGCGTCCGTTGGCACAGCACCGGCCGGTGACACAATGCCGGAAGCAAACGGCCGCAAGAAACTGTCCTTGCCGAGTTCCAGCGCTTGGAAATAGGCGTTGGTCAAACCGGGAAACTTCGGCGGCTCATCCCAGTTCTGATCGGTGGCCTTGACGATGCTCACTGGGTGATACCACTCATAAGCATTCGACTTTAGATTAACGATGTAGCCGAGTCCATTGAAGTGGCTCTTGGGATCGCTCGTCGGAAAGTAGGCGGAATAGGTACGAACGAACCCCAGTGAAGTGATGTCGATGACCAGCACCTTGTCGATCTTGTATTTAGCTGCCCATTGCGAGAAATCCTTGCGCGCAAATCCGGGGGTTTTGGTACTGAAATCCGGTAATTCGTCGACCTTCAGTTCCTCGCCAATAACGGCCACAGTCGCGCCTTTCTTGGTGAGCAAATTGGCCACGTCTTGCTTGATGTCCAGGAGATTTTCGTAAGAAAGAGTCTCGGCGTGTGAGCTGAGCGCCGAGTTGGCGGCGCGGGCGGCCGCTATGCATAACAGGCAAAACGCGCCAGGCAACTGGGTCTCGATTTTTGGGAGTGCTGTCATACCGACGCCGATACGTCCTGGCTCCGCCCGCAGCGAAGACTCCGAGAACGCTACGGGCGCCTGCGGAATGGTCGTGGCACATCCCGTCAAAAATAGCAGGAGGGCGGATAGGCCTGTCAAATTGCTCGACTTCATCAATTATCTCCCTGTAGTCGTTCTTGTCTTACTTCAATGGTCAGTCACAGCCTCGGCGCCTTGCACACAATCCAGAACGTTCCGCGGATCGTGAAATCGTTGTCTCGCCAGATCGAGTGTCAAGACTCTGCTATTCGACATTTCCCATTCAAACCGTGTAATAGTCTCAGGGGCAACGCCAGTTCTTCCCGTCTTGTGTGAAATAGCGGTGTGTTTCGCAGACGTAGATGCGCCGCATATGACACCAGCCGACCGCCGGATCACCACAAATGGCGCATTTTCTTTCCTTCGAGGTGACGCAGCCTTCAATGAGTGAGCCAGTCATTCCTATAATAAGCAGTCTCCTATTCTTGTTGATGTTAGTTGCCATCATTCGCCACCCTCGTTTGGGTTACTAACGGTCATTGCAGGACAGGTAGCCACCAGTAGCAGGAAACATTCAAAGGCGCGGTGTGCTCGCCAGCACCTTGGCGCGCGAACGTGGTTACCACCGCCGACGATTCTAGCGAGCAGAAGCCGGTGGGTGTAGGCGAGGTTTTTCCTACGTGCAGCATACGAAGCCAGGCGACCGCGTCGGCAGGCGTCGCGGGCCGCGCAGCGCCCCCGGGCGGTACCCGCTCGATGCGACGAGCTGCCGTGCTGCTGGCGCGCCGGGCTTGCGAACTGTCGCGGCGCCGGCGCTGCGCCTGCTCCCCCGCGCGGTCGAGCTGACGCTCACGGTGCGAGTGGCGATCGCGCGCGGCGGACCCCGCCTTTCAGGAACCCGGCGAAGCCGCGGCTGGCGGCAGGTTCTCCAGCAGCGCGCGCAGGGCTTCGGTCTCGGCCGACGGCCGGGCGCCCAGGTAGAGAGCGAGAGCGGCACGGCAGCAGTGATACACGCGCAGCGCTTCGGCGACCTTGCCTTGGCGGTACAGGCAGTACACCAGGCCGAGATAGAGTGACTCGCGGCGCGGGTCGATCTCGATCGCGCGCTCGTAGAACTGGCTCGTCTCGACGACGGCGCCGGTGCTTTCGAGCCGCGCCGCGAGATCGGCGAGGCTCGTCGTCACGCGCTCGCGCAGTTTGCCGCGCGGCTCGCTCGCCCAGGCGGCGCCTTCCCGCGCCAGGAAGTCGCCGGTGTAGCACGCGAGGAGCTCGCGGCCGCGGGCGACAACGAGCGCCACGTCCAGCGCGTCGGCGCCGTCGAGCAGGGCGCGAATTTCGGCCAACAGACGCTGGCAACGCCAAAGATCGACCCAGCACCGGGCGTTGTTCAGCATCAGGCAGCCGTCCTTGACCAGCAGCGCGTCCGGCTGCCCGAGCAGGCCGCGCAGGCGGGAAAGGTTGATGTCGAACGCCGAGCGGCCGCCGCCGACCTTCTTCTTGCCTGGCTTGCCGACGCCGCCGACGCCGCCGGCGCCGCCGTTTCCGCGGCCGTTGTCGTCGTCTTTCTGCCTGTCCCACAAGCAGCCGATCAGGTCGTCGATCGGCACGTCGCGTCCGCCGCGGGCGATCAGCACGCGCAGCAGCTCGAGCGGCTTGGCCTGGGCCGCTTCGGCGACCGGGCGATCGTCTACCGATACGCCGAAGCGGCCGAGCGTGTGGATCCGGACCGGCCACGGCCAGTCGTCGATGACGAGCTCTGGTGGCGGTTTCAACTTGCGATGACGAATCAGGCGGCGGGCGAAGTCCGTCACGATGCCGCGTTGGAGAGCGAAAACGCACAGGCGGGACATCACGTCGGGACGAAAGCAATGGTGAGTGAGATAGTCCTCCGCCAGGCCCACCGTGAAGGCGCGCTGCAGGGCCGCGCCGCACCGCGTCTCGTCGCCCGTCTCCAGCGCGAACAGCGCTTCGGAAACATCCACCTGGTAGGCGAAGATCGGGCTCTCCGTCGCCTCACCGTAGGCACGAATCTCTTCCAGCAGAGGCCAGGCTTCGCCCGTCCGGCCCAGGGCATGCAGCGCCTCGGCCCGCGTCAGGCGGCCCAGAATGTGCTGGTGAGGGCCGGCATAGCGATCGGCGATCGCCAGCGCCTGATCGACCGCGGCCAAAGCGGCGGCCGCGTCGCCGGAAAAGTGTTTGCTCATCGCGGTGAGAAAGTAAAGGTGAGAGACGTCCACGCGGCGCCGGGGATCGACGCTCGCCGCGAGCCGTTCGAGCGCCAGACGGGCGCGCGGCAGTTCGCCGTCGTTGAGCCAGCCATAGACCTCGAGCGCGCCGAGAAAGAAATCCCACATCCGCAGGCCGTGGTCGTGCGCCAGTTGGCCACCGCGCATCGCGGCGGCGGCCGACTCGTCGCCACGGCCCTCGCTCCAGAGCTGCATGGACTGGATCGCCTGCCACAAGACGCCGTAGACCGGCGGCAGGACGGTGCCGGCCGGCGGCTCGATTGCTCGCATCAGGCGATCGAGCTCGATCTTGCGCCGCACGCAGACGGTGTGATGGATCTGCAGGTTGCAGCCGAGGACGATGCGCTCGATCGGGTCGGGAGAGGCTTCGATCAAGCGCAGCAGACGGTCGGCCCAGCGGTGTATTGCCGGGTCCTGCGGGCGGCGAAACATCAGCGCGCCGAACATGCTGGCGGTGAAGCGGCTGGCGAGTTCCCCAGCGGGGATGCCGTAATCCTCCTGCAAGGCGGCGGCTTCGTCCAGCCAGACATCCAGTTGGCTGAAGTCGGCCCATTCGAGGCAGATCAGCTCCACGCTGGCCGTCCAGGCGCGAAAGGCACCGTCCACCAGCCGCCGTTCGCGGAACAGTCGATAGGCGCGTTCGAAACTCGCTTGCGCCGCCGGCGGAGTGAAGTGAAGTTCGGCTTCCCCCTGCCAGTAGCAGAACCACGGATCGTCGTCGCGTCGTGCGCGCGGCAGCGCCTGCAGCCAAGCGGCGAGGGTGCGTTGCCGGCCGCTCCGGATCAGCGTTTCGGCATGCTCGAGCACGAGGGCTTGCAACTCGTCCCAGTGCTGGCCGGCGATCAGCAGTTGTGCCGCGGCGTCGGGATCGTCGGCGGCGGCCAGCAAGGCGGCGGCGCGGCGCCGAAGGGCGGCCAGTTCGGCGGCCGTCAGATCGACTTCCGCCCGATGCAGAAGGAACTGGCGCAGCAGGGGGTGAAACTCGTAATGGGCGTCGGCCCCGCCGTCATGCCGCGAGGTCAGGTTGCCGTCCTGGTGCAGGGCTTCGAGCAGCGGCAAGGCGGCCGGGTGGTCGCAGAGCGCCGGCAGCATCGTCACCCGCATGCGCGGCAGATGGGCCAGGGCGAGCAGCAGGCGGCGGGCGTCGGCCGGCTGGCGGGCGAACACTTCGCTGGCCAGGTAGTCGAAAAGCTGCGCTTGATCGGTCGGCCTGAGCGGCTGGCGCGGTAGCGCGTCCGGCGTTTCCAGTTGCAGCAGCAGTCGGAGCGCGGCCGGCCAGCCGGCGGTGATCTGGTGCAGGGCCTGCATTTCGGCCAGCGAGCGCGTTCGCGCCACCGGTCTGGCCAGGCGCTGCACGGCCAGGGATTCGTCTTCGGTGAACGGCAGCTCGGCCGGTTGCAGCACGGCCAGTTCGCCATTGGCCAACAGGCGCGACAACTCGGCCGGCGGCGGCCGACGGCTGGCGACGATGAGATGCGAGCCGCGCGGCAGCTCGTCGACGGCGGCCAGGAGCAGGCAACGAAAAGGCGCCGCGGCGAGCGCTTCGTGGGCGTTGTCGACGACCAGCGTGAGCGGCGCGGACAAGCGGCGATAGAAATCGGCCAGGAGGCGGCGCAGGAAGACTTCGAGATCGGCCGCCGGCAGGCTGTCGAGCGGCGGCAAGCCGAGCGTCGCCGGCGGCGGCTTTGCCGCCGGCACGCCCGTTTGCAAGGCGTGGCTGAAGGCGGCGATATCGGCGTCGGCGTGATCGGCCTGATACCAGAAGGGCGTGATTTCCCGGCTATCGAGGTAGCTGACAATCAGCGTCGTCTTCCCGGCCCCGGCACAGCCGGTGATCCAGGCGGCGGGAGAGGCAAGCGCCTCGTCGAGGCGCTCGAACAGTCGACCGCGACCCAATACCCGCGGTAGCCGGGGGGGGCTCAGTTTGGCCACGCGCAACTCCTCCCTTAGTGCTGGTGGAAACGGAGCCATCGATCCCCTAACGGCTCCCGCTCGGGATTGTATTCCGAGCGCCGGGTTTGGCAAGCGCCATGAGCCTCTGGCGCGCCCGTCGCGGGTGCGATGGCGTCGCCGCGGTTCGCTCCGTGGGGCCGGGAGGCAGGCCGATGGCGCCTCGATCGCAGGCGAATTCTCGATCTCGGCTAGGTGCCGATCGGGAAGGACGCCAGATCAAAACCGTGGGCATCCACCTGCAGGGCCCAGCCTCTGGCATCCCAGTCACCGAGCACGATTCTCCGCGCCGGTTCGCCGGCCACCTGCAGTTCATGAATTGCCGGGCGATGGGTGTGGCCGTGGATCAGCGTCCTGACCCCGTGTTTCTGCATCACGGACGGTATGGCTTCGGGGCTGACGTCGATGATGTCGGCGGCTTTCATCGCCGTTCTTTCGAGACTCTCGCTGCGCAGCTTGCGCGCCAGCGCCTGGCGTTTCGACAGCGGCATGACGTGGTGCAGGATGAACAGTCCGAGGGGGCTACGGATGCGGCTGCGCTTGCGCAGGTACTGGACATCGCGGGTGCACAGAGTGTCGCCGTGCATCAGCAGCACTCTCTCGCCGCCCAGTTGCACGACGCTCGGGTCGGGTAGCAGGGTGCAGCCAGCCATGCGGCAGAAGCGCTTGCCGATCAGGAAGTCGCGGTTGCCGTGCATCAGATGGATGCGCGTGCCGGCGTCGGCGGTTTCCTGCAATGCATTGGCAATCGCGCGCTGACTCGCGGTCATGCCATCGTCGCCAACCCAGACTTCGAAGAGGTCGCCGAGGATGTACAGCGCCTCGGCGGTTACCGCGCGCGTCTGCAGGAAGTGCAGGAAGGCCCGGGTCAGGTCCGGCCGTTCCTCCTGCAGATGGAGATCGGAGATCAACAGAACGGTCATCGGTGTGGTCGATCAACTCGGCATTCGTGATGACTCATGAGCAGGGGGCGGCAGGAGCAGAGGGGGCGAAAGTAATCGGACTCGCCTGCGTGAGGTCCGATCATGGGTAGTCCACGCTGACATTGTCGCTGCTCAACCATTCGCTGAGCGCCACCAGCAGATCGTCTTCGAGGCGGACCCGATTGGCGTCACCGAAGGCGAGCTCACAGGATGCCTCACCATTGCGGTAGGCGAGCCGGACCGGGCAATTGCCGGGTGTGTAGGGCGCCAGCAGCGTGCGCAGGCGTTGCACGGCGGCGCGCGCGCCGCTGCCGCTGGCCTGGCCGTTGAGCGACAGGCGCAGGTGACGGGCAAACCGCCCGCGTGCTTCGGCCAGTGTCAGCAGGTGTTCGGCGATGATGCGCACGCGGCCTTCGCCGGCGAAGTCGTCGCGCTGCACGCGGCCTTCGACGATCAGCACCTCGTCTTCGCGGATCTTGGCGCGCTCGCTTTCCAGCAATTCGCTGAACACCGAGACCTCGAGCGATGTGCTGCCGTCGTCGAGCTGGACGAAGACCATCTTGCCGCGTGCGGTGAGTTTGCTGCGCACGCCGACGACCAGTCCGGCGAGCCATTGCACTTCCTTCCGAGCTTCGAGCGCCGCCAGCCGCGTGCGCACGAAGCGCGACACTTCGGCCTGCACGCTGTGGAACGGGTGGCCGGAGAAGTAGAAACCGAGCGCCAGCTTCTCTTCGTTGAGCTTCTGGCGTTCGCTCCAGCGGGCGACCTCGACGTACTGCGGGCCATGCTCGCGATCCTCCTCGCCGCCCGCTTCGAAGATGTCGAATAGGCTGACCTGCATGGCGTTGCGCTCGGCCTGCTCGGCGGCTTCCATGGCGATGCCGACCGAGGCGAGCAGCCGCGCGCGGTGGCTGTCGAGCGAGTCGAAGGCGCCGGCACGAATCAGCGCTTCGATCGTCCGGCGGTTGACGAGCCGCTTGTCGACGCGCCGGCAGAAGTCGAAGAGATCCCGGAAAGCGCCCGCCGCCGAACGGGCTTTCAGGATCGCCGTGACCGCCTGCTCGCCGGTGCCCTTGACGGCGCCGAGACCATAGCGCACGGTGCGGCGGTCGACCGGTATGAAGCGGTATTCCGAAGCATTGACGTCCGGGCCGAGGATGCGCAGGCCGTTGTTGATCGCATCGTCGTGGAAGATCTTGACGGTGTCGGTGACGTCCATGTCCGACGACAGCGTCGCCGCCATGAAGGCGGCGCAGTGGTGTGCCTTCAGCCAGGCGGTGTGGTAGGTGACGACGGCGTAGGCGGCGGTATGCGACTTGTTGAAGCCGTACTCGGCGAATTTTTCCATCAGGTCGAAGAGCTGCATCGCCAGCTTTTCGTCGTAACCCTTCTTGCGCGCGCCGTCGCGCATCAGGTCGCGATGCAGCGCCATCTCTTCGGCTTTCTTCTTGCCCATCGCGCGGCGCAGGAGGTCGGCAGCACCGAGCGTGTAGCCGCCGATGATCTGCGCGATCTGCATCACCTGTTCCTGGTAGACGATGACGCCGTACGTGGGTTCGAGGCAAGCCTTCAGATCGTCGATGTAGTAGTCGATCTTCTGCTGACCCTTCTTGCGCAGGATGAAGTCGTCGACCATTCCCGAGCCGAGCGGCCCCGGCCGATACAGCGCGAGAACGGCGATGATGTCCTCGAAGCGGTCGGGCGCGAGCTTTCTGACCAGCTTCTTCATGCCTTCCGATTCGACCTGGAAGATTGCCGTCGTGTTGCCGTCCTTGAGGATCTGGTAAGCCTGCGGATCGTCGAAGGCCATCGTCGCCAGATCGGGACGCACACCGCTCAGTTGCTCGACGTACTTCAGCGCCAGCTCGATGATCGTCAGGTTCCTGAGACCGAGAAAGTCGAACTTCACCAGCCCGACCTTCTCGACGTCGTCCTTGTCGAATTGCGAAACGACTGAACCGCCATCGGCCGAGTACACGGGGCAGAAGTCGGTCAGCTTGCCGGGAGCGATCAGTACGCCGCCGGCATGCATGCCGACGTTGCGTGTCAGATCTTCGAGCCGGGCGGCGAGCGCGAAGAGATCCCTGACTTCTTCCTCGTCGTCGATACGCGCTTGCAGTTGCGGTTCGGCGGCAATTGCCTTGGCCAGCGACAACGGCTTGTTGGTCTCGACCGGGATCAGCTTGGAAAGCTGGTCGCAGAAGTTGTACGGCAGATCGAGCACGCGTCCGACATCGCGGATGACCGCCTTCGACGACATGGTGCCGAAGGTGACGATCTGCGATACCGCCGCCGCCCCATACTTCTGGCGCACGTATTCGATGACCCGCCACCGGTTGTCCTGGCAGAAGTCGATGTCGAAGTCGGGCATCGACACCCGCTCGGGGTTCAGGAAGCGCTCGAAGAGCAAGGCGTAGCGCAGTGGGTCGAGGTCGGTGATGCCGAGCGCGTAGGCGACGACCGATCCGGCGCCCGAGCCACGGCCCGGTCCGACCGGGCAACTGTTGTGCTTGGCCCAGTTGATGAAATCGGCAACGATCAGGAAGTAGCCGGGGAAGCCCATCTGGACGATGGTATCGGTCTCGAGTTGCAGGCGCGCGTCGTAGGGCGCCCGCTCGGCAGTGCGCACGTCGGGGTCGGGGAAAAGCTGCTGCAGGCGAATTTCGAGGCCGGCGACCGCCTGCTGGCGAAGAAAATCGTCGAGCGTCACGCCTGCCGGCGTCGGGAAATCGGGCAGGTAGCTCTTGCCGAGTGTGATCTGCAGATTGCAGCGCTTGGCGATCTCGACCGAGTTGGCGAGCGCTTCGGGGAGATCGCCAAACAGGGCGAGCATTTCGTCAGCCGACTTGAAGTACTGCTCTTCCGTGTGTAGCCTGGGGCGCCGCGCATCGCCGAGCATGTAGCCTTCGGCAATACACACGCGTGCCTCGTGCGCCTTGAAATCATCGCGTTCGAGAAACTGGATCGGGTGGGTGGCAACCAGCGGCAAGCCGAGTTCGCCGGCCAGATCGGCGGTCGCGGCGACCAGCGCCTCCTGCTGCGCCTGTCCATAGCGCTGCACTTCCAGATAGAACGCACCGGGGAAGGTCTTTTCCCAGCGCGCTGCGCGGTTCGCGGCCAGTTCTTGATTGCCCTGCAGCAGCGCCTCGCCAACATCGCCGGCGGCGGCGCCCGACAACGCGATCAGGCCGTCGACGCCGACTTCCTCGAGCATCCGGCGGGTGATTTCCGCGCGCCCGCGTACGCGCGGCGCGAGGTAGGCACGCGACAGCAGTTCGCAGAGCTGCAGGTAGCCCGGCCGCGAGCGACAGAGCAGCAGCAGGCGATACGGTCGGTCCGGGTCGCCGTCGTTGGCAATACAGACATCGCTGCCGAGTATCGGCTTGATCCCCTTGCTGCGCGCCGACGAGTAGAACTTGACCAGACCGAAGACATTGGCGAGGTCACTGAGTGCCAGGGCCGGCATGCCGTAGCCGGCCGCACGCGCAACCGCATCATCGAGGCGGACGATGCCGTCGGTAATCGAATACTCGCTGTGCAGGCGGAGATGGATGAACGGGGCTTCGAGCATCCCGCCATTTTACCCCGAGGGCGGGCGGCGCACGCGCCGATCACTGCGCACGCGGCACTCGCACGCGGCCGGTTGGGCCGCGCGTCGCTGATCGGGGCTAGCTGTCAACCCAGTCGATGATCGGTCGCCACTGTTCGAGATCTTTCGCCGCGCGCGACGCCGAGAGGTCGAACATCGTCATCCCGTGCATCGCCGTCTGCACGTAGAGCTGTGTATTGCGCAGGTAGGTGAGCACCGGCAGGTCGAACTTCTCGAGAAATCGCTCCAGTTCGGCGGCCGAGCGGGTGCGTGGATCGACACGCATCCCGACGACGGCAACGAAGGCATGTTCGTTGCGCACCGCTTTCTCGGCCAGCAGGACCTCGAGAAAATGGCGTGTCGCCAGCATGTCGAAGAGCGACGGCTGAACCGGGACGAGGACCCGATTGACCTGTTTGACGACCGTGTCGAGCGCTTTTCCGTGCAGGGCTGCCGGCGTGTCGAGAACGACGTGCGTCGTACCTTTCGGTGGTTTGGCGGTCTTTCCCGGCTCGATTTCCCAGCTACGAATCTTCGGCAGGATCGATGGCCGCAGGTGCAGCCAGTCGCGCGAGGATTGCTGCCGATCGACGTCGCCGAGCATCACCCGATGGCCGCTGCGCGCGAGATGGCCGGCCAGATTGACGGCCAGCGTGGACTTCCCTGAACCCCCCTTTGGATTCGCGATCAGAAACGATTTCATTGTTGTTGTCCCCGGTCATGGGTCGTGCCGAGCCGAAGCAGCTCGGCGCGCACCAGGTTGATGTGCTCACGCAAAGTGTAAAGCAGATCGCTGAAGGCCAGCGGAATCTTCAGTGTGCTGGCGTCCTGCTCGATGCGGTCAAGGCGGTTGGCGTATTCCTCGGCGAGCGCGGGATCGTAACGCCCGCGCAACTCGTTCTCGAGGAACTTGAGATCACCGTAGCAGCGAAAGATCTTCGAGCGTACTCGCCAACTGTAGATCGTCGGAGCGAACTTCAACAGCGGCAGCGACAGCATGACCAGCGGCAGGACCATGACGAACAGGCGCTCGACGAGCACCGCCAGCCAGAAAGGCAGGTAGCGCTGCAGAAACGGCGCTCCCGACTTGTAGTAGCGCGCCGCTTCGCTTGATAGCGGAAAGCTCTGGTCCTTGTAGGCCGGGAACTCGCCGGCGCGCTGGAAGAAACCACCCTTGCCGTTGACCTCGGTCATCGCCTGCAGCAGCAGACTGACCAGTGCCGGATGCAGGTCGTCGCGAACGATTACATTGGCCGTCGTCGCCAGCAGGACGGCGTCGCGCGGCGGCACGTGTCGCACCAGGCTGACGACCCCGCGCGGCAGCACCACCTTGGAGAGGAAGGGGAATAGCCGCAGATAGGCGTCGGCCTGGCTGAAGCTGACGACGTGCAGTCCCGGCGAGCGCAGCATGACCTGGACGACCGGCGCTTCCTGGGCGGCGACGATGAAAGCCGCATCGATCTCGCCCTTCTGCAGTGCTTCGGCCGCCGTCAGCCCGGCCAGAGGCAGGAGGTTCGGGCTATCGGCCCGAATCTCGTTGGCTTCGAGCAACTGCAGGGCGAGCCCACGGATGCCGCTGCCATCCTCGCCGACGGCGATGCGCTGTCCGTCGAGCTGATGCAGCTTGTCGACCCGCTGTTCGCCGCGATAGAACACCCACACCGGTTCGTAGGCGACGCTGCCCAGCGAGCGCAGATGGCCGGAATCGTCGTCGTCCTCGTCGTCCGGGGTTGCCGGCGCGCGAATGCCGCCCTGTACGAAGGCAATGTCCGCCTCCCCTTTGTCGAGGCGATCGAGGTTCTGATGTGAACCCGCCGAGGTCCTGATCTCGAGCGTGATTCCCTTGGCGGCCAGCAGTGCCGCGTAGCGTCTGGCGTATGCATAGTAGGCACCGGTCTCGCTGCCCGTAGTGATCGTCATCTGCCTGGGTGGCGCCGGCTCGACGAATTGGTAGGCGACGAGCAGGCCGATCGCCGTGATCAGGACGATCGGCCAGGCCGTCGCCAGCATGTAGCGGACGGCGACGAGCCTGGCGCGCAGGCGATCCATCAGGGCAGGAGGACGGTCGACCCGGTATGCTTGCGCGCTTCCAGGTCACGGTGCGCGCTGGCGACATCGGCCAGAGGGTAGGTCTGGTTCACCTCGATTCTCACCTTGCCGGCGCCGACGACGTCGAACAGTTCGCTACCCAGCGCGACCAGATCGGCGCGCTTCGCCGTGTAGTGCATCAGGGTCGGCCGGGTCAGGAACAGCGAGCCCTTCTGGGAGAGCAGCAGCGGGTCGAACGGCGGCACCGGGCCCGAGGCGTTGCCGAAGCTGACGAGCATGCCGCAGGTCTGCAGGCTGTCGAGCGAGCCGGCAAACGTGTCCTTGCCGACGCCGTCGTAGACCACGCGGACGCCGGCGCCGCCGGTGATCTCGCGCACGCGCCGGGCAAAGTCCTCGCGCGTGTAGTGGATGACGTGGTCGCAGCCGTGCGCGGTCGCCAGCGCGGCCTTGGCGTCGTTCGACACCGTGCCGATGACCGTCGCGCCGAGCGCTTTTGCCCACTGGCAGGCGATGAGGCCGACGCCGCCGGCGGCGGCGTGGATCAGCACCGCGTCACCCGCCTCTACGCGACAGGTCCGGCGCAGCAGGTAGGCGCTGGTCAGCCCTTGCAGCATCATCGCCGCTGCCGTCCGGAAATCGATCGCAGCCGGCAGTTTCAACAGGCGATCGGCAGGCAGGCAGCGCACCTGGCTGTAGGCGCCGACCGGCCCGCCGGCGTAGGCGACGCGATCGCCGGGGCGCAGGTCGGTGACCGCGCTGCCGACCGCCTCGACCACACCTGCCGCTTCGAGGCCAAGGCCGCTCGGCAGCGGCAGCGGATACAGGCCGGTTCGATGGTAGATGTCGATATAGTTGAGCCCGACGGCCGCGTGGCGTACGCGCGCTTCGGTCGGCGCCGGATCGCCGACCTCGACCTCCTCCCAGCACATCACTTCCGGTCCACCGACCTGACGCATACGAATGGCAAATGGCATGTCGATCTCCTCCGTTGGCGTAGCCCGACAGTCTAGTATTCCGCCCGCTTCTTGAGCAAGCGGAAAAAAGCCTGTCGAGTCTGCCACTTGACCCTTGCACACAGGGGTCGTCCACAGGCTTATCCACACAAACGGTGGGTTTACAGGACATCCGTCACGCCGTCCTGCCGGCGTCCCCGGGCGACGCGGCCGAGTCGCCCGGCTTCAGGCTGGTGTCAGCCTGGCGTACTCGAGGGCCAGCCACTTCATGCCAGCGGCGCCGAAGTTGACCTGTACGCGGGCTTCCGGGCCGGCACCTTCGGTCGACACGATCACTCCGACGCCAAAACGCGCGTGCCGCACGTTCTGGCCGATACGCAGGCCATGGCCGGCTGTCGGCGCTTGCCGCGCGGCGCTTGCGGCGCCTCGCCCCGGTTGGCCAGCGCCGGCGGCGCGGTTGATCCTGCGCAGCAACTCCGCCGGCAGTTCGTCGACAAAGCTCGAAGGCAGGCAGTAGCGAGTCTGCCCGTGCAGCATGCGCGTCTGCGCATGCGTCAGGTAGAGTCGCTGGCGCGCGCGCGTGACGGCGACGTACATCAATCGCCGCTCCTCTTCCAGGCCGGCGCGCTCCTGCGCCGCGTTCTCGTGCGGAAAGAGCCCCTGCTCGAGGCCGGTGACGAAGACCACGTCGAACTCCAGTCCCTTGGCGGCATGCACGGTCATCAACTGCACCGCGGTTTCGCCTTCGCCGGCCTGATGCTCGCCGGCTTCCAGCGAGGCGTGTGCCAGGAAGGAGGCCAGTGGCCCGCCATTGGCGGCGGGCTCGCCGTCCTGGTCGCTGTCCTCGTAGAGGAAGGTGGTCGCTGCGTTGATCAATTCGTCGAGGTTCTCGAGTCGGTCCTGTCCTTCCTTTTCGGTCAGGTAGTGCCGCCGCAGTCCTGTCTTGTCGATGAGGTGATCGACCACCTCGGGCAAGGGGCGAGCCCGGGTGTCCGCCCGCAGGTCCTCGATCAACGCGACGAAGCGGGCGACCGCCGTGCCGGCCTTGCCGGCCAGACTCGCGGCAGCGTTGTAGAGGCTGGCGTTGTTCCGCTGCGCAGCTTCCTGCAAGGCTTCGAGGCTGCGCGTACCGATGCCGCGGGTCGGAAAATTGACCA
>Ga0209460_1000430_pt1 | contig 38822 bp, 30 predicted proteins | sample EBPBio132013_DNA_FD_185868 | JGI IMG/M metagenome (GOLD analysis project Ga0209460, IMG submission 185868) | Wastewater treatment Type I Accumulibacter community from EBPR Bioreactor in Madison, WI, USA - Reactor 2_5/13/2013_ DNA (SPAdes)... | ecosystem: Engineered > Bioreactor > EBPR >... | reverse complement strand
AAAAGGTTGCCTTTAAAGGTGAAATTCCCAGTTTGACGACCTATTTTTGATCTATGACACATCACTACATGATTACCGGAACTCATACCGGCATTGGAAAAACAGTTGCTTCCTCACTTTTGGTTGCCGCTTTGGACGCCAGATACTGGAAACCGGTTCAGTCTGGACTTGAAGAAGAAACAGATTCAGAATTTGTGCTCCGGGTTTCGGGTTGCAATTCTGACGATATTTTTCCGGAACGATTCAGACTAAAATTCCCGGCTTCTCCACATTTTTCATCGGAACTTGAAAACATCACCATAAGTTTGGATGATTTCCATCTCCCAGATTTTGGTGGAAGGAATTGGATTGTAGAAGGTGCTGGTGGTGTTATGGTCCCATTGAACAGAAAAGTCCTTCAGATTGACTGGTTTAAAAAAGCAGGATTGCCGGTCATAATTGTGGCCTCAACTCAACTTGGTACCATTAATCACACACTTTTAACGGTTGAAAGTCTGAAGTCCAGACAAATTCCAATCCACAGCATCATTTTGAATGGGCCAGAAAACAAAGATAACCGGCTGACCATTGAGCAATTTTCAGGAATTTCTGTTTCTGGTTGGATTCCGGTTATGAATCAGTCACCAGACAGGCAAATACTTCTTGATATTTTTAACAATTTCTTTGATCAAACTTTATTTAAATCATGAACAACTGGATTGAAGATGGCCGGAATCATATCTGGCACCCGTTTACACAGATGAAAACTGCTCCGGCACCACTTCCGGTAATCCGCGGAGAAAAGGAATATCTTTTTCTTGAGGATGGAACCCGGTTAATTGACGGGATTTCGTCCTGGTGGGTAACCCTTCACGGACATGCACATCCAAAAATTGCAGAAGCCATTGCCAATCAGGCAAAAACCCTCGAACAGGTAATTTTTGCCGGATTCGTTCACGAACCTGCTGCCAAATTAAGTAAACGGCTTTCTGAACTCTGGCAAAATCATCTTACCCGTTCCTTTTTTTCTGATGACGGAAGTACGGCGGTTGAAGTTGCACTTAAAATGTCGATTCAAAGCCGGGTGAATCAGGGAAATAAAAAACGAAATCAGATTATTGCGCTTGAACATGCTTATCATGGTGATACTCTTGGTGCAATGTCGGTTGGTGAAAGATCTGTCTGGACGGCTCCGTTTAATTCACTTTTATTTGAAGTGGTGAGAATGCCATCCCCGGTTGCAGAATCTGGCCCCTCAGGTGAAGATCATAAACAATACTGTCTCGATTCGCTGATGTCTTATCTGGAGTTTCATCATGAGTCAGTTTCGGCGATAATTGTGGAACCGCTGGTTCACGGCGCCTCAGGAATGCTGATGTGGGCACCGGGTGCACTTTCCGAAATCAGAAGACTGACTTCAAAATATGGGATTCATCTGATCGCTGATGAAATTATGACAGGATTTGGCCGGACCGGAAAATGGTTCGCCTGCAATCATGAAAACGTGATGCCGGATATCGTTTGTCTCTCTAAAGGACTTACTGGCGGATTCCTTCCCATGTCCATTACCATGTGTACCGAAGAAATCTACGGACAATTTCTAAGTGATGATCGGTTAAAAGCTTTTTTCCACGGACATTCCTACACAGCTAATCCGATTGCCTGCGCAGCAGCAAATGCATCTCTTGATGTGTTTGAAGAAGAGAGAACGCTTGACAAAATAGCTGCAATCGAAAGCTTACACCAGTCAAGATTGAACGAATATCAAAATCATCCTCTGGTTGCAGATGCCAGAATTCAGGGAACCATTTTTGCAGTCGAGATTAAAAATCCGGACGGAGGATATTTCTCAGCAATCGGACCAAAACTTTATGATTTTTATCTGGAAAAAGGCGTACTTCTCAGACCGCTTGGCAATACTGTTTATATCCTTCCGCCTTATTGTATCTCAATTGAAAACCTTGGGAAGATTCACGATCTCATTCTGGAATCGCTGGACTGGATATTGAAAGAATCGGTTTAAATGGCCTGGGTTCACTGGAATGATGTAAGAAAACTGGTCAGAAAAATCAGGCAGGGTAAAGGCCGGCAACTTTTGTCGAAACTTATACCCGGGGCAAACCGTGTTCAGGCCTCATGGTCACACACAAGTTCACCGGTTTTAAACTGCTGGGATTTGCCGCAGATTCAGTCTCATTGGAATTTTAAAGTAACAGGTGATCCTGAACTCAGCCCTAGAATCTGGATTGCCGAAACTTTCCTTGCCGGGAAAGATAAATTAACCGGACTTTCGGTTGGTTGCGGAACAGGAACGGCAGAAATTGAATGGGCGAAAACCGGAATATTCTCAAAACTTGAAGCCATTGATTTGAGCCCGGAAAGAATTTTCGCAGCAACTCATCATTCACAATCTGAAAACCTGGGAAATATCTTGAACTTTCGGGTTGCAGAGTTTTTATCTGATGATAAAATACTTGAAAAAGTTGATGTTATTATATTTGAAGGAGCACTCCACCACTTCGATCCTGTTTCAGATGCAGTTGAAAAAGCAAAAAATTTACTCAAACCCGGTGGATTTCTGGTTTTAAACGAGTATGCCGGCCCTAACCGGTTTCAGTGGCATAAAAATCAACTTGAAGCAATTAACCGGCTCCTGATTGAAATTCCTTCTGAACTCCGGACTTTTAGAGGTGGAGGGGTAAAGAAAAAAGTTTACCGGCCGGGGGTACTCACCATGTGGCTTTCAGATCCTTCAGAGGCGCCTGATTCTGAATCAATCCGAATGTCAATGACAGACTCATTTGAACGGGTCGTTGTGAAAAATTACGGGGGAACACTTCTACAACCTCTTTTTGATGAAATTGGAGGGAATTTTTTGAACAAAGGTCATGAATTTGTTCGGCTGGTTATTAATGAAGAAGAAAAATTGTTATCCGCCGGAAACATTGAATCCGACTTTTTCTGGGGTGTGTGGAAAAAGAAAAAGTGACGGAGTTAACCCCATCAAAAATGAATCGTTGTAATTTGATTCCTTTTTCTTCAACTTTACTGTTTGATGTTAACAAACCTAAAAATGAAATTTAAACCCACATTATTTCTCGTGCTGATTTTGACTTCTCTTTTTTCTTTAACAGAAAAAGGGCGGGCACAAAACCAACCTTCAGATACTCTTTTAAGTCAGCTCGGGATTAAATCCGCAGATACCTCAGCCGTCAGAATCCTGAATCAAAATGCATGGGAACTTCGGAATTCAAATCCGGGACTTTCTATCCTTTATGCAAAAAAAGCAGGAGAAATTGCCAGAAAACTTGATTTTACTCGGGGTTTAGCTACTTCTTACAACTATACCGGCATTGCGTTTCGGAATAAAGAAAACTATCCGAAGGCCCTGGAAAATTTTATTGAAGCTCTTAAAATTGCCGAAACAGATTCAATCTTTACTGAAATTGGTTACGCCAACAACAATATTGGTGAAATTTATAAAATTCAGGGTGAGTCAGGAAAAGCAATTGAGTATATAACCAGGGCAATGACTGTTTTTACCAGAAGCAAAAATGAACAGGGTCGTGCTTATTCTGCAATCCGTTTAGGAGAAGTTTATCAGCAACAGAAGAAATATGCTGAGGCTTACAAATTTTACAAACTTTCTGGGGATATCAGAGAGGAACTTGGTGATTTTGGACAGATGGCTGTTTGTCTGAACAAAACAGGTGAGCTTTTAACTGAAGAGGCCAAGTATACTGAGGCTCTCAAAATTCTTGAACAGGCTGCCTCAATCCGGGCGAGTCTGAATGATTTACCCGGATTTGCTGAATCTTCAATCAGTATTGCCATCGTACATCAAAAACAAGGGCGGTACCAGGTTGCCATTCAGAATGGTGAAAAGGGATTAGTTGTTGCTAAAAAGATCGGATCACTTTCTCTGATCAGAAAGGCAACGGCTGTTTTGCATGAATGTTTCTACCAGATGGGTAATTTTAGTAATGCCTATCAGACTCTTTTACTCAATTCGAAAATGAAGGATTCTGTTTTTTCAAGAGACAGAGCAACCCGAATTCAGACTTTGCTTGAAAATTTTCAGGAAGAGCAGCAAAAATCTCAGATTGCACTTCTTTTAAAAGATAATGAACTGAATCAGACTGAAATAAAAAGACAGCGAATTGTGGTTATTTCGGTTATTACCGGTCTTTCTCTGACATTGATTCTCGTATTTATTTTGCTGCGAACCAATAACAGCAGAAGAAAAACCAACCAGATACTGAACCAAAAAAACCAGGAAATTCAAAGACAAAACACTGAAATTGAAATCCAGGCCAAATCACTCAGGGAAGCCAACCAACAGATTCAGCTAACAAACAGGCAACTTCAGGTGATCAACGAAAATCTTCAGAAAGAGATTGACGAAAAAGCCAGAACTGAAATTTTATTGATTCAGGCAAAGGAAGCTGCTGAACAGGCTACCATTGCAAAATCAAGGTTTTTATCCATTATGAGCCATGAAATCAGAACCCCTATGAATGGGGTAATTGGCATGTCTCAGTTGTTGCTCAGAGAAAATCCTCGTCCAGACCAGCTTGAAAATCTGAATATTTTAAAATTTTCGGCTGAAAATCTGCTTGCTCTTCTTAACGATATTTTGGATTTCAGTAAAATCGAAGCAAATAAAATTGATCTTGAAAAAATGCCATTCAATTTTAAAGAAATTTGTCAGAACCTGATAAAATCTTTTGTGCCGCGGGCATCTGAAAAAAATCTGGATCTGGTTTTTGAAGCTGATCCAGTTATGCCTGAAATGGTTATTGGGGATCCTGTTCGAATGGGTCAGATTATCGGGAATCTGCTCAGTAACGGAATCAAGTTCACTGCTAAGGGATCGGTTATCCTGTCGGTTCATATTGAAAAATGGACTGCATCAGATGCAGTTTTTTTCGTAGGAGTTGAGGATACCGGAATTGGTATTGCAAAGGAAAAACTTGAACGGATTTTCGATACGTTTACTCAAGCCAGTTCATCAATAACCCGGGAATTTGGTGGAACAGGTCTCGGTCTTGCTATTGCCCAACGTCTTATTATGCTGATGAATAGTGAGATTCATGTGTCAAGTACAATGGGACAAGGGTCCCGCTTTTTCTTCAGGGTCAGACTTCCGATTGCGCTTGAACCGCAAATTGAGAATAAAAAGAAAGAGGTTGAACTCGTTCACAGCCTGGATTTTGCAAAAATTCTTCTGGTTGAAGACAATGCCCTGAATGTTAAAATTGCCCAAAAGTTTCTGGCAAGGTGGGATACCGTCGTAGAAGTGGCTGAAAATGGCGAGATTGCTGTTGATTTGGTGAAAAACAATAAATATGATCTGATTTTGATGGATCTTCAGATGCCGGTTATGGATGGATATGAAGCCTCCCGGGCAATCAGGGAGTTCAATCAATCTGTACCGATAATTGCACTTACCGCTGAAGCAACGTCAGACATCAGAGAACTTGCTCTCGGTTTTGGAATGAATGATTACATCAGTAAACCCTTCAAACCTGAGAACCTTTATTCAAAAATTGCAGCACAGCTTAATAAGTAAATATCATTCCATAAAACTACATTTTCTTTCATCTAACCTCCCGTTAATTCCAATCCTCTATCTTTTATCTTCAGTTTTTACTCTTCTTTCCTTTCATTCGGAATTAATTTACCCGATTTGTACTTTTAGGTAAATAATGAACTTAGAAAGAAATTGAATGAATTTTACTGAGAAGTTGGACCGGATTCTCCCAAATGTTACAAATCCTGGACGTTACATTGGTGGTGAAGCCAATCAAATCAGAAAAAACCAGGATCAGGTATTAGCCTCAATGGCATTGGTTTTTCCGGATGTTTATGAAATCGGAATGTCTCATAATGGTACAAAAGTGTTGTACCACCTGATCAACCGGGAATCTGATCTTTCTGCAGAACGAGCTTTTGCACCATGGCTTGACATGGCAGAGCAAATGAAAAAACATGATATTCCGCTTTATTCTCTTGAAAGCCACAGTCCGATAAGTTCCTTTTCAGCTATCGGTATTTCCCTCCAAACTGAGTTGAATTTTACCAATGTTCCATTTTTACTTGAACTTGCAGGATTAAAAGCCTTTTCCCGTGATCGGGCTGATTCTGATCCGTTCGTAATTGGTGGTGGTCCGTGCATGGCAAACCCAGAGCCAGTCTCAGATTTTTATGATCTTTTTGTAATAGGCGACGGTGAAATTCTGGCAGTAAAGATTCTCCGTATTATTGGTGAAGGAAGACGTTCAGGTCAGTCTAAACTTGAAATTCTTACAAAACTTGCCGAATTAAAAGGCGTTTACGTCCCGGTTCTGCTTGACGTGACGAAGAATGATAAAGGTGAATTTGTCCCTGATTTTGATGGGGCAAAGGGTTCATACAAGTATTCAAAAGGAATAAAAAGACACTGGGTTGAAGTTCTGAATAAAGACGATTATCCGGTGAAAAATGTGGTCCCGAATATGAACCTGATTCATGACCGGTTTTCAGTGGAAGTTATGAGAGGGTGTACACAAGGTTGCCGGTTTTGTCAGGCAGGTTACTGGTATCGCCCCAACCGTGAGCTCAATGCAGATGATGTGATTGACCTGGCAAAAGAAGGTTTGGCTGCGACCGGTGAAAGAACCGTAGGCCTTTTAAGTCTTTCAACAGCCGATTATGGTCAGGCTGAAACCGTTACAAATTATTTGCTTCAGGATGATGATTTTGAAGGTGTTGATCTCTCACTTCCTTCTCTTCGTGCGAACAGTTACGGACAGGCTCTTGCTCAAAAAGTGGGTGCAATGAGCAATGCTCACAGTGCAACATTTGCCCCGGAAACCGGCTCAGAACGCATCAGGAAAATCATAAATAAAACGATTTCTGATCAGGATATGTACGATGCTGCAGAAAGTGTTTTTAAAAACGGCTTTCACAATATCAAATTGTACACAATGGTTGGACTCCCGTCTGAAAATATGGAGGATATGAAAGCTTTTTGCGGACTGATTGAAGGGCTGGTTAAAATTGGAAGGAAGTACAGTCCGTTTAATACCGTTCACCCGAGTATTGGTATTTTTGTTCCTAAGCCTGTTACTCCGTTTCAGTGGGTTGGGTTTATGGAACGTGAAAAAACCATGAAACACATCAATTATGTCAGAGAATATTTCAGGGGAAACCGGAGTGTTAAGATTACCTGGTCAGACTGGGAACTTGCACAGGTTGAAGCTTTTTACTCCCGCGGTGATCGCAGTCAGTCTGCCATGATTTATGAAGCTTACCAGAGGGGAATGATTTTTGAATCGTTCTCTGAAGGATTTAAACACGATCAATGGCTTGAAATATGGAATCAGTTCGGGTATGACATAAATCGGATTTATGAAACCCGTGAACTGGATGAAGTTTTTTCCTGGGATTTTATTCATGCCGGAACTTCAAAAAGTTATCTTAAAGCTGAGTATAAAAAAGCTTTTGAAGAATCAGCAGAGCCCATTCCCGATTGTAAATGGGGTGATTGCCAGAAGTGTGGTATTCCGGGCAATTACGAAGATATCAAGTTATCGCCGGCTCCGGAAAAGTACCATGTTAAAAATCTTGGTTTTGATGATGTTAAACAGTTGGTTGCCGACCGGCGGATGAAACAATATTCCATCCGCCATTACCAGATTATTTTCAAAAAAGAAGGACTTGCAAAATATCTGGCCCATCACGTTACTATTGAGATTTTTGAGAAAGCACTTCGCCGGCTTAAAATCAGGTTTCATTACACTCAGGGTTTCAACCAACGGCCGATCATTAAAAATGTGGGTGCGCTCCCCCTTGGGATGGAATCTCACAGTGAGATTTTCGTGATTCAGCTTCGTGATGAATTGCCAGGAAGCTTGCAGGAGTGGGCGAAAAAATTTACTGATATTTTGCCAGAGGGAATGGAAGTGATTTCCATCCGTGAAATGCCAAATTCGAAAATGCCAACAATAAAAAGTGCAGATTACCGGTTTAAGGGCAGTGTTGAGGGTATTGATTTCAGCCAGATTGTAAATCAGTTTGAACTTGGGCTGCTGAACCGTACAGTGATCAATCGTGAAAAACCCATCCAGTTAGAAGATAATATTGCAAAAGTTTGGGTGGATAACGGGCAACTTTGCATCAGAGTAAAAGCCAATGACTCAGGTGCAACAGTAAACCCGTATGTTTTAATTGCGGGGTTGTTGAATCTTCCGGCTGAGCAGATCAGACTTTTACCGGTTTCTAAAGAAGTTGTAGATATGGAAGACAAAAAATTAGTGGTAAGTGATAAGCCAAGCGAAGCAAAGGTCCCGAATTAACTTCGGGATGGTAAGGATTTTATGACGGGGAGTAAGAGTTAAATTAAGGGTCACTGAGCGGAGTCGAAGTGCCCCTTAATTTATCCTTGTTTTTTCACCATCTCAAGTTGAAAATAGATACTGAAATTTCATGAAATACTGACGTGAGGACTGTTGGTATTCTCTGTTTGGCATGTATTCCAACTGACTTGAAGCACCTATATAAAATACGCTGAACGGATTAAGTTTATAACTTACAAGTGGTTCTGCAGAAAATACATCATCAAACTGATTATACTGTAAGATAAATCTTGCCGAGAGTTCTCTGGTAAACTGATATTTAATCCGGGTCCTGAAAACATATCCTGCAAAATAGGCAGGTCCGTTGTCTTTATTAAGCTCAGCATAGTCAAGACCTGGTTCAATTATCAATTGGTCAGTTGGCTTCACAGACAGAAAAAAGCCAGTATTGATCCCATCTCCAACATCAGGCGCTGATCTGTTTCTGCGGATAAAACGACCAGTTTCAGCCCATAAATTTACTGAAAGATATTGACTGAATGCCGTTGAAAAATTAAACTCCCACCTATTTTTCTGACCAAACCATTTCCCTGCCCAACGTTCGTTGTTGATCATATATTCAACCCGGAAATTAGTCTGGGCTGCAAAATCAAAGTTTAAAAAGAACGCCAGCCATTCATCCTTTAGAACTCCATCAAGATTATGGATCTGGCCTGTGATAAAACCGGGTCCAATCTGATTCACAAAAGAAATATCAGGATAGAAATTGTACCGGTTCCAAAAATACCACTGGTTGTAATTACTTCTGTCAATAAATCCGTTTTCTGCACGGAATGCATTTCCGGCATGAATGAACTGAGATTCGAAATTGTAATATTTTGAGTACCTGTTGAAATTAGTAATGAGCCCCAGTCCTTCAAAAGTCTCACCATTAAACCGGGTATCATGTTTTTTGTCAAAAACAAGATTGGTGAAATCATCTGCGGGTGTCATTAACGTGTCATTCGGTTCCCGGGTTTTACTGAAAAGCCCCTGCGCATTTATTGAGTAATACTCCCAAAACCTATAAGAGCCATCAATACCGCCAACAATATTATAACCGTTCGATTCATTAATCCGGTTGGTAAATACGGTTCCGATATATTTTCCATCATCAAATGCATACTTTCCCCTTAATATATTCGAAAAACTATTTTGCCCGGCAGCAAATAAAGTTCTTTCCTCTGTAGGAATCATGTATGGGGTATTTGCGTCTCTTGCAGCAAGATAGACAAAATTCATTTTCCCGGTTCTTCCGGTTAGTTTGGCTGAAAAATCGGGATCGTTAATACTTCGGGTATAAATTATAGATGCAGGGGTGGAAAAAAGATCACTTCCTTCCTGAAAAAAGGGACGCTTTTCGGGAAAATTCAATGCAAAGTTATTATTCACATCAATTTGTTCAGCATCAGATTCAATCTGACTGAAATCAGGATTTACAGAGATTTCAGCAGTTAGCTCCGGGGTTGCCATGTATTTGGTACTGAATCCAACTTCACCTTTTACCGGATCGTTTCTAAATCTTCCGGCATCATTTTTAGCTCCGGCCTGATTGGTTATAAAATAGGGAAGGATTTCAACTGCACTTGGCCGGTTGATATCCCGGATTCCACGTATGGTTCCAAACTGGCAGGGGAAACAGGGTTTATCCTGATCAATTGCTGCCCAGCTGTATCTCCGGCGGCTTTCAGCTTTATGATCCCGCCAGATGGTCGCTTTCCAGATTTGTTCTTCAGTATCAGGGAATCTCAGGCTGGTAAACGGAATTGCAAGTTCAATCTGGTAACCCGATTCAGTTACTTTCCCTTGAGAATGAAAAATAAAATCGGCTCCGGCATCTTCACCATTACTGGTCGCAACCAAATCTCCCTGTACACCGAGCGGATTAACAAAGAATTCATAGTACCAGGAAGCATCTCCGTAAGTATCAAGTAAAATTCCCATGTAATCGTCAGAAAATATTTCATCACGGTCTCTAAGGGTTGCTCTGGTTTGTGAGTGGAACGATTCTGCTATAAATGCAATGTATAAATTGTTTTTATCATAGGTTAAAAGTGCGTGTGTGCCAACTAACGGTTGAATGAGATTTTTCGGCCAGTTTTCTGTGAAATTATCTGCCCGGGCAGCTAATTGCCAGGCGGGTTCATCAAGATTTCCATCAATATCTATAACATCAGAGGTTGGCGATAAAACAAGAACCGGACTGAATACCGGCGAGAAGGATTGAGGACCCGGATTGTTCCCGGATGGTTCGCCGGTTATACCGGCTGTTGAGGATAGTTGAGTAATTGCAAGTAAAATTGTACCAAATAGTCCCATTCCAAATCCCCCAACTAATTATCATTTTGATTGCTGACAAAGGTCATACGAACTCAAGAATTAAAGGTTTCAATTCGGATAATCTAATCGGAAATTAACAGTTTTTTGAACTTAAATTGACTAACTTTTCTAAGGGAAAATGTACTGTTTAAACCTATTTTAACGCGTTTTGAAAAATAAAACAGGAATAAAAACTCTGTTTATCCGCAAAGACAAGATTTAATTTTGAAAATAGATTCAAAAAAACTGACCATTTTTAGTCCAAGAGTGAAAAAGGAGGTTCTATGCCCGCCTATCCCGTGAAAGTTCAGCCACCTACAGAAGATAAACGGTGGGGACTGGTCATGGCAACGATGAAAAGACACGGGTATCAGTCAAATGCTATGATTGAAACCCTGCATACTGTTCAGGAATCATTTGGTTTTCTAGATGATGATTCCCTCCGGTTTGTATCCAAAGCTTTGAATGTACCCCTGAGTAAGGTATACGGTGTTGCAACCTTTTACCACTTTTTCACACTTAAACCACAGGGCAAACATACTTGTGTGATTTGTATGGGAACAGCCTGTTACGTGAAAGGTGCAGGAGAACTTATGGAAACCATTGCGAAAAAATATAACGTTCATCCGGGTGAAACGACTGACGATGGTAACCTCTCTCTCGTGACTGCCCGTTGTATTGGTGCCTGCGGACTGGCGCCTGCGGGTGTTTTTGATGGCGAAGTGAACGGCAAACTGACCGCTGCTGATACCCTCACCAAACTTACAAAGTGGGAGTAAACCATGACCTTAGAAGAACTACAGGAAATTAAAGCTGGCGAAGAGCTGGCCAGAAGCCAAAAGAAAAAATCAATTCATGTGTGTGTTGCTGCCGGTTGCATGTCTCAAAATGCTGAAGCAGTGTTAAACACAATTGAAGGTCAGCTTAAAGAAAAAGGATTGGCAAAAGATATTGATGTGAAGGGTGTTGGTTGCATGGGTTTGTGTGCTGCTGGTCCACTTGTTTCAATTGAACCTGAAAACCGGATGTTCCAGGAAATCAACCAGGCAAATGCCTTTCTGGTGACAGACAATCTCGAGAAGGGAAAGAAAACGACCAATGATCTCGCTTCTGATTCACCTTTTTTCAAACGACAATACAAAATTGTCACTGAAAATTGTGGAGTAATCAACCCGGAGCGAATCGAAGAATATATTGCTTTTGATGGCTATTTGGGACTTTATACAGTTTTACATGACCTTGATCAGAATGAAGTTGTTCAAAACCTGATCAAATCTGGGCTCAGAGGACGAGGTGGTGGTGGATATCCGACCGGATTAAAATGGTCAACCGTTGCAAAAGCTGTCGGTGCAAAGAAATACGTGATTTGTAATGCTGATGAAGGCGACCCCGGTGCATTTATGGATCGGTCTGTTCTTGAATCAGATCCGCACCGGATATTGGAAGGGATGGCCATTGCCGCCTATGCTATCGGCGCTGACGAAGGATTTATTTACGTCCGTGCTGAATATCCATTGGCAATTTCAAGACTTAAAGTTGCAATTAAACAGGCTGAAAGAAAAGGTCTTCTTGGGAATAATATTTTCGGAACTACTTTTAACTTTACAATCAGTATCAGGCTTGGAGCCGGTGCTTTCGTTTGTGGTGAAGAAACTGCCCTGATTGCATCAATTGAAGGGGGAAGGGGAACACCAAGACCAAGACCCCCATATCCCGCCGAATCAGGTTTGTGGGGAAAACCAACCCTGATCAACAATGTCGAAACCTTTGCCAATATTGCACCCATCATCAGGAAAGGTGCAGAATGGTACGCCTCAATCGGAACAGAAACCAGTAAAGGAACAAAAGTTTTTGCACTCGCAGGTCAGGTCGTCAATACCGGACTTATCGAAGTGCCGATGGGGATGTCGCTGCGTGAGATCATTTTTGATATCGGTGGCGGAATTCCGGGCGGAAGAAAGTTTAAAGCCGTTCAAACCGGTGGACCATCTGGTGGATGTATTCCCGAAGAATTTCTTGATATCAAAGTTGATTATGAATCTCTGACCAAATTGGGTTCCATTATGGGTTCTGGTGGGATGATTGTGATGGATGAAAATTCCAACATGGTTGATGTAGCCAGATATTTTATGGAATTCTGTATGTCTGAGTCTTGTGGCAAATGTGTTCCTTGTCGGGTCGGCACTGCTCAGATTTATGATATTCTGACAAAATTTGCCGAAAGAAGGGCTACAGAAGCCGACTTAACCCTGCTCGAAGAACTTTGCGATGTGGTAAGAAATACCAGTCTCTGTGGTCTTGGGCAGTCATCACCCAATCCTGTACTCAGTACCTTGAAATATTTCAAACATGAGTATATGGAACGGATTCAGGCTGAAGTCAACCAGGAGTAAGGAGATTCTATTATGACTGCTAACGGACAAATTAAAATTTTTACGCTTAAGATTGACGGAAAAGATGTCTCAGCACGTTCAGACCAAACTGTTTTGCAGGTTTGCCGTGAAAATGAGTATTTTATTCCGACACTTTGTCATCTTGAAGGACTTTCAAATATTGGTGCCTGCAGGTTATGCATGGTCGAAGTTGCAGGTCAGAGAAAATTGCTTCCTGCCTGCACAACCATGGTAAGTGAAGGAATGGAAGTTACAACCACCAACGATAAACTGGCACATTACCGTAAAATGACGCTTGAACTGATTTTTTCAGAACGGAATCATACCTGCTCGGTTTGTGTCTCAAATAACCATTGTGAACTTCAGTATTTATCTCAAAAGCTGGGAATCAACCACATCAGGGTGCCTTACCGGTTCCCGAAATTTGCAGTTGATGCCAGTCATCCTTACTTCATCCTTGATCATAACCGGTGTATTTTATGCACAAGGTGTGTTCGGGTTTGTGATGAAATTGAAGGTGCTCACGTCTGGGATGTTTCAGGTCGTGGTATTCAGGCAAAAGTTATTACCGAGTTGAATCAACCCTGGGGATCTGCAGATACCTGTACCCAATGCGGAAAATGTGTAAACGTTTGTCCGGTTGGAGCACTAAGTGAAAAGGGAAGATCAGTAGCAGAAAATACCAAACGGTCAGGATTCCTGCCCTACTTAACCGCACGCCGGAAGGAAAAAATATGAAAGCCAAAATTGCAACCACATGGCTGGATGGATGTTCCGGCTGCCACATGAGTTTTCTTGATATCGATGAACGTTTGCTTGCGATTGCAGACCGGATTGAATTGGTTTACAGTCCGCTTGTTGATAATAAGGTATTCCCTGATTATGTCGATGTCACAATTGTTGAAGGAGCTGTTGCTTCGGTAGATGATCTTGCCAAAATCAAGAAAATCAGAAAACATACCAAATATCTCATTGCTTTAGGCGATTGTGCGATTAATGCCAATGTTCCATCCATGAGAAACCCGATTCCGGTTCAGGAGATTATTAACCGGGCTTATGTAGAAAATGCATTTATTCACGATGTGATGCCAAAGCATCCGGCTTTACCCGAACTTCTTGCCCGGGTCATGCCGATTCACGAAGTTGTACCGGTGGATGTTTTTATTCCCGGATGCCCGCCTTCAAATGATACCATTTTCTATGCAGTCGCTGAATTACTCGACGGAAGAATTCCGGATTTAACAAGTAAAACCCGGTTCGGGGCATAAGGAGGATATATGCCAAAAACAATTACAATTGATCCCGTTACCCGAATTGAAGGCCATGCAAAAATTACTATTTACGTGGATGACAACGGAACGATCAATGATGCACAGTTTCATGTAACTCAGCTTCGTGGATTCGAAAAACTTTCTGAAGGCCGTCCATTTACTGAAATGCCATCACTCATGGCAAGAATTTGCGGAATTTGCCCGGTTTCTCACCTGATGGCATCAGCAAAAGCTTGCGACAATCTGATGGCGGTGAAAGTACCGGTTACAGGTCACAACCTTCGTAAAGTCATGAACATGGCTCAGATTATTCAGTCTCATGCACTGAGTTTTTTCCATCTTTCGTCCCCGGATCTTTTACTTGGGATGGATGCAGATCCGGCAATCCGGAATATTCTGGGGGTTGCTGCGAAACGTCCTGAACTTGCAAAAGATGGAATCCGGCTTCGGCAAATCGGACAGCAGATGATTGAGTTGCTTGGCGGGAAAAGAATTCACCCGTCGTGGGTCGTATCTGGTGGAGTCAATGCTGCACTAACAGCAGAGCACCGAGCTGCCATGCTGAAGGAAATGCCTGAAATCAAGGAAATCGTGAGAAGGGCACTAAATTGGTATCACCCTGTTGTAAAGCATTATCAGGAAGAAATTGCGGTTTTCGCCAATTTCCCAACCTTGTTTATGGGGCTGGTAAATAAGAATGGTGAAGTTGAGTATTACGATGGAACACTCCGGTTTATGGATTCAGCAGGAAATATTGTTTCTGATGGAATTGATCCGTCTGAGTATGATACCTGGATTGGGGAAAAAGTTGAATCATACAGTTATCTGAAATCGGTGTTTTATAAACCAATGGGCTATCCTGGCGGAATTTATCGGGTCGGTCCTTTGGCCCGGCTCAATATTGCCTCAAAATGTGGAACTCCACTGGCTGATGAAGAACTTGCCGGATTCCGGTCAATCCAAAAAGGACCGGTTTCAAGTTCCTTCCATTATCACTACGCCCGGCTGATTGAAATTTTAAATTGCGCAGAACGGGTTGAAGATATTTTGAAAGATGATGAGTGTATGAATCCGCATGTCAGGGCAATCGCCAATCCAAATAGTTTTGATGGCGTTGGTGTGTCTGAAGCTCCCCGCGGAACACTGATTCACCACTACCGGATTGATGAAAATGGTCTGATCAAATGGGCTAATCTCATCATTGCTACCGGACATAACAACCTGGCAATGAACCGTGGGGTTCTGCAGGTGGCTCGTCATTATCTCGACGGACTAAATCCAAAAGAAGGTATGTTGAACCGTATTGAAGCTGTCATCCGAACCTTTGACCCCTGTTTAAGTTGTTCAACTCATGCAGCCGGTCAAATGCCGATGCAGATTGAAATTCAGGCACCCAATGGTGAAATCTTAAAAACGATTTCCAGATAAACGGTTTTGAAAATACAAATTACCGGGACACAAAATGTGTCACACCGAGTACCGATCCTGCCATGCAGGATTGGTATATCGGGAGACGGAATGCCTGGTTTTTATTTGGTTTATTATGAAAAAAACCTGGGTGATTGGATACGGAAATCCGCTTCGAAGCGATGATGGAATCGGTTGGGCATTAGCTGAACAACTGGAGAAAATATGTTCTGATCCAGATCTTGAAATCCAGACTTTCATCCAGCTTGTTCCGGAAATGGCTGCAAGATTCAAAGATTTTGAACGTATTGTTTTCATTGATGCGGCTGTGAAAGGGTTACCTGGGGAAATTTCAATTGTAAACTGGACAGAAGGACGTAATTACGATCAGGCATCAACTCATGAATTTGATATTGGTGATTTAGTTAGGTTTTCTGAGATTAATCAGTCAGATTTACCAGAACTGTTTCTTTTTACTGTTTCAGGTTCAGATTTCTCGGTTGGAGATACCCTTTCTGCGGTAGTGAGAGACAAAGCACCAAATATTTTAAAAACGCTTGAAAAATTAGTAGTCGGGTAAAAAATGAAAATTCATGTTCACTCAATGTCCGATCTGTTAAGTAAAATTGAAGCTGTGGCTGAACAGCAAAATGCATTGCATGTAAAAAGAATTGCTGTTCGCTTCGGAAAAAATAGCTTCATCTCACCCGAAAAGTTCCGCGATCACTTCAGTGAAATTTCAGTAGGTTCTGTTGCAGAAGGGTGTCGGTTGGCTCTTCAGTTTGTTGAAATTGATGAAGATCCGGGTGCATCAGATATTTTGTTGACTGCAGTAGATTTGAATTAGAATTCACTTTAAGTGAATCGATAGAGAGCAAGCGTTTTTATTAAATGTGAAAATTGACTTATCTTCAGATAGGTTAATTATTCTCTTGATTGGTTGTAAATATTTGTGATCGTTTTAGATTGGTTTGGTCAAACACTGTTTATTCCCTTTAGAAAATAATCCCGACAGTTAGCAAATAATTAATTTATTCATTTTCCAAATTCAGGTCATTTATGAACCGGTTCATTTTCGTTTTCATTCTAATTGTAACTTTTACCTTAAGTCTTTTTTCGTGTAAGGAAGAAAGTCCTTCTGAACCAGTAAAAAATGATCTTTCAGGTCTGTATATTATTCCTAAAACCATTTCAACAGAAGGTAGAAGTGTTCAGGATACACTGGAAGTTGTTTTTGGCGATACCATGAATGTATTAACTTTGATTCTTAGAAACGAAGACGGAAAGGAAATTGCTTTTCCTGAAACACCGGTTTATACGGTTACAGGAACGGGAGCAACAATTGGAAAAACATTGCGGATTTTCCCAAAATCTATCAGTTCTGCTACGGGAAAAGAAAATTCAGTTAAAATTAGTGCAAAATCAGGAACATGGGAGAGTAAACCCTATAATATTATTGTACTTCCTCAGATTTCCAGACAGATAGCCTCTCTTATTGCACTTGGGAAAACGTATTCAGTTTCCCGTCTTTCTCAGACCGGACGTGTGATTCAGATTCGGACCAATATATTCTATTCCGGCAAGTATTATCCGGGTCCACTAAATTCTGATAATATGACAATCAGGAACCTCGCAGTAAACGGAACACTCTCTGATACAATTGGCACGGTTTATTCAAAAATTACAGCTGAAAATATTATTACCCGGATGACTGGTACTGAAAAGGTGAATACTACCACTTTTGGCTGGGAATTGAAGTAGAAATTCAAAAAGAATTATAAAAACAAAAAAGCCAGTTGAACAACTGGCTTTTTTGTTTAAGAATTGATCTGATGTAAAATCAACTTCCCCTGTGGAGGTGGCGGGACTTGAACCCGCGTCCGAAAAGGCGCCCATCAAGACATCTACGTGTGTAGTCACTGTTTAGATCTCAGATTCTCCTCAGACAGTAACAACCTTGGAGTTTCCCAGCCCCTGATCTTAAATTCCGGACCGGGACGATCCGAAATAGCAATCCGCCAATATGACGCTGTTAAAATCCCGGCAGACAATGGAAGGTAACAGCGCGCAACTTATTTAATTAAGCTGCGAGTGCGTAGTTGTTTTCAGCAGTTAAGCTGTTCCGCCTTTTTTAAGAGAATTTCGGAGAACTCTACACGCATTCCAGACCAACACTCATCCCGTCGAAACCTGTCACCCCCTAATTTAATATTCACTTCTCTGCCAGTGTATTGTCAAAGAGTTCATTCAATTCATCTGAAATTCTGATCACTCTTTTAATCGTTTTGGCAGGTACATCAGTTGTTCTGCTTATGACCATCAGGAACAAATCATGATGAAGCAGGTGAATGACCATAAGCCCGTTATAATACTCATTGGTAACAGTTTGAATCCGGTCAGCTTTCAGTTTTGGCAATAATTTCTGATAGTATTTTATCAACTCTGAAATCTGCTTGCTGAAAGAACTGCTGTTCATCTTTTGGTTACTTACAAGTTCCACAATTTTCGCGTGAGAGTCCATTAAACAAACAGTTTCAGCACCATCGAGCTCAATAATTGAAAAAAGGATTTCCCTTAAATTTTTAATTTTTGATTTAAGAGCATGGGCAACTGAATGACTTTTTGTTGCTGTTTCACCCTCTTTTGTTTCTATAAGTGGGGTTGCAACCGGAATTTTTCTTGAACTTAATTCAAGTTCTGAAAATCTTCTTTCTAAATCTTCGTTTTTATAAACATCGGCAAGAATTTTACGAAGAATTTCAATCATTCCCCTTAAACGGTTGATTGAGCATTTGGGATCGAGTTTAATGCACATGTTTAAGGTGCAATACCCCAATGGCTCTTTACACCCGGCACGATATTGATAATTGGTGGTTGGCTCAAATCGGGAAATGATGTCAGAACGGGTTACATGAAGGTTTTTCTTTGCAGATTCCTCCATAATGCAATCCCACAGAAATTCTTGAATTTCCTTGAGTTGAAGGGGGTTTAAAACAGAAAGTTCAGATAAAAAATCCTGAGGTTTTTTAACCAGATACCGTAATCGGTTTTTTTGAAGGTCTTCAACCTGGTTTCCTGCAGGGGTCTGATAATCATCAACTAAAAATGCCATAGTTCAGTTCTTTCGCTTAAAATGAAAATAACTGAAAGCAGATAGAATCACAACTTTGGATTGGAAATGATAAAAAAAAGTCCGGCAAAGGCCGGACTTTTTCAGCGGAGGGGGAGAGATTCGAACTCTCGGTAGCGCTTTACAACACTACGACGGTTTAGCAAACCGTTGCCTTAAGCCTCTCGGCCACCCCTCCAGATTGACTCTGGTTTTCAAAATGTTGCGGAGAGCCGGGGACTCGAACCCCGAAGTGATCACTCACGGCGGTTTTCAAGACCGCTGCCTTACCAATTAGACTAGCTCTCCGTATGAGCTGAATTAACTCTGTTTTACAAACAGGACTGCAAAAATACAATCCTAACCTTGGATTGTCAATTTACATCAGGAAGATTTACTCAGAGATTCAGCTCCTGATATGATTTCAAGAATTTCTTTTGTGATTGCCGCCTGACGCACCCGGTTATAGTTGAGTGTAAGCGAACGCAGCAATTCTTTAGCGTTTTCAGTGGCTGCATCCATTGCTGACATTCTTGCACCTTGTTCAGATGCGTAAGATTCGAGCAATACCTGCCAGATCTGCTGCAATAAATACAGGGGAACAAGGGCTTCAATGATTTGAGCAGGATCAGGTTCAAAAATATAATCTGCCTGATATTTGCTGGTGTCTCGTAAAACATCTTCCTGTTGAACAGGCAACAGCTGAGTCGTGGTGACTTTTGGAGTCATGACATTTTTGAATTCATTCGAGATGATTACAATTTTATCAAATCTACCTGCCAGAAAGCCATCATTCAGTTGAGTATTGATGGCCGTTGCCTCTCTCATCGAAAGATGTCCGAATAAACCAGAATTTGAATAAATTACATTATAACCACGTTTTTTGAAATACTCACTTCCAACCCTGCCAACAGTGATCAGGCTCAGGTTACCCGATGCCTGATAATCTGCAAATTCAGTTTGGATGAGCCTGACTGCAGATTTAATAAGGTTTGAGTTGAATGAACCGCAAAGTCCCCGGTCAGCTGTAACAACAACCAATGCCACATTTATTACTTCAGGTCTCGGTTTGATCAAAGGGTGTTCCTGAACCCTCTCATCAGTAACAAGATCAGCTAAAAGTGCCTTTATTTTTCTCGAATAGGGCCGTGCAGCCAGCATGCTGTCCTGTGCCCTCCGTAATTTTGCAGCCGCCACCATTTTCATGGCTTTGGTAATCTGCTGGGTGTTTTTAACCCCTTTAATTCTGGACCGGATGTCTCTGAGAGTTGCCATAGTATTCTGGTGTTATTTCAATTTGCGTTTGAAATTATCAATAAACTCTTTTGACATTTTTTTCAGATCAGCATTAACCTGATCAGTCAATGCACCTTTTTTAAGACCTGCCAGTAAATCCGGAAAATTGAGTTCAAGCGTTTCAATGAATTCGGCTTCAAACTGCCTCAGGCTCTTTACTGGGAGTTCATCTAAAAGTCCCTGAGTTGCAACAAAGAGAATCGCAATTTGCTTTTCAACAGGGATAGGAACAAACTGATCCTGTTTTAGAATTTCAACCAGACGTTCTCCACGGCGTAGCTGAGCTTGAGTGGCGGCATCAAGATCCGACCCAAATTTTGCAAACGCTGCAAGTTCCCTGAATTGAGAAAGATCAAGACGCAGGGTCCCTGCAACTTTTTTCATAGCCTTGGTTTGTGCAGAACCACCTACCCGTGAAACTGAAATTCCTGTGTTGATAGCCGGTCTGACACCCGAGTTGAAAAGATTTGATTCCAGGAAAATCTGACCATCAGTAATTGAGATAACGTTTGTGGGGATGTAAGCAGAAACGTCACCCGCCTGGGTTTCAATAATAGGAAGTGCGGTTAATGATCCTCCACCTTTTACTTTACCCTTTAATGCTTCAGGAAGGTCATTCATGGTTTTTACGAGCTCATCATTTTCGATGATTTTAGCTGCACGTTCCAGTAACCGGGAGTGAAGATAAAACACATCGCCCGGATAGGCTTCCCGTCCTGGTGGGCGACGAAGTAAAAGTGACATTTGCCGGTAGGCGACAGCATGTTTTGATAAATCGTCATAGATACATAAAACGTGACGGCCGGTATCCCTGAAATATTCGCCAATAGTAACACCAGTATAAGGTGCCATGTACGTTAAAGCTGCCGGATCAGATGCTGATGACGTAATAATAATGGTATATTCCATTGCTCCGTTTGTCTGGAGAGTAGAAACTATATCGGCAACTGTAGAGGCTTTTTGACCAATCGCAACATAAATACAAATTACGTTCTGACCCTTTTGATTGATAATGGTATCAAGTGCGACCGCAGTTTTTCCGGTTTGACGGTCGCCAATTATCAATTCCCGCTGGCCACGGCCAATTGGAATCATAGCATCAATTGCCTTAATACCTGTTTGGAGTGGTTCTTTTACCGGCTGACGGTAAATTACACCAGGTGCTTTTCTTTCGATTGGCATTCTGATCTCACCCTTAATAGGACCGTGTCCGTCAAGGGGTTCACCCAGCGGATTTAAAACCCGGCCAACCATTTCTTCACCTACCATCAGTGATGAAATAGTTTTGGTACGTTTTACAAGATCGCCTTCTTTAACTTTTTCAGAATCGGCAAATAAAACAACGCCAACGTTGTCTTCTTCAAGGTTAAGAACCATTCCCATCACTGAGTTTGGAAATTCAACAAGTTCGCCTGCCATAACGTTACGCAACCCGTAAACACGTGCAATACCGTCACCGATTTGCAGTACTTTTCCGGTATCGTAAATATCAATACGGGTTTCAGCCAGAGCAAGCTCAGCTTTTAATATGGCAGATATTTCGTCTGGTCTAACTTCAGCCATTGCGATGTACCTTATCTAAAATAATTTCAAATTTATTAATTCATTAACCGTTTTTTGATAATTTCAAGCCGATGTGATACACTTGAATTGTAAACAGTATCCCCAATTTTTACAATCAACCCGCCTTTTATTTCAGAATCAAGCTGAGTCGTGAGTACTATTTTCTTGCCTGTCATATCAGTAAGTTTTTTTATCAGTTCTGACTTTTGGTCGTTTGTCAACGGGTTGGTTGTCACCGCCGTTGCCCTTAGAATTCCGTTCTTTTTATCTGCAAGTTCAAGAAATTGTGCTACAATTTCTGCTAACTGAGGTTCTCTCTTTTTTTCAATGATGAGTTTGAAAAAGTCAGAGGTCAGTGTATCAAAAAAAGGAAAAACCTTTTTAAGGATGACGAACTTTTCTTCGCCGGTTAATACCGGATTTGATAAAATTGAAACAAGATCCTGATGCGACTTGAAATAAGGGGCAATCTGGGTAAAATTACTTTCTACAGCAGCAAGAATACCTTTTTCTTCGGCGGCCTTAAACAGTGCAGAGGAATAACGTCTTGCTATCGTGTAATTGCTCATAACAAGTTTATTTTCCGGATAAATTTTGAATTGCGTTATTTACCAATGTTCGGTTCTTTTCATCATTCAGGTTGGTTTCAATGACCTTACCTGCAACAGAGATGATGATTCCAACCATTTCCTGCCTGAGTTCGAGAACCATTGAATTGCGCTGCTGATCAATTTCGGCTTTTGCAGTTGCGATCAGTTTATCAGCCTCTTCCTTTGTTTTATGAAGGGTTTCAGCTTTGATTTTTTCAGCAGAATCTCTCGCACTTCTGACAATCACATCAGCTTTTTCACTTGCTTCTGCAACTATCTGATCAAACTGAGCCATGATTCTGGCCGCTTCCTTGTTTGATTCTTCAGCCTTTTTAAAAGACTCTTCAATACGTGCTTGCCGTTCTTCAAGTGCATGTATAATTGGCTTCCACGCAAACTTCTGCAAGATAAAAACCAGCAGAAGGAAGGTGACAAAAACCCAAAAAATGGTACCAACGTGAGGATCTAGCAATCCTCCTTCAAGTAAAATAAGGGCAGGAATATTCATAATTAACCTGTTAGACCTATTGCTTCAATAAGTAAATACAAATACGTAAAACCTGATCTGACAGATCAGGTTTTAAACTCTGGTTCCTGGTTTTTCTTATTTAGTAAGAACGAGAAGGAATCCGATTACTTCTGCAATCAGGGCAACCCCTTCAATAAGTGCAGCAAAAAGAATAGCAGTACCACGAAAATCGCCGGCCATTTCAGGCTGGCGGGCACTGGACTCAATAGCTGATGCTGCGAGTTTACTGATTCCGATACCAGCACCAATTGCTGCCAGTCCGGCACCAATTCCTGCTCCAATATATGCGCCCATTGAAGCTAAACCTTCCATTTGAAACCTCCAGATATGTCTTGATTTTGAGAGATGTTAAAGCAAATAATTAATGTTCTTCGTTTTGAACAGCCATTCCGATGAAAACACCCGATAGCATGGTAAATACATAGGCCTGAATAAGGCAAACCAGAAGTTCAAGCAAGTAAATAAAAAGTGCTAGCGGTACAGATAAAAGTGCAACGTAATAACTTTCCAAAATGAAAATCAAACCGATAAAGGTCAAAATAACAAGATGTCCGCCGGTCATGTTTGCGAATAGACGAACTGCCAGAGCAAATGGTTTTGTGAACATCCCCAGTATTTCTACCGGTATCATGATCGGATAGAGACCCCAGGGTACATGAGGAAGAAAAATGTGTTTCCAGTACGACTTGCCTGAGTAAATGTGCACGGTTAAAAAAGTTACAAGTGCAAGAGCTGCTGTTACATTGATGTTTCCGGTAATTGAAAGTCCGAAAGGAATAAGGCCCATGAAATTACTAACCAGAACGAACAGAAACGCAGAAAGTAAAAAAGGCAGAAATTTTCTATAGTGGTGTTCACCAATCATGGGTTTTGCTATATCATCCCTGATAAATTCAATCATGATTTCAAATAAATTCCCAATTGTTGAGGGAATAAAATTTCCAGATGAATTTTTTCTGTAGGCAGAGGCAGCAGTTAATGCAAGTAAGAGAATTAAGAAGGTATTAAACCAAAGGAACACGGTGTGTTTGGTAGGTGAAAGATCAACCTGGAAAGAACCAATCTGAATCGGTTCCCATTTAGGAAGTACTATGGTACCAAATGGTTCAAAATCAATTTTGTCTCCATCAACAATGTGATGGATAATAAAATCAGCCTTTCCTTCTTTTTTTTCAACGGTAAGGGAGTCAGAAGATGCAGGTTCAGAACTTGCAAATCTTGGTGTTCCTGCCAGAAAAAAAGAAAGCAGAACAACGGAAAAAACGCCTCTGATCATGATTTGGCCTGAGAATTTTGAGATTCACGATAGAGAAACCCAGTTTCAATACCAGTGAAAAGTAAATAATGTATAACGGTGCTTGCAGCAAAAACCCGAAGGTCTAATATTTCATAGAATGAAGCAAAAACGAGCATAAGTGCAATTAGAATTACCTTTGCCAGGGTTAACATTGAAATTGCGGTCATAAGCACTCTCATTGAAGAGAACAAAGACTTGCGGGTAAGCCAATAACCTACCAATGTACTTATGAAAAGAACTGACCCGGGAATTACAATTTCTGCTTGAAATAAATTCCATACTCCAGATAAAATCAGAGAGAATAGATACACCGCAGATAACCAGAGAATAAAGGTCCGGGTCATTAGTTCTGGTTAAACCATTTGTTTATAATTTTTCGAACACTGATAAAGCAAACATATAAGCCAATTATGAATCCAATAATGGTAAAAACATATTGACTTTTAAAATATTCATCGATGAAATAGCCGATAAGTCCAAATAAAAAAAGACTGATTACAATCTGGCTGGTGATTTCCCAATAAAAGGAAAGGTCCCTGGCCAGACTTGATTTAAACTTTGGTTTCTGAGTGTCCATTTTTGTTGGTGGAGTCTGACATTAAACATTGGCCATCAAATATGGCACCCTCTTCAATAATCAGTTTTTGAGTGAAGAGCTCACCGGTAAAAATGCTTGTTGCTTCAAGAACAGTACGATCCTGAATGATGACTTTTCCCTGAAGTTTTCCGCCGGAGACCAAGGTTTTTGCGGAGATATCACCAGAAATCTCCCCGGTTGTTCCAACAACAAGTCCACCTTCAGCGCTTAAGGTTCCAGTTAGTTTTCCGTCAATACGGATGCTGCCTTTGCTGGTAATTTTACCTTCAACTACAGTGCTAACATTTATCAGGTTGATATCTGAACTGTATCCGGTGTTTTTTGATGCCATTATTTAATTTCCGAGCGTGAAAAATAGTCCATTGGATTCAGGTAGTTTCCGTTGTGCCACAGTTCAATATGCAGATGTGGTCCTGAGGTTAGCTCTCCGGTATTGCCAGAAAGGGCAATAACCTCGCCGGATGATACAATCTGATTATTTTTAACCAGTGACGAATTTAAATGTTTATAAACAGTTATAAAATTGGCTGCATGTTGAAGAATTATTGTATAACCTGACTGAAAAGTCCAGTCAACAAAAATAATCCGTCCAGAGCTCATTGCATAAACAGGTGTTCCCTTTTTAGCAGCAATATCAACACCAAAATGGTTGATAATCGGTTGAATTCCGCGGGTAAAAACCCCTTTGATTGGCGCCATGGCAACAAAATGGCCTAAAGATACGGCATCAAATCCTTCATTTGAGATCCCGCCGGATAAATCTGATGAAGACAATGCTTCACCCTGGTCTGCAGTGGAAGCAGAATGAAAATCTTCTTCATCTGCCATGAAAGAATCGCCAATTGTATTCTTTTTATTTTCGTTTTTTGTAAGATCAGGTGAACTGATTCCAATAATTCCTTCTGTGCCTGGTTTAACATTGATACTTGTTGTATCAAGTGTGTCTGGCTTCATCAGAAGTTTGAATTGAGAAAAGTAGTCAGTTCTTGATTTGACAAGACTCATCAGCGAGTCAATTTTGATTTTATTGATAGTAACATCACGCTGATAGGTTTCCCGGTCAATAACATTGGGTGCAAATTTAAGTACCGGAGTGTAAAAACTCAGAGCAATACCAATTCCAACAAAAAGTAAAAGAACAATTGAAACAATAAACCAGAAAACACCTGGTCGTACATTCAGTTCAAACGGTTTTTTTGATACCTGAGAGGTATTATAAACGATGACCTGAAATTTAGAAGGGCGTTTTTGTGGTGTATAAAATTGCGACATTCAGCTATAATAATAGATAAGCAAGATAGATTTAATCCAAAAAAAAGTCAATTTGCATGGCTGATAAAAGAAAATCACGACTTTTCTGGTAAACTTTCAGAAAAACCAGTTAACTGAGCAAACAGGCAAGATAACAGGTTGTTGGCCTTGTTTTTCGCTTTTAAATAGCCCGGCAAGTAATATGTTCTCTGGCATTAATCTGATTTCAGGCCCACCAGAGGCAATATCATTTTCATGAGCATAAGCTTTTCCTGCAAAATAGCCCAGCCAGGTTCCGGCAGCAACAGAAAGAGCAACAAGCCGTTCATTTTCAGTGAGAAGGAAGGCACCGAATCCCATCAGGGTACCGCCATAAGTGAACCGTTTGGCAAGTCGTGTTTCGGCGGGAGTAAAACCCTGGTTCTGATTATTTAAAATTCCGCCATAAAACCCGAGAACACTTGAAAGGCCCATTGTTCCCGCTATAATTCTACCGTTTGAAGTGTTAACGGCAAGATTTGCACCCAAAACGGTTAGAACAGTTGCCAGATGGAAATCTTCAACCAGCATTGCATCTGAAAGGGTAAGATTGAAGTTTCTGAAGCCAAACACAGAATTGGCCCAAAGAGGGGCAGTTAAACTAGTTACAACGCCAATCCCGGCAATTATTCTTGCTTTTGATTTTGAAAATTCAGTGAAAGATCCTGCAAAAGCACCAGGCCAAAATAAAGAATACAACTCAGTTTTTGTTGAAAGAAAAGCCTCGATGGGTTTAATTCCCGGTTTATTAAACTGGTGAAATGAGGTAAATGCGTGTCCCAGACCGCCAATTGTGCCAAGGGTGAAACTAGTTTCTGTATCATTCAAGACAAAACCAGTTACAAGTCCCTGTGCAATTCCATTCATGTGGCCTTCAATGCTGCCCGTAACATTTTCACGGGTGAGCCGGCTGTTTTTGGCCATCTGGTTGACGATAAAATAACTTGATCCGGTTATTAAAAAATAGATGCCAGCGTTGTTGGCATCCCAAACCAAGTAAGGAATTGCCCAGGCATGGTATGCAGAAACAAAACCGACATGGCCCAGAGTAAAATCAAATTTCAGATCAGATTTCGATTCCCACGTCAGGGTTTCAGCACCTACCACCCCGGAAAGGAGGAGAGAATCCATTTTCTGAAGATTTAGTTGGTACTCAGAAAATTGAACCTGCCGTTGTGACCTGATTCTTTTTCCGTTCTCAACTATATATAGCTCAGAAAACAGGGTGCTGTCAGAATTTAAAAAAAGTTCAAACTGATCAAAATTGACAGAATCAAGATTCCAGATTGCCAGACCTGATGAATTGGGTGTGAGTGTGAATATTTTTTTCCCCGAATCAAACGGTTGCTGAATCTGGCTTTGACCAAAACATACACCAGACAAGATCAATAATAGTGAAGCAGATATCCATTTTTTCATTGTACTACCTCTATGATTTGCCATGATCAAAAATAGGTAAAAACAAAATGGTATCCGATACAAGTAAGAAATTTTGTCAGGATTAATTTCACACGTTCCATTTGAGTCTGACAAGAAGTACAGTAAACTTAAATGTGAATCAAAATTCTAACTGAAAACGTCATTGAACTTAGTGAAAATGGGTGATCCTGGTTTTGGCACAGGGTTTGTTTGCTCAAAGGCAAAGGATTTTCATGTCAGTATTACTTTTAGATAAAGGATATTATAATGGGTAAGATTATTGGAATTGATTTGGGTACAACCAACTCGGTAGTTTCTGTTATGGAAGGAAACGAACCGATGGTTATTGCTAATGCCGAAGGTACCCGTACAACGCCTTCTATTGTAGCTTTTACCAAAAGCGGCGAACGAATTGTTGGTAATCCTGCAAAACGCCAGGCCGTTACCAATCCGGTTAATACTGTTTATTCAATTAAACGGTTTATGGGCCGTAATTTTGACGAAACCAGCAGTGAATCAAGAAACGTCCCTTATAAGGTTGTTAAGGGAGAAAATGGTGGTGCACGGGTTGAAATTTCTGACCGTACCTATTCACCGGAAGAAATTTCTGCAATGATTCTTCAAAAACTGAAACAAGCTGCTGAAGATCACCTTGGACAAAAGGTAACTGAAGCAGTTATTACGGTTCCTGCTTATTTCAATGATGCACAGCGTCAGGCAACAAAAAATGCAGGTAAAATTGCAGGTCTTGATGTAAAACGGATTATCAATGAACCAACTGCTGCAGCTCTTGCTTATGGACTGGATAAAAAATCCAAGGATCAAATGGTTGCTGTTTACGACTTAGGTGGCGGAACTTTTGATATTTCCGTTCTTGAACTCGGTGACGGTGTTTTTGAAGTAAAATCAACCAATGGTGATACTCACCTGGGTGGTGACGACTTCGATAAGAAGATTATCGATTTTCTTGCTGAAGATTTCATGAAAGAAAATACCGTTGATCTCAGAAAAGATCCGATGGCTCTTCAAAGATTGAAAGAAGGTGCAGAGAAAGCAAAAATCGAACTTTCAAGTGCCATGTCAACTGAAATTAATCTTCCCTTCATTACTGCAAATCAGGACGGACCGAAGCACTTAACTGTAACTCTGACCCGTGCAAAATTTGAATCTATTGCTGCTGATTTGTTTGACCGCACTCTTGAGCCTTGTAAACGTGCTCTCAAAGATGCAGGTTTATCAGTTGAACAAATTGATGAAGTGATTCTGGTTGGTGGTTCAACACGGATTCCTAAAGTTCAGCAAATGGTAAAAGACTTCTTCAAAAAGGAGCCACACAAAGGTGTAAACCCTGATGAAGTTGTTGCAGTTGGTGCAGCCATTCAGGGTGGGGTTCTGGCAGGTGATGTTACTGATGTTCTTTTACTGGATGTTACCCCGCTTTCACTTGGAATTGAAACTCTTGGTGGTGTCATGACCGTCATGATTCCTTCAAATACAACCATTCCAACCCGTAAGACAGAAACTTTCTCTACTGCTTCTGACAATCAGCCCAGTGTAGAAATTCACATTCTTCAGGGTGAACGCCCGATGGCTGTTGATAATCGTACAATCGGTCGTTTCCACCTGGATGGTATTCCACCTGCACCGCGTGGTATTCCTCAGATTGAAGTGACCTTTGACATCGATGCCAATGGAATTCTTCATGTTGTTTCTAAAGATAAAGCGACGAGTAAAGAGCAATCAATCCGGATTGAAGCTTCTTCAGGATTGTCTGATTCTGACATCGAAAAGATGAAAAAGGATGCTCAGGCTCATGCTGATGAAGACAAAAAACGTCGTGAAGAAGTTGACGTGAAAAATCAGGCGGAAGCTTTGGTTTTCAGTACCGAAAAACAAATCAAGGAATTTGGTGAAAAACTGAGTGCTGAAGATAAAACCGAACTTGAATCTGCCGTTGAAGCTTTGAAAACTGCGCAAAAATCGAGTGATGTTAACGCAATCAAGGCTGAAATGGAAAAATTAAGTGCCTCCTGGCAAAAGATTTCAACCAAAATGTATCAGGCTGGTGATGCTCCTCAAGCTGAACCACAACCCGGTGCCTCTGCTGGTGGAAATGCCGGAAGCAAAAAAGATGATGTTCAGGATGCTGACTTTGAAGTGGTTGACGACAATAAAAAGTAACCTGTTCAACTCTTCGTTCCTTATAAAATAAAAAACCCGGTCTTGAACCGGGTTTTTTATTGCCTGAAAAGTGGGATTAACCTATTTGATCAAAGTAATCTTTCCTGATCTGAAACTGGATTCAAACTGTAACCTGAAAAAGTAGACACCCGTCGAAAGGTTTGAACCGTTAATTGCAAAAGTATTTATCCCTGAATGGACGTTTCCCCTGTTGATTTCCATGACCTTTTTCCCTTGAGAATCAAAAAGAGAAAAGCTCACTGCACCTGGTTTGGGTAAGTGAAATGAAACCTGAGTTTCAGGATTGAAGGGGTTCGGATAAGCCGGAAAAACCATAAACTCTTCTTCCTTTTGCTTGCTGATTTCGACTTGAGTCGGATTTTTGCCCTCGTAGTTTAAAACCTTCAGATCATCAATATACCAACCATCTCCTGTTGTAAAACCATCAGATTTGAAAAGAAATTGAATGAAAAGGGAAGAATGCTTCCAGGTCCCTAAATTTATTTGCTCAGTCACCCATTCATTTTGAATACCATCATATAACGGCTCATTTAAAACCTGTAACCCAATTCCAGAACCAGGGGAAGTCAATTTTCCTCTGACGGGTGTCCAGATTATTCCATCCGGTGACACCAAGACCTGTCCTTTGTCATAATCATACTCAATGTCCCAGCGAGTTTTGAACTGAAGAACCGTTTGTTTTCGATCAGAAGGCAATAGAATCGGGTTTTGGGTTTTAACCGAATATTCAATTTTATTAGGATAATTGCCACCCGGACTTTCATGAAGACTTGATGGCAAGCTTACGGCTTCATTGGTTACCAGTTTCCAACCACCCGAAACCGTCCATTTTTTTAAGGTTGAGTCAAATGAATCGGAAAAGACGGTTTGAGGAATTCCGGTTAATAAAGTATCACTCTGAAAGTCAAAATGATTTCCTGAATTATCAACACCCAAAGAGATATAAAAATGTGAACCAGGAGAAAGTGTGTCGGGAACAGAAAAAGTTATTGGTATCAGGGTCTTTTGCTGGGGTTCAATTGGGTTTAAAGGAATCGGAAACAATATTACTTCCATAATCTCAGAATGATGAATTGCATATTGATAAGAACTTGAACCCAGTTGCTCATTACCAAGATTTTTCAGAGTAAATGTTGCAGTCACTTTTTCTCCGGCATTAAAATACCCATCACCACTTTCATCCACTACACTTGTTGACTCAAGCACCGGATATCCACCAGCCATCCAGACACACCGAAAATTCATTTCCATACAAGCTTCTGCAAGCGGTAGAATGCGGGATGGCAGTGGCCAGAAACCATCGTCATTTGTCCCGATTTCAGGTGTCATTGCTATAATTTTAGGTTTTGAGGTTTGATCCCCATACATCCAGTCATCTGCATCCCCGTTTGTTTTATAACCCAGTGCCTGATCGCCTGTACCAATTGTAAACCGGTTTAACTTTGTCATTTCGGTTGCCATTTGGGTAAACTGAACAGAATCGGGTGTAAGTGTGGAACTGAGATAGCCCCACGGGTACATAAGTAAGTTTCCATAAGAGTGGAAATTTAATGCCACTTTAAATTGTCTGGAATTGCAAAAATCACGCATGACCTGGGTTTCTTTTTCCGAAAAGGCTGCTGTGCCACGGTAAACATTTGTCGATGCATCCGGGCTTGAACCTTCATCATCATGACCCCAACCGAAACCGTAATTGCGGTTCAGGTCTACGCCGAAAGAGAAATCTTCATTTAAACGCCGGTTTTTTCGCCACATCCCGCCACCATTCGGGTTGGTGGTTTCATTAAAAACATACCCGTCTGGATTCACAACCGGAACAAAATAAATTTCACGGTTATCCACCAGAAAAGTAGTTTGTGAATCTTTGCCATAATTTTCGATCAGATAAAGAATGAAATAAAGAGCTGAAGTCATTCCCTGGCCTTCACGGGCATGGTGAAGTCCGGTAAAAAGAACTTCCGGCTCAGATTCATCAGTGGTGGGATTATCAGATAATTTCCACATCCAGAGATCCCGGCCTTCATGACTTTTTCCAATGGAAACCTTACCCGAAATGATGTTTGGATTTGCCTCAGCCATTGAATCTAAAAGAGCCGTGACCTGGTCAAATGTGAGGTACCCGCCCATTGAACCCAATCTAAAGGATTTTACTCTGGAAGAATCTGCAACTTTGGCAAACTGATTTTTATCTGATATAAGATTTTCACTGTACTTTTTTTCCCAATTATCAGAAACAAGAGAAAATTGAACGCCAGCTTTTCCAAGAGATTCAAATTCTTTTGGATTCAAAAATGCTCTGATTTTATAACCTGAACCTGATTTTTGCAAGCCACCATCATCAATTGGAATACCAACCCTTGAAAGTTGTTTTAATTCATCCGGTCCGGTAAATAAAATATCGACTTCACGGGATTGTGCGAAAAGAGAAAAGGGAAGTGACAAAAATCCAATAACCAGAAAACGTAACAAGGTAACTCCAATACAAATGAACACCAGTTTGAGAAAACAAAAATGTGAATATGATTCACTATGCCAATATACCAAGGTTTGCTGGTAATTGCTGATTTGAAGACAGGTGAATTGGCAGTGAGTCTGCCAGTTTTGCCCTAACTCTGACTAAATGAGACCATCATTCGGAAAAATTTTCCTGAATTCTTGACAAAAAGAGTCGTAAATTTCCGGCACAGGAGTTGATTCTGGTTACTAAAAATTAGTCACGATTTGAATCAATTCAGGAGTTAAAAATGAATTTTGAAAAATTGACAGATAAAGTCCAGGAAGCCATACAGAATGCAATTCAGATTGCCGGTAATCTGAATCATCAATCTATAGAACCTGAACATATTTTCTTGGGTTTGATTTCTGAGGCTGATGGGGTTATTCCATCCATTCTTAAAAAACTTACCGGATCTTATGAACCCCTGACCGGGAAGATTCGTGAGGCAGTTGATAAATTCCCCAAGGTTACCGGAAGTTCAGTTCAACAACCCTTTCTGAGCCATTCAACCGGGGCCTTATTTGATCTTGCTCAGAAGATTGCGGGAGATTTAAAAGATGAATTTATTTCATCTGAGCATGTATTGCTTGCTATGACTGAGTGGAAGACACCCGTTGGTGATGTTCTGAAAACTTACGGAATAACCTTCCCGGCAATTTTGAACGTTTTGAAAGAAATCCGTGGTAATCAGCGGGTAACTGATAAAAATGCAGAAGGCCGGTATCAGGCACTTGAAAAATATGCACGTGATCTGAATGAACTTGCCCGGAAGGGAAAACTGGATCCAGTCATCGGCCGTGATGATGAAATCAGACGGGTTTTGCAAATTCTGAGTCGACGGACAAAAAATAATCCGGTTCTGATTGGTGAACCCGGAGTTGGAAAAACAGCTATTGCCGAAGGACTTGCCCAGCGAATGGTTGCCGGTGACGTTCCTGAAGGATTAAAAAACAAGAGGGTTTTTGCTTTGGATATGGGTGCACTCATTGCCGGTGCCAAATATCGGGGTGAGTTTGAAGACCGTTTAAAGGCTGTTGTGAAAGAAATTGTTGAGTCGGATGGCGAATACATTCTGTTCATCGATGAGATTCATACTCTGGTTGGAGCTGGTGCTGCTGAAGGTGCGATGGATGCTGCCAATATTCTGAAACCAGCCCTGGCAAGAGGGGAACTCCGTGCGGTTGGTGCAACCACACTGGACGAGTACAGAAAATATATTGAAAAAGATGCTGCCCTTGAGAGACGATTTCAGCCCGTCATGGTGGGAGAACCGGGAATCGAAGATGCAATTTCAATTCTTCGGGGACTCAAGGAAAAATATGAAGTTCATCATGGCGTGAGAATTACCGATTCGGCCATTGTTGCTGCTGTTGAACTTTCTGACCGGTATATTTCAGATCGGTTTCTGCCGGACAAAGCTATAGACCTGATTGATGAATCAGCATCCAAACTGAGAATGGAAATTGATTCTATGCCAGAAGAACTTGATATCATTGAACGATCAATCAGGCAGCTGGAAATTGAGCAGGAAGGAATCAAGCGGGAAAAAGATGAGACAAACGAGGGAAAATTAAGTCAGATAAGGAAAGAAATTGCACAACTTTCGGAAGAACGATCAGGACTAAAAGCCCACTGGCTTCAGGAAAAAGGTTTTATTCAAACTCTGAGGGAGCTTAAAACCGCAATTGATACTGCCAAAACTCAGGCTGAACAATACGAACGTGAAGGTGAGTATGGAAAAGTTGCAGAAATCCGTTACGGAACCATTGTCAGTCTTGAAAAATCAATCAAGGAAACAAACGAAAAACTGGCGACTCTTCAAACCTCCAGAAAAATGCTGAAGGAGGAAGTTGAAGCAGAAGATATCGCCGAGATTGTTGCAAAATGGACGGGAATTCCGGTTAACCGGATGCTCGAATCTGAACGGCAGAAATTGCTGTACATGGAGGACCGTTTAAAAACCCGGTTGGTGGGACAAAAAGAAGCCGTTGAAGCCGTTTCTGCAGCAGTCAGACGATCCCGGGCAGGTTTGCAGGATGAAAATAAACCTATCGGCTCTTTTATTTTTCTGGGTACGACGGGTGTTGGTAAAACGGAACTGGCAAAAGCCGTGGCCGAATTCATGTTTGATGATGAACAGGCCATTATCCGGATTGACATGAGTGAATATATGGAAAAACACTCAGTGTCACGATTAATTGGGGCACCTCCGGGATATGTTGGTTACGATGAAGGCGGGCAACTGACCGAAGCCGTCAGAAGAAAACCCTATTCGGTGATTTTGCTCGACGAAATCGAGAAAGCTCACCCCGATGTATTCAATGTTTTGCTTCAGGTTCTTGATGATGGACGTTTGACCGACAATCAGGGACGAACTGTGAATTTCAGGAATACCATTGTAATCATGACCAGTAACCTGGGTGCTCACATGATTCAGGAAGAACTAGCCAATCTGACAGGTAATAACCGGTCAGTCATTTTGGAAGAAATCCGTGAAAATCTGCTTAAACTGCTGAGGCAAACCCTTCGACCTGAATTTCTGAATCGGGTGGATGAAATAATTGTTTTCCATCCGCTCAACAGAGAAGAAGTTGGTGAAATTGTGTCGATCCAGTTCAAACGGATTCAGAAACTTGCTGAAAAGGCAGGAATTTTTCTCACTCTGGATGGACATGCAAAGAATCGTCTGGCGGATATGGGGTATGATCCTCAGTTTGGTGCCCGTCCGTTGAAACGATTACTTCAAAAGCATATAGTAAACCCACTTTCTGAAAAAATCCTTTCCGGTCAGATAAAATCAGGGGATCATCTTGAAGTCATTCAGACGGAAAATGGATTTGACTTCGGGAAAGTTGCTTACACAAATCAGTGACAAACAACAAGTTATAAGTCGAGCGAAGTGAAGACCCCGAACTGGCTTCGGGGTTACAAGTGGTAAGTGAAAAAAAAGGATCAGTCAACCCGGAATTATTAAAATTTTAAAACCAAGCTTCGGTTCTGTTGCAATTAAGATAAAATCTGAATTACCTTTTCATCCACAATTATTTTTTGAAAGGGAGCATTCGATGGAAGGTTTAAATATCTGGGCGGTTTTAGTTGCAGGAATTGCCGGGTTTGGTCTTGGGGCAATTTGGTATTCACCTGTTCTTTTTATAAAAGTCTGGATGAAGGAAACAGGTTTAACTGAAGAAAAAGCCAAAACGGCCAATACCGGATTGATCATGGGACTTGCTTTTCTGCTTACTCTTTTTGCAGCTTTTAACCTGGCCATGTTCTTTGGTGGGAAGGTGGATTTGCAGGGCGGAATTCTTTACGGATTTCTTACAGGAATAGGATTTGTCTTGCCATGTCTGGGTATTTTAACTCTTTTTGAAATGACTTCTGGTAAGCTTTTTGCAATCAATGCCGGCTATTTTACCGTCATGTTTACCATCATGGGAGCCATTTTGGGAGCCTGGCATTGAAAAAAGTGAAAAGTTATAAGTGGCAGGTGATATGTCAGGGGAAACAAAGACGGTGGTTATAAATTACCAAGGATAAATGATCTGTTTAAGATTCGTAGGGGCGACCGGTTGGTCGCCCTTTTTTTATATATACCCGGTCTTTCACTTACTTCTTTTTTTCAATTCTTTGTAATACGATTCAGTTACCAGAACAGGGATTTCTTTTTCCCGGGCAATTTTGATAAAATTTCCGAGATAGGCTTCAAGTTCATTTGGTTTACCCGCTTTGAAATCTCGCTGGAATGACGTTGTCGCATGCGGAGGTGAATTTTTTGCAATTTCATAGGATTTGTGAGTTGCGGTATCGGGCAATTGAATTCCGATGGCAGCTGCAACAAATTCTATTTCTTCCATAATATTGATAAAAGCCTCAGACATTTTGGGGTTATCAAGAACCTCACCAATAGTTTTATCATGCGCTGCAGTTACTGCACTCAACGCACCAATAAACTGAAATTTCAACCATTTGTACCGGGTAGGATGATCAGATAAAACAACCGATATTCCTGCATCTGCCAAATAGGATTCAACAGCTTTCAAATCGTCAACTGGACCACCTTCACGCCCAAAAATCAACTTTTGAACCGTTCCCTGACGGCGAACCACGCCTGGAGCTTGGATTTCTGAAATGACATACACCAATCCGTCACAAAGTTTTCCGGGCAATTTGGCCTGCTGAAGCATCGAAAAATTGCCAATTCCGTTCTGGATCGGGAGAATAACCGTTTTTTCATTGCAGATTGAGCGGATTTGCGGAATAAGATCTTCCAGGTGATAATTTTTTACTGCAATAAGAACCAGATCAGCAATTCCACATTCGTTCAAGTGACTTAATACTGCTGAAGGTTTAACAATCCGGGTTTCAGTATCGGTGATGAGAGTTAATCCGTGGGTTCTGATTTGATTCCCGTGTTCACCCCTTGCTATGAAAATAACTTCTTCTTTAGGTTTCCCTGTATAATGTTCAGCTAAAAGTCCTCCAAAATATCCGCCAACTCCACCAGCACCAATTATGACAGTTTTCATGATTGTTTTACTCCCGATGCATTTTATAAAACAATAGTTTACTTATCTGTTTGGTGAAATTCAAGTTACAATTATTGTAAATGTCCAGTTTTATTATTGTCAGGAAAAATGCATTTTTAATTTTGAACCGCAACCATGCAAAACCTTTTCACTGGTTTCCCCGTAAATGACTGTTTCTACTTAAAATGGAGCTCAGAATGATTCGAATTGTTATCGTTTTTTTCATGCTTTTACTCACACTTCCTTCTTTGGCTCAAAAATCAGGTTACTTTCAGCAGGATGTTGATTACAAAATTTCAGCAGAATTATTTCCTGAAACCAAAACCCTGAAAGGAGATCTGGTTTTTACCTACAAAAACAATTCAGCACAAACGTTGAATGAAATCTGGTTTCATCTTTACCCGAATGCTTTTAAGGATGAAACTACACCCTTTGCAAAACAAATGGTTCAAATGAAAAGATGGGGTTTTACGGAAAGTAAACCAGAAGAAAAAGGCTGGATGACCGCTGAGTTTTCTTTGGATGGTAAAAAATTGGAAACAGCTTTAAAGCCTGATGCAATTGATGAAATGAAGGTGAGCCTACCAAAACCTTTAAAGCCAGGTGAATCTGTTACCTTAGCTATTTCATTCGAAACCAAATTTCCGAAGGTATTCAGCCGGATTGGATATGACAAAAATAATTTTGGCGGAACACAGTGGTATCCGAAAGTAGTCGTTTACGATGAAAAAGGCTGGCATCCTGATTCTTACCTCGATTATGGGGAGTTTTATGGAGAATACGGAACCTGGGATGTTAGTTTGACCCTTCCGAAATCTTATGTCATTGATGCAACCGGAATCCTTACAAAAAGTGATTCAGAAGTAGCTTTTATGGATTCGCTTGCCATGGTTCTTGAAAAGTATTATGAAATTTCCGGATCGGAAGAAAAGGAAAAGTACCGAAAAGAATTTAAGGAAAATATTGAGAAAAACCGGGATTGGACGGTTAAAAAAACAGTTCGTTACAAAGCTGAAAATGTTCAGGACTTTGCCTGGTTTGCAAGTGAATCGTTTCTCGTCAGAAAATCAACCGGTGTAAACGGTGTGATCGGTTATGCGCTCATCCAACCCGAAAACTGGGACGGATGGAAAGATGCTGCTGTGTTTGCCACTGATGCAATCAAATACTACAGTGGTTGGATTGGCAAGTATCCGCATCCCAAAGCCTCAGTCGTTGATGGTGCCCTTGATGCAGGTGGTGGTATGGAATATCCAATGATCACGGTGATCAGTCAGGGAGCAGTTAAAGGGTTAACCCTGCTTGATCAGGTTATCACTCATGAGGTTGGACACAATTTTTTTCAGGGGATTATTGGAACTAACGAACGTGAATATGCCTGGATGGATGAAGGAATCAATACCTTTTATGAGATGAGAACTTTAAATGCCAAATATGGGAAAAACAATTCCTTTATCAGCAATCCGGATTCAATGGAAATACCGTTTGTCAATAAATTCCTGAGACCTTTGGGTTCAACTGAGTTTTACTCGATGATGTGTCAGGCTTTATTCTGGAGAAACAGTGATCTGCCAAACAACATACCTGCCGCTGATCAGATGTGGAACGGGAATATGGTTATTACCTATCAAAAAGGCGGATTAATGCTTGATGCCCTGAAATGGTATCTGGGTGAACCAAAATTTGATAAAGCCATGCAATCCTACTATGAGAAATGGAAATTCAAACATCCTGCCCCTGAAGATTTTTATTCTGCAATCAGTGAATCGGCTGGTGAAGATTTAACTTGGTTTTTTAATCAATGGGTAAATACAACTGCCATTAATGACTTTGTTGTTGCCGATTTTTCTACCGAAAAAACGGGTAGCGGTTTTAAAACAACTGTTACTCCTGAAAATAAGGGAAACATGGTAATGCCAGCACCGGTTTATCTGATCACAGAAAAGGGTGATACTCTTATCGCCAAATGGGATCCAAGAAAAGAAAAAACGGTAACTTTCGAACATGAATCAGTTGCAAAAACAGTTGGTATCAATCTCGGACTTGAAGTTCTTGAGCTTGACAATACCAATAATAAGCAGTGGCCGGAATTTAATTTTAACTGGTTTCTGGCAATTCCAAAAATTGACGCATATGACATCAATGTTTTCCCGGTT
>Ga0209460_1000425_pt1 | contig 39227 bp, 42 predicted proteins | sample EBPBio132013_DNA_FD_185868 | JGI IMG/M metagenome (GOLD analysis project Ga0209460, IMG submission 185868) | Wastewater treatment Type I Accumulibacter community from EBPR Bioreactor in Madison, WI, USA - Reactor 2_5/13/2013_ DNA (SPAdes)... | ecosystem: Engineered > Bioreactor > EBPR >... | reverse complement strand
CAACCCCACCCACCGACCCCACGGGATCGTGGCGTCCATCTGCTCCAAGAACTTCTCCCGGCGCGAAACCCGCCGCCGGTTGCCGTACTCGACGTCGGTGAAGGAGAGCTGCTCACTGTCCACGACCCCATCATTTCCCGACCCGCCCGGCCGAGCCAGCCAACAGGCCGCACAGTCCTAAAGATCAGCGCTTCCCTAGTGGTCTAAGTTAAGCGCAACCTTTCAGTTGCAGTTCGCCTTTCCTGAGTAGGAGACGTCCCATGGACACCGGTAGCACGCTCGACGAGACCGCCCACACGGTGACCCGAACAGTGCGGGTCGCCGCATCCCGCGACCTCGTCTTCGAAGTCCTCACCCAGCCATCGCAGATCGCCCAGTGGTTCGGGCAACGTGCCGACTTCCCCGATGGCGTCCACGCCGGGGCGCACGGCACCTTCGGATGGGTCGACCACGGAGACTTCCCCGTCCGCATCGACAGGTATGACGCGCCCACGGCCTTCGCCTTCACCTGGGGGACGCCCGGCGAGCCCATCCGGGAGGACAACTCCACGACGGCGACCTTCACCCTTGAAAAGGACGGCGAGAAGACACAGCTGACCGTGGTCGAGAGCGGCTTCGACACCCTCGGCGCGGCGGCCGGGCGGCGGGCCGCGATGGAGGACAACGCGCGGGGCTGGACCGAGGAGCTGGACGAGCTGGTCGCCCACGTGGACGGGCTGGAACGGGGCACCGGGCTCGCACCGATCGCCGACGTCGAGAGCGGACGGATCACCCGGTCGGTGCTGGTACGAGCGCCGCAGCAGACCACCTGGGACGTGCTCACCGACCCGGTGGCCATCGAGCAGTGGTGGGGCCACCCGGCCCGCTTCCCCGGCGGCCTGCGCGAGGGCGCGGAGGGCACCTTCGAGTGGACCGGTCACGGCCTGATGCCCATGCGGGTGGAGCGCTTCGACGCCCCGGCGGTGCTCGAACTGCTGTGGGGCGAACTCGGCGAGGAGACGCCGGGCGACGACGCCTCGCTCGTGCAGTTCCGCCTCTCCCCCGTGGGGCCCGACCGCACGCTGGTCACCGTCGTCGAGCACTGCTTCACCCACCTCGACGACGCCGGGCGCCGGGCCGCGATGGAGGAGAACGTCACCGGCTGGACCAACGTCCTCAACGCTCTCGTCACGTATGCAGAGCGGGCCGACGCGTGACCGCCGTCGCCTCCCCGGTAGCGCTGTGCGGCGCGCTCGCGGACGACACCCGCTGGGAGATCCTGCGCCGGCTGGGGGAGCAGCCACTGTCGGCGTCCGAGCTGGCGCAGCGACTGCCGGTCACGCGCCAGGCGATTGCGCGCCACCTTGGGGTGCTCCACGAGGTCGGCCTGGTCGAGCCGGCCAAGGAGGGCCGGCAACTGCGCTACCGCGCGCTCGGCCAGCCGCTGACCCAGCTGGCCCGTGACCTCGAAAACATCGGGCAGGCCTGGGAACAGCGGCTCGACCGGCTGCGCGCCATCGCCGAGGCGCGCGCCCACCCCTGAGCGAGGCGCTGTTTCGGGCATGGACAGTGACACGAACTGGCGTCATGTCGACACTCAGCGCGCGCTGGCGGCCGACCTGCTCGAGGGCCTGAGCGAGCAGCAGTGGGCCCAACCCTCGTTGTGCACCGAATGGAGCGTGCGGGATGTCGCGGCGCACCTGACGTTCGCGCAGGTGCGGCTGCGCGAGGCCGTAATCCCGGCCCTGCGCGCGGGCTTGCGCAGCAATGTCCTCGTCCGCGACATGGCCCGGCGAAGTCCGCTCTCGCACAACGAGATCATCGCGAAGATCCGCTCGTTCGAGGGATCGCGAGCCCGGCCGCCGTTCGTCACCGAGGCCGAGCCGCTCACCGACATTCTCGTCCACATCCAGGACATCGCCGTCCCGCTCGGCATCGACATCGACCCGCCGGTCGACGCGGCGATCGCGTCCATCGAACGCACCCTGACGGTGAATGAGAGCCGAATCCGGCTGCGCCCGCCGCTACGCGATGTCCGACTGATCGCCACGGATGCCGACTGGGCGCAGGGCACCGGCCGCGTCGTCCAGGGACCGGTCAAGTGGCTGCTCCTCGCCGTCGCCGGTCGTCCGGCGGCTCATCAGCATCTGACCGGAGAGGTCGCCGCCCTGGCCTGACGCAGGGGCGGCGGGCGCGGTCAGGGCCTGCTGAGGTAGGTCAGTGCCAACGCCGGCAGATCTCGATCCCGGTCGAAGCCGCGCTGACCGACCAAGCCGGCCAGGCGGCATACCTCCGCCTCGTCCCCGGCCGACAACGTCGGCCGCAGCGCACGCAAGTCCATGGCATCCTGCGGCCGCTTCTCGTCGTCGCGTGAAAGCAGCTTGAGCACGACGAGGTGCGCAGCGCGCCACCGGCACGACCAAACCCGCTATGAGCTCCAGCGGGCTCGGCCGCCTCGACGGTTTCGGCCTCGATGCCTGAGGAGGCGAAGAGGAGATCCACGAGCACACCGCCATCGACCGGTGAGACCAGGCGCAGAGTCGAGAGCCGGCGAGCGAGCTCGTGCTCGATGAGCGCGGACACCGCCTACCCCAGGCGAGTCATCGCGAGGGCCAGGCGCTCCGCTTCCTCGTCGTCAGCCACCAGCACGCATACATCGACATCGCGAGTGAACCGCGCGTCCGCTCGGGCGGACACCGCGAACCCGCCGATCAGCGCCCAACGTGCGTGCACCGCAGCGAGATCCTGGGCGAGGCGCTCGAGAGACGCCGCCACCGCGTTGGTCATGGCGCGGCGCCACCCAGGGTCCGCGTCGAGGGTGGGCCGGGATGGTCGCCGTATGGGGCGCCCGGGCGCTCCTGACGCCAGCGCACCACTGCCGTCTCGATGGCCGCGTCGTCGAAATCCGGTACCCCGACGGCAGCTATCTCGTGATGGCCGACAACGGCTACGGCGTGCAGGTCAACAGCCAGGACTTCAATCTGGCCGTCCACCTCATCCGCCCCGACACGGCGACGGGCTCCACGACCTTCGTCAAGCAGGTCTTCAACGTCAGCGTCCGAATCACTATGTCTCGTGGACGATTTGGCGCGACGGCGGCTGTGCGGCGGCCACCAGCCTCCCGGCGGGCTACAGCTGTCCGGCACCGGACCGCATACTCACCGGGTGGGACTTCGATCTGGAGTCGATGCAGATCGTTCCCGACGGCACCTTCTGGTTCGGGGAGGAGTTCGGGCCGTATCTGCTGCACGCCGACGCGCAGGGCCGGCTGCTCCAGGCGCCGATCCCGACGCCGGGCGTGACGTCGCCGTCCAACCCGACGCTCACGGCGGGTCAGGTCCCGAACCTGCCGAACTCCAAGGGCTTCGAGGGGATGGCGATCTCTCCGGACGGCCGCACGCTCTATCCGATGCTCGAGGGCGTGGTCGCTGAGGACAAGGCCGTCGGCCTGGCCAGTGATCTGCGGGTCTTCACCGTGCCGCTGCGCGGGAAGGGCGCCGAGCAATTCGCCGACGGCTTCGTCCGCTACCGCATGGAGGACCCGAGCCACGCGATCGGCGACTTCATCGCCGTCAACAAGCACCAGTTCCTCGTCATCGAACGCGACGGCGGTCAGGGCGCGACGGCGGCGTTCAAGCGGATCTACCTCGTCGACATGCGCGGCGTCGCGGACGGCGGCTACCTGCGCAAGGCACTCCTGGTGGACCTCATGGCGGTGCCGGACCCAGCCAACGTCGGCGGCTTCGGGGCGACGTTCACCTTCCCCTTCGTGACCATCGAGGATGTCGAGCTCATCGACAAGCAGACCATCGCCGTGATGAACGACAACAACTTCCCGGCGATGGGCGGACGCGGCCCGGACGTCGTCGACCAGAACGAGTACATCGAGATCCGCCTCGGGACGCCCCTGCAGGTCGATCACCGCCTGCTCGCGCACTGAGTGGTCGGCCTGGGTCCGGTCCGGCGCACGGCTCTGCCCGACCGCGACCCTTGTCCGACCCGCGTGGGAGCCTGGGTTTCATGAGCGAAGAACCCCGCGAAAGCCTCACGGGGCGCACCTTTCACGGACGAAGCCTGCGCGGGTCGCGCTTCGTCGAGTGCGACCTGACCGATGTCGTCGTGCGCGGCAGTGAGCTTGCCGGCCTCGAGCTGGACTCCGCGTGGCTGTTCGAGGGTGGACAGCTGCTCGTCAACGGCGTCGACGTGGTGCCGCTGGTCGATGCCGAACTCAATGCCCGCTTCCCCGGTCGGGAGCTGCGCGGCGCCGCCGACCCCGTCGGTATGCGGACCGCGTGGGCGGCCGTCGAAGCCGCGTGGGCCGCGGTGGTCCAGCGGGCGACGGCGTTGCCGTCCGGGTCGGTCGATGTGTCGGTGGCCGGAGAGTGGTCCTTCGCCCAGACCTTGCGGCATCTGGTCACCGCGACCGACTGCTGGCTCGGCAAGGCCGTCCTCGAGCGCGAGCAGCCCTTCGACCCGATCGGGCTGCCCAACGACGACGGAGAAGGCAGCGCTGCCTTCCAGCATGCCGAATTCACCACGAGCACACCGGATTTCGCGGAGGTCCTGCGGGTTCGGGCGCACCGGCAGGGGATGGTTCGCGACTTCCTCGCCGAGGTCACCGAGGCGAATCTCGCCGAGCAGCGCCGCAATCCGCACGCCCTCGCCCACGAGGAGACCGTGCTCTCGTGTCTGCACACGATCATCGAGGAGGAGTGGGAGCACCTTCGGTATGCGGTGCGGGACCTAGACGCGCTCGCCGCACCCGATTCCGGACGCGGGTGATCCGCACGCCTCGACTCCCACCCGACCCGGCCGAGCCCTACGTCTTGCTCGGCGCCGATGGCCTCCCCTATCGCTCATCCCGCCCGGGCGAGCTGGGCGGGCATCGCCGCTCGCGCATCTACGGCCGCCTGGACTGCCCGAGCGCGCTGCGGGCTATCGCCCGCGGTGGGTATGTCGCGCACCGGGTCTTCTTCGCCGACGGGGCCACCGCGGTCGCCGCAGGCTACCGGCCGTGCGCGCGGTGCCTGCCCCGCACCGGATTTCGCGTTCCCGGCTCCTCCCGGCGCAGCGGGGTTCATCCTGCGCTATGACATCGACCGCATCGGCGGCGTCGGGCCCTGGGCCTCCTGACGAGGACTGACCGCCCCACGGACCGCCGCGGTCACGCGTGATCGGCGCAGCAGGGCGTCGGATTCGGCTGCTCGAAGGGCACATAGAGGCCTCCGACCGCCGGTCGGACGGTCAAGACGAGACGCCCTGCGACGAAGTGCGGTCGCACGAAGGACTGCGTATCGATCACCGCGCCCCAGGCCAGGTCCCCACCGCCGACGAGCAGCACGTCGTCGATGGCCGTGGAGGCCGAGATCGCCGCGATCGTCATCGCGCCCGTCAGCTCGTCACTTCCCGGGAAGATGAACGCCCGGCCACCCTCCCGGCGCGCATGCGCCCGCGCAGCTGGGTCCCGCGCCAACAAATCGTCTGCGGCGCAATCGGGTTCGTCAGTCAGATCGGCATCGTCCGCGACCGTGACCACGATGTGCTGGCGCTCCGGGACGATATGCGTGCACATCGTCCCGGAGAAGCCATCACGCGCCAGCAGATGATCGCGGGCGTCGTGCTCGGCTGCCGCCGTCGTCGGCCACGACCCGGGCAGCAGCCGGACACTCACCGCGGGACGACCCAGATCGGGTTGGTGTAGAACCACAGGTCGTTCCACGGGTCGGCGTCGCCGAAGACGTCGACCGCCGGGCCGGCCGGGTCGATCGCCGCGCCATAGAGTCCGGGCTGGGTGCGCTTGCCGTCGCTGCCCCGCACGCGGACATAGAACGGCTCGTCGGCGACGCCCAGGTCGAAGGTCAACTCGAAGACGCCGTGCCGCCCGCTGACATCGAAGGTCGTGACGACCGTGGTGTCGGGCGTGTGGAAGGAGTCCCGGTCGCTCGCAGGCCCGGTGACCGACCCGCGGATGACGTCGATCTTCGCCAGCTGCGGGACGAATCCGGCCCAGTTCGGCAGCGTCGCCGTGCTCACCTTGAGCACCAGCTCCAGCGGGGTGCCGCGTTTGAGGTCGACCGTGTCCCCGAGCGAGTAGCCCGGCCGACGGTCCTTGCGCGAGCGGACCTGGACATCGAGGCTGTCCAGCAGCCCACCGTGGTCGACCCAGACCCGGCCCGCGCGCAGACCGTCCATGACCGCGGCATACGCATAGTCCGTGGCCCCGATGTGGGTGCGGCTGTAGTAACCGGGCCAGAAGTCGCCGGCCGAGGTGTTGGGCACCGCGCCGTGGATGGGGTCGCCGTACTTGCCGTCGGTGTTGAAGTCGCCGGGGCCGCGGACGGCGGTCTCGAGATAGACGGTGTGGCTGTCGGAGTTCGCCGTGATCATCCACGGCTTGCCCTCGGCGAGCAGGCTGTCCCACAGGCCGCCGACCGTGGCGGTCATCCAGTCGAAGCCGCCCCAGGTGACATAGCTCTCCGCCGGGTAGCCGGGGAAGCTGTTGGCGCTCGGGGAATTGTCGTAGTAGCCGCGCCCGGAGCCGGGTCCGTTGGGCTTGGCGATGCCGGCGGCCTGATGCCCGGGCGCGCCTTCCATCCCGATCGCCACCGTGGGCTGCCGGTCGCGCCAGCCGCGGATCTCGTGCGGGGAGTCGACGCCGCGCCGCGCCGGGTGGTTGGCGAGGAAGAGGGCGTCGTCGATGCGCCGGGAGGCGATGGACGCGGCGAGGAAGTCCAAGCCCTCCAGGGCCTTGACCTCGTTCTCGGGAGAACTCGAGGACCAGCCGTTGACCGAGCCGTCGTATGCCGTCTCGAACTCCTTGAGCACCGCGACCTCGTTCTTGCCAGGGCGCACGAAGACAGTGGCGTGCTCGGCGGACGGGATGTTCCACTCCAAGCCCTGGAAGACCAGGATGTCGCCCTCGAAGGCGGTGCGGGCAGCGACGATGTCCGGGTTGACCTTCTCGACGCCGATCTTGCTGTGAGCGACCGAGCCGTGGTCGGTGACCACCATCCAGTCCAGACCGTATGCCGCGGCGTGCTGGACCTGGTCGACGACGCGATAGATGCCGTCGGAGCTGTACTGCGTGTGGATGTGGTGGTCACCGGCGAGCCACTGGTAGCCGCCGCGCGGGGTGCGGCGCCGGGCGGTCGTTCCGGTCTCGTCCGCAGCCGCGGCATGAGCCGGGACGACCGAGGTCGCGGCGACTCCCGCGCCGAGCAGGCCGGCGTTGCGCAGGAAACCCCGGCGCGCCAGGGCACGTGGGCTCAACTCGCTGTCTGGGATGGCGGGGTCGAGGTGGTCGGGCAGGTCGCCGGGGGCGCGGATCTCGTCGAACGCGTGGTCGTGCCCATGCTCGTGCGGGTGGTCGTGGTGATGACCCACGGCTGTCTCCTTCTCGTTGTCGCGCTGGGGGTGCCGACCGGCCGGTTGGGCGTCCGAGCCGGGCTCGAAACACCCTTAGTCAACGCGCTCGGGGGGGACGGCGGCATCGCCGCGAGATGGAGACTCGGCCAACAACTGGCAAACGCAGGCCGTCCACGAGAATGCCATGACCTACGCGCGTTCCTCGTCAGCGGTCAGTGACGGCACGCTTGCGTCACGGCCCAGGCGCTTGCTCGGCAACCCGTCGCCGCGCGATTCCCTCCAGGATCACATCCTGGCCATACTCGCAGTCGGCGTCGTCGCAGCTAACGAGGGGGCCCGCCCCCGCACGGTGGCCCATTTCGCCGCCGCCGTGGGCAGCGCCGATGTGCTTGCCGGTGTCCGCCCCGGCACGGCGCGCTGGCAATGGGCGCCGAGGCCTTCCGGACCCTCGAGGTGGTATTGCATGCCGTCGCGTTCGTCTGGTTGAACGCCTTACTGATCACGGCGCGTGCGGGTGCGGGCTGGATAGCAGTCGGAGCTCCGGTCGTGTAACCAGAGCCCCGACGTGTTGATGTTCGGAGACACGCCCTCGTCCTGTGTGAGAGCGCACGGCGCAAGCTGCGCCGCGCTGTGAGCCTCGATCGACATCGCTATGGAGTGTTTCAGGCGTCCCCTGAGGCGAGCGTTGGGGGAGAACGTTGTCTCGGCCAGTCATAAGCATCGCGCTGCCCGGCTCGAGTTGCACTGTGGCCGGCACTTGTGCTGGGTCGGCGCGTCCGATCAGCGCGACCATGCCAGAGAGAGGCGAGACGACCGTCGTGACGGTTCGGTGGCACAGGTCGCTCCGCGTCGGCGATGATGGCGGCGAACTCCCCAGCCAGGAGATCTGAGTCGCTACAGATAAGGACCCAGAACTGGTAGTCGATGTCGTCTATGACTTCGCCGTCGGACAGCATCGCAGTTGCCTCCCCAGTCAGGCCTTGATCGCCTGCTGTTTTCCTTCTGTGGTGGCGACGGAGATCTTTCGCGGCTTGGCCCTCTCGGCGACCGGGATCCGCAGCGTCAGCACCCCCGAGTCGTAGCTGGCACTGATGTTCTCGGTGTCGAGGTTGTCGCCGAGGACGAGTTGGCGGCTGTAGACCCCCCGCGGGCGTTCGGCTGCCAGCAGTTCTGCCTGGTTCTCCCGCGGAGGCCGTTCGGCCTTGACCGTCACGACGTTGCGTTCGACGTCGAGGTCGATCGATTCCGGCCTCACCCCGGGAAGATCGAACTCCACCTGGAAATTATCGCCGTCACGCCAGGCGTCCATCGGCATCAGCGAGGGGCGCGCGAGGGTGCCGGTCGTGCCGAGAGCCTGCTGAGTCAGGCGCTCGAGTTCGCGGAACGGGTCGGTGCGCATCAGCATCGTGTCCACCTCCATACTCCTGTTCTGTGGGTGATGTAATCCCATCCACCGATCGTCTGTCTCACAGATCTGTGGCGAGATCTATAGATTTTTTGTAGCACTGATAGCATGGGTTGCGCAAGTGGGAAGTGGATGCTCACCCGAGAAGGGAGGCGCTCGTGGTCCAGAGCCCCGACCCGGAACGTGCGCGTGGCGTTTTTGGGATAACGGTCGCCGCCGAACTGGTGGGGACCGGTGTGCAGAACCTCCGCGCGTACGAGGCACGTGGACTAGTGGAACCGGTTCGGACCGAGGGTGGGACGCGTCGGTACAGTGCCGAGGACGTGGACCGCCTGCGCCGAATCACCGCTCTTCTGGACGCAGGCCTTAACCTCGCCGGCATCGCGATGGTCATGGACCTGCAGGACGAGAACGACCGCCTGCGGCGGGCTGGCCCTGGATGAACGAAGGCGGCGCCGCCGTCTGGGGGGTGTGTCAATCCCCTACGACGCGGCCAGCCCAGGCCGCACCGCGACACGGACCGGGCCATGGGATGAACCCCCAAGGTCGAGTCCATGACCTCGAGCTTGACGACTTCCATCGCCTCGACCATGGCGGTCGAGGCGACGTGCGTCACGCCGTCCGCCTGGGTGTCGAGGGCGACGACATCGACGATCCGCACGATCTCGACGTCGTCCGGGACGAGCTTCGTTGCGGTGCGGACATCCTGCAGGCGGCCACGGTCGCGCCGCACGTCAACCAGCTGCTGGTGCATGCCGGCAACACCCCGACGGACCTGCGTTAGTACCAATTGGCTCCGACCGCGTTTCGGTACGGAGCCGGTTCAGGTGCGACTGACCAGCAAGTAACGCTCGTCGTCGATCTCCTTACCCCAATAAACGGGCTCAGGCAGTGGACGGATCACCGCAGAACTCCGCACCGTGCGCACTATGCGCTCGGCGTCGGTCGCCGTGAGCCCTGCCCCGGTTGCCCAACTGCCCTCGACCAGGACAAGGACTCCGTGAGGTGCGAGCAAATCCACCCACGCACGCATCGGTGCTTCTGGGTCGGGCAACGCCCACAGGACGTGGCGACTCAGCACGACGTCATACGGGTCGCCTGGACGACCCAGGTGCAGGCGCCGAGCCTGGACGGTCGGTGAGTCGGCGTGTATAGTACGTGTATGGCTCGGACCCGCACAAACATCGAGATCGAGAACGACTACGTCGATGTGATCGTCGAGCGCTTCGGGGTGCGGACCAAGACCGAGGCCGTCGACCTGGCCCTGCGGCACCTCGCCGGTGACCCGATGAGCCGCGAGGAGGCGCTCGCCATGCGCGGCGCTCACGCCATCGCCGACCTGCCCTCGGACGAGCCGCCCGCCGACGTCGCATGATCCTCGTCGACAGCTCGGCCTGGGTGGAATTCGACCGAGCCACGGGCAGCGCCGTCGACCTGGCCGTGACCGAGCTCATCGCGACCGATGGCCCGGTGGCCGTCACCGAGCCCATCGTCACGGAGGTCTGTGCGGGAGCGCGCAGCCGGACCCGCGAGGCCGACCTGCGCCGGCTTCTCAATCGCTTCCACCTGGCCCGCTTCGACGCCGCCGCCGACTTCAACGGCGCTGTGACGATCTACCGCACGTGCCGTCGGGCCGGCATCACGCCACGGGGGCTCATCGACTGCATGATCGCTGCGGTGGCCCTGCGCGGATCCCATCAGTTGCTGGCCCAGGACCGGGACCTGGCCATGGTGGCCCGGGTCATGGGCCTTCCACTGCACCCGGGCTCTACGGCGAGCTGACGTCCGTACGGTGTGAGGCCGCCGACGAGGTCCTAGCGATCCGGGATCCCTTGCCCCGCAACGACGGCTCGGCCAGGACATCCGTCGAGAACTCAACCCACTGCATACCCTCCTGTCCTCCACCATGGCCCGATGACCGTGAGTGACCCGCCGGCCCGCCCTCAGGACCCCCGTTCTCGCGGACCTTCATCACCAGCGCGTCCGCCGCGACAAACCGGGCCTTGGTCGAGCGGTCGGGTGCCGAACGCGGCGACCTGCTCATCCAGGTCCCGGGCCATCTCCGAGACCTGGGACTTGGACAGGCCGGTGATCCCCGGAGTGCGGACCAGCTTGTCCATCCGGCGCGTGGACACCCCGAGCAGGTAGCAGGTCGCGACCACGGTGGTCAGTGCCCGCTCGGTGCGTCGGCGCCGCTCCAGCAGCCACTCCGGGAAAAGGCTCCCTTCGCGCAGTTTCGGCACGGCGACATCGAGGGTACCGACGCGGGTGTCCAGGTCCCGGTGCCGGTACCCGTTACGGCGGTTGACCCGCTCGCCGTCCCGGGCGCCGTACTCGGCGCCACACACGGCGTCGGCCTGCGCCGACAACAGGGCGTTGACGAACGTGGTCAGCAGCTCGCGCATCAGGTCCGGGCTGGCCTGGGCCAGCTCCTCGCGGAGGAACCGGGCAGGGTCGATACTGGGGGCGGCGGTCACCGTGGTGCTCCTTCTTCGAGGCGGTTGTGAGAGATCACTCGAAGAATCACCCGGTGACCGCCGCCCACATCGGCAGCGACACGCTCACCGGCTGTTAAACACCACTCTGTCGGACTCAACTGTCGGCAGCGCCGTCAGGTGGCTATGTCAAGCGACCACGCCGCGCTAGCGCCTAGATGACTGATTCCCGGTGATGTGACTGGTGTGGCGCGTGTGAAATGAGGCGAGGGTGCCTCAGAGTCGGTGTTGCGAAACCAACACAAGCTCTGGAGGCCTGGTGGACACCGATCTGGACACCCTCGTGACCGCACTCTATGTGATGACCGACGACCTGCTCCGGGCTCATCCCGAGCGTGTCCCGGCACGTCCCAAGGGGTCGTTCGCGCCACGGACCAGTGACGCGGAGTTGCTGACGCTGGCGGTGATGCAGGCGCTGCTGGGCTACCCGAGCGAGCGGCACTGGCTGCGCTACGCCCACCGCTACCTGCGCCCGCTCTTCCCCGGCCTGCCGCTGCAGCCGGGGTACAACAAGCGGCTGCGCAAGCTCGGGCATACGATGGCGTGGCTCATCGGCCAACTCGCACGCCAGACCAGCGTTGCTACCGACGACGTCTGGGTGGTCGACTCCACGCCGGTCGAGTGCGCCCGTTCGCGTGAGACCGTCAAGCGATCCGACCTGGCCGGATGGGCCGAGTACGGCTACTGCGCCTCGCACTCCCGGTACTTCTGGGGACTGCGTCTGCACCTGGTCTGCACCGTGCACGGGCTCCCGATCGCCTGGGCCCTGACCGGCGCCAAGGCCGACGAACGCCAGGTTCTGACGGCGTTGTTGGAGAGCACCGAAGGACTCCACCAGCACCAGCACGACGCGATCCACCTGCTCCTGGCCGACAAGAACTACTACGGCAAGACCTTCGAGGCCGAACTCGATGAGAATCGGTTCGGACTGCTGCGCAAAGCCCGCAAGGGCGAGAAGCCCAGGCCGGGCGGCGAGTTCTTCAAACCGCTGCGGCAGATCGTGGAGTCGGTCTTCGACACCTTCAAAGGCCAACTCGACCTCGAAGACCACCACGGCAAGACCCCCGCCGGCGTCGCGACCCGGATCACCCAACGCATCCTGGCCCTGACCGCTGTCATCTGGCACAACGACCGCGCCGGCGCACCCGTCCTACGGTCCCTGACCGCCTACGACCACTGACCCCCGGGAATCAGTCATCTAGGCAACATGGGGCGCGATTTGTGCAAAGTAGGCGGCACCTCGACATGCGTCCACCGCCTGCGGCACGGCGCCGATGTTGACCCGATTTGGGCGTTCGTTTCGTGCGGTGAGCGGCGGGCCGACGACGCGACGCAGGTCGGCGCCGGGGACGGCCGCGAGACGTTGTGGGTCGGGAAGATGGCCAGCCGCACCTGATGTGAGGTAGTCACGCTGACCGCGGAAGAAGTCCTCGATACCGCTGGGGGTCACGACGGTGATGAAACGGCGCGGTTCCTGGCTCAGGTTCGCCACGGCATGGGGCACTCGCCTGGGAAACCACAAGATCCCGCCCGAGGTCAAGGCTCCCCGGTCGTCGCCTACCTGGTAGTCGAGTTCGCCTTCGATCACGATGACCACTTCGCCCTCGGACTCGTGTATGCGCAGGGGAGTGCCACCGGAATGGACGACTCCGGACAAGACGCTGACCAGCCCGAGGGACTCCTCGCCCGTCACCTTCAGCCACAGCGTGCTCCCGACACCCATGCCTAGCTCCTCCAGCGAGTCACTGGACGTGAGGACGTACCCGGGTGTGAAGGTCCTGATCCAGGATGCCTGCCCGCCGCCGCTGAGCGCTGGGGACTCGCGCTGAGATGGACGGCCGTGCTCGCGGACCCGCGGCTTTCCTCCGGGTGCTGGCCGCCCGGGCGCAGGCGGCGAATCCCGCGGCCTTCGCCCGGGGTCGTAGCTTCGCCCGCGGCGCGCAGTGCTGCGGAGTAGGAGGTCGTGCACGCCGCGGGTAGCGGGCACCTGGGCGAGTGGTCAGTAAGCGATGCTGATGTGCTCTCGGTGATGACGCGGGTTCTCGATCTCGTCGACGATGGCGAGAGCGAAGTCGGCACCGGAGATGTTCGAGTTCCCGTCGGCGTCGAACAAGGCGATCTCGTCGCCCACCCGGTAGGCACCGGTGCGCTCCCCCGGGGCAAACGAACCGTAGCCACCAGCGGGGCTGATGAAGAGCCAGTCGAGTTCCTCGGGCGCCTGCTCCGCGAGCATCACCCGGGTTGCCTCACCCTCCAGGGCCTCGGCCCGGTACTGCTCCGGGATCTCACCCTCGACGACCCGCGGCAGGCCCGGCCCGGGTCGCAGCGAGCTGAAGCCGCCGATCTGCAGGTAGCGCGCACCGGATTGAGCCGATAGGCGGGCCAGCTCGCCGTACACCTCGACGAGACGGCCGGCCATGTCACCGCGCGGGGAGAGCGCGGCGACGACGACATCGGCGCCCGGCACGACGCGGGCCGCGACCTCGGAGACGCTGCCGACCTCGTAGCGCACGCCATCCACGGGTTCCTGGGGCTCGGACCGGCTGACGGAGATAACGTGGTGACCTCGCGCGGCCGCCTCCCGTACAACACTGCCGCCGGTGTACCCGGTGCCGCCGAACACAACGATGGTGGCCACGAGCATGCTCCTTTACTGGTGAATCAGTCGGACTGACTCGTGAACCACCGCTCAGGCTCAGATATTCCAGCATCCAAGAGCGAACCGCGCGGGTCTGTCCGACGCCTTGGGTTGGGAAGCCACCCGCTTCATGGCGAGGGGGCGTTGGTCACCATCCGCTGTAGGGGGCGATGTCGTCGTCGGTGACGTGTCCGAGTGCGGCCCAGTCGATGGCTTCGGTGAGTAGGTGGGTGGCGGTGGTCACTTCGTCGTGGGTGATGGTTAATGGTGGGGTGATCTCGATGACGTTGCCGCGGACGGGGTAGGCGATGATGCCGAGGTGCCAGCCGGCGAGGACGGCCTTGGCGGCCAGGACCGGGTCCGGTGTCTTGGTGCCGGCTTCGACGAGCTCGACACCGATGGCCAGGCCCCTTCCTCGGATGTCGCCGATGTGGGCGGCGCCTGGTCGGTCGGAGGCTGCGTAGTGACGCAACGCCTCGGTCAGTTGGGCGCCTCGGTCCTGAGCGGCGTGGGCCAGGGCTCCGTCGCGGAGGATGTCGAGGACGGCGAGTCCTGCTGCGCAGGAGACGGGGTTGCCGATGGTGTCATGAGGGCTGAGGCGGCGGGGGTGTCGAGCGCGGAGGCGGGGCCGATAGCGGCCGAGAGGGGCAGTCCTCCGCCGAGGGCCTTGCCGAGGGTGACGATGTCGGGGACGACGTCCTCGATGTGGTGTGCCATGAGGTGCCCGGTGCGGGACAGCCCGACCTTGACCTCGTCGACAACCAGCAGGACGGCGTATTGGCGGGTGAGGACGCGCAGCCTGGTCAGGAAGCCGGCGGGCGGGACGATGACCCCGCCGTCGGACTGGATGGGCTCGACGATGACCGCGGCGACGTCGCCGTCTGCGAGGTGCCGTTGCACCAGAGCCATCGTGTCGGCCAGCAGCGTGTCGGGGTCGATCCATGGCCGGTAGGGGTCCGGGTAGGGCACGAGCGTCAGGTCGGGCTCGGGACTGGCTCCGGCGTCGATGTGGATGTCGGAGATGGCCATGGAGGTGCCGAGACCGCCGTGGTAGCCGTGCTCGAAGGCGATGATGCGACGCCGTCCGGTGGCGTGGCGGGCGGCGCGGAGGGCGACGTCGTTGGCGTCGGTGCCGGCGTGGCCGAGGTAGACCCGCCGGTGCCATCCGGTGGTCGGGACGAGGTCGAGCAGCTCCTCGGCGAGGCGGACGGCGTGCGGGTGGGTGCCGGAGAGCAGGGAGGCGCCGGGGGGTGCGGCGGCCATGGCGGCGGTGACGGCCTCGACGATGCGAGGGTGCCCGTGACCGAGGCCGGAGGCGGTCCAGCTGGCGCTGAGGTCGAGCACCTGCCGTCCGCTCGGGGTGGTCAGGTATGTCCCGTATCCTGTGGCGGCGACCTGGGGGAAGAAGCGGAGCTTCTCGACGCCGGCGATGGTGCGGGTGTCGCGGTCGTACCAGTCGCTGTCGGGGGGCTGTCGCAGTGGGGTCAGCGGTCATGTCAGGCCCAGGTGGATGATCTCGGCTCCGGCGAGGTAGGCGGCGACCAGAGCGGTGGCGACGTCGAGGATGGCGTCGTCGTCGGGCAGGAACCGCGGATGGTGCAGTTCGGGGGCCTCGTCATGGCCTGCGACGGTGACGCCGACGAACGACATGACCGCAGGGACCACCTCGCCGAAGAAGGAGAAGTCGTCGGCGCCCAGGGACCGCATCGGTTCGGTGACGTCGATCCCGCTGCGCACCAGCCAGTCGTCCATCCGCTCCACCAGGGCGGGGTGGTTGTACAGGAAGGGCTCGCCCGCGGTGATCGTCACCGTCGAGGTCAGGCCGAAGGCCTCGGCCTGGCTGGAGGCCAGGCGTCGCACCTGGTCCTGGACGTCGCTGCGGTCCTGGGCGTCGGTGGTGCGCATGGTGGCGAGGATGCGGGCCTGGTCGGGCAGGACGTTGGCGCTGGGCTGGCCGGACTGGACGTGGCCGACCGAGACGGTGGCCGGGCGCATCGGCGAGACGGTGCGACGGACGAGCTCGGGCAGGGCCAGGACGATGTGGGCGGCGGCGGCGATCGGGTCGGCCGCGCGGTGTGGGTAGGCGCCGTGTCCGCCGCGGCCGGTGACGAGGATCTCGACCTCGTCGGCGGCGGCGTTGACCACGCCAGCCCCGGTGGCGACCGTGCCGGCGGACACGGTGGGGTGCACATGGGCTCCGGCAGCGGCGGCGACGCCGTACCGGGTCAGCGCACCGGACAGGACGGCGTCGCGGGCGCCGGAGGGGTAGGTCTCCTCGGCGTGAACGCCTGCCTGGCCGTGGCCGCCGCGCCGAGCCGGTCACGGTCGGCTCCCGGCGCACCCGCGTCGGCGGCCGACGGTATGGCAGTGGCTCCGGTCACCGCGAGGGTGACACCGGCGATGACGAGGGCGGGACGCAACGGCGTGGTGGGGGGCATGCGAGTGACTCCTTGGGCGGCGCCTCGGTGAGCTGCACGGCCACCGCGGCCTGGCCAGCGACCCGTTGTACCGGGCCCGGCGGACCCTGCACACCGGGGACGACCTCCTCACCGACCGGCAACGAGAGCGCCTGGTCCTGCTGTTCAGCACCGACGACCACGTCGAGGTCGAATCGACCTGGGGCATCTACCAGCGGATGATCACCGCCTACCGCGACCCCGAACGGACCAGAGCCCGGGAGGCGATGCGCGCGCTCATCGACTGCCTGCGCGACGGCGTCCCGGCCCCGCTGACCGAGCTGCGCCGCCTGGGCCGGACCCTGACCCAACGGGCCGCGGACGTGCTGGCCTACTTCGACCGGCCGGCACCTCCAACGGCCCGACTTAGGACCTCAACGGACGCCTGGAGCACCTGCGCGGCTCCGCCCTGGGCTTCCGCAACCTGACCAACTACATCGCCAGATCCCTGCTCGAAACCGGTGGCTTCAGGTCCCGCCTACACCCTGGATTGTGATGAGCCAGAAAAGCTGTCATCGCGGCCGCCGCGGCACGGCACGGCTTCCAGTTCGTCGACGTGACCAAGCGCTTCCTCGGGCACGGGGTCAACTCGACCGACCCGTGGATCCTCGGCCTTTCGGGACCGGCGGCCTTCCACCCGAACCTCGCCGGTTACGAGGTGTATGCCGCGGCCCTCACCGCCGCGATCAGTCCCCGCAGCCTGCGCTGAGCTTGGCCTCGCCCGGCCCCCTCACGGTCAGGGCAGGCCGAAGGACTCCGCGATCCCGTCCAGGACGAGCGCCAGGCCGGGCGCGAACTCGCGCTCGAAGGTATAGCCCGGCGCGAGCACGACGTGCTCGGCGAACCACGCCATGTTGGGGTGAGCAGTCACCGCCGCGCCCCATGGCTCGTCGCGGATCATGGCCGCGGCCTCGGGACCGCTGTCGAACGGGAGCATGAGCTCCTGGAGGACGAACCCGTAGACGAAGGCGTCCACGACGGCATACGCATGGGCGACCTGGGCCGGCGTCAGGCCGGCGGCGCGCAGGCAGGCGATGTTGGCATCGTGGTAGGCGAGGTTGGCCGGTCCGGGTGAGCGTCGCGACTCCATGAGCGGCAGCGCCCACGGGTGGCGGCGCAGCACCTCGCGCACCGACGCCGAGCGCCGGCGCAGCTCCTCACGCCAGTTCCCGTCCGCTGCGGGCAGCGCGATCTCGGCGTAGACCCGGTCGACCATCGCGTCGAGCAGGACGTCCTTGCTCGTGACGTGGTGATAGAGCGACATCGCCTCCACCCCGAGCTCGCGGGCCAGGCCGCGCATGGTCAGCGCCTCGATGCCATGGCGGTCGGCGATGGCGAGGGCGGTCACGAGGACGGCGTCCGGGGTGAGCTTCTTTGCTGGCATCGCAGATCCTCCCGAGGTGTTGCGCCAAACCTTACGTCGTAATGTATGGTGTTCAAGCCTTACGACGTATGTATAGGAGTCGAGATGCCCGAACGGTCAGCGGGGACAGTCGAGGATCGAGCCCAGGAGCAGGGGCCCGGGTTCGTCATGCGGGCGGTGACCCGCCCCGAGTACGGCGGCCCCGAGGTGGTCACCGTCGAGGACGTCGCCCGGCCGAGCCCCGGCCCCGGTGAGGTGCTCGTCCGGGTCGGTGCCGCCGGGCTCGACCGCGCGACCTTGCACCTCCTCACCGGCCTGCCCCTCATGGCGCGCCTGGCCTTCGGGGTGCGGCGGCCGAAGCGGCCGGTCCTGGGCCAGCAGGTGGCCGGCGTCGTGGAGGAGGTCGGCCCCGGCGTCGACGGGCTCGCTGTCGGGCATCGTGTGTGCGGGACGGCCGCCGGGTCGTTTGCCCAGTATGCGGTCGCCAAAGCCGGCACCCTCGCCCCGACCCCGGACGGCGTCGAGGATCGTCACGCGGCGACGATCGGGGTCTCGGGCGTCACCGCCCTCGCGGCGGTCGTCGAGCACGCTCGTGTCCAGCGCGGAGACCGGGTCCTCGTCCTCGGGGCGTCGGGCGCGGTCGGAGGGTATGCCGTGCAGCTGGCGGCACACCTCGGGGCGGACGTCACCGGGGTGTGCAGCGCGAGCAAGGAGGACCTGGTCCGCGCGCAGGGGGCGCATCGGACGGTCGACTACGCGTCCGTGCGCCTCCCTGACATGGGGGGACCGTTCGACGTCATCATCGACATCGCCGGCAACAACCCGGTCTCCGCCCTGCGGCGCTGCTTGGCGCCGGGCGGCCGCCTCGTCATCGTCGGCGGAGAAGGAGGTGGGCGGCTCCTCGGCGGGATCGAGCGCAACCTGCTTGCGACCATGGCCGGCTGGTTCACCGCCAAGGACCTCGGATGGATGTTCTCGAGCACGACGACCGCGCGCTGCGCCGAGGTCGCCCGCCTCATCACCGAGGGGGCGGTCACGCCCGTCATCGACCGCACGGTCGATCTGGACGGCGCGGCGGACGCGATCGCCGCCATGGCGTCAGGTCACCTTCGCGGGCACGCCGTGCTCGAGATGCGGTGACAGCCTTCGGTATGCCGGACGGCTGGGTGGCCGCCTGGCATACCGCCGCTCGGCCAGCCCTCCCGAGCGGTGTGCTCAGCGGTGGCCGGAGGGCAACACCGAGGCCTCCCGCCGGTTGGCGAGCACGCTCGTCACCGTGGTCACCGAGAGGGCGGCGACGATCACGGCCAAGGAGGCGACGGTCGGGATGGTCGGCACCCAGGTCCACACGCCGTGCGCCCAGTGGAGCACGAGCTTGACCCCGATGAAGGCGAGGATCGCGGCGAGGCCGTAGCCGAGGTGGCGGAGCTTGCCGAGCGCGCCCTCGAGGACGAAGTAGAGGGCGCGCAGGCCGAGCAGCGCGAAGGCGTTCGTGGCGAAGACCAAGTAGGGGTCGCCGGTGATGCCGTAGACGGCGGGCACCGAGTCGATGGCGAAGACGAGGTCCGTCCCGAGGATCGCGAGCATGACCAGCCCCAGGGGGGTCAGGGCGCGGCGGCCGGCCTCACGGACGCTCATTCGGGTGCCGCGATAGTCATCGGTGACCGGGTAGAACCGGCGGGCGAACCGGACGATGCGCAGCTCGTCGACGTCGACCTGGTGCCCGCCGTGGCGGGCGTCGCGCAGGACGCCCCACGCGGTGACGAGCAGGATCGCGCCGAAGATGAGGAACATCCAGGAGAAGCGGGCGATGAGGGCGGCCCCGAGGGCGATGAAGATCCCCCGCATCACGAGGGCGCCGATGATGCCGAAGAGCAGGGCCCGCTGCTGCAGCACCCTCGGCACGGCGAACGAGGACAGGATGAGGATGAAGATGAAGAGGTTGTCGACGGACAGGGACTTCTCGACGAGGTAGCCGGTGTAGTACTCGAGCCCGGTCTGGGAGCCGTGCGTGGTCCATACCCACAGCCCGAAGGCGAGCGGGAGCGCGATGTAGAAGGCGGACCACCCGACGGCCTCTCGCATCGACACCTCGTGCGGCTTGCGGGTGAGGAGGAAGTCCAGGGCGAGTAGGGCGATGACGCCGGCGATCGTCAGCGCCCACAGGGTGGGGGTGGCGATGGTCTCGAGCGTGGTCGAGGGGGTGGCAGCGGCCAGGTGGGTGCGGAGCATGAGTCCTCGCATCGTGATCTAACGGTGCGAGGTCTCCTTCACCCCGGGTGGGGCGCGCGCCGGGCGCGGCATGGGCCGCGCGAAATGTCCGGCTACGACTTGGGAAGTACTCCCCTCGTGGCGACCGAGGATACGTGACGGGTGCGCACCCCGGCAACTGCGCGGCCGCCACCTCGACGAGGGGGCGGCCGTCCTCAGACCCGCTTGGTGTGGTGGGCCCACATCGCGATCTCGACCCGGTTGCGGACGCCGAGCTTGGCCATGAGCGAGGCGATGTGCGACTTGACCGTGCTCAGTCCGATGAAGAGCTCCGCGGCGATCTCGGCGTTCGTGCGGCCCCGGGCCACCAGCGCCAGCACGTCCTCCTCGCGGTCGGTGAGCGGCTCGACCGGCTGGGTCGGCGCCTGAGGTGACCGGTCGGCGAAGGCCTGGAGCAGGCGGCGGGTCACGTTCGGCGCGATGAGGGCGTCCCCGGTCGCGGCCGCGCGAATGGCCTGGACGAGCAGCTCGGGGCCGGCGTCCTTGAGCAGGAACCCGCGCGCCCCGGCACGCAGGGCGCCCAGGACGTACTCGTCGAGGTCGAAGGTCGTGATGACGACGACGGCGATGGGGTTCGCCACGTCCGGCCCGGCCACCCGACGAGTGACCTCCACGCCGTCGAGTCCCGGCATGCGAATGTCGGCGAGGAGGACATCGGGTCGCAGTCGGGTCGCGAGGTCGAGGGCCGCGATCCCGTCGGCCGCCTCCCCCACGACCTCGATGTCCGGGTAGGCCCCGAGGATGAGGACGAGCCCGGCCCGCACCAGGTCCTGGTCATCGGCGACGACGACGCGGATGCTCACGGCGTAATCCTCGCAGGCATGACCGCGTCGACGACCCAGCCGCCCTCGGGCCCGGGGCCGGCCGTGACGGATCCGCCGAGGAGCCGCGCACGCTCGGCCATGCCGGTCAGGCCGAGGCCGGGCTCGGCGCGCGGACCAGGAGCGGAGGCGCCGTCATCGGTGACGCGGAGGTGGACCTCCTCGCCCACGCGGCATACCTCGATGACCACCGTCGTCGCACCTCTCGCATGGCGGAGGGCGTTGGTCAGGCCCTCCTGGGCGAGGCGATAGAGCGTGGCGTCGACGGGTCGGGGCAGGCCGGTGAGGGCGCCCGCCAGCCGGACCGCGACCGCGGGCGTGCCGGCGGGCCGGGTGAGCGCCGTCAGATCGGCGACGCCTCGTTGAGGGGCGTATGCCGCGGCGCCTCCCCCCTCGTCGTCGCGGAGCAGCCGCACCATGTCACGCATCTCGGCGAGCGTGCGGGACGCCTCGTCCTCGATCGAGGCGAGGAGCGCGGCAGCGCGCTCGGGCTGCCCCCTCACGAGCACCCGGCCGGCCTGGGCGGAGACCGCGATGGCCGAGATGTGGTGTGCCACGGTGTCATGGAGCTCGCGAGCCAGGGCCAGCCGCTCCTCGTTGCGGACCTCGCGCTCCTGGCGGTGCCAGAGGCTGGCGCGGTAGCGGAAAACCGCGCCGAGCGCGACGAAGAGCAGCAGGAAGAGGCCCCCGCCGACGACCTCGGCGAGGCTCGCCGACGCGGCATACATGCCGAGGGTGGCGACCAGGGCAACGGCGACCAGCCCCACGGTGACCTCGCGACCGGACCCCCAACGGACGAGGGAGTAGAGCAGGACGAGGATGACCATCAGGGACAGCAGTCCGGAATCTGCACTGCCAGAAGCGATCTGGAGGATCGAGAGCAGGCCGGCGGCGCCCCAGCCGATGAGGCAGGCCAGGAGTGGGCGGCTGCGGCGCCAGAGGAGGACGGGCATGAGCGCCATCGCGAGGGCGGTGACGAGGGGCTGCCCGGCCAGGCCCGGGCGGGCGACGCCCTCGACGAGCGCGACCACCACCAGCACACCGACGAGCAGCCGGTCGAGCCGGCTGACCGGCGGTGCGTAGGGTGGGCGCGGCTCGTCCCAGAGGGAGCGCCGCACAACCGTCACGGCGCCAGCGTAGGGACGCGCTCCGCGTCGCGCACTCGACGGGTGAAAGACCCGGTCGCGGCGCTCGATCGCGGCCACGTCCAGGCCGTCCGGAGGATGAGGGCGAGCACGACGAGCTCGGCAGCGAAGCCGAGGCCGTAGTAGTAGATCCACTCCCCGCCCGCGAGGTTGAACGCCATCCACGGGATGAGGAGGGCGGCGACGACGAGGTTGGTGGGGCGGTTGGCCCGGGGTGGCATGACCGTGGAGAGCACGATCATCAGCGTCGGCACGAGGGAGGCGGCGAGGGCGCTGACGGCGAAGGTCTGGGTGATGTCGAACTCCCATACCCGGCCGTCGAGGATGCCCCGGACGGCGCCGGGCTTGTAGAGGCCGAGCACGTCGACGTAGACGTACATGACCATGAAGCTGGCCCACGCCGCGGCGAGCCTGAGCTGGACCGGGACGTGGGGAGTGCGCGGCGTGGGGCGGGCTGTCGAGGTTGACATGGAGGGCCTTTCACGGTCGTGGAGCGGTTGGTGTCACCACGATGGCCGCGGCCGGCCGTCGAGTCCTCCGCCCGCGGGCCCGACCTGACTCGGCCGAAAGGCGGGTATGCCGCTCGTCCTTCCGGGTCGGTCCGGCGGGCAGCGGGCTCATGACGCTCACCCCTGACCCCGAGTTCCTGGCCGCGTTCGCGCCGTATGCCGAGCCCCTGGCCCGCCGCCACCCCACCCCCCGCCGGCGAGGTCCAGGGCCGTCGCGAGGGCGTCGAGGGACTGCTCGCCGCGCTCGTCTCCGGCAGTCGATGTCAGGTCCGCGACCTGAGCATCGCCTTCGCGACGGCCGGTGCAGCGGCCAGGCCGGTGGTCGGTCGGTAGGTGGCCGCGGTCTCGTCGATCGCGGTGATCTCGTCTGGAGTCAGCTCGAGCTCAGCCGCGGCGACGTTGCTCTCGAGCTGCTCGACGCTCGAGGCCCCGGGGATGGCGACGACGCAGCGGTGGCGGATGGTCCAGGCCAGCGCCACCTGGGAGGGCTTGACCTGGCGGGTCGACGCGACGTCCCGCAGGACGTCGAGGAGCGGGGCGAGCGCCGTGAGGTTGTCCGGGAGGAAGTGCGGGTTGGCCCGACGCACCCCGTCGACCCTGTCCCCGGGCGCGAACCGGCCCGAGAGGAGCCCCTGCCCCAGCGGCGAGTAAGCCATGACCATCCGGCCGTTGGTTTCGGCGAAGGGGATGAGGTCCCGCTCCGGCGCGCGCTGCACGAGGCTGTACTGCACCTGGTTGCTCAGCACGACCCGGCCGCTGCCCGGGGAGGCCTCGGCGAGAGCGCGATCGGCAGCCTGCCATCGTTCCAACGAGTAGTTGCTGACCCCCGCGTGCCCGACGACCCCGACGTCGATGAGCGCGCTCATCCCGCGCATCGTCGTGCCGTCCTTGACGAGCGGGTTCGGCTGGTGCACCTGGTAGAGGTCGAGCCGGCGCACGCCGAGCCGGTGGGCGCTGGCCAAGGCCCGCTGCTGGACGACGGGTGCAATGGGCAGCACCGGGAAGAGCTTGGTCGCGATGACGAGGCCCTCGACGTCCGCGCCCGCCGCCCTCAGTGCCGCGCCGAGGATGCGCTCGCTGCGGCCCATCCCGTAGATCTCCGCGGTGTCGAAGACGCTGACGCCGAGCTCGACGGCGCGCCGCACGATCGCCGCCGCCTCGCGCTCGTCGTAGTCGGGACCGTAGCCCCACTCCTTGGAGCCGAACTGCCACGTCCCCAGCCCGATCCGGGAGACCTGCTTGCCGATGTCGACGCTCGCGTACCTCATGCACCCATCCCACACAGCGGCTGCCGCCTCGGCAACCTCCGCCGCGGTGCCCGGCGCCGTGGGCCGATTGCCGGGATCAGGCCTCGCTCAGCGTCACCTCGATCGGGTCGCCCGCGCTGAGGCCGCTCTCTCGCGCCGAGCCTTCGAGAAGGCGATGAAGTACTTGCCGCCGCGGCTGGCCACCGTGGTCACGAAGGAAATCGCCGGTCACCGTGACCTCACCTTCGGGCGCTTGCTCGTGCCGAGCTCGGTCAGCTTCTTCTCGGGCATCTCGATCCCGGTGTTGACCGGGGGCGGCAGACCGGTATGCCGCGGACGGGCTGCGCAGCGCCTCACCTCGAGTGGTCGGCCGGTTCCCCTGCGCGTCCGCGTTCTCTCGCTTCACACACCGGACGTCGGCACGATGGGCTGGATGTGGTGCACTGTGGCGGTGAGCGCCACTCCTGCTGACGCGTGCCCGGAGATCCGGCTGCTGACGCCGAGAGAGGTCATCGAACGCGCCGATGAGCTGGTGGGACCGCAGCGAGCGGCATACCGGATCGAGGCCGATCTCATCGGTGACGACCGCATCCCGCAACTCAGCGCGGCGGCACCTGACTGATCGCGGCCGGACTCGGGTGGTTGGTGGCATTGGCTGACGAGCAGGTGGTCGCGCCCTGGCATTCAGTCGGCTGGCCGACGGGACGACCGACATCGAGCGCCTGGTCGTGGACCCCGAGCACCTGCGACGCGGTCTCGGCCGCGCCCTCGTGGAGCGCGCTGCCCGCGGTCCTGCCGTCGTCGCGACCGGCCGAGCCAACCGGCCGGCGCGACGGCTGTACGAGGGATCTGCCCGCTCCAGATCCCATGCCACATCGCCGAGACAACGTGGCCGCCGCCCGCGTCGAGAGCGAGGACGTCCTCGATCGTCCCGTCGCCCTCCAGGTACTCGCGAATCAGCCGCAGCGACCCGGCATACCAAGGCTCCTCCGGTAGGCGTGAATCCACATCAGATTGCACAGGGGCTGGCCGCTTCCGGGCATGCGAAATAGACTCGTCCACGCGACGGTACCTTCGTTTCTGCGCAACAGATTCATCAGGGTCGGCGTCGAGGGGTGCCCGGTGCAACGGGCGCCCCTCATCCATGTCTGGAGTCAGGACCCTCTCGGTCGACCTGACCGCAGCCTAGACCGGGCAGGAGCACGCAACAAGGGAAACGCGCCCATTAATTTTGTACGCCGCGCCGCTTCACTTCTCGTTTAACGCTGGGCATTACCCACAGGCTGGCGTGCTAGAGGCGACTCTGCAGGTCGCAGCGTTACCCGTTTAATGTGCAGCACTGCACATAAAGTTGGGTCAGACAGTGGCAAGACGAGCGGAGGTCGACTAGCGTGAGGGATACCAACCCTTCGGACGGCCTGACCAGCCGTCCCCGCGAGAACCGTGGGATCATTCCTGTGCCAAGACTCCATCGAGCAATGCCGCCCGGTGAGCGCACTGTGCCCGCAGCCTTGGATTGCCTCCCAAGTGCCACCGCTGCTCCGGACACTTGGCCCTGTCTAAACCCCGCCTGTCAGGGGAGGGACCCAGAGTCTGCCGGGCCAGTTGAGCGTTCCGGTGTGTGCACCTGGCCAGCGAGGGGTCGACCCAGCTACTTCTGTTCGAGCGCCTGCCGGGAGCAGTACGAGTACGAACGTGCCCAGTTGGCCGAGGACATCAAGGCCCTCGAGGAGGCCCTCGACGCTCCTGATGGCAGCTACAGAGACCGCCGCCGAGTCGAAACCGAGTTGGCCAAACGCCGGTGGGGGATGCAGCGCTACCTCTTCGACTCCGCCCAGCTCACACCCTCACGCAAGCGCAGAAAAGGCAACGCATGACCCCCGTCGGGTTCCAGGACAAGGTCGCCTTCGTCTGGAGGGTCGCGGACAAACTGCGCGGCACCTTCAAGCAGCACGAGTACGGATCGGTCATGCTGCCGCTGCTCGTGCTTCGCCGGATGGACGCTGTGCTCGCGCCGACGAAGCAGACAGTCCTGGATGCAGCGGCTGGCATGAGCGACATCGGGGAGGGTCAATCTGCCCTCCTCAAGAAGAAGGCTGGCCACCGGTTCTACAACACCTCACCGCTGACCTTTGCCAGCCTGTTGGGCGACGACAAGAACCTCGCGGACAACCTGCGCACCTACATCCGCAAGCTCTCCCCCGAGGCGTATGCCGTGATGGAGGCTTACGACTTCGACCCCAAGCTTGAGCGGCTCGACCGCGCCGGGATCCTGTATGCCGTTGTCGCGGACTTCGCCGATCTCGACCTGCGACCGTCGCAGGTAAGCAACGAGGCGATGGGCTACATCTTCGAGGACCTGCTGCGGAAGTTCTCCGAGATGAGCAACGAGACCGCCGGTGAGCACTACACGCCGCGCGAGGTCATCAGCCTGATGGTGAACCTGCTCGTATCGGGCGAGACCGCCAAGGAACTCACCGAGAACCCAAAGCCGGTCCGCACGGTCTACGACCCGGCAGCCGGGACCGGCGGGATGCTGATGACGGCGCTGCACCACATCAAGGACCTCAACCCGGCAGCGATCGTCAACGTCTTCGGCCAGGAGCTCAATGACGAGACGTGGGCCATCGCCCAGTCCGACCTGATGATGCAGGACACCGCGCCGGAGCGGATGCGCAACGGCAACAGCCTCACCGCCGACGCCTTCCCTACCGAGAAGTTCGACTACATCCTCGCCAACCCGCCCTACGGGGTCGACTGGAAGGCCTATGCCGCGCCGATCAAGGACGAGCACACCAAGCTGGGTTTCCGCGGCCGGTTCGGTGCCGGCCTGCCACGGGTGTCGGACGGCTCGTTCCTCTTCCTGCAGCACATGCTCTCCCACATGAAGCCGACCGGTTCCCGGGTCGGGATCGTCCTGTCCGGATCCCCACTGTTCTCGGGCCAAGCCGGGTCCGGAGAGTCGGAGATCCGCCGGTGGATCCTCGAGAACGACTGGCTCGAAGGCATCGTCGCCCTGCCCGACCAGATGTTCTACAACACCGGCATCTCCACCTACGTCTGGATCCTCACCAACGACAAGGCCGACGAGGACCGCGGCACGGTCAAGCTCATCGACGCCCGCGAGCTCGGCACGAAGATGCGGAAGTCGTTGGGCGACAAGCGCAAGGAGCTCACGCCCGCGGCGATCGAGGAAGTGGTTCGGCTCTATGGCGGCGCGCGAGACGAGTACGCCGACGACACCCGGGTCAAGGTCGTGACCAACGAGACCTTCGGCTTCCAGCGCATCACCGTCGAGCGACCGATGCGCCGACGGTGGGAAGTCACCGCCAAAGCCGTCGCCGACGAACCGTATGCCGCGTACGCCTCGTTGGTTGGTCAGCGATACGAGACCGAGAAGGCGCTGTTGTTCGAGGTCCCCGCGCTCACTACGGCGCAGAAGAGGGCCTTCGTCAAGGCCTGCGCCGTGGCCGATCCCGAGGCTTCGATCATCAAGGGACGCGCAGGGAAGGTCGAGCCCGACCCGGATCTGCGGGACCAGGAGAACGTCCTCCTGCCCGAGGGCTGGCTCGCCTTGGGCGAAGAGGCACGCGAGAAGAAGCTCGTCGAAACGGCTGAAGCCCACCTGGAGAACGAGATCCACCCGTACGTACCCGATGCGTGGATTGACCACACCAAGACCAAGGTCGGCTTCGAGATCCCCTTCACCCGCCAGTTCTACGTTTACACACCTCCTCGTCCGGTCGAGGAGATCGCCCAGGAGATCAAGGACCTCGAGACCCAGATCCAGCACTGGATGAGCGGGCTCGGCCTGTGACTGAGACCCGTCAGATTCGCCTCGGAAGACTGTTCGAGCGACGCAAGATCCTCGGCTTCGTCGACGAACCCATGCTGTCGGTCTTTCGCGAGCACGGCGTCGTCCTGAAGGACGACATGGTCAACCACAACCAGACTGCTGAGGATCGGAGCATCTACCAGCTCGTTGAACCTGGCTGGCTCGCGGTCAACCGGATGAAGGCATGGCAGGGGTCACTGGGAGTCTCTGCGCACCGCGGCATCATGTCGGGTCACTACATCTGCTTCGCTCCCAGGCACAGCGAGCACGACCGCTACCTCCACTACCTCTTGCGCTCCCCACGAATGACCGCACACTTCGCAGCCATCTCACGTGGCGTACGCCCGGGTCAGATCGAAATAGACAACGATCAACTCGCTGCCACGCCGCTGGACCTACCCAGCACTGATGAGCAGCGGCGGATCGCGGACTTCCTCGACGACCGCGTCGCCCGCATCGACCAGATCATCGCCGCCCGCGGGATCCAACTTGACCTCATCAACGAGGTAGCCGTATCAGGCACCTCGGACCTCCTTGGCGCCGTTGGCCCGGAGGGGCCTCCGCTGAGCGGTGTTTGTCGCATTGTGGACACCGAGCACAAGACCGCTCCTATCGTGGCCGGCGGCGGCTACTGGATCGCGGGTACCGGCGCCATACGTGATGGGAGATTGGTCCATGACCGCCTGCGGGAAACTGACTCTGACTCGTTCACCGAGTGGACGTCCCGCGGAGTGCCCGAATGCGGGGACGTCCTATTGACCCGCGAGGCGCCTGTGGGTGAGGTCGCGCTGCTGAGCGAACACGACCCTCCAGTAGCGATTGGACAGCGCGTGGTTCTCCTCAAGCCGAACGCGAAGACGCTCGATTCAGGCTTTCTGCGCCTTGTGCTGATGGCCGGCGAGATGCGAAGAATCATCTCGATGGCTTCCGCTGGATCGCTTCACCCTCACTTGAACATGGCCGACATCTCTCGCCTGCGTATCCCGAGCAGCCCGCTCGAAGATCAACTTTCCTTGGGCCGTGCGCATCAGCGAATCCTCATGCATGCGCAGTCGAGCAGGAGCACGCTGGAACGGAGTCTCGACCGTTTGATTGAGTACAAGCAGTCGTTGATCACGGCCGCGGTGACGGGTGAGTTCGACGTGACGACCACTGGCAGCGGGATACCGGGATGAGACGAACATGAGCATCACCAAGGAGTTGGCGTTCGAGTCGAACATCGAGTGGCACCTGCTCGCTCATGACTGGCAGTCATTGGCGCCAACGGCGTACGACCGAAAGTCCGGGATCTTCGGCGATGAGGTGATCGCCTTCGTCCGGGAGACGCAGCCGAAGCAGTGGGAGCAGTTGGTCACGCGCCACGGAGGCGAGGCGACGGCGCGGGAGAAGTTCCTTAAGGTCGTCGTCGACGCGCTCGACCACCGGGGAACCATCAGCGTGCTGCGGTCCCCGGTGAAGGACTCGGGCGTCAGCGTCCGACTGTGCTTCTTCAGGCCGGCCAGTGGTCTCAACGATGAGCAGACGAAGCGCTACGGATCGAATCGACTTGGGGTTGTGCGGCAGCTGCACCATTCGGAGTCGAACCCTTCGGACTCGCTCGACATGACCTTGGTGGTCAACGGCATCCCGGTCGCGACCGCCGAGTTGAAGAACCCGCTGACCCACCAGACCGTCGAGAACGCGATGGCGCAGTACCGAAGTGACCGCAACCCGAACGACCTGATCTTCCGCGCCCGGACGCTCGTGCACTTCGCGGTGGACCCGCACAGAGTGGCGATGACGACCAAGTTGGCCCGTGAAGCGACGGTATTCCTCCCCTTCGACCAAGGCAGCAACGGCGCCGGAAACACCGGCACCGCAGGAAACCCGGCCGTGACGACGGTCTACCAGACGGCATACCTCTGGGAGCACGTGTGGCAGCGCGACGCATGGCTGGACCTTCTGGGGTCGTTCATCCACGTCGAAGGCGACAGGACGCTGTTTCCCCGGTTCCACCAGTGGCACGCGGTGCGCTCGATCCTCGACGCGACCTATCGTGACGGCGCCGGAGTAGATCGGCTCGTGCAGCACTCGGCGGGGTCCGGCAAGTCGAACACGATCGCCTGGACCGCTCACGCGCTCTCGCGGCTCCACGGGGCCGATGACGCTCCGATCTTCGACAAGGTCGTGGTCATCACCGACCGCAAGGTGCTGGACCGTCAGCTCCAGGACACGGTCGCCGGCTTGGAGCACACACCCGGCACGATCGTGCGAATCGATGAGAACTCGGCTCAGCTCAAGGAAGCCCTTGAGGGTCACGCGGCGCGGGTCATCATCACGACCCTGCAGAAGTTCCCTGTCGTTGCTGAGCTCGCCGCGAAGAATGCGACTGGGGGCGAGACGAAGGGCGTGGTGGGGCGCCGGTTCGCGGTCATCGTCGACGAGGCGCACTCCTCATCGAGTGGAGACTCGGTCGCCAAGCTGAAGAAGGTCCTGGGTTCAGGGGAAGGCGACGCCGAACTGGAAGCGGCAGCGGAAGCCGAGCAGGCGGCATACGACGCTTCCGTTGACGCAGCAGACGAGGCGCTGTTCGCCAGCGCGCGGCACCGGGGCAAGCAGAAGAACCTGTCCTTCTTCGCGTTCACAGCGACGCCGAAGCCAAAGACACTCGACACGTTCGGGCAGGTCGGTGCGGACGGGCACAAGCGGCCGTTCCACACGTACTCGATGCGGCAGGCGATCGCGGAGGGGTTCATCCTCGACGTGCTGGCGAACTACACGACGTACGGCGTGTACTACAAGCTCGCCAACGCGCACCCCCGCAACGACCCGGAAATGGAGTCGGGCAAGGGTCGCGCGGCCCTTGCCCGGTTCGCCTCGCTGCACCCGTATGCATTGGACGCGAAGGCTGAGGTGATCATCGAGCACTTCCGGCAGAAGACCGCGGGGAAGATCGATGGGCAGGCCAAGGCGATGGTTGTGACCCGATCGAGGCTGCACGCGGTGCGGACGCAGGCCGCGCTTGCGGCATACATCGCGAAGAAGGGGTACGACCAGGGGGAACGTCCGCTGAGGACCTTGGTGGCTTTCTCGGGGTCGCTGATGGATCCGGACGCACCGGAGGCGCCGGCGGTGACGGAGGCCTTGATCAACGGATTCTCTGAGGGGCAGCTGCCGAAGAAGTTCCACGGGCCTGAGTACCAGGTGCTCGTGGTCGCGGAGAAGTACCAGACCGGATTCGACGAGCCGCTGCTGCACACCATGTACGTCGACAAGAAGTTGTCCGGCGTGGCAGCGGTGCAGACTCTGTCGCGGTTGAACCGGACGCATCCGGGCAAGGAGGACACGTTCGTCCTGGACTTCGCCAACTCGGCCGAGGAGATCAAAGCGGCGTTCGAGCCGTTCTTCGAGGAATCGTTCTCCACCCCGACCGAGCCGAACGTGCTCGCCACCATGGAACACGACCTCATGAATGCTGGCGTCTTGTCGATGCCGGAGATGGAGGCGACGGTCGCAGCGCTGCTGTCGGAAGATCCAGCTTTGCAGTCGGTGCTGTATGCGAACCTCGAGCCGGCGGTCGGGCGGTTCGCGGCGCTCGATGAGGAGAAGGCGGAGGAGTTCCGGCGGACCTTGGAATCCTTCTGCCGGGCGTACGCGTTCGTCGCTCAGGTCATGCCGTGGGCCGACACCGACTGGGAGCGGCTGTTCCTCTATGGCCGGCTGCTGCTGCTGGAGCTGCCGCCGGGGGAGAACACCCCGATGCCCCAGATCTCGAAGTCGGTCCAGCTGACGCACCTGCGGATCGCGGTCACCTCGGAAGCCGCTATCGAGCTGGCCGGATCGGACGAGCCCGGGGTGGCGTTGCCGGGCGAGGGCAAGGGTTCGCTGACTGAACCGATGCTGGACAAGCTCTCGGCGCTGATCTCGGCAATCAACGACAAGTACGGAGCCGACCTCGGTGAGGCCGACAAGGTCTGGGTCGACCAGCAGTGGGTTGTCGTCAAGGAGGACGACGAGATGCGCGAAGTCGCCCTGAACAATGACCGCAGCCAGTTCGAGATGGTGCTCGAGCAGAAGGTGAAGGACCTGCTGATCGACCGGCACGACAAGAACGGGGTGCTGTTCGACCTGTTCTTCGCGAACCCGGACTTCCAGGTCTCGCTGGTTCGGTACCTGGCCGGCACCTACGACGAGTTCCGACATGAGGCCTCTGGCTCGGGCCGGTGACCACGCCGAACCTCATTCACGAGAGACGGGGACCGCGCCGGAAACCTAGGTGACTGCGGCGGCCGGCGGCTGTGCTGGGGCCACGGCCATGTTCTTCATCCATGACCGGCCTGCGTCGGTCCACACCAACTTCGCGGCTGGTGTCTGCTCGAACACCAGTGTCACCACGTGGTACAGCGTGAGAACAGCCTCCTGAAGCTCTTGGCTGTTTTCAAGATCCTCCACAACCAACTGCTGAACTCGAGCCTCGTCGCGACCGATGCGCCGTCCGTGGCTCTTGTGCGTGGAGGCGTCGTTGAAGTGGTGGGCCGCGTTGCGGCCAGCGGTTATCGCGTCCCCGACGCTGCTCAACATCCACTCGGCGAGCCAACGCGCCACCATGTCCGATACACCGGCGACGCTACGACGCTCCGTCCGAATCCACCCGCAGCGGCAGGCGACCCTCCCCCACTAGCCGCCACCGCGCACCACTTGGTCCGGTGGCAATCAACTCCAGTCCTTCGTCGAATACCGAATCTGACGGCAACATCAGGTCACAACCGTGCCCCAATTCACTACAAATTTTGACACCAGACAGTGTGAGATCGGTTAGCGACACTCCGGATGCGTTCCGCACGTATCTCTGGTCCCCTCCCGGCGGATCCAGTTCCACCCACCGAAGCAGTTGACGCTCGTCTCCTAGCTGCCGTTCACGACGATCACGATGCCAGAGGGCCAACGTCACGGCGATTGCCATGGTTGGAAGCAACGCTGACGCCCACTCGGCGCCGTTGCCCCAGACATCCGGATGGAATAGCGGCCAACAGCGGCCGAGCAGATCGAGAATCAAGACGACCCCGATGAACCCCGCCATTGCAAGCAGCAGGGCCCGCACCCACCACTCCTTAAGCATCACGCGACGCCCTGATAACAGTCGTCAAGACGTTTGGTCATTTCTCTGATCTTCCGCGCCACTGGCTGAAACTCAGCTAGGATAAGTTGCCGCTGTTTGGCGTACTGCCGGAGTTCATCGCTCATCTGCGTGAGAAACCATCTACCGGGGCCGTAGTTGAACTCCTCAACATAGGCATCCAATCGTCCACGTTCACTCTCTCGAATGCCCCGATTCTCCTTCATATACGGATGCTCACGCAAGAATTCCTTAATGAGGCGCTCTCGCAAGACAATAGTGGCCTTGTCGAACTTCGTCTGGCGAATACCCCGCTGTTCCACGGGCGGGAGTGGCCTCGTGGTCGTTTCATAGATCCATGATAGAAAGTCTGCGCTAAAGACAACCTGCTGGATGAAGATGCGTCCCGCAGGAAGCAGCACCACCGACGTTGGTGATAGCAAATCTTGGCCTCCACCCAACAGAATGCGGAGTGGCGCACCGCTGTTGCCCAACCTCCCCTCCATTTCGTGCAAGATCTCCATGAGTCGCCGCTCCTTTATGCCGAATCGCTCCACGAAGCAGCGCTTCAATTCATCAAGTGGGACTGCGCCGGAGTCCGGGTTGTGGTGGGCGGCAAGGAATGCCAAGATGCGCAACTGAGGAAAGGAGAACGGCAACGGCCCGAAGTGCGTATCCGTGATGCCTCTTGATGTGAACACATCCCGTAGGTACTTCGGGGTCGAGAACCTAATAATCTTGTCGTAGACAGCACCCCGCAGGGGGCCAGGTGGGCCTGTCGTCGCCAGTATCTGATCACTAAGTTCGAGCATAAACAGCATCATTTGACGGAGATTTCCGTTCTGCCACTGCTCTATGAGATTGACAGATAGCTTGTCTCGCCGAACAGCTGCCAAATTTGAGCGGACGATTTCAGCGGTCGCGCGGACCTCCGGGAGGAGTGCTGGGGCGTGCTCCGATGCCCACGATATGGCGCCGTGGAGGCGGACTTCTGCGACGTCGTACATGAAGCTATCCGACGACAGCTCCCTGCGCTGCGTAGCCCTCAATTGTCGAAAATTGGGATAGAATGGCTCATTCTCGGGTCGAATTCCTACGTATGCATGGGTGTCACCCGAAATAATTGTACTTAGAGAGTACAGCACTCTGGGAATGTACTTCTGTGGTAGGTGGTCTACGTTATCGACTAGGAAGACTACCTGCATGTCCCTCACGTGCTGCAGAGAGTGAAGCGCAAATGCCCCCAGTGCGGTGAAACTATTTCTGTGGATGCGGGCGGCCTTCTCGATTTGTGAATTGGACAGCACTTCGTCGTCTGGCATGTCACGCAACTTTGCTTCGGAAATTGCGAGACGAATTTGATTCACCACCTCCCCAGTACCTTTGAGACACACCCTCCTGGCAAAGGACGCCTGGTACTGCCTCCAGATGCCCTTTGAGTAGGCGATGGCCTCGGCTTGACTCAGAAGGATCTTGTCGAATTCCTTGGCAAAGTCACCATCCTCTTCCAAGTACAGAGCATCGGAATGCGAAAAGTCTAGACGAACGACAAGCGAATTTTCGGATAGTTCCAGCTGCTCTTCTAGCTCCATTAGTGCGGTGGATTTGCCAGATCCCTCTTCCCCGACCAAGAGAAAGGTCCGCTGCGTCTTCTTCAGCGGGCCAGGTATACGTCGATCGATTCTCCATGCCCCTGGGTGGCGCCTGAGCCATACGCCCATTTCGTCTAGTTCGGAGACGTCGTAGTCGGCGAAGGTTGTGGGGCCGTACGTCAGAAAGCGTTCCAATACTTCTTGTGCTTGCATTCGGGGCTCCTGGTCTCGGGTCAGTCGATGGTAGGAAGGGTATGGGTTCATTAGATCCCCACACAACCGCCCAGACATTGCGACTGAAGTCTGTCGAGGGAGCCCGCGAACTGGCGGTAGCGGGCGGGGTCGCGCGCGTTCGGCGTCTTGTCATCCCATGACGGCGAGAGATCGAGATGACCGTGGGCAACATGAACCCATTGCCAGGTGACGGCGTGGGGCTGGCTGCTGTCACGTGTCGCGGGGCGGCAGGAGCGTCTCCATTCCTCGAACCAGCGCCACGAGTTGAGCCGGCGCTCGACCTTCGCCTCGACGGCTCGGTAGTCGCGGCGCTCGGTCTCTTCGCCAGCCCGCCAGATCCGGCTCTTCCACTCCTCCGCGCTGACGAGCATGGTGGCTGAGCAGGCGCGGGCACAGCGCACTCCCATCGGGCCGGGCATGTTCAGCGCTTCGGCGGCCGCGGCCCACGACGTCACGTCCGGGTGCAGCCGCGCCAAGGACAGGGACGCGAACAGCCGCACAGTGTCCTCGCTCGAGCAGGAGCCGCCGGCGAGGTGCTCGAGGTACTGGGCGCGCGGGATGACCTGCGGGATGAGGGTGAGGTTGATCGGCATACGCCCTCCCGGGTGGTTGTCGAGGTGGTGGGACAAGCGTCGGTGCGGGGCGCGGGCGGCCATCACTAGACGAGTCAGGGTGGGAGTCATGACGGTGCGGTCGGCAAGCCACCCGAGCGGGCCGTCGTTGGTGGTCGGGGTGCGCTCGGTCCATGGCGTGAGCCGGGCGGCAGCCGTGTCGAGGTCGGGGGCGGTGAGTATGCCGTCCGCTGTCGCCAACGCTGCAGCTCGCAGGCCGGGTTGTTCGGGTGGGCGTAGTCCCCAGCGCGGTCCGCGATCACCGCTGCGCGTTTCGGCTTCCTGCGCCAGGTCGGGCACCCAGGGCGCCAGCTGCGGGGCGCCGGGCTGTCCTGCGAGGTGGAGTAGGAGTGTGGTGAGGTGGCGCAGGTCGGCCAGGTATGCCGCGGGCCTGGCGGCCTGTCCCAGCACCGTCACCTGCTGTCCGGCGAGGACTGTGTCGATGCGGGCCTGTAGGGCGAGGACATCGTCGGTGGCCGAGGTGGCTTCGATGGTGGTGAGGTCGTGCTGGCATTGCTTCGTGGGGCCGGCACCGAGCGGGTTCCCACACACTCTGGCGGCTCCGACCCGGCGCAGGTGGGAGTGGCGCTGGTCGCGGAACGGTCGTCGACACGAGGGGCACCGGGCGACGAGCAGCGACCGGTGTCGGGTGCAGGTGGTGACGATGAGGAGCCGCCACGCGGACCGCGAAACCCCATCTTCGGCGAGACAGGTTGGACAGTTTTGGGTGCCGTGGGCGGGTGCCCAGCCGCGGGCGGCGACCTGCCGGTAGGAGTGCCGGTCGTCCGGGTCGAGCCCGGTCAGGTCGAGGGCAGTCCCGTCGAACACGGCGAGGGTGGCGGCATACACGTCCTGTTCGTCGACGCGAGCGAGAGCAGCAAGCCGAGTGATCGTCTCCGGTGCCGGCGCGAGGGTGAGGTAACGGTTGCCGGCTCGACCGCGGCCGGTGGCGGTGAGCAGCTGGGCTGTGGTCAGGCCGTTGGCGTCGGCGAGGTGCTCGAGCCAGGACTCGATCGACTCACCCGGGCGCGGTGCCACTGACACGGGCAGGGCCGCGGTCATGGCGCGTCTGTGGGTGGTGTGCGCGACCCCAAGGCCCTGTCGTCCGGCAGGAGATCCTGGGGGTCACTTCCCGGTCCCTCGCAAGGGTGGGCGTCGATAGGCAGCCTATGTGTCACGACCTGAGGTCTCATCTCAGTTAATTTCGTGCTGGGCTCAGCTCCGCGTGCAGAGCCGTGGAGACATCGTGGGCGGAGCTGGGTTTGCCGGCTTCGACGGCCCTGATGACGCGTCGACCTTCGTCGAGGACCCACTCCAGTTCGTCGCCGTCAATGGTCGCCACCCGGTGCGGGCGGTGCCGCGTCCCGGAAAGAACGTTGTCGAGGACGTTGACCAGGCCCGGGAAGATCGGGCTGTCGAGGTGGACGACGGTGTCGGGCAGGTCGCCGCCGCTGAGCAGCTGCCCTGCCAGTACCGGGACGGCGTCAGCAGTGTCTGCGATGTCGGCGCGGACCACAACGCGCTGGTCGATGTCGAGGATGAGCACTACGGGAACGTGGGAGTTGTCGACCAGACGGATGAAGCCGGGGTAGACGTGCCAGGTGCTCATGCGGTCCTCCGCTGTCCTGGGTGTCGTTGGCGGGCGAGGTCGGGGCGGCCGTCGCGGTAGCCCTGCCCCGCGGCGATCCCGGTGTAGCTGGAGAGCTCGGCGAGGTCGGCGCACTCGGCCGTGATCAGGCAGCCCGCGCAGACCGCAACAGGTTCAGCCAGGGCGGCGAGTCGGGCAGAGCGGGTGAGAGTTGCGGCATACGCGGCCTCCCACCGAGCCCACTGTCTGGTGAGGTCTTTGCAGGCACCGTCGGCCAGGGACCAGGCGGCGTCACGGGCGAGGACTTCGCGGCTGATGCCTCTCACCGGGCCACCCCCAACGACTGCGGTCGTGCGCCGACGCAGATCATTCATAGTGGGATTCCTGCTCTCTCTCATCCGTACCTCCTCGTGACGGCCGCCCAGGTGGCCTGGGTCGCGGGGATGGTGATGACGTCGGCGTCGGCGAGCAGCTGCTGCCCGGTCTCGGCGAGGACAAGGCGGGCCTCGGGGTCGATGGCGGCGTCGAAGGCACCCACGTGCCGGTCGGCGATGAACGGGCGCGGGCTGGTGAACGACGGCCCGTGCGTGAGCCGCGTCCAGACCCACGCCAACGCGAGCTCGTGCCCGGGATGGCCGTCGATGCCGGGAAGCCGGTCGGCGGCGATAGGGAGCCGCGGGAGGCGGGTGACCGGACGGAGGGCGTCGCGGCGACGCTGGTAGTCCACCAGCCCGCCGTCGACGAGAGCGTCGACGGCGTCGGTGAGGCGCGCGGCGTCGAGGTCGTGGATGCCGCGGCCGAGGCGTATGCCGTCGAGCAGCTGGCTGGTGTCGGTGTCGGTGGTGCCGAAGGCGTGGCAGGCGCGGGCTGAGGACGTCGGGCCGTCGTGGACGTGGGTGAGGAGCATGTGCAGGGCGATCGCTAAGTGCCAGCGGGTGCGCCACACGGTCGGGTCGGGCAGGCCGTCCTCGCCGGGCGCGGGCAGCAGCGCGGGCACGTGGTCGGGGTGTATGCCGTGCCGCCTCACTTGGTGCGTCAGCTGGGTGATGAGCAAACCCAGACGGCGCGCATCTTCGCGGTTGAAGCCGGCCAGGATCGGTGCGCTCTTCGGCGGGGATGGTGGCCGTTTGGGTAGGTAGCGGCCAGAGTTGGGGACATACTGCGGCGGGACCGTCAGGGTGTGCCCGCGGTGGCGACGTTGTGCACCTTCGCGCAGCAGGCGGTCCCGGTGGTACCCCGAGTGCAGGGCGGGTGCGGCCGCCGACAGGATGACAGCCACTGTTCCTGGATCTGAGCTGGGGAACACGCCCCACCGGCGAGCCGCCGCCACGTCGAAGGCCGGCAGACCGCTGGGCCGGTCGGGCCACTGGTTGTCGATCGTCTGAGCCACGACGGCGCATAGCCGCCGAAAGGCTCCCAGGCGCATCCGCGCGGACTGGTGCGCGATCGAAGTCTCGGCCAGCGAGGTGAGCTCGTCGACCAGGTCCAGCAGTCGATCAGACGCCTCCTGCGCAGACACGCCGCGACGGTCCGCCGGAACGAGGAGGACACGGCATTCGCGGCATACCGGAGACAGAGCGGTCTGCCAGAGCAGCTCGCGGCGACCGGTCAGGGCGGTGCAGCGCGGACACACCCACTCAACGCTGAAGTGCAGACGCCACCCACCCCGGTGCGTCTTGCCGCGGCCGCGGACGGTCGGCGGGTAGCGGTCCATCGTCAGCCGGGCCGCGGCTCCGGAGTCGAGACCGGCGAGGGCAGCGACAGCTCCCAGTTCATCTTCAGGAACGCCGACGTCATGCCGGTGGGCTGGGAGGACCCGGCGGCGGGTCACGCCGTTGGCCTCGGCCAGGCGCCCGGCATACGCAGTGAGTGGCTCGCCGGGTTGGGGCCTCGGTCGCACGGGAAGCAGCGCCGTCATCGACGTCCCTTCCTTGCCGCGGTGGCAGCGTCGATCTGCCCGTCGATGGAGCGATCGCTGAGGTCGACCGCATCGAGGTCGTCGTGGGTAATGACGCTGCGCCGGTCGTGCACGGCATCCAGAACGGAGCGGCTGATGAGTCTCGTGGTCTCGCCCATGAAGTCTTGCGTCCGCCGCCAGATGTGCTGGGCCAGTTTGGTGACGAACAAGTCGGGCGCGGCGTCTGGTAGATGCTGCAGCGGTCGGTCGCCGACCGTCGCGAGTAGATCCTGCCAGGCCGCCTTCTTCTCGATGGTGGTGATCTGGAAGGGGTCGATGGCCATCGTCGTCAGCCGTGCTCGGATCTGCGGGTCATCAAGGATGGCGGTGCTTTCGAGATGCGCGTCGACCAGTGGCTATGTAGGTGGCTTCTGACTGCGAATATCGCTCGGTTCCGAATGCACCTGCGGGTGTGGGTGCATTGGATGTCACTGAGTTTCGAATGCACCCGTGTGCCTCGTCCTCGACGCGGCGTGTGGCCCCTCGACAGAGCTCCCTGTGCGTCAGGCTGTGGTGAGACACGACGACTGAGTTCCTTCCCTTGCACGGGGTGAGAAGCGAGTAGTAGCTGATGACGATGACTTTGGCCGATGGGGCCGTTGATGATGGGGTCATGGGACC
>Ga0209460_1000421_pt1 | contig 39391 bp, 49 predicted proteins | sample EBPBio132013_DNA_FD_185868 | JGI IMG/M metagenome (GOLD analysis project Ga0209460, IMG submission 185868) | Wastewater treatment Type I Accumulibacter community from EBPR Bioreactor in Madison, WI, USA - Reactor 2_5/13/2013_ DNA (SPAdes)... | ecosystem: Engineered > Bioreactor > EBPR >... | reverse complement strand
GGAAACTGCCGAGGCAGAGATCGTCGGATTTGTCTGCGAGTACGAGAACACCAACCCTGCAGAGATCAACGCACTTGGACGGTCGAAGCGGAGTTCTGCCAAGGACGGGCTTGTCCCCAAAGACACCCTCGGCAAGATGATTTGCATGAGCGAGCGATGGGGTGAGATCCTGATCAGCGGCTTCTCCGACGCATTCGCTGATGAGGTCTGGCGAAACAAAGAGAAGTTCCTCGGCGAGTTGGTCACCTTCAACTACCAGGAAATCGGATCACTTGACCAGCCGAGGTTGGCCAAGTTCAAGGGTGTCCGGTCCCGGTCCGACATGTCCACCTAACAAACATTGACAAACACGGCGCGAGTGTGCAGTATGTGCAACTCGCGCCAATTTCATGAAAGGGAGCAAATGAACACTGAGAACGAACTCATCGAATTGACAATGACCACGGGCGCAAAGCTGGTCGCACGAGCAGCCAGCATCGAGGATGTTGAAGGGGGTCTTACTGGGAAACTGGAGGACGGTCGCAATTTTTGGGTGGCGACGCCCAACCTGAGCCATATTGTGGAGGTTGTGTGATGCAAGAGATGAAAACAAAAATCACAACCGACTGGCATATAGGGATCAAGCGGGTTGGAGGCACAACTCCGGAGTCACAGTCGGCTCTCAGACAGTACCTGCGGAATTCCCTACAGGTACAGCTTGAACATAATGACCATCTAATCGCTGGTGATTTGTTTAACGATTTCACGATAGATACGTTAGATCTATTGGAGACATACAGGATCTTCAGCGCTTGGCTCTTTAAGTACGGGAAGAAACTCGCACTAGTTCGTGGAAATCACGATTGGAAGCCATCCGGGGAGAACAAGCGGAGCAGCTTCGACCTCCTCGGTGCGATCCTGAAGCAGCACTTCCCCGAGCAGGTCACGGTAGCGTCCGCCGTAACGGAGTGGAAGCAGTTCATTCTTGTCCCGCATCTGGCAAACAGCGACATCTTGAACTTGGAGATTTCCAAACTCAAGGATGTATCGAACAAGGTCGTTGTCTTCCACGCGAACGTTGGTAATTTCTTTGCCGCTGAGACGCAACACTCTCTGAACCTGACCATGGAGCAGGTCGAGGACTTGGTAAGTCGTGGAAACCTTGTCATTTTCGGGCACGAGCATCAGTACAGAAGTCTCGTCTCCGGTCGCTGCGTGGTCTTGGGAAACACTGCGCCATCGTCAATCGCAGATTGCATGGGTTCTCCATTCAAGTACGCAGCCATGGTAGAGGGCACCCAGTACGAACTGAAACCTGCATGGGACGCGAACGGTTCTTACATCGAAGCGAACTGGCGTGACCTGACCAACATCGACGGTTACAACTTCATCCGGGTGGTCGGCAACGCCACGGCTCTGGAGGCGGCTGCTGTCATCAAAGCGGTATCGCAACTGCGCCAACGCAGTGACGCGTTCGTCATTTCCAACTCGGTGCGGGTTGAAGGTCAGGACATGACCATGAACACGGAATCCATCGAGAGCATCCGAGCATTTGACTTGCTTGGTGCTATCTATGCCGAGTTGAATGAACGGGAAATTGAAACGGTGAAGGAGTTGATGAAATGAGAGAATCTGGCAAATATGAAGACGCGGACATCTCAACCTTAAAGTCTATGAGGGGTGCCTTTCACATGACAAAGCAAAGGTGTTATAACGAAAGTTGTGCAGATTACAAATACTACGGGGGTAGGGGCATAAAAGTGTGTAGCAGATGGCTTGAGTCATTTGACGCATTTGTCAGCGACATGGGGATTCGGCCCAAAGGGATGACGTTGGAGCGGATAGACAATGACAAAGATTATTCCCCGGAGAATTGCATCTGGGCATCCAGATCCATTCAAAGTCAAAATACGCGACAAAGTAAAATTATCTCGTACAATGGTGAATCACATACGATGTCCGAGTGGGAAAGATTACTCGGCTTCAAGAAAGGTACGCTAAAAGCGAGGTTAGGTCCTCTTGGTTATTCTGTTGACGAGGCTATGACTAAACCTGTCAAGTGCGGTGGCTTGCTGCCGAACAAACACTACGCCCACCTAGAAGACCAATCTTGGAGAGATACAAAATCCATGCACAAGAAACCAAAACTGCTAAAACTAAGCGCAGGTGATGTGAGCCGCATGAAACTTCTCCACAACTCTGCGGCGATGACTTTTACCATTCTGGGCAGGCTTTTTGGGGTGTCCACAGAAACAGCATCAACTGCTGTTCAAGGGCTAGATGCTTATAGGAGCAATCATGCTTAAGTCGCTTAAATTAACAAACTTCAAACAACACAGAGACCTGTCAGTTGAATTCACCCAAGGTATAAATGTCCTTCGAGGTAAAAATGAAATAGGAAAAAGTGGGATTCTTCACGCCATAGCCTATGCTTTGTTCGGTATCAAGGCTGTACCATATTCACTGGAAGACGCAGTCACCTGGGGCGAGCCAGTCAATTCCCTCAAGGTCGAACTCAGCATCACTGTCGATGGCAAGGTCTACAACTTCAAGCGCTCCAAGTCCGGCGCTGAAGTCACGGTCAACGGTACCGTCTTCTGCACCGGCCAGAACGAAGTCTCTGCCCTCGCCGCCTCGCTGCTCGGTGCTGACGCGACAACGGCAAGCAAGCTGCTGTTGGCCAGTCAGAACGGAATTCGTGGTGCGCTCGAAGAAGGTCCGAAAGCGTTATCGCTACTCATCGAGGACCTGGCCGACATGGCAGTCTTCGACACCATCCTCGAAGCGGCTCAGACCAAGTTGGTGCTCGGTTCCCCGCTGCTTCTCGAAGAACGCCTCAAGGGTGCCGAGTCCACGCTCGAAGCAGCAACGCAGAGCCTGCCGGCGAAGCCGAACGAGGATGAGTTCCGGGGCCACGTCGCGGCACTCAACCTGCACATCACCACGGTCGAGCGGACGATTGCTGACCTGAGCGAGAGGGTGTTCAGGACCAATAAGGCGTGGCAGGACAACTCGGCGCTCTACCTCAAGAAGACCGAGTTGAGCGCGGCGGTTGATCGTGCGGTGACAACGCTCAAGGAAGCTGAGAAACAGGCACAGGAACTTTCCATGAAAGCGGCCCGGTTCGTGGAACCTGACGTGGTCATGGATACTTTGAAGCAACAACTCTCTGATGCACAGAATCACGCGAAGCGGAGTGAAGCATACAAGGTGTTCAAGTCCTTGCCGGAAGTTCCACGGTACTGGAACGGGTCTGCGGAAAACTTCGTCGCGGCATCCAAATCGTTCGACGATACGGAGAAGTCGATTCGCCGAGACATCACCTCAATCGAGAGCGCCATCCGCGAGTTGAACCGTCAACGCCTGGACGGTGGTCCGTGCAGCAAGTGTGGGCAACCCACGGCGCATCTGACACACATCACCGAGACGAACGCACAGATCGACGCAAAACTGGCCGAGATTGAACCGGCGCTGCAACCACTCAAAGACAACCTGGAAGTGGCAGAAGCACGCAGAGAGTACATCGCACCAATTCCGAAAAGTTCTGCGCAGGTTCAACCGCTACTGCACAAACTTGCAGGATACGTCGAACTGGACGAAGAATTCTATCCACCAAAGGTCAGTTGGATCGGCGGTGTGCCAACTGGTGAGTACGCTGTCGACGTTGTCGGTCTGCGCAAGCGCATCGCTGCGATTGAAGCAGACTGGAAGGCGAAAGAAGCGGACGAGGCTCGCGCTCAGTTGGCCAAAGAGCAATACCACAAACTCGCCGATGTCTATGCAAAAGTAGTGGCTGAAAGGGATGAGTTCAAGGCCCCGGACGCGGACATGATCATCGCCCTGACCGAAGCCAAGGACCAGGCCATCGTCAATCTCAACGTGGCAACCGGAGAAATCGAACTGGCCCGCAAAGAGATTGCCGAGATTACCAAGGCCAATGAACAGGCCAAGCAAATGTGGGCGGTCTGTCAGTCCCGTGTCGAAGATGCACAGCGCGTGATTGCGGAATGCGAAGCTGACCTGGATTCGCTCTCGTTCAACAACGGGCTGGTGAAAAAGCTGCGCGCCATCCGCCCGGTGATCGCGAACAAGCTGTGGAACACGGTGCTGGCCAGCGTCTCGGTCATGTTCTCGCAGATGCGCCGGGAAGAGTCGTGGGTGACGAAGGAGAAGGACGGATTCAAGGTGAATGGACAGAGTGTCGAGTCGTTGAGTGGTAGCACGCTTGATCTGCTTGGACTCAGTATACGAACAAGTCTCCTGCGGACGTTCCTTCCTCAGTGCGGCTTGTTGGTGTTGGACGAACCCATGCACGGCTGTGACGCAGACCGCTCCGAGTCCATGCTCGGGTTCTTGAAGTCTGTCGATTTCCGGCAGACGTTGTTGGTGTCACATGAATCCGTTTCTGAGTCAGTGGCGGACAACTTGATCGTTCTTTAAGGAGTGTGCAATGAATAATAACTACACCGGGGTTCTACTCGGGGTCGTCGAGGACCAGGACGGCAAGCCGTACTTCGCCCTCGACATAGCGGGAAGTCGCATCGTGCTTGAGATCCCGAAAGCTGCCCTGGTCTATGACCAGCTTGGCACGCTGCTGGAGATGTTTGGCTGGTTCGAGCAACATCCAGAATATGAACTCGTTGAAAATCCTGTGAAGGGGTTGAAGAAATGTCACTGACCAAATGGGACAAGCGCTTCTACAATCTGGCGGTCCACATCTCGTCGTGGTCAAAGGACGAGAGTACGAAAGTCGGCTGTGTCATCGTCGATTGCAAGAAACGGGTCATCAGCGTCGGCTTCAACGGGTTCCCGGCCGGGGTCGACGACTCTCCTGGTGATCGTGACAGGAAGCTACGCCGAACCGTGCACGCGGAAGCGAATGCACTGGCGTTCGCGGCTCAGTCAGTTGAAGGCTGCACGATGTATGTGACGCATGCGCCGTGCGCCAACTGCGCCGCGATCATTATTCAGAACGGAGTATCCACTGTGTTGTTCCCTGAACCCGACGAAGGGTTTTTGGAGCGATGGGGTGACAGTTACCGTGAAGCCCTTTTGATGTTCAAAGAAGCTGGAGTTTACGTTAAGGAGATGAAATGAGTATTGTTGTTTGCCCTTCAAAAGAAGTCACGGAGTTGATGGAAGCCCTCGGTATCGGACCGAACTGCAAGGAGTTCAAGATCAGTTTCGTCCTGAACACACCTGTGACCATCACAAGTACACACTATGCCACCAAGGAGCAAGTGGGGACGCTTGGCGAGTTTGCCCGCAAATTCACCATTGATGTCGGCTCGACATTCGATGTGGATAAGGTTCTTTGGAGAGAAGAATGATCACAAAGAAGCAGATCGCAAAGATCAACGAAGTGAACGAGCGCGTTTCTGGTGTGATCAGTGGGGATGCGCAGGGAAGTCGCATAGCTGCCGGATTGGCCAATGAAGGTTTCAACGGCGGTTACCGTACCGCTTTGAATGACGTGCTCTTATTTCTGACCAGCGGTTGTCTGCCGAACACAAACCGTTGGTGGGATGAAAGAAAGGAAGAAGAATGACAATCACCGCAAAAATCATCGCCGACTCGATCACCGAGGACGGCAACCGACTGACCACGATGCAGTTGATGTATCCGCGATTCATCCACTCTGAGTACATGACCCACCGTGTATTTTCGCGTAACGCCTCATCGTCGAGGGCAATCCCAATCACCAAGATGATCGAGAGCATTCGGAAAGACCCGGCGATGCCGATCCATTGGGGGAAGAATCAGCCGGGGATGCAGGCGGATGAAGAACTTGATGGTTACGCCATGTATCAATGCAAAGAAACATGGCTTGGAGCTATGGAAGATGCCTTTGTCGGTGCCGCAAGAATGCAAAAAATAGGGGCGCACAAGCAAATCGCCAATCGACTCCTCGAACCATTCCAACACATCCACGTCGTGGTCACGTCTACCGAGTGGGACAACTTCTTCGCCCTGCGTGATCACCCGAACGCGCAACCTGAGTTTCAGGAGTTGGCAGGCCAGATGCACTGCCTGCATCTGATGAACACTCCCACACCTGTCGCATTCGGTGATTGGCACCTGCCCTACACGCAGGACAGTGACGGCCCGCTGCACAAGCGGATCGTCAAGTCGGCTGCGAGTTGTGCGCGTGTGTCTTACACGAACCATGAAGGCAAAGAGAGTACAGACGAAGAAGATTCCAAATTGTACATGCGTCTGATCATGGCTGACCCGCCGCACATGTCTCCGGTGGAACACCAAGCCATGGCAGTTCCGGGCGACAAGTTCTACGCCAACTTCCGGGGATGGAGACAGCACCGTTGGGAACTTGAGCGAAAGGAATTGGCATGAGTTATATGGTGTTACCCTACAACGTACTTACAAACGGACTAACACTGTTACAGACAAATCCAGACTGCGCAGTGAAATTAGACCCTGAAGCCCCCGACCACGGTTGGCTGTATGTGAAGGGACCTGATGGTCAATGGGTTACACATAGGAGGTTATCTGCTGCCGAACTTGAAGAAGCCTATGATCAGGCGAGCGATATGGCTGTGCTGCAGGGAGCAAATCTTCGTGCGGGATAAATGCCGTCGAGGCAGCAAAGGTGTGTACGAGCGTCTGATCACGGCCAACCCGCCGCACATGTCCCCGGTGGAACACCAAGCAATGGCGGTTCCGGGCGACAAGTTCTTTGCCCACTTTTGTGGTTGGCGTCAGCATCGTTGGGAACTTGAACAAAGGAAAGGCAAATGACATCAACAGCGCAAAGCCCCGATGACGAAATCGCGCAGTTGCGATCTGACAACCGCAAACTCCGATATCTGCTCGCAAGGCAGCACGACAGTGCCAAGCACATGCTCTATGGGGATGACGGAGAACTTCAATGCAATGTGTGCTGGATTGATTTTCGACGCGATCCTGTTGCGGAAATCGAAAGAAAGTTGTACGAGGCAGGGATGCGGGAACTGCAACGTATGATCGCCGCTGGTGAATGGCCGGTAAGTAGCCCATCCGCATAAATCACAGCGCCCCAAAATCCCTAGACCGCATAGACGGCCACGGATTTTCAATCCACGCGCCACAGCGCGCCCTAAAAGAAGAACAACATGAAGAAAAAGCGCAAACCAAGGCTCATTCGCGTCCCGGTCACCCAAGGTCTGGTCGACGCAATCGGTCAAGAACTCCACTTCGGAATCCTCGGGCTTCAGTCCGGGGACAACTCCCCCGACAACTGGAAGAAAGTTGGCAAGGTCATCTTCATCGTCTCGATGACATCGGACGGCATGAAGAAAATCAATGAGCGAGACAAGGTCCACGTCGACAACGCCGTCATCACCCTCGAACAGATCTCGAACCGGGAAGTCGCCACAGGTGTCTGGTCGGCAACCGAAATCGAGATCAACGCGTTGTGTCGTGGGGCACTGGCGGCGGAGTCAATCCTCCCCTGCCTAGACTCCCGCGAACTGGCCTACGGGTATGGAATGTTCATGGCTCTGGCGGGGAAGATATGACCCTGCTGTCAGAGGCTCGCAGCGAGGGCGAACAGGTCATCCAACTCGGCTTCCGTCTTGCCCAGGGCGACGGCAAGTCCCGTGATCAGCGGGTTGTCACGACGGAACTCCAAGGCGTACTCCCAGGCGTCCTTCGTTGTCTGGTCAGCCCCTGCGACAGACGCCTCAATCAACCCACGCAACCCGGACGCGTTCAACGCCTTCCGAATTTGCCAAGGTGTGACGACGGTGGGGAGAGGGGGCGGGTCCGGGTCCTCGACAGACACACCGACGGGCAGGTGGTCCGCAATGACGCTCTCGACCGACCCGTCGACATTGATTCGCGACGCAACAGAGCAAGAAGCGTCCGTGTATTTCCACGCACTCACAGTTCGGCTCCGGTGAAGAGAAGTTTTCCAGTTCCATTGGTGTAGACCCGCGCCCCTTGTCCAGCAGTGGCTCCGCTGATGGTGCAACTAAGAGACGCTTGGTTCTTTCCACCGACGTTGATCGTGATAGCGGACGTTGCCGAAGTGTAGCCGCCTCCTTGGAAAGTCAAGAAGCCTGTCGAACTCGCTGTCACGGCAGTTACCGGAACACGGGTCTGGACAAGGAAAGTGACCTGCAGCAGCCCGGTTGTCGATGAGTACATCAAACCTCCCCCAACTTCCTCACTGGCAGCGTAGGAGAACACGGGTAGGTAGCGGGCACAGATCAACTGCTCAAGGGTGAGATCTCTGTGCTCAAAGGATGTGGCGTTCGTGCCCTCCTCGAACTGGACCAGCGTCACCGTCCCCGAGTTGAACTCGATGGTCGTGTTCGTACCCCCGGTGACCGACGCCGTCACCCCCGATGCACCGTAAGACCCTGCCGCAATCTTTCCTTGTGAGGTCCCGGTCCACGTCAGGATATAGGTCGCCGACATCAGGTTGATCCCCTCGATGACCTGCTGCATGCTGCCAGCAGTGATCGTCAAGGTTGTCAGGTTGTTGGACGTAGCGAACGAGTACGTGCAGCCCGACGCACCGGCCTTCCACCCGTCGAACAGGTACTGGCCCGCGCTCAGGGTGCCCGAACTGGCTGCGGCGCGAGAATCGACCGCGAACTTCCCATTGACCACCTTGTTACGGTAGCCAAGGGAACTCGTTGGCAGGCCGAGAGCGGCCCGTGCCGCAGACTTGTCCGCAGAATCCGTACCCAAGAGGTCAGACAAGAAGGTGCGAACCGTACTCATGAACGTCTTGGCCCCGCCTTGCGTGACAGAAGACCCGGTAAAGTCAGTGGAAGGAGGGAGAGTTGCCATTTAGAATCCTTGTATTGTTGCGTCAATTGAACCGGCCACGCTATTCAAACTGCTGTCAATGCAGTTGATCAGCGGACCCAGGCTCGCGTTCTTGTCCATCACAACGGCAGATACCGCAGTGCCGCCACCTTCATACTGCAAAGTAACAGAAACGTTCTTGATCTGCCTGTAGGTCTTGGTTATCGGAAGGCGTGTGCCACCGAAGATGACAGACAAATCCTCGAAACTCTCGATTATGTCGGGAACATCAATGATAACAGAAAGCGCGGACATCCTGTGTTCGTCGGATGACGCCGGAGTATCCAGTTTCCATTCATACATCCCGACTTCGGCCGTGATATAGCCAGGCCATGGTAGCCAGTCGTCCAGTATCCACATAGCATCGCTGTCACTATCCCACATCGGGTCGCCCTCGGTACTCCACATATCAGAGAGTCCGTTTTTCCGGTAGGATATTCCAATGGCAGAAGATGTGTGGGTGGTTGAGAGACTGACCTTGGCACCGACCCAGCCCTCGACCATCTCGCAAGAGAACTCGTAACTGGTCGCGAAATAGGTTGACACGTCCCACATCGGGTTCGTTTCTTCCAGGTCCCAGAAATTGTAAGAGTCATCCGCCCACATAAGGGGGGATGAGTCAATATCAGATACCAGGTCCCCGCTACCCCCTTCCACGGCGCAACCTGTCAGAGCACCTGGAAATCCGTCGGCATGAACGTCATAGGAGAAGAGGACGTTGTCGACAATCGGGTCACCGAGATTTGTCACGATCACTGCGACATTCTTTGATTCGTTCCCCGTAGTGTCCACCGCCTTGATGAGAAGCGAGACAACACCGTAAGGCTTGGTCGTCATTGTGTAAGTTGGACCAACAACCAAACCTTCATGCAACGGGGTAGCCGTTCCCCAGTTCCGTGACGTTCCGTACAGGAATCGGATTTTGTAGCCGGCCACGTCGAGGTCCGATACCGGAGTCCAGAAAAGGTCAACCCCCTTAATATAGAAGTTTGCCACATTTGATGGGGGAGCCGTCTTCCCAATGACGGTGTACGTCAGAGATGCCGGCGAAGACTTTCTTCCCAATGAGTACAAAGCGCGAACTTCAATTGCAGTGACACCCTCGTTGACAGGAAATATGTCCGCTGAGTTGGTTGGAACACGCACGGTCTTGAAGTTCGTACTCCCCTGTCTCCACTTGACCTCGTACTCTGGCGCGTTCCCCTGCCAAGCAAGATGGAGTTTCGTTCCAACCAGCCCAGGTCCCTGAAGGTAAAGCGTGTCGGTGGCCGACAAATTTGTCGGGGTCCTGATCAACGTCGTGATCGTGGAAATTGGGGATGGAGTGAAGCTGACGCCAAATTCAATTGCGGCGTACTTGGCAGGCTCATAGGCGAGAGCCGTGATCGTGGCCTGCGTTCCTTTTTCCTCTGTGACCGAAATTACGCGAAACGTCTGCGGCACGACATCTGTTGACGAGATGGTCCACATCGCCATCGGCTGCGGAGTCTGTGAGAATGCGCTCGCCAGGTTCAGGATCGTGATCGTCCCCGAGTTGGTTATCTGCCGATCTTCGACAGTGCCGTCAGGTAGGACTGCGGTCAGCGTGTGCGGAATCAGCGTGGACAGCGTTACTGGAGCGTCGATTGTCGCCGTGGTTCCGACCACGGAAATGAACCTTCCCCCAATCCGCTCCCCCGAACGCAACTTGTCGGCGATCTTGATGGATGCCCCAGGGTATGCTGCGTACCCTTCCAGCCCGGTCTTGAACGTGACCAGATCAGTTTCCATCCTCTCGGTGTAGAGAATCCACTTGCCCATGCGATGGGCCTGACCGCGTGACGTACACCCGAAAGCCAAGACCTCGGTTTCGTTCACTCCAAACTGCGCAATACCTTCCTCGTCCTGGACGTACTCCACCTTCTGCCGATACAAATCGGTAGGGTCGTTCCATGTCACAAGAGCGACCGTGTGTCGCGCCGTCTTGGAACTCCCCGAGTAAGTGAACTCCCCGTCGATGACGTTGGCGTTTGAAAACAGGCAAACGGGATCGGACGGCATATCTGCTGTGGCAGTCACCTGGCCCCCAGACCAGAAGGCCATGCCACGGAACACGGACGCCATATTCATCAGGACTTTGTAAGCGTCCTCACGTGTCTGCAGGTACAGGTTACAGGAGTAACGGCGCTCAAAATAGCCGAACCCGCTTGGAACAAGTTCGTCGCAATACTTCCCGATCTCATACAACTGCCACTTGTCGATGGCCGACACATCGACGTGTGCCCCAATGCCGTAGCGTTCATTCGTCAACAGGTCGTAGAACACCCACGCGGGGTTGTCCGTCCAGCGAGTGAGGAAAGTACCGTCCCACACCCCGGAGTAGGTGTGGGCAACCGCGTCGTAGTTCGATGGGATCTGACAGTGAATCCCGTAAATCTCATAGCCACGAACCGGCACTGTTGGGAATTGCTTGGCGTCGATCAGCAGCGATACCATAGCGCTGTTCGGGCAGGACATCTTCGAGTCCACGATCTCGGCCAGTGAATCCCACCACGTCTCGTCCTGCACGGACGACGATGTACTATCTGCCGTCAAGCGAGTAATCTTGATGTCCCAAGGTCCGGGGGCGGGCAACTCTACCCTGTAAGAGCGCCGGTAGCGCGAGGTTGTTTTCCCGGTAATGGTGCTGCTGTAGGATAGATTCAGTGCGTGACCAATGCAAGACGTGATCGCGCTCCCCGCTTCGAGCAGTGTCACTCGAATGGAACGACTCCCCCACTGACCTGCTGGTGGATAAACCGTGCGTGAGAACTCTTCAGCGGAACCTGCCTGGTAGCCAGACTCATAGCTGTGCCAAATGTCGTCCGGACCCCTGTATTCAACGACCCAACGCAAGGGTAGATACTCTGTCGTAAACACAGCCTCAACTTCGTATGTCCCGCTCACTGAGTAGACAACGCGGGATGGAAATCTGGCAGTGAACGTGACACCCATTTGGGTGCACGTGCCATAGGTGATGGACGAATCGGGATACGGCGGATAGTCCAAGGTGTAGGCCGGAACGTCCTCCCACGCGTATCCCAACGGCACGTTGGCGTAGCCCCCGCCGTTGTTCTGGACTGAGATTGAGATAGCCACTGAGGACCCGTGCAGGTCACCCGTTCTCAGGTCCTGAGATGTCAGGGCTGGAACACCTATCGTGATGCGGGCCGCGTCCACGTTGCCGGAGATCGAGCGCACAATCGGAATCGGGTTGGTGACCTGGACGCCAACGGAGTATTCGTTCTCGACACCAACCGGGGACGGCAGGTGGTCCTGGACATTGAACCCGTGGCGGAAATCCAACGTCACACCGTTGAAGTTGGCCGCACCGTTCTTGGCCTGGATCGGGGTGCCGTCCAGATACACCGAGCGCAGCCCGTTGACCAATCCCTCCACAAGCCCCTCAGAGATCAGGTCCACGACATGGGCGTACTGGCGAGACTGAAGGCTGTCCGGGTCCTCGACAGCCGTCCTGCTGGCCCCGGAACTCCCCCCACTACCGCCACCGCCGTGCCCGGTTATTCTCATACCGTTATCATCCCTGCGGATATGACCGCTGAACCTGTCATGATTTTGCCGTAGGCCAGCGGCACTGGGTGGCCCTGGGCCACGGTATTGACCGGGCCGTTGAAATTGTACGACGGTTTGTTTTCAGTTTTCTCTGCGTCAACCCCGGTCTTGATCTTGGGAGTTGGGGAAAGCATCTCGACGACACCTCCGATAACCATGGATGCGCCGAGGGGAATAAGGGCTTGCGCCCCAGGCACATAATTGCCGATGACCATCAATACCACCCCGAGCACGATCCTTCCTGCGGCCCCTGCACCCTGAATCGTCGGGGCAATGCGAATGATCTCCTTGTCGGAGGATGGGTGCGAAAGTCCGTCACAGGCGTTGCGACCACCCACGAACACCTTGAACGCGCTTTGCGCGTGAGCATGGAGGTAGGCTCGAAACCCTTTAACCTGTGAGCACAAGGCGCGAACAGCCTCTGCTGGAGTTTTCACATCCACGCAATACTCACGGCCAAACTGTCGACCCATATCTCCGTAGAGCCGAATTATCTTCATCCGACATACCTCAAATAGTGTGTGGTGGCGCGTCTCCAGAATGTCCCGTAGACTTCCCTCCCGGACAAGCGATCCTTGACGTGATGCAGTATGACATTGTCACCAACATAGACAGCGCAGTGGTTCGGCACAGTAGCCCCGACCCGCATCAAGATGCAATCACCAGGCACCATCTCGTCTTGTTGGATTTCCACGAAGCCGAAGTCCTTGAAGTTGTTAGTCAAGATGCTTACCCCAATCTCGAACCACACAGCAGGCCGTTCGCAGTCTGGCAGGGCGATCCCGCGCTCTTGCTCGTAGTAGTCCTTGACCAGTGCGTAGCAATCCAACAAGCCTTCGCTGAATACCCTGCCAATGAGCGGTGCTTTGTACCCGGTCGGATAAGTGAGCGTGTGCGTCCCATTCGGGTGATTGACGATCAACCACGGCAAGCCTGACTGCTCACATCCGACCTTGTCTACATCAGAAGGTGTCGCAGGAATGAACACGTGCGAGTGAGCGATCATGACAACGTCCGCCTCATCCTCGATGCTCGCGTACTCTTCCGGGGCAATTGTGAAGTTGCTCAGGTTGTCCTTGGCAACGTTCTTGCAGCGGACATAGTCCAGAGCGCCGTCACGGAAAACGACCAAGCCGCAAGCCTCGCACGGGGCAACCTCGTTGGCGTGGGCCACGACAGCGGAGATGATCTCGTTCATGCTCTCACCAATGCCGCAGCAGGGAAGCCGCCGAAGGGGAGAACCGCGTAGGTTCCAAAGCGAAGTTTGCAGGACGCCAGGCGCTTTCCGCACACATCCTTCGAGATGTCACCGGTGAGGGTGTCGCTCGCTGTGGCCACCGCGCCCCCGGTGTAGTTGCACTCGCTGCTGCGATATTGCCAAGGGCAAACGTTCGCGATGATTTGCCGCTTTGGGATCTTGGCATTGACCAGGTCCATGGCCGAGACAAGTTCCCATTCGATGATGCTGCGGTTTTCCACAGACTTCCTGTCGACATAGAAAACGTCGTTGGTGAAGTGCACGTTGGGGTCCGCACTCGGGTTACCGGAAGCGAAGTTGACCGCGTCCAGGTAACGGACGAAGGTGCGCCTGCGCGTGATCTTGGATCCGATCAGGTCGTTGGCTGTTCTCGCCACTGCCCCGAGTGCGCCCCCAATGTTACTGGCCCGAATCTTCGGGCGCGGTGCAGTCCCATTGGCCCGCAACTCGAACCCGTCAGCCTCCAGTGGAAAGCGAGAGTACGTGACACCCTGCCAGACCACATCGCCACCGAGTTCATTGATGCCTGCGTGGAAATTGAACACTCCCCCACTGAGCACCGTAGCGTCGAGAGTAAACAACTCGACCAGAGATCCGGGGTCGAGTTTCTGAATGTCAGAAGCGATGCTCACTCAAACACCTGCTCGAACTTGCATGTAACGTCAAAGACCGTTGCCCCGGAATGACCGATTGACCATTCCCGGCAGATAAACTTCCCCGCCCGCTCCAGAGGATCTGTCCAATCAAATGAAGCTGTGCCCCCTCGGGCTTCCAGAAAGGCCAGGACATCGCTCACGTGTGTGGTGAATTTCAGGTTCCAGTCCCTGGGCTTCGTGTTTATCCCGAGAGCAGTGCGTTGCTCGTACCCGTCACCGAACTTCGCGGAGTCGACGGTGGGTTTGCATGTGGCGGAAGCGCCAATAGCGGGGGTGTAGGAAAATGTCGGCATAATGAGTTAGGCGTAGAGCGCCCCACCGGGACGTTTTTGAGTGTTCAATTCCTCCAGAATCATACCACGAACACGACCGGCGATTGCTCCCCAAGCATCGGTTTTCTCCCCTTTGGATTGAGTCGACGTGGTTCCATCCGCCTCATTAACCACGATGCTGATATTCACTCCTTCACCACCACCGCCTTGGGCCTTCACACCCAAACGACCCTGGCTATCACGGGACAGCGGCATGACCGCCTCCGGACCCGCTTCGCCAAAAACCCCGCCACGCGCAAACCCGTGCAGGTTCTGGAAGGCGAAAGTCTTCGGACTGGACTGCACGGTATTCGCATAAGCGTGTAGCGAGGGGGAGCCGGAGAAGACATTCCCTTTAGCATTGACCAGATCACCGCCGTAGACCGGGGCACCTGACCCAGAACCAGGAACCTGGTAACCCTGAGCGCCCCCAAAAGCGAAACCGGCAACCGTTTGCAGAAGCGACGCCACGCCTTTACGCGCCATCATCCGTGCGACTTCAGCGAGAATCGTCGTGGTCAGGCTCTTGAACCCGAGTTTGCCTGTGGTGACAAATGCGGTCAGTGAATCCTCCATTGACTTGGATGCGTTATCGAATACCGCCTTGCCCATCTCCGCAGAACTTGCCGCTGCGTCGTTATAAGACTTGAAGGCCCGCATCCAGCCCCCGACAAAGGACTCCTGATACGCCACATCAGCCGACTGCGCATCAAACTTGGTCTGTGCCGCTCTCTCCTTTTCGGACGCCACGTCGGGATTGATCTGGTTCCTGCCCACCTGTAGGTTCAGATCCTGCTTCGATCTGTCGAGTTCCCTCTGGTTTCGCAGGTTCGCGACTTCCAGCGCCGTCTTGCCCAAGGCTTCCTGCTCGAACTTCAGGTCGTCAACGTACCGGCTGGACGCAATGATCGAGTCCGTGATGGCGTTGTTGTCAGCCGTCCGGTTCTTGGTCAGGTCAAGCAGGGTTTGCTGCTCCTGCTTCTCTATCTTGAGTGCGTTCTCAAGTAGGTCGTTCTGGAACTTCGCGACCTGAACCTTGTCACCAGCAACCTTCGCATCTTTCAACGACTGCTCGATCCACATCCGCTCAATCTCAAGCGAAGCCCGTGTGGCGGCATTCTTCCTCTCCGTCGCGACGGATGAACTGATCGACTGCGCAGCAAGTTGCGTCTCGATGTCGATGACTTCGCGCCCGAGTTGGATCTGTTCCTGTTTCAGTCCGGAAGCCAGGTTGTCGTTGAGGATGCTGCGCAGGTCTTTGAGTTCGCCTCGGTTAGAGGCGCCAACTGGCTTCGGATCAGCACCGAGGATCTCCGATGCTTTCCTCGTCGCCGGCTTGCCCTCAACGGCAGCCTTCAAACCGCTGGACGCATTCGCAGCTTTGTACTTTTCTTTCTCAAGGTCAGCGACAACCTCAGTCCATTTCCCAACTGACTGTCTGGCATCAGATAGTGCCGTCCCTGTGGCGCGCCCCTCAACTCGCAGGTTCAGAAGTTTCTCTGCCTTGTCCAGTTCTTCTTGAGCCTCGCCGAGATCACCGACCCCATACTTTTCTCTTCGTTTTACCTTTGCCAGCGCACCTTCGGCTCGCCTGGCAGAGTCATAGGCCATATCCCCTGCCCGAGATGCCGCACCGCCCCATATCGCCCACGCGGTAGCCCCTGCCGCCAATGCTCCCGCAATGATGGTCAGCGGGGTGGGGATGGCCATCAATAGCGATGGAAGCCCGCCGATAACACCGCGCAGGGTTGCCATGGTTCCAAGTGCTGGACCCATGATCCCGTTCACAGCCAACATGCTGGCTGCAAAACCCGATACCGCAGTGGTGAGCGAAGTCCATACTGCCGCGCCGATGACAGCCGCCTTATAGACAGCCCATATCTGCACCCCCGTGAGCAACACGGACGCCATTGACACGAGGCTTGATGTGAGTGATGCCACACCCCCAACGATTGACTTCAAACCGTTAACGAACGAGGGGTCTGAGAACAACCCCTTGAAATTGTCCGCCAAGTTGCTGAACGCAGGCTCCATCTCCTGAAATGCGATAATCAACTGACTCTTCAAGGTGTTCAGCGCTTGCGCCCATTTACCTTTGGCTGTGTTCTCCAACTGGGTAGCCACCCCCTCCATGAACCCGTTCGAGTCCTTGATGGAAGCGACCAGCTTGTCCCAGTCGGCCTTCTCGATGGCCAACATTCGGGCGGCTTCTTTGCCTCCGCGCTCCCCGAAGATGCGTTGGGTAATACTCAGCGTGTCCCCTTGGCTGAAGTCCTTCAACTTCACACGAAGATCGTTCATGATGTCGACAAAGGACTTCAAATTGCCATTAGCGTCCCTGGTCTCCAACCCAAGTTTCTTCATCGCAGATGCTGCTTGGGGGACCGGGGTGAACAACTCCTTCAGCATGTTCCGGTACGCTGTACCCGCCGAGGTTCCAGTGATATTCACCTTGGCCAAGAGCGTAAGGGCTGCTGCTGAATCCTCAAGGCTGGCCCCGTACTGTTCGCCGACCACCGACGCATATTTCATCGCCTCAGTCATGGCTTGCACCGATGTCTGCGACAAGGCTGCAGCCTTGGCAAACACATCCCCGACATGCCCTGCATCCTCAACCTTCAGGTTGAAAGCTGTCATGACACCGACCAGCGTGGTTGCAGCCTGCTCCATTTCCATCTCACCTACCGTAGACAGATTCAGGACGTGGGGCATGACCTCCAAAGCAGCGGCGGCATCCAAGCCGGCCTGCGCCAGAATACGGTAGCCACTGGCGATCTCAGTTGGCCCACGCAGTCCGGTTTGTGACAGTGTCAGTGCGGACGAAGATAGGCGTTCAATGGCTTCCGCAGATTCATTGCCAAGCGCTTTCACGAACGTCAGTTGGTAGGAGAACTCCGACCCTGCCTTGGCAGCATTCACGAAAGCGGAACCGATGGCAGCGCCAGCCAACAGCGGAGCCAACGAGCCGTAGGTTATCCACAACGTGCCGAGACTTCCAGCCAAACCTCGGACTGCCGCATGGCCCTCGTTCGCAACCTTGTTCCAGTGCAGTTGATGGTCCGCGCTCTGCTTGATGGCGGGGTGGAGGGCCTTGTGTGTGTTCGTGAGTCGGGCCAGTTCAGCCTCAGCAGCGGCAACACTACCAGCGCTTTGTGCCGCCGAGAGGGCTTGCGACGAACCTGCCACACCAGGAAGGACGTTCTGTTGTGCGCCACCATAGACAGCCTTCGCCGCTTGAACCGTTGCGGAAGCGCGCTGCTTATCGGTCAGGGAGAGCCATTTGGCCAGCTCCTGTGCATCCTTTGCGGCAGCCTTCAAACGGGCGGCATCCTCGGCCGCGATCACTCGAAGTTCGAGGGAGTTGGCGAGGTTCTTGGCACGGCCCAAGGCAGCGACATCGTCTGCCGCCTTCTTGACCTTGGCCGCTTCTTCGGCCGCGATTACTCGAAGTTCGAGGGAGTTGGCGAGGTTCTTGGCGCGTGCCAGATCGTTCGCCTGCTTGACTGCGGCTGCGCCAGCCATCTCCGCACTCTTCAACATCGCCTTCAGGTTGCTGTCGGTACGTTCGACACTGTGGTCGACCTTTCCGAACAAGCCTTGAATCTCGTAACCCGCCTTGGTCACGTTCCCGAAGATCCCTGACTTCCCTCCGGTAGACATCGAAGAAATCTTGGCCTCAAGCGCCCCCACGGTAGCGTGCAGAGTCTTGAGTTGCGCACTCGCCTCGGCAGCGGATGTGCCGATAGTCGAAATTGCTTTTGGTTGTGTTGCCGACCCTGAGTTGAGGCTTGCCCCCAACCCCTTCATACGATTCTCTAGGGCGGTAAGAGACTCGTTGGCTGATGTGGTATCAATCTTGAGAGATAAGGTTGCTGCTGCGTCTACACCACTCATACCCTACCCCTCAAGATTTGTTCATCGTCTTTAGTGCTGAAGACTCCATCGTCCGTATTGCGCGGAGGACTTCATACTTCTTCTTGATCTTCATCAGACCCATGACCCATTTCACTGCCACGTAGTCAAGGCCCGTTGCGCCTCCTGCTCCGACACGCCACTGCGTCGATACTTCCGAGAACACCAGAAACGGGACCCAGTTCTCCGGCCATATCTCGAAATCGCTGGTGTCCTCGACATCCTCCCGTGTCAGGCAGAACGCTTTCAACTCTTCATCTGACGGCCCGGAGTCATACATCCGGGCGGCCAGATCTACGAGTTTTTTTGCTTACCCTCGAACAGCCCCTTGTTGTACGCCTCGAAGATCGCCTTCGCGGCAGAGGGGTAGTTGTCGAGCAGGATGTCCAGGTTCGCAGGACTGAACTTCTCGTCGACACCGGACCAGCCGCTGACCAGGTCCAGCAGCGCTTCGCTGTCCGGGCGAGCGGTATCACCCTCGCCAAGCGACTCGAAGAAAGCCTTCAGTGCCTTGCGGCCCATGTGCTTGAACTCGAACGTGACCTTGCCGTCCCCCACAGGGGTCGGGATCGTGACTTCACCCGTGAAGGTGGGTTTCGGTTGCAGGGTAAATGCCATGATTCATCCTCATGTGTTGTTATTGGAAGTAAGTCACGCGTGGAGCGATAGTGCACACTCCACGCGTTTGTGGCAGGTTACGAGTAGTAACGAACCGGCTCGGCCGCATACGACAGGTTCATCTGCGTCATCATGGCTTCGTTCTGCGCCATGGTCGGAACCCGCAGCAGGCTCCAGTAGGCGTTGGCGACCATCGGCTTGCCGTTGGCCGGGGTCAGCAGGAAGCCATAGGGCGAGCGCGATTCATCGGCGATGACCACGTCGGCATACCACGACAACGACGGGTCATCGTAAGCGTCGATGGTCACGTCAATGGCAGCACGAGTCGTCGGAACCTTCTTCTCGACCACGTCGGTGATGTCGGTCACGTCGGCGAAGTTCTGCGTGCCACCCGAAGCCGAAATGCTTTTCACCTGCGAAAGCTGCGTCCAGGCCGAGATCCGGCGAATGGAACCGCCACCCGTGCCGGCAGGGTACTTGAGCACGTCACTCGTGTTGATGTTCTCAAGCACCAGCGTCGAACCAGTGGTGCCGGTCTTGGCGCGAGCGACACGGTTGTTCAGGCGACCCCAACCAGACAGGACTTCAACGTACTCGCCGACCGTGACCGAGTGGGCGGAAGCCGTGGTGATAACCGCGTCGGACGCGTTGGTGATGGTGGAGAAAGCGATGGAAGGCCCATAGACCTTGGCCACAGCCAAAGTTGATCCGGTAGTCAAAGTGATCGACACGATTTTTACCTCTATAAAAATGTTGTGGCGCAGGTATCTGGCCTACCTCAATTTTAACGGAATGGCATTTTCAAGAGCCTCGGTGATTCGCCATTGGGATAATCCTTTTGCCCAATGTAGAAAAATGCTAAAATCTCTCAAGGAGATAGCCAATGACGCCAGAAAAACTAAGGGAACTGATGTGCGAAGCCCAGCTCAACGCAAAGAAAGTCGCAGGACTACTACGCGTGTCGGTTTCGTCCGTTTACCACTGGCGAGCAGGTAGTCGCAACATGCCGGAGATGGCGTGGGAACTACTGCTCCTGAAAACGAAAAAGCCAGTGTCGATGACACTGGCCCTGGACGAGTGGAGCGTCAGGTAATCACTGCCAGAACTGGAACGGCACAATCAAGTCGGACGACGCCCATCCGTCTTTGGCTTGCTTTCTTCCCGGGCGTGGGCAATCAAGTGCCACCCCGGAAAGGTCGCGATACTTCATCAGTTCCCTGATGTAGTTCTGTCTCGCCAACGTGTCGCGGACACCGACGCCGTCCTTGGCGAACAGTCGGAATGTCACTTCCCCATAACTGCCGGTGATCGGCGACGAGTCGATACCTTCACGCACGCTGTCGTTGAAGTCGATGCTCACACTCAGGAACGCGTTGCCGACCGTGTCAAGGTCGATTTTCACCGTATTCTCGTAATACACCGGCACGGCCGGATACGCGGTCGTCCACGCGGGATGGAAGTAGGCGACGATGGCGTCCCTGGCCTGGACTTCTGTGGTCATACGCCTAAACTCCTGAGAACGGCAAGTTGCGGTGCGCCAATGTGTTTGAATCTGTTGCGCGTGAATAGCGCGCCACGCTGCACGACCCGGTCTGCGTTTTGGTTAACTGGACGAAGGTCGATCTCGCCGTTCTCAATCTTCCAGGCGTAGTTCTCGTCGTGCCTAGCTGAGTTCGACAGATAGATCGCCGTGCCGAGGGGTTCGCGCTTTGCCGCAGCGAATCGAGCCTGCGCCTTGTTCAAAGCGTATTCAATGGCCACTTCGTCGCCCTTCTGGAACGGGTCGACGACACCGGCCTTGATCATCTTCTGATTGAGGATTTTTGGTGGTCGCCAGATGACAGGCGGGGTATTGAAGCCGACTTCCCATCCCGCAACGAAGTCGCCTGTGTACTGGGGTGACTGCTCAACAATCTGCTGCAACGCGACTTCGGCCAGTCCTGCCGCCGCTTCCTGCGCCGCCTGTCTGACATTGCCAAACCAGGTCTTCACCGAAGCATCAAACTGCTCAAGCCCGACGAGCATGACAACTCCACGTCGCTTCATTCTGCACAGACAGAATACGCCACACTCCATCGGAAAGTGTCAACGTATCGGACGGCTTCGGCGTCACCGTCTTGGGCACGAAGATTTGCTGGTCCCCGCGCTGGTAGTTCTCACTGCCCTGACTCAAGTAGGTGAAGTGTTCGCTCCACTTCACGCGCAGAATCTTCACCGTGCTGCTCGATGTTCCGGACGTGTCAGTGATCGGGTCATACGTCTTGGACCCGAAGCTGATCGTCTCGAAGGTCGGTTCTTCCAGCTCATTCGCCAAGGCCACCCGCAAGCCGCTGGTCGACAGGTATGACTGCTTGACCAGGAACCAGCGCGAGTCCAGATGAATCAAGCTGTCACTCGGAGCCTCTTCGGTCCCGGACAGGAACACTTGGTACTGCGGAGGATACTTGCTGTTGTTGTCGGAATCCGGCATGTACTTGCTGAACACCAGGGCGGCATAAGCGGTTGTGGCCGCCACGCTGGTCAGTTCGTTGACGACGCTGTTCAGGCCGGCAAGCCCGTCTGCGCCTTGAATGATCAGCGTGATGCGAATCGGGTCGCCCTGCCAGAAGTCCGGTGCACCGTACCCGACGAGGTAGGTTTTTCCCTCGATGGTTATAGCCCCCCTCGGCGGGACGGTGACCGTTGGTTCAACGCTGATGGACCTCTTGAGGATGGAAACTCCATCGACTTTACTGAAGCTCATGGGTTCAAACTGACACATGAACGTGCCCCCGGTGTAGGCGTCAGCCGCCAATTGGGTGTTGAACCGCTTCGCGGCGTTGTATAGATTCATTTTATGTCACAGTCGTGCGGAATCTGTGTGATGTAAAAGCTGTCGACGAAGGCATTGGGATCGGGGTCGCTCACGTGGCAGACCCGGTCCAGGAAGCTGATCTGGTCCGGGACCGGGGCCTTGACCAGATCCTTGGGCGGAACCCCGCCGTTGTACATCACGCTGTCGCGTTTCAACTTACAGTCCAGTCACCGGATCAACACTCGGCGACACCACAGCCATGTACCGGCGAACCGTTGCGGCCGTCGTCGTGGTCCCGATTGCGCCCAAGGCGGCGATCAGGCGCGCCTTCAGCGTCTCATACTGTTCGTTGATCGACTTGATGGCGTCCTTGTAGGGGTTGTCGAAGCGACTGACTTGGGCCTTGCCGTCTGTGATCTGCTTCGCCGCGAACAAGGGGAGGGCGGCGGTCAGTGTCTTGGCCACAGAGAAGGTGGCGAACAGGCTGCAGGCTTTGACAAAACGTGTCTCTGCTGACGTGGGTACAGATAGCGCAAGTGTCGTAGCATAGGTGTCGGGCAGGTCGATGTCGATGTCCTCCAACTCCTGCCTCAGATAATCGTCATACGTCTGTAGCGCCAAAGTGGCGTCAGTAAGATCGTCCTCGCTCACGCCAAGCACGGCCCGGATGTCGTTGTACGTCGTGTAGTCAGTCAGCATGGAAAACTCCTTCGTGGCATTTTACCATGAGATGACACTTTGCTGTGAAGTGGTGAATGTACTGGTGCAGTGGACAGTTGACATCTGGTCGGGGCGGCGTATAATTCACAGTGTTACTTCTACCAACGGAACTTACATGCCAAGAAAAATAACACAGGAAGAGTTCAACTCCAAGATGGTGGAGAACTATGGAGATACGTTGGACACATCACACTTCATCTATACCCGTTACAACGGAAGGGGTGTTGTGACATGCCCGGTGCACGGGGAATACGAAGTGTCAGCACAGAATCTCTTGAAGGGGTTTCGGTGCTCCAAGTGCTATCACGTATCCCAAACAGGGAAATACAAGGACGGCATCGAGACGTTCATCAGAAGAGCACAAGAAGTTCATGGGGACAAGTACGACTATGGGCGCGCTGTTTATCGTGGGGCCAAGCGGAAGTTGACGATTGTCTGCCCAGAGCACGGCGCGTTTGAGCAAGAAGCATGGTCACATTTATCAGGCAGAGGGTGCGCTCTCTGTGGAGATGCAAGAATTGGAGAACTCACAAGGTTATCGCATGATGAGTTCGTGGAGAGGGCAAAGTCCGTGCACGGGGACACCTATGACTTGAGCCTGATCAACTACGATGGTATGGGGAAGAAGGTCAAAGTTGTATGTAAAGTGCACGGTACGTTTTCCGTACGGGCCGGCAATTTCATCTATAAGAAAACTGGATGTAGCAAATGTAAAAACTTGAAAACGTCAGAGAGATCGCGCAGGTCCCTGCAATCTTACGCGGAAGCGTGTTCTGTCAAGCACGGAGTTCGTTTCACCTATGTCGATCTGACCTACAAAAACTCTGCTGCCTATTTAACAATCGTGTGCCCTCAACACGGTGAGTTTCAACAGTTGGCGCGGGACCACTTGAGGGGTGTCGGGTGTGTCAAGTGCAGCAAGCCTGTGTTTGACCAGCAATCGTTCCTGCGGGCTGCATCAACAACACACGAGGAAAAGTACGACTACAGCAATGCCGTCTACGTCAGCGCTTTTGAGAAAGTGAAGATCGTTTGCCCGGAGCACGGGGAATTCTTGCAGGCCCCTACTTATCACGTCAATCAATCACACGGGTGCCCTCGGTGCGCACGTGTCGGGCCATCCTCTGGGCAACTTGAAATACTGGAGTTTCTGAGAGGTAAAGCAGATGCGATCTGTGAGTTCCCACTAGCTGACTCAAAGAAGCGTCTCGACATCTTTATGCCGTCCAAGAATCTTGCGGTAGAGTATCATGGGTTGATTTGGCACAGCACCGCCTTTGCCACCGACCGTCTAAAAGACAGCGTCAAGCACAAAGAAGCGGAATCCAGTGGGATCAGGATCATCCACATCTATCAAGACGAGTGGTTGAATCAGCGCCCTGTGGTTGAACGCACTCTTTTGTCGGCCCTCGGGGATCTGCCAAAAGTGGCGGCCAGAAAGACAGATGTCGTTTTGTTGGATAACAAAGCGGCCAATGAGTTTTACAAGAAGAACCATCTTCAAGGGTCAACCAAGCCTGCTGTCTCTGTGGGGCTTTACCATGACGACGTTTTGGTTGCTGCTATGTCGTTTGCAATGTGTAGAAGTGTCAGAACAAACACGGATAAAGGGCTTTGGGAACTTCAAAGATACGCGGCCTCAATGACGGTTGTCGGTGGCGCAAGCCGACTTCTCAAGCATTTCCTTGCCCTTGATCTGTGCCACACCCTCGTTTCCTACAGCGACAATAGGTTGTTTACCGGCAACATGTACGAGCGGATCGGCTTCACCCTCGTGCACGAGACTGAACCAGACTACTGCTATGTGTCAAACTCCATCAAGGATGGACGCATTCACAAGTCGAAGTTTCAGCGGAAGCATCTTCCAAATAGGCTGACCAACTTTGACCCTGACAAGACAGAAGTAGAAAACTGCTTCAACAACGGTTGGTATCAGTTGTTTGATTGTGGAAAGAGGAAGTGGGTTTTGTCCGTATAAAAGAAAACCCCGGCCGAAGCCGGGGTTGCGTTCAGCGGTTGCTTACGCGTAAGTCAGAACGTCGTGCGCATCCAAAAATAATCTTCGGGTTATTTGTCCGAAGTCGTATCGCATGGCCGAGCCACGACGGAGCACGAAGTCTTCTTGTGCCTGATAACTGGCGTTCGTCGAGGTCACCCGATGCAGGGCCGAGCGAGCGTCGATGCCCAGGATCGTCTTCGCCGTCCAACCAACAGTCGGGTCAACGATGAAGATCGGAAGTTCCGGTGCCCAGGTCGGGTTCGAGACCGTGACAACGCTGTTGATCCGCTTGCTGCCCGGATTGTCCTGAACGACGGTGGGGCGACCAGTGCGGTTTTCGATGGCCATGGCACCGGCAATGTCGGTAACCAGGTGCGTGATCCGACGCTTTTTCGAGTTGGCGTACAGCCAGCTAATCCAGGACAGTTGGGTGATGCCGGCGGTGGCCGCTGCATCCAGAGACAGCGCCGTCACCGACTTGCCGAGCGAGGCCAGCGAAGCCTGACCAACGTCCGGGTCACCGGCAAGGATGCCGACCAGGTTCTCGTTGGCGCGAGCGTTGCGCTCATTTGCCACCTGACGGGCGATTGCCATAACGATCAGGTCGAGATTGACGTACTTCGTAACTTGCTCCGACCATTCGACGCCGAGCGACCACGTCGGGATCCTGACGGACTTTTCAGCCGTGGTCACGGACAGCATCGCAGCCGGCTTGGCGAGTTGCGAAATCACCTGCGACCGCGCCGCTTCCGGAGCAGCGTAGTTGATTTCCGGCCAGAGCAGCCATTCGTCAGCAATCGTCTCGTCCAGCGCGATCATGGCGTCGAACGCGTTGGCGTTCATGTCCAGGTCGCTGACCAGCTTGTCTTCGATCAGGGCACCAATCGCCGGCATGAGCAGAACCCGCGCCTGGTTGTTGGGCTGACGAACGACAGCGCCGGCTTCGAGGACGGTGCGACCTTCCAGGACAGCGTTCAGGCGCTGCGGACGGATGCCGTACTTCTTGTTCGGAACCAGGACAATACCTTCGCTCGCGCAGAGTTGCGAGAAGGCGTCGCCGTGCTTCTCTGCGTCGGTCGGCAGGGTCGCGTTGATGTGGTCGCGGAGCGAGACACCCCCCTGCGACGCTTCCCGGACCAGGTCCAGGGTCACTTCAAATTGCTGAGTCGCACCTTGTGCGTCGATAAATGAAGCCATTACTGTTTCTCCTTAGCGGGTAACACGTTCGATGATGCCGAAATCACCAACCGCGCCAGCGCTGTCGAAAGAGATCAGCCTCCAGGCGAAGATTGCGTTCAAGGCTTGTTGGCCAGCCGCTGTCAGATCCGCAGGCACCGCACCGGGTTGGTTGGTGGCTTTGCGAACTTTCGGGGGCGTGCTGATGGTCAGCGCCGTGTCCTTGGCAACCGGGGTGCCGCAGACAACGTAGTCGCCGATGGCGATGGAACCCGTGCCGGCTGCTTGCGAACCGTCGAGCAGGACGCGCTTGCGACCTTGGGTGTCGACCGAACCCATGCTGAAGTCATCAGCGGTGTAACTTTCAACCGCCGTGATGACGGCCTGGATCGGGTCGCCGACCACGCACAGGACATGGGCGTCGGTGCCCGAGAGCTTCGCGAACTTGCCGATTTCCTTGTCGGTATAGGCGTTTGCCGGAGTGCTGTTGACCGAGCCGACACCCAGGCGGGTGGTAAACGGTTCGGCTCCAATCAACTCCTTGAATTTGAACTTTGCCATGCTTGTAACTCCTACTTGTGGAAGCGAACCGCGTTCACGCGGGCTTGATGACGCGGGTCGATTTGCGTCTGTGCAGGCGTGTCATCGGCGGAAACAGCCGCAACACCCCCAATGGGAAACTTCTTCTGGAACAACTCGGTCACGCGCTGGTGCTCGGCGAGGACCTGGACAGCGGCCATGCCTTCGCTCAGGAGCGACGTGCCGTTCAGTGCGACGGCCATGTTCTCGACCGACTTGATGGCGATCTGCAGGAGCGGTTGATGAGCAGCCTCAACATCGGCCAGCTTCTCTTCCAGCTTGGTGATCTTCACGTTGGCAGCCAGGAGGGCATCGTCCTTGTCCTTGACCATATTTTGCATGAACTGCACACTGGCGTCGATAACGACACTGCCTTCGGCCTTCACTTCGACTTCCTGCTTGGCTTCGGACTTCACTTCTTCGGCGGGCGCTTCGGCTTGCATGCCATCTTGGGTTCCTTCGAGGGCGGGGGTTTCAACATGAACAACGGCATCGAGGGTCGCACCAGCGGCCAACGCGGCGATGTCTGCTTCAGTCAAGGCTTTTTTGGCCATTGGTGAGTCTCCAGAGGGTAGGGTGCTGCCTGATAGCTTGAACCTATTACTAGGCGAATTATCCATTGATTTTGACAATGACGCAAGGATTTTTTTCTTCAGTCCGCCCACGACCGCGTCAAATGTGGTAATGCCGTCCGTCAGGCCCACATCGGCGGCTGCCTGCCCGATGAACTCTTGTCCGTCCGCCATTTTCTTGTCGCAGGTGGCGTAGTCCACTTTGCGCATAGCGGCCACGTGTTCAACGAAAACCGTGTAAGCGGCATCAGCAAGCGCCTGGATTTGCGCCCGTCCTTCCTTGCTCAAGGGTTCGTTCTGGTTGGCGAGCGCCTTGTACTTCCCGGCCCGGATAATGGAGACGGTCACCCCATCCATTTCGTTCTGCTTCGAGTATTCCTTGAAGGTGGCGATCACGCCGATACTGCCGACCAGCGCCGACTTGTTGGAGTACACCTTCCCTGCAGAGCACCCGAGCCAGTATGCAGCACTGGCCATGGTGTCGCTGTAGGTAGTGACCGGCTTCACTTTGTGGACAGCACGAATCAGGTTGCCCGTGTCGTCACAGCCGGCGACTTGTCCGCCACCGGAGTCGATGTCGAGAAGAATCTCTTTCACTTCCGGGTCATTGACGGCGGCAACAAGAGCGTCCCGGATTTCCGGATAGCCGGTCATGCCGAAGAAGCGGAGCATGGGGTGGTCCATGTTGACCAGCGGACCCTTGATCGTGATCGTGGCCAACCCGTCAGCAACGCTCAGAAGCCTTGGTTCATCGCAAGCCTCATCTTCGTTGCTAGACGCTTCCAGTTTGGCAAGCCCGTCGATGGCAGCTTGCAGGCTGGTCTCGGACCCGGCCCAGATTTTTTCTTCAATCATGTTGCGTCCTAAGTTTGCACCGACCATGAAGTTTACGGTTGAACCGTTTATACTACGCACAATGGTCATTAATGACGGAGAGTTACGCCTGGCATAGTGTCAAACGATCAGCGGGTCAAGCGCGGCAGCGGCCAGAAATATTGCATTCCACTGCGCCGGCGTCGGCACCGGGAGCATGTTAGTTCTCAGCTTGCTTGAGAACGGATTATCACGGTCAATGACTTGGGTGTGCTCCCAAAACCGTTTGCGCTTTGTTGTCATCATAGCGACAGAAGCGTCGATCTTATCTTCCGTCCATCCCGCATCGGCACATGCCTGCACGAGCTGCCACTTGGTAACTGTCGGTCGAGGGTCAAGATAAGGAACGTCATCCCCGGTGAAGACAATAATTTTTTTCGCCATCTGACCACGTGTGCTTTTGCCCTGGAACCGCTTCTGCATTGCTGCGGCCGCCAGCGGTGTTTGGAAATTCGACAATAGCCATAAACCCCCCGTCATGTAACGTTAATCGACTTTGCCCAGATCGCGAACGATTCGGTGTTTGCGGCAATCTGCACAGTGTTTTTCAACACGAAAGTCGACGATAAATCGACAGCCTTGAATTCGTTTCCCCCCATTGATGTGATTCCTGTCTGGCCGATAAGCGACCCTCCCCTGGAAACGACTTGCTCATTCTCTGATCCAGCGTTTTGAATCGAGAACATTCCTTCGATTACCACAGAGCTGGAGACCCATCCAAAGCTGAACATCGACGTTGCTCCGATGCGGAGCCGGAAAGTCTTGGTGCCAGCCGTAGGCGTTCCAACGGCCTTTATTGTCTCGGTGATCAGCCCATTTTTTCCGATCGGAGAGACAGACACTTGCAGCGCCGTTACCTCGTTCGTCGTCTGCGTCAATCGCGTTAGCTTCGTCACCGGCAGAGGTGTAGGCGACTCCGGAACCGTAGGCACAGCGCCTGTCGTCTGGTCATAGACATTGGCATAGAGAACGCCTGCCGTCGTGGAGCTCATCGTCCCGTAATACCAGCCTGCCGCACTCCCCGAGTACGCCTGGTCCGCCGGGAGATACGCATAAAACTTAGGCGGAATGAAGTTAGCCATCACCTGTGCTGACAACGTGAAAGCTCCCGACGCAGCGCCGGTAAAGATCAATCCGTTTGATCCGCCATCCCCGGCAAAAATGATGAACGGTAATCCGCATTTCCACCCAGGATTGCCTATCGCGGCGTGCTCTGCCGCGTGGTTATCTCTGGTGACAACTGTTACAGTCCTACCGTCGCGGCTTTCAAACCCCAAGCCACCATCAGCGTCCGTCTCAACCAACAGTTGTGGTGTTCCTCGCACAAGCGCCATCTGTATCTCCTAATTTTGGCGGCAGCGCCGCAATTTACCGGGGCATTGCTGCCAAAAAAAGCACGTTTCTTTGTTCGTCGTAACCGTCAATCTTTGGTGCGACCAGGTCGATCACTCGCGTATGCGGGTTGATGTCCATGAGTCCTCGCGGATCGAGTTGCACCTTCCAGTCGCCCAATCCCGCCAGGGTCTTCTCAGCGAAGAAGTTGGCCAGGGCCGAAACAGTGCTCACGGCTTACTTTCCACGTACACTTTGAATGCCCAGGCGGCGAATAAGGTGGCAGGCGCCTGCCCCATTGCAAGAATACTTGCAATCTCCGTGCCGCTCAGGCTGCTTCCACTTGCATACACTTGACTCCACCGCGAGGCGTCCCACAGCATCCACATCGAAATGGCCAGAATGATCTTCCTCGTGATCTGGTAGCGGTCGAGCCATTCGTTCATCTCCTACGTCCGGTCCATCTTCAGGTCCAACTTGTTCTCGATGCGGTCCAGCTTCGCGAACAGGGCGGTTTGGATGCGCTCCATGTCTTCCCGTTTCACGTACTGACCGGCGACCACCAACTGAACTTCGTTCACTCTCGATGCGAGTTCAAGATCGGCCTTCTGGAGTTCTCGCAACCCTTCCCAGACAACTCGCAGGATGAACGCAACGGCAGCCCCGAAGCCACCCATCATCCAATTTATCAGTGCCTGGTCCATGCGGCTCCTTTAGGCTGCCATCCCCATCAGGGCGATGATCTCGTCAATCGATAGAGTTTCACAGGCTCCATTATACGTGGAAACTATGGAGACTACTAGAGTGATAGCGGGAAGCTATAAAAGCGTCTATTGGTGCCCACTCAGCACTTACACCAATTCTGGCAACTTTGAGCGAGCCTTCTTGTTCTGCCCACGAGCGGTACTCGGCGTCGTCGGCTTCACCTTCTGGCTCAACGTGCTTCCGTCATTCGACGGGGCATTGGGGTCAGCCCCGGCTGCCGGCATCGGTTGCTTGAACATCGTCCCCGACAACTTCAGTCCGGGCGGTGCCAACTGACCCGTCAGCTTCAAGCACGCCTCGTCGTCCGAAATCATGCCGAGCGACAACTGCTCAAGCACGATCATCTGCTTCGTCTGTTTGAAAGCCAGCAACTCGTTATCCGGGCGCAGGTCAATCGGGTCATACCTGAACTCGACCACCACGTCAAAACCGAACAGGCGCGCCGACAGGGTGAAGGTGCGACTCCAGAACTCCTCAATCGGACCTTTCACCGCTCCGGTACAGGAGCGCATGAACAGCATGATCTCCGAACTGGCGATGTTGCTGGACCCGCTCGCGAAGCCAAGCACCGTCCCGTTCGTCTTGCTGCCCGTGCTCAAGCGCGCATTCGCCATCGCCTGCAGGACTTCGTATTCCGCCGACAACCCTGAATTGCTCGCGTTCTCGACCTCGAAGCCGATGGACGACAGATAGACCAGGGCGTCCTGCGGTTGCAACGAGTTGATCTTGCTCTCGACCTCGGCGATGATCGCGTTCAGTTCCTGTGTCGCCTTCTCCGGGTCCATCTGCGCTTCTTGCGTCAGGTTCTTCCGGATCATCTCTTCGTCCAGGACCACTTTCTGGCGCGGGTGGATGACCTTGGCCACGATCCTGGTGATGTCGTTGGCGAACTGCTCGCTGTAGATGACCGGCTTGATCGCGCTCTCGATGGGCGACGTGCTGTAGGGATTGAGCAGGTCCTGGTCCAGACTCACGTAGATGAACGTCGGATAGTCCAGCGGAATCTTCTCGCTGCCGACGTACTGCCACGGGATGAGCGTCTTGTCGTTGTCGGCCACGAACTTGATCTGTGTCGTGCTGATCGGTTGCACCCGCTTCGGAAGCCTGTCTTTGCCGAGGACCACTTCGCCGCAGCAGGAGCCGTACATCATCAACTCTTTGGCCAACGACTCGCTCGTGGCGCGAATCGACTGCGGGCCTGTGAAACCGTCAGTTGCGTAGTCAGGGAGAAGGTCGAATCGCGTGATCAACTGCTGCAAGAGCAGGGTCGCTTCCCGGTTGAAGGTGTTGTCCGGGTTCTTGGCCACCGCCGTAAACGTCTGGGGTAGGCCCAGGCGCAAGTACGACCATACCGCCGCTGACAGGTCAGGGCTTGCCGCCACGAAATCCTGGATGATCTTCCGGGTGTCCGCTCCATTGCGGAGCGTCGTGGTGTCGGTGCTGGCAAGGCGTCTGTCGTCCTGTGGGAGAACGGCAGTCGACGGCTTGGTCGTCTTCAGATACGACGGCCACGTCTGTGACCCCGGCTTCACTTTGGGTGGCGCGACGGGGGCAATCTGCGTTGCCGCATCAAACTTCAGGAAGGATCGCAGGCGTTCAAACATTCGGGAAACCTCTTGGTTCCCCGAATTTTAAAACAGATTGCCGGCAATAGCAACAGTTAATACAAATGCCACACTCAAAGTCTAAGTGTCAACACGTTGAGCAGATCAACAGAGTTGAGAAATGTGGACACCCGTTTTAGATCCCGGTCACTGTACGGCAGAGCTTCACTTGTAAAACCTTTCAATCCTGAACTCACACAGTCGAGTTCCTTTTTCAACCTGCTCTCAGCGGCCCTGGCCACTGTCCCCGGCACCGATCTCTCAAACAATAGTTCGGCCCTGGCACCCGCAGTTTCAAAGGTTTTAGAATGGTTGCGACCTCTCGCCTGCATATTGTTGGTGATCCCGAAACCCAGATACTCTACACCTTTGTTGAGTATTCGATAGAGATAGATTGATGCTAGTTTTCCAGGGTTAAAGCCGTGCTTCGCGCATTTTGGACAGCCTGATCCATTAAAGATGTTTTGCAGAGTGGCTATCCACTCATGCCCACAACCATCTTTCGTACATATCAGCGAACTTTTCGAGCGGGAATACCCGTTGTATGCAACTATGTCAATACCCCTGCCCTCAAGTCTTGTCAAAGCAAGTGGCAATGTGACCAGGGCGGGGCGCAACCGTACCTTTTGTTGTTTAACCTTCAGCCTGTGCTCGCTCTGCCTGCGTCTACAAGCGGCACACGAATTTTCCTTAACCCGGTCAGCAGATTGCATCCAGGTGTGGCCGCAGCCATCCCGTTTGCATACGAGAAGACTTGGTTTGGTAACCGCTCCTGAATACTCCAGGATGCTGACATGCTTGTCGTTGAGCCTGCACTCCGCATCGATCTTGGATACTGTTTCAGATCTTTTCACCCCTACGGCTTTAGATCTTTTCAGTCGCATAGGGGGCAAACCATGATCTGTTTTCGATTTTGGGCACCCGCAACCAGCCAACACGGTCGACGTCAACTTATCCCACACGTACCCACACCCGTTCAATGTGCACTGAAATGTACTTACTTTACCTGTTCCCCCACCGTACTCCAGGAGTCGTATGTTGCGCCCCTGTAGCCTGCTGAGCACCTCCGAGATAGATACAGATGATCGTGGATGCATACTGCACACTCTCACACAAACTGTCTTGGTTGCCGAATCGAGAATGACGACACCAGCGGCAGACTCCCTCCAGCCGCTCCCACAGCGGTCTGCAGCAGGAACTTGGCCAGGAACGCATAGCTGGTACAGAACCACAAATGGTCATCCCCGTCCTCGGACTTCACCCACTTGAACTCCAAGCCGTGGTTCTTGATGCTCCACTCCTTGATCCGCCGCATCGACGTGCAATTCTTGACGAACACGTCGTCCTCCTTGTCCGACAACTTCGAGAAGTTGCCGCTGCGGAAGAACGCCATCAAGCCGTCAAACGTGCCACTCTTCTTGACGTTGATCTGCTTCCGGTGCAACAAGCCTTTCTCCGGCTTCTTCTCCCGCTGTGATACCGTGAACATGTCAGGGCCCGGCGTCTCGTTGGCATAGACGCATGCCCACAGGTTCGGGTCCATCGCCTGCAGGGCATGCACCGTGTCCGTGTAGGGCAGGCTGTCGATCACGCCGACACGAGCCCGGTACTGTATCCGCAACTCCCTGTACCTGTCCTTCAACTTCATCAACTCCACCCGCTCGCAATGCACCACCTGCATCGAGCCGTCATAGGCGACAGCACCCACGACGATATGGCAGATCTTGCCCAGGTCCACCCCCAGGACGTGAGAGACAGCCCCTTCCATGCGCTGCTTCGTGATGATGCCCCGGACTTCATCTGGTGAAAGCACGGACTCCTGCGAGAAGAACGGCAGCCCCAGGCCGAAGTTGTAGAAGTCGGCCACGTTCGTGTAGGCGACTGACGAGCGAATCAAGTCAGCAGGCGTCACGATTGATGGAGCATCGAACGGCGTCACCTGAAACCCGTCCGCGTCGAAGTTCTCGGTCGGGTTCTCGCACACCCACTCACGGTGATCTGGCCCAAGGTCAGGTTTGCCCCCACAGTTCGGGCACTCGACAAACGCCTCCTTGTAATCGAAGCAGTGCAGGTTCGCTCGCGTGATGTCCAGCAATTCCCCGCTGTAGTGCGGGATACGGACGTGGGCAAAGAAGTCCGGAATGAACTGGTGCCCGCAATGATTGCACTTGGTGAACTGGTAATACCGGCGCGACCGTTGAAACTCCAGGTCGATACCCTTGCCTGGAATCGTCGGCGTACTCAACTTGACCTTGAACTTGTACGGCGAGTGCGTCAGGCGCGACTGATACTGCGTGATCACGATGGGGTCGCTGAAGTCCAACTCATCATGAATGAGCATGTCTGTAGGGATGGAGATAGGTGCATTCGTCGACGCCGCACCCTTCAAATACAGAAACGACGTGCCGAACTGCTTGACCTCGATGGAGTCCGTCCCGTTACTGGCCTCGCGCAAGTACGGGGACTCCTGAATGACCGGATTCACCCGCGTCTTGGCCAGAATCGCGGCAAACGACGCTGTCGGCAAGGTGTAGATCGTGGTGAAATCCTTGATCATCCCGCACATGGCCAGCGCCTTCCGCACCGACATCTCGGAAATCCCCACCTGACTGCACTTGCGAATCACCACTTCTCGCGACGTGCTGTCGAGAATCCTCCGCTGGTACTCGTGATTCTTGTAGCTGTACGGTTTTCCACCGATGTACGTGTTCTCTTCAATCCATCGACTGATCTCATCCAGGGCCGTCGCCTGAGACGCCCCCACCCGCATCCGCTGCATGTGCCCTGTGAACAGGGACTTCTCCAGTACGCTACTCAAACCGTCACCGCTTTCTTCCAAACCCACCGACTGTGGCCACAGTCAAATATCCGCCAGTACCCGTTCATGTGACAGTTCTCTGTCTCACTCAACGTCTCGTCAAACTCCTTCAGGATGTTCTTCAGCTTGTGCTTCTGAAAGTCATAGCGACTGAACCGATCCGACTTCTTGCACCAGAAATACCCCGGATTTGTCTCGCCATCCCGAGAAAATCCCACCTTGCCGTAGGCTTCCCCGTCGCCCCACCGCAAGTCGGCATAGGTCACGATGCTGTCCGGGTCATGGTCCCGTTTGAAGGCGGCAAGCATCTTCCCAAGCCCACCCACGACCCGATCTGAGTTCGACCCGGCAAGGCGCAGCAACTCCCACTCTGAGGACTTGCTGAAGCGCGACAACCCCCACGTGCTCACCATCACTAACTGGTCATCGTCGAACAATCCGTAACACGCCTTGGCCGGCGTCCCCGCCCCCTGCATGTGCTGCGCCGTCAAGAAGTCAGACGCCTCTCGCCACGCAATCTTCCGACACGTTGTTTTGCGACCCATGGTCACCCGGCTCGCCCCCAACAAAGTCAGGATGCGAAACATCACCTTGTTGGGCGTGTTCAACCACTCGTCCTCGAAGACCGTCACCAGACGAATGCCAGCCGCACTGGCGAGTGCCAGCTTGTCTTTGTGATAGGTTGGGCCAAGGACGTGCTCTCCATGCCAGTACAAGCCACAGTATTCGATCCCGGCCTTGAACTGCGGCAGATAGATGTCGATTTCCTTTCCACCCAACCGCTTCCGGTCCCGCCTCACAACCTCCACACCCTCCGACGCCAACCACTCCGCGATCTCGATCTCACCTGACGACGTGCCGTTGGCGCAGGCGGGACATCCCGACCCGTTCGCCATGTGGTTCCCCGGTCTCTGCATGAAGTCGCCATGCTTCTTGCACGTGATCCTCATCGGCGTCTTGCTGGAAACCACGGTGCTCAGGTCATACTCGTAGGTGTCGCCGTGTACTGCCCGCGCCCTGGCCAGAAAATCGTCAGGCTTCAGACAAGCCTCGGCGTTTCTCCTCAACCTGCCGCACTCAAAACAACCGCGCCCACCCCTGACATCCTGCAGAATGGACCAGAACTCACCGTGCTCTGAACACACAAAGCGCGCCTTCTCTCCTGCACCCGTGACCGAAACCGGGTCCAGGACCAGCTTGCCGTCATAAACCGCGTCAATCTCGGAAACCCACTTCGCCACCGACTTCCGCCGCATCGCCCCACCAGCGATCCGGTTGCACTTAGGGCAGGGTGACTGTATCCCCTGCGCGTGCCGCGTCTGCAGCCGGTTCAAGGTCGTCACAAAGGACCCGTGCTCGGGGCATTCAAGTTGGAACAACGACTTCGTGTGCTCCACCGCAAGGTTTGCTGGCCATGGGAAGTTCGGGTACAGGGCCTTGACCTCGGCAACCTTGTCCGTCCCCTTGCCGCTGCACTTCGGGCACCCCTGCCCGAAGGCGTGCTTCGCCGGACTCATCTGGAACTCGCCGTGGATTGGGCACACAATCGCGACCTTCCACCTTCCCCCAACCGAGACCCGCTCATTCGACGGGTACGCGTACTTCCCCTCGTGCTTCTCTTTGCACTTCTCAAGCCACGCTGGAAAGTTCCTCTCCCACTTACGTCGTCCAGCTTCCGGTGTCAGCGCCATCACAATTCCAAGATACACAGTATGTTGGAATTATAACACAGATCACGTCAAACCCGCCCGCTTCGCCAACCGAGCGTACTCCGTGAAGAACTCATCCTTCACGGCAGCCGGCAGCCTTTTGATCGCCTCGATCAACACCCCCTCCATGATCTTGAACGTCTCCTGCCGACGCAAGTCCTCCTGCAGTTTCACCAATTGCCCCAAGGTCCCGACCACCGAGTTTCCCACCTGCGCCTTCTGGCTCGCGCCAACGTCCGGTGACTCGGTCACTTCATCCATCAGGTCCTTGATCTTCTGGTATTGCTCGACCAGCTCTTCCTCCAGGTTCAGGTCCGAGACCTTCGCGCTCGGCAGCAACTTGTCGATCTCACTTCGCAGCCTGCGTAATTCCTTGGCGCTCAAGCCAGCCAACGGGTCTTTCGGCGACTCATTTCCCCGCATCAAGGTCTTGATGCCTGCCAGCTTCTCCTGGTCAATCATCGAACTTCTCTCCCACCACCAGAATCCCGTACACGATCACGGCGATGGCGCACACCAGGCCCACGAAATGCGTCGCATCAGCCATTGTTCACCCTCATGTTCCAAACCTCGACAGCCTCGTCGACATCCTTCCCCGTCCGCTCAATCGCCCGCGAATAGCCTGTCAGCCCGCTGCACACGTGCATCACACTCACCATCATAGGTATCGAACTCCACGCCACCTGATACTGGTGAAACCAAGTGTGACCAGCCCCGCAGAACGGGCACGGCAGCAACCTCTCAAGGTCCGCATCAGTCATTCGTTCCACCACTTCTCAAAGTTACGCACACAAAACAGTGCGACCATCAAGCCGACAAACAGCCAAAACCCTGAAGTGAGTAGCACCACAACGAACAAGTCAATCTTGCTGGTCATGACCAACCTCCATCAACGCCTTCAGCCCGCCCCATTTCTCTTTCTCTGCCTCTTTTGCTGCCAACTGCAAACACTTGGTCAATCCGTCTTCCCTCGCGTGCGGAAACCTCGCCACCACCCGCCCGTTCAAGCGCAACTCGTACAGGTGCGGGCCGAACATGCGCCTGTTCTTGTCGATGTTCTCAATTTCGATCATAGCTTCCACCAATCATCGGGACTCAGCAAGATCATGCCAATCGTGCAAGCCGTGACAATCACAATTTCCATCATCTCATTTCCTCCGTATCCACCACGGTCGTAATCCCGGCGCGCCCCCTGAGCGCCCGCCACAATCCTTCCCAGCTTGGGTTCCGCCAATACTCCCCGACCAGATAGACGGTGCAAACCGGCAATCCTTCGATGTCTCGCTCGTCCCACATCGGCCTACCTTCCTTCGGCTTTCGCCGCAGGTAGCCGTAAGCCAAGTCCACACTCTTTGCAAATATGACAATCACCAATCCTCCTTGAACTGGACCTGGACGAGATTCAATGCTTCCAGTTCCTCAAGTCGTGCCTTGAACTCCTGCCAGTAGTGGTTCAACTGGTATCGCCCCACCAAGAGCACTTTCACGTTTTCCTCAATGTCCCTCAGTGCCCTGGAATCGAACGCAGGGACGCTTGTGTCCATCGGCATACCTCTGGTGCGGATATACCCGTGCGCGTCCCTGAGCGACTCCCCGAACACCACTGTGCGCATCCTAGCTCCACTTCCTTTTGCGGTTCACGGTCGCCATCAGGAGTTCGGCCAAGGCTGTCTGATGGGGCATGGGCGTGGCGCTGACCTGGTCATAGGTCAAGGCCAGGTTCTGCAGGTCCCCGCTGAACAAGTTTCTCAACATGTTTGGGTCCGCACCCCTCGACTTGGCGATTTCATCCAGTGGCGCTTCGCCGAGCAGCACGCCGACCAGCAAGCGCTTCAGTGTCTGCCCTTTCCAGGATGCTGGCGTATCTGGATAGTGTGGCGACTTCGGCAAGAACAACCTCTGCTTCTCGGCAAACTCCATCCAGGCTTCCGAATACTCCTCGGTGTTCCACTTCAACTCTTCCGCGTAAGCGGCACGCATCGAGTTCGGCCACTTCGTCAAGTCCATCATCCTGCGCGGTGACAACTCTTCAATCGTCCGGAAGATGGTGCGCCCTGAAATGCCGAATTTCTCCGACGCTTCCGCCACTTTCATCTTGCCGGCAATGCAGAGCAGGGCCACGTGCTGGTTCGCTTCCTTCCTCGCGGTGATCGTCGTCTCTTTCGTCTTCTTCAAACGACCGGGGGCGTACCCATAGCTGCGGCGCAACCCGTGCAAGGTGTATTTCGCTACGTTCAGGCGGATGCAGGCTTCCTCAAGGTCGATGCGGCCCTGGTCGAGCTGCTCCAACGTCGTGTACAGCGTCGGCAACTCGTCGCCCCAGTGCGTCAAGATCAACTTCAAGGCGATTTCTGGTTGCCCCGTCTCGGTCACCGCCTCTTCAAGCGTCTTCGCGCCTCGATACACCTGAATCAAGGTGCTCAAGACCGAGCGCGGCTTCAAGTTCCGGATGTTTGGGTGCGAGATGTCCGACCCGGTGAGCGGCAGCAAGTCCCTGAGTTCGACATCGTAGAAGTTCGCTACCCTCACAAGGTACTTGGCGGGTATGCGATTGACGGCGATCCAGCGATAGAGCGCGTTGTTGGTCAGGCGCAGGGCCTTGGCCAACTTCGAGACGCTGGTGATGAGCGTGCGGACGCTGCTCAGGTCGGCTTTTGCGGGCGGTGTAAGGTTGGTTGTGGGCATCTTGTGTGCTCCTCATGGTTGGCTCAGGTGGGCGAATGGGAGCATTGTACGCCGTGTTTCCAAACCTTGTCAAATTGCCAAGGAGTGTTAGGTATACGTTTTTTGCCTGTTTTTGGGCCTAAAAACGGTGTTTTCAGGCCCAAAAAGGGTGTTTTTCGTGCCCAAAAAGGGTGTTTTTCGTGTCGAATATACATGTCAAAGTGATGTCATGTATAAAAGTTTGAAAATGCTGTGGAGATTTTTTAGGGAGTTGGGTCACGGCGCAGACCCTCGTGCGCACAAAAAGCTGGTGCGTCTGCTGGATGTGAGCCTGCAGCGAATCGAGGACGAGGACGAGGACGAGGACGAGGACGAGGACGAGGACGAGGACGAGGACGAGGACGAGGACGAGGATGCTGCGCTGGTGCTGGTGCTGGTGCTCATCCCTGACCACGACCAAGGTCGGCGACCACGACCACGACCAAGGTCGGCGACCACGACCACGACCAAGGTCGGCGACCACGACCACGACCACGACCACGACCAAGGTCGGCGACCACGACCACGACCACGACCAAGGTCGGCGACCACGACCACGACCACGACCACGACCAAGGTCGGCGACCACGACCACGACCAAGGTCGGC